>Ga0209637_1000147_pt1 | contig 29827 bp, 29 predicted proteins | sample OlaalgELextract3_2_FD_187379 | JGI IMG/M metagenome (GOLD analysis project Ga0209637, IMG submission 187379) | Olavius algarvensis symbiont microbial communities from Tuscany, Italy - Type G ELBA extract 3 (SPAdes) (version 2) | ecosystem: Host-associated > Annelida > Digestive system >... | reverse complement strand
TGCCGACGGCACGCAACTTCGCCAAAGCCTGGTGCGCCGCATTTATCACCGGATGCACTGTCGGGGCCGATGTCAACAACGGATGGGTGGCAATTTGCAGCATATCAAGCTCTCTGACAGTCACTTTCTTTTGAATCGCAAGTGCGATCATGTTAATAAGCTCACCTGCCGAAAAACCACCGGATACCTGCCCCCCAAGGATAATGCCCGATCGGTCTGCGAAGACCAGCTTGACTTTAAGCTCACTGGCTCCGGGCAGCATGCCCGGATGACGATCGGGCGCAACGGCCGTGGCCGTTACATATCGGAATCCTTCTTTCTGGCAGGCACGGCAAGTCATCCCGGTGCTGGCAAAGGCAACACCGCCTATTTGGGTGGAAAAAGCAGAGATGGTCCCTTGAATTTGATGCAGCACACGAATACCGTAAATATTAGTTCCCGCGTTGCGTGCTTCGGCTGTTGCGGTTGACGCCAGCCACACCGGGGCGGCTTTCCGTGTAAAGAAATCCCGCTTTACGGCGCAATCACCAACCGCAAATACATCCTCAGCGTTAGTTCGCATATACTCATCAACCCAGATTGAGCCATTCTCAACTATTCGCAGGCCGGGCTGGCGAGCTAAATCGCTTGCCGGTTTTGCACCAATGCTCACCAACACCATGTCGGCCTGAATCTTGCTCCCGTTTTCTAAGGATACAGAATCAACCTGGCTATTGCCATCAATTGATACAACTCGATTTCCGCCATGGATATGGATACCTTTAGATCCCAGCACCTTCACCACTTCATCACAGAATTCATCGTCAAACGCGGTAACCAGCAACTTTGGCATGATTTCAATCAAAGGGAATCACACCATCACCGATGTCCTTAATCAGGCAGACGGATTTTTCCGGATATACACTTTTGGCGGTCAGGGCGGTGATGATACCTGCCGGTCCGCCACCCACTATAATTACATTTACATTCATTTTACCCTCCTTTTTTCGGGAGTTGTTCAACGTGTTTAAAGAAGAGAGTTCAAAAGACCATTACAGGCGATCAATTTATCTGAAATCGATGCTCAACTCATACTCACCGGCACCAGACATTCTTTTGATTTTGAAGCCTAATTTTTTCCCGAGAGCCAACATATGTGTATTTTCGGCCAGAACGGTTCCCATTACGGTTTCAATACCACGCTCTTTTGCGATCGATATGCAACGTTGTAACAAGGCGGCTCCTATTCCTTTCCCCTGCCATGGATCACTAACAACAACTGAGAATTCAGCCTCCTTAAGATTTCTGCCCATGATGACCCGCGCAACACCCAGCATAGTCTCTTTTGATTCCGATTCCGGCAGCGCCACAAGCGCAATATGACGATCGTAATCAATCTGCGTAAACCGGGCGAGCAGGCTGTGAGGCAGACGCTTCATGGGCGTGAAAAATCGCCGATACACACTTTGAGGAGTCAGGGATTCAAACAGCTCAATCAAAAGGGGTGCATCTTCAGGCCGAATCGGGCGAACGAATATATCGATACCCGTATTTGTTTGAGTATGTTCTTCATATTGATCCGGATAAGGACTGATAACCAGATGGTGGGGCGCAGATGTTGCCGAAGGCTTTAATAGAACTCTGGCATCGACCGCGCAAATCCCTTGGGGCGTAACGTGCAGGGGGTTGATGTCAAGTTCCTGGATTTGCGAAAAATCGGTTGCCAGCTGAGCCAAACGAATCAGTATTTCTTCAATTACTTCCAGATTCGCAGGCGGTGTATTCCGATAACCTTGCAGTAGCCGATACACCCGAGTTTGCTCCATCAGCCTTTTGGCTAGCAGGCGGTTGAGCGGTGGAAAGGCAATCGCACGATCTTCAAACACTTCCGTGAAGATTCCCCCCATACCGAATAGGATTACGGGCCCGAAATCGCGATCTTTTTTTACTCCTAAGATAAGTTCATAATCCGGGCGCAGGCGCATGGGCTGAATCGTAACCCCATCGATTCCGGCTTGCGGGTTATAGCCATGGGCATTGGCAAATATCGTTTCAAAAGCATCCGCGACATCAGTTTCATTTTCCAAATCCAGCAGAACACACCCGGCATCCGATTTATGGGTGATGTCCCGCGAATTGATTTTCATGACAACCGGAAATCCTAATTTTGTTGCTTTTTGAATTGCTTCTGCTTTTGAATTCGCTGACTCTATAGGGTCCACCGGAATCCCATACGCGGACAGTAAAGCCTTTGATTCTGCTTCGGTGAGCAGTCCATTATTCGTTGCGAGCCCCGTTTGAATTAGCGCTTTCGCTTTTTGACGGTCAAATTCCAGACGCTTTGAAAGTCTGGCGGGTATCTGCTGCAGCATTTCAATATTTTGGGCAAAGCGATATATATCCATGAATGCGCGAACCGCGCGTTCCGGGGTATCGAATGTTGGAATTCCGGCTTGATTAAAAATGTCTCGCCCTTTGTGCATGTCGACCCCGCCTACCCAGGAGGTAATGATCGGAATCGGTTTTTCTCGGATAAGATCCACAAGGGCTGCTGCCACTTCAGCCGTATCAGCCAATGCCTGGGGCGCGGATATGATTAAAAGCCCATTTACCTCCTTAGCATTCAAGCAGATTTCAACAACCTGACGATAAAGTTCCGGTTTCGCCTCTCCCAGCATGTCGATTGGATTGCGTTTACTCCAGTATGGCGGAAGAATCTCATCTAATTTTTGGAGGGTTTCAGCACTTAAGGAGGCCGGTTCATAGCCATAATCGGCCAGAGCGTCGGCCGCCATTACTCCAGGACCGCCGGCGTTGGTGATAATCGCCAACCCCGGCCCGGCAGGTTTGGGTTGCTTCGCCAGAAGTTCGGCGCAATCAAACAGTTCCTCAAAAGTCTTTACTCGAAGTATGCCTGCACGCTGAAATGCCACATCATAAACCGAATCTTCCCCGGCCATCGCACCCGTGTGCGAAGCAGCGGCCAGGGCTCCCGCCTGGGTTCGCCCGGCCTTTAGAACGATAATCGGCTTCACTCGCGATACGGCCCGGGCAGCACTCATACATTTTCTGAAATTCGTCAAGCTTTCCACATACATTACGATACTGCTGACTTTCGATTCTCCCCCTAAGTAATCGATCATATCCCCGAAATCGACATCCAGCATATCCCCCAGGCTCACAAAATAGCTGAACCCGATATTCTCCTTAATAGAGAGATCCAGTATGGCCGTACAAATTGCACCACTTTGGGAGATAAACGCCATTTTCCCGGCAAGCGGCATTTGATTTGCAAAACTTGCATTCAGCTTGGATCGACCGGACATAACTCCCACACAATTCGGGCCAATAATTCGCAAACCTGAATGCTTTGCTTCTTTTTGGATGGCCGCCTCCAGCTTTTTGCCTTGCTCCCCGATTTCTTTTGCGCCTGCTGAAATGATGACCGCACCGCCCACACCCGTTGCAACGCATTCTTTGACAATTTGGGGTGCTGACATTATCGGCGAGGCTATAATTGCCAAATCGACCGCTGTCACAAGATCGGTGATTGACGGACAAGCGGATTTTCCCCATAATTTTTTATGTTTGGGATTAATAGGGAAAATATCACCCGGAAAGCCGCTCTCGATCAAATTGCGCATTATGGCAGCCCCGACACTTCCTTTTCTTTCGCTGGCGCCGACGACAGCGATTGATTTTGGTTGAAATATTTTGTCTAAATTTTCGACACTCATGGCTCCTAACCTCTATTATCTTTAGGGGACTATAATACCTGTTCAACCAGTCTTATGTGGATTGACCACCATAACCGGAACGGGTGAGGTTTTAAGCACCCGCTCCGCTACGGATCCAAAGATTATTTTATCCATGCCTTTACGGCCATGGGTGCCCATGATGACTAAATCAATACGCTGGTCTTCGATGTACTTAATAATTTCTTCTGAAGCATCCCCGGCCACGACGCCTGTTTTGGTGTTGGCAAACTCGCTGAAGTGTTCATCCACAAACTCATACAACCGCTTTTCAGCGCCCTCGATAACCTCTATTTCAAACCTGCTGACCGAAGGAACAGGAACATACATACTGGTGAAATATTCGAATACTCTGGCAGCAAAAAGAATGTAAATCTTTGATTCAAACTTTTTGGCCACTGACTGCACATACAGCGCAATTTTGGCAGAAGATTCTGAAAGGTCAACCGGGTATAATATCCTTTTAAATTCTATCATCTTTGGACCTCCTTGTTAGTATTAAACTCCTACCCTAAAATATTTCGCTCGTCTTTTCCCGATGGTTGATAATGTACAGCATCTTAACTTTTTCTTTAAGTACTTCTTTGAGCCGCGCTAGACTGGGTTGATCAATGTCGTATATGCGGATGTATGCTTGCCGATATCCCTTCTCCGCTCTTTCGCGGGTCGAAAAAACAGTACCGACCCTCCCCCCGAAATCTCTCATGATGTCGGTGATGTCTTTGACGCATCCAGGTCGGTCAAGAAGCTCAACGGCAAATTGGATACCACACTTACCCATACCGATTGTGGTCAGTATAAAGCGGAACAGGTCACCCTTGGTTATCATTCCAACAACTTCTTTTGTCCGGTTTACAACCGGCAGGCCTAAGAGCTTATGAACCAAAAACAATTCCGCAGTGTCTTCGATGGTTTGATTTTCGGAAATCGTAACCGGACTATTTGTCATAATTTCGCTTATTGCTTTTTGCAATCCGTGATCCGGTCCATTCAAAGAGTTAGGTGATGTAGAATCAGGGGCAGATGCTATTTTGAGATCCTGATCCGTGACGATTCCAACAAGCCGAGCACCTTCCATAACGGGTAGCATGTGGATTTCATGGTTTTGCAATATATTTATCGCATCCGCCACCGCAGCATCGGCATGGACAGTGACGGCCGGTTTGCTCATCCAGTTTTTAACCAACATATGACTCACCCCACTTTCATCCTCTCAGCGCTAATTGCACATCAAAACCTTCAACCGGATACCGGAAGACAGATAGATGAATTCGGAAGTCGGAATGCGGAAGTCGGAAAAATGAAATTGACTTTCCCGTTGTACAGTTGTTTTTAATCGACAGAATTCCATAATTCGTCATTCGTCACTCTTCATTCGTCATTCCCTATAAGCCTGCACCATGCAACTCGCAACCCGTTCTTTTTTTTACGCTCTGGGTGAAAGTATATGCTGATGCTCCGGTCGCCCTTCCCCGTTGCTTCGGATTACATTAAGCAGAGCCACCTCATAATCGAAGCCTCCTAACACGGAGCCCACGAAAGTTACGATGCGCTTTGCATTATCGGACCCATCAAAAGCTAATAAAATGTTGTTATTCGGTGTCAGTTTGCCGACCAGTATAAGGGGTAGAAAAGTGAGTTTCGATATAAGCTTGGTCGCCACACTTCCAACAATAATTCGCCTCAACGCCGTCATTCCCCGTCGTCTGGTCACCACCGCATCATAACCGTTGCGGGCCTCGCGGATAATGTCCCGTGCAATTCCTTTTTTTCTATTTTGAATTTTAATCGTTATGGATTCAGGAGACACACCTGCCTTCAACAAAAACTGGCAGGCCTGCTCCATATATTGTTTGATTTGCTTCCTTTGTTCAATTTCCCATGACCTGACCTGCCTGACTGTTGAAGTACTTCTGGGATCTTTTTCCAGATCCCAATATCCTTCAGGTACGGAACTGAAGACATGAAACAAAGCGATGTCCATATTGCGAAATGAATCGACTCTGGCAACATATCTGACCGTATTCAAGGCCCGATCCGACCCGTCCACCGGCACCAGGATTTTCTTCTTATTTTGCTTTGACATTGTCAAACTCCTTTTCCGGATAATTACAATTTAGAGGCCCGCTCTAATCGGTACTATTGTTCTTCGGGGGGTCAATGCCCAGTTTATAATTCTTCGCTTTTGACGGTTTAAAATCGTAGAGTAATTCCGCCAAACCAATACCCAATACCCAATACCCAATACCCAATACCCAATACCCAATACCCAATATCGAATACCTCCTCAATTGAACTTGCCTCAGATGAAGGCCTAGTTAATCTTCTCTGCAAATATTTTTCGGTTGTTTTCTGTATGATCCACCATATAGAGCAATCCTGCTTTTGATTCGAGTTCTTGAATCAGACTTTGAAGCTTGAAACGCTCGATGCTGCGCATTCGAATGTACACCTTGCGATAGCCTTCCGGTACTTCATCGTAGGAAGACAGGATGGAAACCATACGCCCCCCATAGCTGCGGATGACATCGGCAACTTCTTTAATTGAACCCGGCCTGTCTTCTACCTGACAGCCGAATTGAATGCCCCCGTTACCGACTCCGGTGAGTGAAATGAGGACCCGAAACAAATCTGATTGGGTTATTGTACCAACAAGCTGCCCGTTGGCATCGACAACTGGGGCTCCCGAAATTTTATTTTTCTGAAGCACCTGAGCTGTTTCTTCGACAGTGAAATCCGGCGGCACCGTGATCACATCTCTGGTCATAATATCTTTGACTTTGATCTTTGTCAGGAGATACAACAGCTCATGAACTTCCAAAGTGGTGGCATCGGATGCGGATGCCTTTTTAAGATCGCGATCCGTTATTATTCCAACAAGCTTGTTTTTTTTCATTACCGGCAGCATCCGAATGTCGTACTTTTTTAACTGATCCATGGCATCTTGCATCGATCCATTAGTATCAACAGTGATAACATTATTGCTCATCCAATTTTTTACTAACATTCTTTGATCCTCCTTATAATATGATTACGTGATGCTATCTTCGCCTTTTTCATTACCTAAAAGCATAAGGCGTGCCATTTCTGTGTATTTTAAAGTTTTAATATAAATACAATTAATTAGGGAATTTAGAAATGGGCTATCAAGAGCGGGAAGTTAAAATTTAGAGAAATTTCTACTATATATTTCGTAATTTTTCGAAATTTAAATTGAAGTTGGCAAAAAAAAATTCCGGGCTAACTCTGGAAGTTATCCTGAAGGTTTAAGGGGTTTTATGCACAGTTTTCGACGAATCGGGTCAGTGACGTTTCAACATCTTCAGATGTAAACGGTTTTGAAATAAATTCCTTAACACCTATCATTTTTGCTTCTTTTAAAATTTCACTATTCGCGTAAGCTGTGATAAGGACCTCAAAAGCATTCGGCTGCTTTTCTTTAACCCTTCTAAAAAACTCCAAACCATCCGTACCGGGCAATTTGTAGTCTGAGATAACGATATCATAGGCTTGTTTTTTGACGGCCTCCATACCTTCTTCAGCGGTTTCAAATGTCAGCAAATTGCATCCCTCGGCTTCAAACAGCAAGCTCAGTGAATCTCTTATCCACTCATCATCGTTTATGAGCAGAATTTTCATATTTTTAATTCTGTTAAAAATATCCATTCTTAATACTTTCAATATCCAGAAAAAGCCATACCCATAAAACTCAGCTGTTAAATTGGCTATCGTTCGTTCTACAATTATTTACATGCATATTACATGCCACTCCTTTTTCTATTTGATTAAGCCATATAAATTAACATAGTTAGGGAATTGAAATTCATGATAATTTTATTTGCCTCAGGTTATCTCGCAGCATAAGTTGTGCCAACAGAATAAAGCAGAGCTAAACCCCAATTATTCAAGTAGTTAATGTAATCACTATAAGTGAATCTTTTCGATTGCGCATTCAGGATTAGAAAAATTGAGAAGTATTGTGGAAGATTTAAAAGAGTGGAATGTGGAGCAAATGCTTTTGGAGGCAATATAGAAAGCAAGGACTCTTTGCTCCACCATTCCACCGGACAATCTTTTGGTTTTTTCACAGTTCCAATATCTCTATCCTCGTGTCATAGCGGTCCCGCATTTCGGGCATTTCTGTTCAAAGCAGGGTTGTCCTAATTGGTGAGTTACTTTTTGCCCACAGTTCGGGCAAATACAGTCCCCTCCGGGGCCTGCCGCATTGCCACCGCGATTACCGCGACCGCCACCGCGGGTTCCCATACCGCTCCCTCTACCGGAGCCTTGTCCTCGTGAGCCTGTTCTGTCACCTCTCGGCATTTTACTCACCTCCTTTTAATTGAAATTTTACCTTTTCTTATTCATCTGCGTTTTTGGGCGCTTCTTTCTTCTTTTTATTTGAATTAAATGGTTCCGATAGTCTTCCATAGCTCTTGACTCTCAAAGCTGAGATAATCCCTTAGATCTTTCATGGAATAATTTATAAGCCTCTTTATTCCTACCAGGGAACGTATCGACCTTTTTGTCAATTCCTGAGCTGTCTGAATTGCCGTTTCTTCAAGTTTATCATAGGGTGCCACCCGATCGACGATGCCAATCTCAAGCGCCCCGAGAGCGTTAATGTCTTTTTCTGACATCAGCAATTGTTTAGCGCGACTATATCCCAACATTTTGCAAAGAAAGAAGGCGGCGCCGCCCTTGGGCAATGTTTCTAACTCGAAATATGGCTTCTCGAAGATTGTGTGAGTTGCGATGATCCGATAATCGCAGGCAAGACTCATGCTGAAAAACAATGATATAACATCACCGCAGTCAGCATGAATAACAGGTTTATTCAACCCCTCGATTTTTAGAATCATTTGATCAAAGACATTGCACATTCTTTGAATCGATATACGATCGGCTTCAGCGTCGAGGACTTGCCGGCAAAAGTCGATATATTCCGCACACCCAATCTGCTCAGAGCAGTTCATGATCACCAGGACCTTTATCCTATCGTTTGCTGCTATGTGGTCAAATACATCCAGCAGGGGATTTCTGATGGCCTGATCAATTGCCTCAAGCAGAAAATTTTTGCCCAGCCTGAGAATGGCAACATCATCAAACCGTTTGAGCAAATAAAAATCCTGCCTTTCGTAAGAAGTTGTTTGTGCCTTCATCTTAAGGCCTCCGAATAATGGTGATCGTTATATCAGGCAGCAGTTCTATCTGCAAATGGCTTTCCTTCCGATTCCGCCGCAAATTTTTCCTTGAACGCTTGCGCAACAATTTCGGCCGCAGCGCGCGGCTCAGTAATGAAATCACTGTTAATGACCAAATCAAACTCGTATGGTGAAGCGTCCTTTTTCCAGAACGCCTTTTTGAAAAAAACCCGCTGTTCCCGGTCCACTACACGATAATAGAGTTTTTCGCTTAAAAAATCTGAAATCTCCAGTGCGCCGCCGCCGATTTTACGGGAAAAACAAATTGCAGGAGGCATCTCTGACGGTTCAGTTTTTTGGCCTTTCAATTTGAGGTGCTCTTGATGCCACTCCCTGATGAATTGACCGGCCAGGTTAGCGGCATCCGGTCTTTGCTTTGCATGGTGCCCGGGGTATATTTCAATTTTGAATTGTTTATAGCCATCGTATACCTCCTTTTTATGGATCGATGCCCTTTCTGGTTTCAACCGGCTCTTAAATAGCCTTTATCATTTTGACTCGAAGAAGATGTTTGGGGATCTGTTAATTTCACGATTTCATCGACCATTTTATTGAATTCCCGCGTTATCACAAGCGCCTTGTTGTCCAGAAAGGTGGTGTCGCCGCTGTCCCCTCCCATGACTACTTCAACCTCCAGCGGCAGAGTTGCCAATAGTCTCAGGTTTTCTCGCCTGGCAGTCGCCTCCCCGCCATGCATTTTAAATACATCAATTATTGCCCCACAGTACGGGCACTTCAGTCCGCTCATATTTTCCACCAGACCTAAAATGTCCATTTTTACCTGACGGCAAAAATTAATGGATTTTCTCACATCCGCCAATGAAACCTCCTGCGGCGTCGTTACAATCAAAGCCCTGGCATCCGGAATGGTCTGGGCCACGGTCAAGGGCTCATCACCGGTACCCGGCGGTGAATCAATCACCAGATAATCCAGGTTCATCCATTCAATGTCGGAAATAAATTGTCTGATCGCGCTGATTTTTAGCGGCCCTCTCCATATCGTCGCTGCATCTTTGTTCTCGCCCATGAGATTTTCAATCGAAATCACCTCCATATTCGGCAGATATCTGACCGGTAACATCTTCCCCTTGTGGCTGCCAAAATTTGGACTGCCTTTAAGTCCAAGAATTCGCGGAATACTGGGACCATGCAGATCCACATCCATCAGCCCGACGCGATACCCTTTCTTGGCGAGGGACACGGATAAATAAGCGGCAACACTGCTTTTGCCCACACCTCCTTTTCCGCTCATGACCAAAATCCTGTTTTTGATGTGGCGCAATGTTTCCGCTATTTCTTTGTTTTGCATTTCCATTTGCGCTTTGCGACTCCCAGTCTGACTGTTTTGGCTTCTCACTGCCATTTGACCTTACCTCCTTCACGTTAAAACTATTAACCGCTAACCAAAAAACGAATAACTCCCTAATACTTGAAACTGAATTGGGGTCCAGCTATATCCATTGACAATCTTCTTGTATTTTTTGTTGGGTAGCTATCTGTGCATCCAGGCAATCGCAATATTCATCGAACATAAAATGCATGCATCTGTCGCTAAAAGAGGATTTTATATAGAAATTGCAGTTTTTTTGCTCGCTTTCGGAATTCGCCGTACAAATGGACATGATATCTCTTTTGCAAAAACATATTCTATCATTCAGCACCTCAATCACCCCCACTTTTATTAATAACTCATTATGGATAGACAACTGGTTCTAAAACCGGTAGTGAGATATTTTTTAATTACTGCTTTTGCATTAAATGTGCCAGCAAGTCAGTAAAAAATCTTTTTACATGAAATCAGGTAGTTAACATTATACCAATAGGCTATATCCTCTTGTTACAATACGGAGCTGGAAGAATTTCGAAATTCTTTTCACAAAATTTCGAATTTATTCTGGAAAGGTTAATGCAGAAATGAAGTAAACCTTCAGAATGGATTCAGTCTTGCTCTGTAACAATCCCAGGCCAAAAAGAATACCGCCCACCGCCAGTCCGAATATAAGATTAAAAAGAAAGCATATTAAGACATGTAAATGTCCCTGAATATATCCCCAGGGTTCGAATCCAGGAAGTACCGGTTGAAGTTCGGCGTAATTCATTTATGGAGGAGGTCAAAGGCTCAATTACGGAAGTGCAGGCGTTGCCGGAAGCCCGCCGGTGTTTGCAGTGCGGATCGATTTGTTATGATCATGAAAAAGTTTTGGAACCCGGCAATAAGAGTTGGTTTGGCAGACATCTCAATGGTATTCTTTTATAAGTCGTAGTAGGTCGATCCATCCACAAACAAATTAGCCTTATTGTCTCCCAAAATTTTTTTAATAATCAGGTTGCAGGCTTCCGCTACTTGGGAGCTCGGGTATGTTTCGAGGACAGCTTCCCCTGTATCGCCGGATTCTCCCCAATGCGGATCAACGGGTATTCGACCCAAAAATGGAATGTCCATTAAAAATATTGCTCTGCCGGCAGAGCCGGTGCTGAACATCTCCTGGCGCTGTCCGCAGTGTTGGCATAAAAAACCCTGCATATTATCTATCCAACCAAAAATCGGTATTTTCTCTTTTCTGAAAAAATTAATCATTTTTTGGGCGCGGTCCCTGGATATCCTATTCGGTGCGGTTACAATAATAGTTTCGGCGTCCGGAATGTCTCGAAGGACGGTTATCAATTCTGCACACGGACCAGGCGGCGTATCAACTAAAAGGTAGTCCAGGCTGCCCCAATTTATGCTGGAGATAAACCGCCGGATATCGGATACCTTAGGGGGCTTTCCCCACTCCCCGGTTCCATTTTGATCCTGCATCACGGATTCAATGGAAGCCACTTTCAACTCATCTGAGTATGCTACAGGTATGAATGGTTTATCTGAAACGCTTGCAACTACAGGTTCGAGACCGAGCATTCTATGAATGTCAGGGCCATGAAAATTAGCATCCATCAGTCCAACCTTCATCTCTTTCTTGGCAAGGGACAAGGCCAAACTCACTATAACGCTGGTTTTGCCTACCCCCCTGTTGCTGCTCATTACTACGAACTTGTGTTTAATTACCGACATGGATTTCTGCAGAGCCTGAATTTGCATAGCTTCGTCAGCGTTTTTTTCAGATGCACGGTTCCTGCTATTTTCTGAAATACTCATAACACACCTCCTGCAAAGGATGCCCTTTATAAAGATAATTAGGTTGCTAAAGATTCCCGGACCGTTTTATATTAATTAGCATAATGCATGCCACCCTATTGACTCAATCAATAACCATCATAATTACAGATAGTTAATTTCATCGACGTTTTAAATCATTTTTGTTTAAAAATTCGTTTTAGAAGTATTTCGAACTATAGTTTCGCAAAATTGCGAAGGGGTATCATTAAATATAATGGCGTATGACTATCGAAAAAATCAAAAAGAAGATTCTGGTATACTATGTAGAGATTTCGCCCAAATTTGGAGTATGATTTGATGGGTTTAAGCATTTAGTGCATGTGGGATCTTATCCTGCGGGATATGAAATTCTTCACCCTGAGGTTGGAGTATTGCATGTTGAAGCATTTTTTCGTAAATTTCAATGTATTGCTGCGTTTTGGTTCGACGTCGATTAACAGTTGCGCGGCCGCTATCGATTTTCTTTGCAAGTACTTCCCATATCGGAAAATTAGCGAAACGGCTTTGATCTTGGCCTCCATTCGCCAGAAAGGCCGCGCGGCTGCTAGTGACGAAATGGGCAGCGAACACTCCGCTTAAAAGGAAGTCTGCCGGGTTGGTCTCGCGGGTTTCCTCATAGCTAGTAGGGTAGCGCTCGTAAAACAGGTGGTGCCAAAAAGCGGCGGCGTCAATGCCCCGGTCTTCGACATAGGAAAGAAAAATTCTGGCGGTATCAAATTTATGAGCTGTAAATAGGCTGGGAATTTCATATTTCCTGGCCGCCGCCGGAATCAAACCGGTCATCCAATCGAAACAGTGGATTAATTTCGGTTGAACTCGCGGTACGATCTGGTTGATAACCTCCCGCTGGAAGGCAAGGGAAATCTTGATGTTTTCCCATTCTGCATTTGAATTGATGGGCTTTGAATAAAAAATTGCTTTATCTTCGGCCAGGTGAACCCGGTCACCAGGCAGCTTGACGCTAACGCCGGCTTTTTCTTTCCGGGAACAAATTGCAAATATTTTACGAAAATCCGGTTGAGCCACATGGACATCGGCACCCAGTTCAAACAAATTGCTTATCAATTCTGCCTGAAAATCACGGAAGCCTCCTGCATTGGCACGAATGAAATTTGTTCGGTTGCCTCCCCCTTCGGGCATAAATGCCGCTTCAGGGGTAACAAAGAGAATACGCGGATGGGTTGAATAATTGGGCATAATGGGATCCTCCAATTCAATACTTGGCGATAATATTAACCCAATTTTATATAATCCAATTGGAAGGCACCAAGTATTAGGTATTGGGTATTTGTTATTGGGTATTTGTTATTGGGTATTTGTTTAAACCAACCTATTCATTGACGCCGATTTCATCAATTTCTGTGCCGTGGTTAAGAATGAAATTTTTCAACCTCGCTTGCTGGTCAGCGCTCAGTTTTTGAAACTGCAGACGAGCCCGGTGCATTTCAATAGATTCGCCGGGAACATCCTCAGGTATCACAACATCGGATATGATTTTAAACGGTATATCAGCCAGGTAGAATCCGCAATCAGCCAATAAAATATCCAGCACAAATTCATGGGTTTGTTGTGTTTTACTATCTACATGCTGAAACACAAGTCCGCCCATACTGATGTTATCAATTTTGCCGAGTTTGACCGGCCTGGCATCAAACACGGCACAGGCGATGCAGCCCATGCTCTTACCTTGAATTTTCAGTGGCCCGCCAAAAGTTGACCTGATCAGGGCAAACGCATCCTCGTTCAGTTGAAATCGTTGGTAGTATCGATGCTCAGCCCTATTCTTTCCATATAAAGCATCCAAATCCAGCGATAGTGAATCATCAGTTCCGATTAAATCGTACCTGTATTCAATCGGCCTGACATTATCCACCAGCGGGTAGGGATTGTCTTTGCTGATAACAAAAAGGTTATTCATGTCGCTCACCATGGTCCTTGTGACTTGGTGTCTTGGTGGCTAGCATGTTACCACCGAATAGTTAGTAAACCGGTTCAAAATATTTAACGCCGACTCCGTAAGGAAAGGCTTCGGAACCTGTCGCTTCATGGCACCATTTTACATCCGCCAGGGTGACTAGGTGCAGCCCTTCACAGGAGCCGCTGCAGGAGCCATTCGAATGATTTTTTTTTAAGCGGACACAAATCGTTGTCCCGGGTAGCAGGGATAAATATGATTTAAAACACATACCACCGAGGCCTATATTCAGTATCTCAGCATTATAGGAATGTTTGTGATTGAAATATGAGAACGCAATATCGGCGGCGTAGCAATGACGTTCACAAGCTCTTTTTTCTGGATAGCGCTTCATATTGACTCCTTTCAAGGATATAGGGACTCACCCTTAGGTCTAATCGTTAGGACTGGACAAGGCGCCTGCCGAACCACTTTTTCAGCCACACTGCCCACCAGTGCATGGGAAATACCGGTTCGTCCGTCGGGAGTCATGACGATCAGATCGGCATCTTTTTCTTGGGCGGCCTCAATTATTTTCTCAAAATTTTTATTCTCCCATTACTCAGTTTGGCGGGACCTGATAATCAACAGGGGGCGGTCCACCCGATGCAATAGCCCGGCGGCGACACTGCCGTAAAAAACTCTGGCAAGGCCCCCACGGCCGTGACTGGCCAGCGCGATCAGATCCACGGCCTCCTGTGCAGCGATGTTTATGATCCCCTCCACCACAGAGCCAAAGATGACCCGTGATTGACTTTCGATGTTTTTTTCCCGGAACTCTCCCTGGATCCCCGCCAGGTGCGTCTCGGCCTGCTTTTTCGCTTGATCGAACTCCTGGTCCGTTAAATTAATATATTCGCCTTCACTGGTAGGGATCGCCTTGTATTCAATCACATGCAAAAAAATAACTTTTGCTTTGTACCTTTTGGCCAGCTCTTCCAAATGCGGCAATATCTTTTCGGCTCTTTTTGATCCATCCAGCGGGACTATAATTTTGTGGTACATATCACCGGCCTCCTTCCGAATAAAATAGTTCTGATGACTTATCTTTCATGCGCCACCGTGCCTGTTGGTCCGTCTAACCTTTATCAAGCAGTGCTGCATGAGCGGCGGCCAGACGCGCGACAGGCACCCGATAAGGGGAACACGACACATAAGTCAGGCCGATCTCATGGCAAAGTGAAATTGATTTCGGATCACCGGCGTGCTCACCACAGATCCCGCATTCCAATCCAGGATTAACGGACCGCGCTTTTTTTACGCACAGTGCCATAAGCCGGCCGACGCCATCCCGGTCGAGAGTGGCAAAGGGGTTTTCCGGTAAAATGCCCGTGCGCATATATCTTATCAAAAAACCGGCTTCGGCATCATCACGGGACATGCCAAAGGTTGTCTGGGTTAAATCATTGGTACCGAAAGAAAAGAATTCTGCATGTTCGGCAAGCTGATGGGCCGTCAGTGCGGCCCGGGGGATCTCAATCATGGTGCCGAACTTGTAGTCTATTTCAGTGCCTTGTTCCCGCATCACTTTTTGGGCCTCGACCTCCAGAATATCCCGTTGGGCTTTTAATTCATTGACATGGCTGGTCAGCGGAATCATTATTTCCGGATGTACCTCGATACCTTCTTTGGCAACCATACAGGCTGCCTCAAAGATGGCACGCACCTGCATGGTGGTCAGTTCCGGAATCTGAATACCCAGGCGTACGCCGCGCAGACCCAGCATGGGATTGCTCTCGTGCAGGCTTTCAACTCTTTTTAAAACCTGTTCTTTTTCTTTGATCTGCTGCAAAAGGGTATCGACTTTCTCAAGGGTATCGGCATGCTTGAGGCGAATTTTAAAATCGGTGAGATCATGGTTTAACTCCATATGATTGGGCAAAAATTCATGCAGCGGCGGATCGATCAGCCGGGCGATTACCGGGAGTCCGTCCATGGCCCGGAAAAGGCCGGCAAAATCATCTCTTTGAAACGGCAGTAAGGCATCCAGGGCTTCACGCCGCTCAATCGGCAGGTCGCTCATGATCATTTTGTGCAGATAAGGCAGCCGCCGGGCTTCAAAAAACATGTGCTCCGTGCGGCACAATCCGATTCCCTCAGCGCCATAAGTCCTCGCGCGTCGGGCATCGTCAGGCTGGTCGGCATTGGTCCAGACACCGAGACGTCGAAATTTGTCGGCCCAGGCAAGCAGCTTAATCAGCCACGGATCCATGATATCGGGCACCACGGTTTTAATTTTTCCGCGGTATACTTCTCCGGCCGTCCCGTCTAGTGATAACCAGTCACCTTCTTTAATGGTGTCATCGTTAATTCTCATTTGGCGTTTGTTAATATCGATCTTCAACTCTGATACGCCGACCACGGCCGGCTTGCCGAACTGTCGGGCAACCAGAGCCGCATGGCTGGTACGCCCGCCCCGGCTGGTCAGAATTCCCTGGGCGGCCAGCATACCGTGTACATCATCCGGTTTGGTTTCGGGGCGCACCATAATGACTTCCTTATTCTGTTCTTTGGCCCATATTTCAGCTAAATCAGCATCGAAGGCAACGATTCCCACCGCGGCACCGGGTGAAACATTCAGACCGGTGGCCAGCATAGTCCCCTCGGCTTTGGCCACGGCTTCGGCTTCTCGTTCAAACTGGGGGTGCAAAAAGAAATCGACCTGTTCCGGCGTAATACGTAAAACCGCCTCTTGTTTGCTAATCAACTTTTCCTGGGCCATGTCGACTGCGATGCGAACCGCCGCCTGGGCGGTGCGCTTTCCGCTGCGGGTTTGCAGCATCCACAACTTACCTTTTTCAACCGTAAATTCCACATCCTGCATCTCGCGATAATGGGTTTCCAGCCGTCTGGCAATTTGTTCAAATTGGGCATAGATATCCGGCATCTCATTTTTTAACTGTGACAGGTCATTGGTCTGACGGATCCCGGCCACCACATCCTCCCCCTGGGCGTTTTTTAGATAGTCACCTTCTATCCGGCTTTCCCCGGTGGTACCGTTGCGAGTCAACGCAACACCGGTCAAGCTATCGTCGCCTGAATTGCCGAAAACCATGCTGACAATATTGACGGCCGTGCCCAGGTCGTGGGCAATAGCGGATGCGTTGCGGTAATCGACGGCTCTTTTGCCGTTCCAGCTTTTGAAAACAGCATCGATTGCCATTTTGAGTTGGACGTGAGGCTCGCCGGGGAAGCTAGTGGTGGTGTGGCGTCTGAAGATTTGTTTGAATTCCTGCGTTAATGCTTTCAAATCTTCAGAAGCCAGGTCGGCATCGGTTTCAACGCCTGCTCGGGAGCGCAGTTCACTGATTTTATCTTCAAAGACTTCATCGGGTATTCCTCTCACAACACTGCCGAACATTTGAATCAGACGGCGGAATGAATCATAGACAAAGCGTTCATTGCCGGTCAATTCGACCAGCCCTTTGGCGGTTTCATCATTGAGGCCGATATTTAAAATGGTATCCATCATACCGGGCATGGAAAATTTGGCACCGGAACGGCACGAAACCAGCAAAGGGTTTTTTCGATCACCAAACTTTTTTCCGCTGTCTTTTTCTAAACCTGCAACCGCCTGCAGAACCTGGTCCCACATTTCCGCCGGGAAGGTTTCCCCGGAGGCCAGATATGCATTACACGCTTCCGTGGTTATCGTAAAACCGGGTGGCACCGGAACCCCAATGCGCGTCATTTCAGCCAGGTTCGCGCCCTTGCCGCCGAGAAGACCGCGCACGTTTACCCATTCACCGCCGACATATTTTTCGGCCTGATCAACCTCCTTAAATTGATATACCCATTTATTCGGCATATTAAGTCTCCTTAGGGTTCGTGCAAAAATAAATTCGCAAAATTTAAGTGTTGCGGCGCCTGCCCGGCAAGGCGCGAAAGAGCAGGAATATCTGGTATATTCCGAGCTTTCGCAACGCCGCCAGGCGGGATGCATCGGTGCTTAAAATGTGAAGTTATTTTTGTGCGAGCCTTAGTACCAAATTAGCGCCTGATGCGGCGGATTTGCTGTTTTTCAGGGCGGATTAATTAGCAAGTTTCCTCATTTTTGTCGCTGCCGGATCTGATCAGCAAAATGGGAATATCAGCCGCTTGCAACACCCCTGCCGCCACACTGCCATAAGACACGCGGGCCAGACCGCTCAAACCGTGGGTGGCCATTGCAATAAGGTCTGTACCGGTCCCTGCAGCCATAGTTAATATTGCTTTAACAACCGATCCGAAAGCCAACTGGGTGACCGCATGAATGCCTTTTTCATGAAACCTGGCTTGGAGATCGTCCAGATACGCTTGCGAGAGCGCATTTTGTTTATCAAACACTTCATGATACTTTTCAATATCAATAACTTCGTCACGTTCCAGCATAATGGGTTCCTCCTCAACCTTGAGGAAAAACACTTTGGCATCATTGCTTTTGGCAATGCTTTCAACATGACCCAATATTGCTTCAGCTCGCTTCGACCCGTCCATCGGTACAAGTATTGTTTGATACATTGCTGCCTCCCTTCAGAAATGTTCCTGTGAAAGTGACGAGTTCTCATCATTCAGGTTGCGATACTCGTCGAGCAACTCATCATCGATAACCTCATCACGTTGGTGTTGCCTCAGCTTTTGAGCTTCCTCATACTTTTGGGCGCAATTGCGACAGAGACGGGTTGCCGGCAAAACCGTCAGTCGTTTTATCGGAATCGATTTGCCGCAGAGCTCACATATGCCATAACGGCCTGACCTCATTTTCGTGAGTGCCAGCTTTATTTCTCCGATTTCTTCTTTACCACGTTCATCCAGCTTTCGAATGAGCTGCACCAAATTTTCTTTTTGAGCCGAATCGATTGGCTCGATAGAATACTGTTCTAATCCTTCGCGCTCAATTTCTAAGTGCGCAACCTGTTGCAACATTTCCCGGCGGAGATTCAATAATAGTGATTTGATTTTTTTTAAAGTGTTTTCCTTCATCTGAAACCTTTGCTGGCAAGCGTTTACAGGTTCATAGTTCACCGTTCAGCCGGTTTTTCCTCGGTTTCCAGATCACTCATTCGACGTTCTATGGTGTTCAGATCCTCTTTGAGTGCTTCGGCTTCCTCTTTAAGCATTCTGACTTCGTCCTCCTGCGAATAGTAGCGCTCGCGGTATGGACCTGGCCAATCCGACTGCCTTCGCGCCCAACGGGGCAAGCCGGTTTCCCGATAAATATGCCGGTATCTCCGGTCTCTGCCATAACCAAAACCGACACCTCGACTTGAGGATGATCTTCGGAATCCATATGACGCTCCGGAATTGCAATACCCGCGTCCCCCTCCAGTCATAGGACCTCTGCTGCTCGGTCCGCTTCCATCAAAACCTGGCATTTAAATCACCTCCTTTGGTCAGTAAATTTTCTTTGATTCATACCTTTTTTCAAAGCATATTGCGTGCCAGTTAACTACAATCAAAATAAGCGCTGTAAATTCAATCTATTATCGCATCGATGAGTTGACAGGAATAATTCGCAATCCTCGCGAAATAGAAAAATTTCGAATCAAATGTTGGAATTTTTCTAACTTTTTTCCCAGCCAAAAATATTTCCTGAATGACAAAAAATAACTATTTGAATTCATTAATATTTAACTTTCCAGCGCTTGCTGGCATGTTTCCTGCTGTAGATCTTAAGTAATTGGTACTAGGTAATAGGAACTGGGTAATTGGTACTGGGTAGTGGGTATTAGGTATTGGGTATTAGGTATTGGGTATTAGGTATTGGGTATTAGGTATTGGGTATTGGGTTAGATCCTTAAGAGTTATTTCTTTGATTTTTGTGCAACTGATCTTCCAGGGCGGACCGATGCCCTCGAACGAATCCAGGCAAATTGCGGCATCCAGCGGCGATTTATCCAGAGGATGTGCGACAATTGAAATTGCTCTATTTATATTTTATGAGGTAGACCGCTTTGCCGCTAAAAGCGAAAAATCATTGGTGCCACGAACTAGTAAAATTGTTGATTTGTTAAGGCCGTCGACCTCGGCCTTGTCCGGCGCCTCTTCCAGCGCTTCGATCGGCACCGGCACCCTGACCTGGTTCTTGGCGCCGGCTACGGCCGGCTTTCCGGCCTATTCCCATACCGCCCTGTCTGGGTGACACAGAAGCTTTATTTTTCGTTTTACATTTGCCGAGACCTCTTCCCGTCATCGGTCCCTGACCCTGTGGTCCGGTTCCATCTCTTCTGGGCATAGTTCTCACCTCCCTTTTTGGGCGCTGCTTTAATTACCACCAGCCGGGGGCCTGCCATAGACTTAACCTTTCAGGCTGAACAGAATCCTGAAGCATTGGACTATCCGTTGCAAAAAAAGGTGATCCAATGGCTGAAGAAACTTTATACCGGATTAGAAAGAAGAGGCTATCGTATCTTCAGAGCTGATTCCTCTTAAATAGAACTTCTGTCCTTCGTATTCCGTTTCGACTAATTTACCTTGAGCGATCAATTGGTGTACCTTTGGCCAATCTGCGTTGGCTTTTTTGAGAAGTTCGCTCACCGCACTCTCCCGCATCGGATGCACCGACGTGATGTTGAGCATGTCTTCCTCAACGTTGCCGGTAAAAGCGAATGCGTTGCCTTCGTAACCAATTAAATATTCCACCTGATCGAGCTTTTCGTGAAAGACCTGAAAGGCAATGTTAATATCTTGCGGTGCCGGAGGACGCACCCAATTTTCTGCCGGCGGTCGGGTGGGTATCGCTAAATATGCTTTCGCCGGATTAAGCCCGGCTAAAAATTCCGCCAGCTCTTTGAGCATGCCGCTGTCGGTATTTAGGCCTTGAACCAGCATGGTCTCCGTTACAAATTCTCCACGGAAAGCTTTTGAAAAATCCAGCATCCCTGTTAAAATTAACCCCAGCTCCAATTCTCGATGGGGTCTGTTAATTTTTCGCCAGCTCGTTTTCCATGTTGAATCGAGTTTCAGTGAAACCCAATCTGCTTTCATAAGATCTGCTCTCACCTCTTCCCGAAAAATCAGAGATGCATTCGTAATGATACCAATCTTATTCCCGCTAGATTTCAGTAGATCAATTTCGTAACCGAGATTAACATCCAAAGTCGGCTCCCCATCCGAGACAAAAGTAAGATAGTCTATTGACTCGCCTTTTTTTCCGGCTTTCTTAACCTGATTTCTGACACTCGCAAAAATATCCTCAGGTTCATAGAACGGACAGCGCTCGAACCGCATCCGGCGTGTTTTTCCGACCTGGCAATACACACAGGAATAGGTGCAAACCTTGGGCGGAATATTATTGATGCCCAAACTTCGTCCTAGCCGTCTGGAGGGCACCGGTCCGAATGCAATCATCGGTATAAATCTCCTTTTTCCAAATTTGCTTCTTTGACAGCCGTCAAAATCCCCGCGAGCATGGTTTTGCGGGTTGAAAGTGGATCTGGAATTTCGCCAATATCCGATTCAAGAAATCCTAACTTTTGGGATGGTAGAATATCTTCAAGAACCGGATCAGTTTCACATTTACGATTGAGCATCGTAAATTCTTTGTTTGATAAACTCCCTAAACCCTGATCATTCCATTGATCAAAATACAGGCCAAAATGTTGCCTTAAATAGTCAAGGTTCTGCTTTTTGGCCCAATCGTATCCAATTTTATACCCTTCTGATTTCGAAACCACCTGGTCATATCGAACGGCCTCAACTTCTTTTCCGAATCCCCACTCAATCAACAAACTGTCCAACTTTCTCTCCAAAATGAGCGTGTGGGCACCTTGTTTTTTAAAAATGTAATGGGCTATTTCAGAGGCTATCGTATGAATGATTTGATGGTCCGGTTCCTTTAGGATTTTGGTATTCAGGTATACCAGGGTTCTGATCGGAGCACCGAACTCGTATCTCAGCACAAGCGCTTCAAGAACCTCGTCATCGGTCAATATCTGAAAGCTCCTATCATTTAGAACAATTTCTCTTACCTCTTCCGGCGAACGCTCAATAATCCTTGCTAAATAAGGATAAAAGCGTAAATCACAAAGCTTGAATCTATTCATTCGTTTGTCCATGATGTCCTCCTTTTTTTTGTTGATAAATTTTCCCGAACACTTAAGAAGTTTTAATGAAGCCACGAATTAACACGAAGTTAATCTTAACTATAGAAGTACCCCAATTTTTGTTTGCTGCAATATTCCGTGGTTATCCGTGTCCATCCGTGGTATTTTTTTTAAAAGGCTAAAATCAGACATACAATCATACTGCCCTGGTTATTCTCCGATCAAAGGCAATGCGCGTTTGGGATGGATAGAAATAATACACCGCATAAAGCCCCATCAAGATTGCACCTGAAGAATAAAAACGAAGCATTTGTAAAAGATATGCTGCCAGGGCAAAATAAGGTGTGATCATTACGACATAAATCATTGTACGCTCAAATTTGAATAATCTTTCCTCAGATACACTGATTTCATCTCGGTTTTTATGGGCAAATAAAGTACGATGAAAAATCGGAAAAGCGATCGCAAACGCGATGCATAAAATAAAAATCTAGGGTCCGGTAATTCCGATGAAATTAACCGAACCAACCCAGTACCCAGTACCTAATACCCACTGAGTTGTGGTATCGGTGTCTTTCTTTACCCGCCAAATCTTGCGACAACTGAACTATTCATATCTCTACACTGATTATGCGCTTTCAAGTTCCCGGCGGGCGGCCATATCCACCAGAATTCTTTCTCTGGTCCTATCGATACCGAGTGCCTGGCGCTTTTTATCGATATGCGCAATCATCTTGTGGGCGTGTTTGATGGGATCGACTTCCAAATCCCACATGCCGCCGTAAAGCTTTTCAAATTCCTCGAATATATATTTCTGAAATACCGGTGCGCCGCTGACCGGAAGCGTGACGCCGAAAACCGTGTAAACACCCGAGGCCACAAAATAATGACCGATGCTGATGGCTTTTTCACTCATCCATTCCGGTGCACTGCCGGCCGCCGGCAGCTCACTGATGTCATTGCCCAGACCGCCGGCTTTAACCACCTCTGCGGCTGCCAGCAGAATCCGGCTGTTGTCGACGCATGAACCCAGATGCAGCACGGGCGGTATACCGACCGTTTCGCAAACCTCGGCCAGACCGGGGCCACAGAACACCTTGGCGGATTCCGGTGTCAGCAGGCCTTCCATGGCGCAGGCAATCGCATTGCATCCCGTGGTCAAAACGATCACATCGTTTTTGATAAGCTCTTTGACGATCCGGATATGACCTTCATTGTGTTTCGTCCTGACATTGTTGCAACCCACAACGCCGCCGATGCCCCGGATTCTGCCGTTGATGATATTGTCATTTAACGTGTAGTAGGAACCGCGAAAGGTACCCCCCAGATGGTACTCGACGGATTCGACGCCGAAGCCGGCCACGATGGGGGATTTCTGCGTGGGAATCATCACCTCCGCCCCCCGATTTTCAAAATTGTCAATCGCCAGCTTGACAGTCCGTTCAGCGTCTTCCAGTGCATGATGCTCATCAAATTCAATGTGCAGGACATTGTCCTGTTCCATTCTGGCGATGGGGTGGGTGGTAATCAACTTGGTGTGAAAGCATTTGGCGACATTGGCCAGGTTTTGAAATATGCATTGGATGTCGACCACCATGGCATCACAGGCCCCGGTGATGATGGCCAGCTCCTGCTGAAGAAATGTTCCGCACAATGGCACACCATGGCGCTGCAGCATTTCATTGGCCGTGCAGCAGATGCCGGAAAGCTGAATGCCTTTGGCCCCTTTGGATTTGGCATATTCTTCCATTTTCCGGGTCTGGGCGACCGCGATGATCATCTCGGAAAGCACCGGTTCATGGCCGTGGATCACAATGTTGACCATGTCTTCTTTCATAACACCGAGATTGGCTTCCGAGGCCACCGGGTATGGGGTTCCAAACAGGATATCTTGCAGGTCGGTGGCCAGCATGGAACCGCCCCAGCCATCGGCAATGGCCGCACGCGTGCCCTGCTTCATCAGGTTTTTATAATCCTGATCCACACCAATGTGGGTTCGGTGCATAATTTCAACAATTTCACGGTCGATATTGCGCGGCACCACCCCCTGCTTTTTCCAAAGCTCATAGCGGGACTGAGGCGCTCGTTTGGCAAAAAGAAGTTCGCCTTCGGCCTTGCCCCACTCATTGAGTGCTTTTTCGCCGACCTCGACTGCAATTTCATCGGTGTCCCGATCAAGCTGTTGCCCATCGACCGCCACCGTTGTGTCGACTCCCAGCCATTGAGCGACTTCCAGGAGTTTGCGCGTATCTTTAATCTTATAGGCATCGGTTTCTTTTCTGGCCGCTGACATAAAAACTTCGGCGACCGAACGTCCGTGATCGGAATGGGCGGCAGCACCACCGGCGATCATGCGGATAAAATTACGCGCCGCAATGGTATTGGGCGTTGCCCCGCAGATACCTTTGCGGGTGTCCTCGCCTTCGATTCCGCCTTTTGGAAGCGGCAGCCGACAGGGGCCCATGCCGCAATTTTTGCAGCAAATACCCTGGGTGCCGATGTTGCAGGGTTTCATTGCAACGGCCCTGTCAAATGCCGTCTCAATTCCAAGCTCATGGGCGCGTTCAATCATCTGCTGACTGGCCAAATCAATGGTTGCCGCCACCGGATCAGCCAGTTTCTTGGTTTTGGACTCCTCGGCATCTTTTTTTTGCACCATTATGTCCTCCTTCAATTTTTGAGGGTATTCGATTATGGCAATCCCGCCGGTGGCGCAACTGACCTGGCCGAAAGGACCAGGTTGTCGGTGTTAGAGAACAAGCAGAGGTTGTTGCATTTGAATTCAAGATTCTGGATACATGTTACGAGTATTTTCTCAATTTCCCTAAAGGGTCTCGACCTCTGCTATCTTGAGTGTCTAGCATGATTTGTGCCACCAGTTGGTGGTTTTAATTTCAGACTTAATTTCAATAGGTTAAAGAATTTCATTTGGAAGAAGGCTTTTAAGGTAAAAAAAAATTTAGAGGAATTTCGAAACCTCTTTTCGCAAAATTTCGAAATTTGTCAGCAGGCAGTTCTGTGTCGGCCAGAGAAATAAGGCAAGGCTTTTTGGTCATATTCTTGACCACTTGCCGTTTTATGTATATTATAACCCAATGAACGCAACGCGAGTATTTTTTTAGTTGAAAAAGTAGTCATTAACGCATCAAATCTTAAGTTTCAAGTATCATGGGAAAAGCAAAATTAAATTTACCAGAAAAAAAAATTACCGATTTTTGTAAGAAAAACTATATCATTAAATTATCTCTTTTTGGCTCTGTATTGCGCGAGGATTTCCGAATAGATAGCGATCTTGATTTTCTCGTGGAATTTAAACCGGGAAAGGTGCCGGGCTTAATTAAGCTCTGTCGGATGCAAAGAGAGCTATCAGAAATACTTAATGGACGAAAAGTTGATTTGCGGACACCCCAGGAGCTAAGCAAATATTTTCGAGATGAGGTATTGACTCAAGCTGAGGTTCAGTATGCATCAGGATGATAAAATTCGATTACGACACATGCTGGATGCCGCCAAGGAAGCTGTAGAATTTACTGTTGGGAAATCGCGGAAAAATCTTGATGGTGACCGTAAACTGACGCTCGCCATTATAAAATCGATTGAGATAATCGGCGAGGCCGCCTCTAAAGTTACTGAAACGTGTAGAGCTGAAAATGATAATATTCCATGGAAAGATGTAATTAGTATGCGGAATAGATTGACCCATGGTTATTTTGACGTCAATTTAGATGTTGTATGGGAAACTATTCAAACCGACATACCCGACCTTATAAAGACCCTGGAAAAAATAATCGTCACACAACAAGAAGAATCATAATATTAGATAAAACCAGTATTAAGTGCCTGTGCATCCCTGGTTCCCCGTCTACGCATTCCCCATTTCGGATTCAAACACCCTCCCAGCATCCAAGCCTCCAATCCTATCCGATGGACAGATCTATTGACAGGCCCTCAAAAAAACTGCTATTCGGCAAGTACTTAAGGCCCTTGCGCAAATTGGATTGATGGAATCTCGAAAATCCGCCATTGTGAGGATTGGAATACTGGAATGGGTAAGATGTGTTCCCAAAGGATTCTTTTAACTACCCCCAGCGGAGATGTGCGAATCCGTTCTTTTTGCAGTGCCGCGGAAATTCGGCAATATTCATTTGATCGCCAGTTTGCCTTCCATGATCATTTTAAATCCTTTTATACCAGCCGCGGACTCCTGGAAAAATCCGCCGAACAACCCGACGCCAACGTCGTTCTGGCGCTGACCGAACCAAACCAGATCATTGGATACGGTGTCCTGGCTTACCCCGAGGCGGAGGAGCGCTGGGCTGATCTGGGGCCGGAAATAATGATGGAGGTCACAGCCATCGAAGTATGCCGGAGTTGGCGGTCATGCAAGATTGCCCCTGGCATTCTAAAATTGCTGGTTGCTCACCCTCAGATCGAAGAGAAGATCATCTATATGGTTGGATACTCCTGGACCTGGGATTTAAGCGGAACCGGCAAAACGGCCCCGCAATATCGGCAGATGCTCATCAACCTGTTTAAACCGCACGGGTTTCAGGAGTACCCGACCAACGAACCGAACATTTGCTTGAAGCCTGAAAATTTGTTCATGGCCCGGGTGGGTAATAAAATCAACCAGGTCATTTTAGATCGGTTCAAGTGGCTACGGTTTGGCCTTTCTCCCTGGACCTGGCAGGTCGGTTGACACATGATCGACCGGATGATTTCAAAAGTTTTCGAATCTAACTCATATTAACGGATTATACGGGCGGAGGTCAGGAAATCATGCGCAAGTTAATTATGGCAGCCTTGTTGGTTTTGTTTTCAATGAACGGCGTTGCCTCGGCGCCCGAAGATGATGTTTTTGTGATAGAAGCTGAGGGCAGTTATCTAATGGAGGCCGGTTCCTCAGAGGATCTGGCAAAAAAAGTGGCATATTTCACCGCTAAAAGAAAGGCGGCGGAACTAGCCGGAAGATACCTTTCACGCAAAAGCCTTATCAAATCCTATGAACTGAACCGGGATGAAATATACAGTCTGACAGCCCGGGAGATCGAGGTCGAGATATCAGAGGAAAAGCGCCGGACAGTTGTGAATGCCTCAACATACCGTGTTCGAGTCAGAGCCCGGATCCAGGCCTCCGATTTTATCAAAGCAGCGATCGAGGACACCAAACAGGAAAAAAAAGAGGCCAAAGAGTCTTATCGAGAAGAAATGGAACAGCCCGTTTCAACCGAGATTGATCCAGGTAGAGACATCGCCAAAGCATACCGTCTGCTGCGAGAAAAGAAATGGCGATTCGCGATGATTTGAAAAATTTAAAAAGCGTGCACGAACACGATTTTGGCCTATCCACAGTTGATTAAGCCCCCATTCAATAGAAAAGGTTATCGTCGAATCAATCATTTTGGGCACGATATGAGCCCAGTTTAGATTGGAATTAGTAAGATCCAATTGGCATCAGCAATAATTATGAAATTACATCCTTTCCCTATTTGTCCTTATTCCAAACATTAAATTATTGATTTTAAATTTGTTTATGATAGTTTTTTTGCGTCGTTATAACCTTTTAATTTTCTTATCAGAAAATTTCATATGGTAGGCGAAACAATTACTAATACTCTTATGAACACACTGCGTAAATTTCTGACCATTGCCTTCCTCGCGCTTTCTATCTTAATTTCAGGGTTAAGCGTTGATTTTGTCGGCTCCCAGAATACGGTTGCGATCCCACCAGCATCCCGGCGCCATGCGGATTTCCTGCAGAGCCGGTTTCTCAGATTTGGCCTGATAGACTCTGAAGATGGACTCTCAAATGCTCAAGTAAGGGCTGTTGTCCAGGATAACCAAGGTTTTATGTGGTTTGGCACAGCTGACGGATTGAATCGGTATGACGGCTCCAGCGTAAAAGTTTACCGCCACGACCCGGACGATCCTTACAGCCTGAGTCACAATATTATCCGAGCTTTGTTCACAGACCAAAACGGCGACCTGTGGATTGGAACCTGGGGCGGCGGCCTTAGTCAATACGATCGGGAAAAGGACGCTTTCATCCGGTACCAACATGATCCTGATGATCCCCACAGCTTGAGCAATGATACAGTAGAGACGATTTATGAAGACCGGGCCGGGATGATCTGGGTGGGTACGCACGGAGGGCTCAACCGACTCGATCGTGAAAGCAGGCAATTTGCGAGATACCAGCATGATCCTGATGATCCCAACAGCCTGAGCAATAATATCGTTTCGCCGATTGTTGAAGACAGTTCGGGTGTCCTCTGGGTCGGCACGGCGGAAGGCCTCGATCGGTTCGATCCGAAAACGGAACACTTTATTCACCACCGGTATAACCCCGATGATCCCGCCAGCCTCAGTCACAATGCGGTTACTTCAATTGCTCGGGGTCGTATGGGCAACCTATGGGTTGGCACGAATAAGGGACTATGTAAATTCATCCCTGAAACGACTCGGTTCACCCGGTATCAACATGATCCTACCGATCCTCAAACTCTGAGTACCAATGGTATCGCCTCGATTTATGTGGACCGGGCAGACAGGCTCTGGGTAGGAACCTGGGGGGGTGGGCTGAATCGCTTCGATGGGGAAACAGCGACCTTTACCCGCTATAAGCATTCTCACGCCGATCCATACAGTTTGAGCGCTGACACTGTCTACCAGGTTTATGAAGGTCAGCAGGGAATGTTCTGGGTCGCTACGGATGGTGGCATTAATATTCTTGATGGCAGGGGTAAGCCCTTTCACCACTATCGCACCATCCCCGGCAATCCGAACAGCCTGAGCCATAATAATGTGCGCTCCCTTCACGCAGGCCGGGCAGGGGTCCTCTGGGTTGGCACCAATGGTGGTGGATTCAACAAGTTTGATCGCCAAAAAGAAAAGTTCACCCATTATCAACACGACCCTGCCGATCCGAACAGTCTAATCAGTGATGCTGCATCCGCAATCTATCAAGACCGGATGGGGCTGATCTGGGTTGGCTCGACCGGACACGGGTTGAGTAAATTCGATCCGGATGCAGAGCGCTTTACCCACTACCGGCACGATGCCGCCAATCCCCGCAGCCTGAGCAATGATATCGTTGTGTCCATCTTCGAAGATCGGAAAGGTGCACTCTGGATCGGCACCTGGAGAGGCGGTTTGAATATATTTGACCGTGAAATAGAACAATTTGCCAGTTACCAGCACGATCCGCAAGATCCGAATTCGCTGAGTCACAATGCGGTGCCATGCGTGTTTGAAGACCGGGCAGGTGTACTTTGGGTCGGCACTATGGGGGGATTGAACAAATTTGATCGTCAGACAAAGACATTCACACGGTACAAGAATGTCCCCACTGATCCACGGAGTTTGGTTAACAACTCGGTGACAGCCATTTACGAAGACCGGACCGATACCCTCTGGATAGGTACGATGAAGGGGCTTGATATATTTGACCGTAAGAAGGATCAGTTTACCCATTATACAACGGCAAACGGATTGCCCAATGGTAGTATTTGGGGGATCCTGGAGGATGAACAGGGGCGGCTCTGGCTCAGCACAGCGAACGGGCTGTCAAGGTTCGATCCCCGGACGGAAAGCTTTAGAAATTACGACGTGAGTGACGGGCTTCAAAGCAATACATTTTTAAATTTTTCAGCTTATTCTAAAAGCCAAAGCGGCGAGATGTTTTTTGGCGGATCGAATGGATTCAACGCCTTTTATCCGGATCAGATTGTGGACAATCCGCACCCCCCGCCTGT
>Ga0209637_1000130_pt1 | contig 33878 bp, 33 predicted proteins | sample OlaalgELextract3_2_FD_187379 | JGI IMG/M metagenome (GOLD analysis project Ga0209637, IMG submission 187379) | Olavius algarvensis symbiont microbial communities from Tuscany, Italy - Type G ELBA extract 3 (SPAdes) (version 2) | ecosystem: Host-associated > Annelida > Digestive system >... | reverse complement strand
CAGCATCGACTTTGAAAAGGTACAACCTGATTTCTAAATCACTAATTTCCCGTTTATAACTGCCTGTTTTTATTAAAGGCAGTATTTGATTTTCAAATTATTTTGGACAGCAATGGAAACAAGTATAAGCCGAAAATTTTATTCCGAATGAAAATATTATGACTGATTCCGCTGCAAAATCAGCAGATAGGTACTTCGGGTACCTGGCACGCTGCTTTCCGGTCATGTGTGCCAGCGATGAGTTTCACTTTTTGCCTCGCGCTCAGGCCGCCGCTGAATATTATGACCGGCTGGACAACCTTGATTCACAGGTTATCGAGAAGAGAATTACGAAATTAAAAGCGTTCCAGGACGAGTTTTCAAGATTAACTGATCAGGTTGACAATTTTGAAGACCGGATTGATATTGAACTCTTGCAGGCCAATATCTCCGGTATTTTGATCGAATTCGAACAAAAGCGCAGCTGGCAATATAACCCGCTGCTGTATCTAAAAATTGCGTTCATTGGTTTAGACCATGCGCTTAACAAACCGGCAGCTAGCCAAGCAGAATGCCTCGACCGGGTGATGTCGCGTTTGGCGGCAATCCCCGGCTTGCTCAGACAAGCCACGGAAAATATCAACTCGATACCGCAAACTTACCATCAAGCCTGCCGGTCGATGCTGATGGATTGTGGTCAATATCTCGCTCAGATTGGAAACGAACTACTGGCTGTCCAAGCCGGTAAAACGGCCGATATGTTGTCAACCCAATTGAATCGTACTGCGGCAGCGCTGAAGACAATGGGCGATCATTTAAGTATCGTGTCTGTTGAGCCTGATGGGCGATTTGCTGCTGCTACGCTGAGTGAAACGCTGCGAAATCATTTTTTAAACATGCGCAATGTGGCTGATATTTATCTGCTGGCGGTGGAAGACTGGCAAAAAAATCTTGATCAATTAGAAAAGCTAAGATTAAAAATAGATCCGGCAGCCACCTGGCAGGAATTGTATCACAACTATCTTCCTTTTGAAATTGATGACGATGATACGATATCACTCTACAGGCAGGAAATTGGGCGGTTGAGGCATTTTTTCAGTCAGCAGGGCTTCAGCCCCGCAGATTTAGACAGGCCCGTGGAAGTTGCAGAAACGCCGCTTTACCTCAAATCCGTGCGCGGTGCAGCATCTTTTGCCGCAGCGTTCACCGCAGATGGTCGGGAAAAAAGTTATTTTTACATTACAACGCATCTTGCAGGATCCAGTACGGATCGGGCCGGTTCCCTGCTTAGAAAACGGTTCCACCGCGAGTTTAAAATGCTCACCGCCCATGAAACGATCCCGGGCCATCATTTTCTGGATTCCATTCGCTGCCGCTTGAAAAATCCGGTGCGCCGTCAAATTGAATCACCGCTTTATTATGAGGGTTGGGCTTCATATGCTGAATTTCTGCTGATAGACGCCGGGTACGTTCACAGTCCCATGGATTTGCTGGTAGACTATAAAAGAAGACTTTGGAGATCTGCCCGCTGTCAGGTGGATGTCGGGTTGACGACCGGTAAAATTAAAATGCTTGATGCCATTCATCTGTTAAAAGTTTGTGGTTTTTCTACCGAAGAATCACAACGCCAGGTAGACCGTTTTCGATTGAACCCCGGCTACCAGCTGTGCTACAGTCTTGGCTGCCACGAGTTCAAACAGTTAAAGACTTCCTGTGGCCGTAAAATGAACGGAAAGGATTTTCACACATTTTTGCTGGAAGGCGGGGAACTGCCGTTTCATTTAATCAAAGAAAGATTCGATAATTATTCCGCCCCGAGAAATGTCTAATCCAATAATTAAAATAGGAAAAATAAAGTGGAAGAATTCAAAGGGTATCATTCGGAGTGGAACTTAGGCAGTCCGGGTGGCTGGGACTATCAGCGGCTTACCCAGATCATCGGCAAGGCGGTCTGGCAGCGCATTAACCAAATCCGTCCCATGAAATTATCATTGGACTTTGACAATCCCTACTTTTCACCCGTTGACGGGTTTATCGATATACTGGTGCAGACCCATAAGTCACGCGCCGGTCAAAATTCGGGACTGATCGCTGTCGTTGCTGAAGCAGAAACTCTGGCAGATGTTACCGAAAATATAAACCTGGCTAAAAGGCTGGGGGCGGTAGATGGAATCAGCGGTGTGCTGATGGCCCCCCAGGAACTTGAACTGAGCAACGGGCAGGTTTGCTGGCGGGGGCAACCGGTATCGGTGATATTTATGGATTTCAACACGGATGTGCTCCTGGCCCTGCACCGTCAGCATGATTTAACACCCGTGCTGCAGGCCGTAAAAGAACACCGCGTCATTAACCCCCGCGGGACGGAGCCTTTTAATGTAAAGAGCATGTTTGAATTACTGACCGGTCCCGGCAGCGATCGTTTCCACACAGAAATCGTACAGCGAACCCCCTGGACCCGTCAATTCTTCGATCGCAAAACAGAATCTCCAAACGGGGAAATTATCGAGGATCTGATCGATTGGACCCGCCGCAATTGGGACAACCTGGTTCTTAAACCGGAAAGAGGGTATTCCGGACACGGTGTCAGAGTCGGGACGGTCAATCATGATGCTGATGAGGCGATTGGGCTGGCCCTGAAAGCCGGGGACTACATTGTGCAGGAAAAAATTCCTCTTTCTTTGTGGGCGGAAGAAATTCCGCATTTGATGAATGAAAAAATAGATTTTAAACGCTACCAGACTGACTTTCGCTGTCTAATGGGACCCCACGGCATGCTCGGATTTGTCGGCCGCTATGGCGGAGTGCCCACAAATGTCGGAAGCGGTGGCGGATTTCAACCCCTGGCAATTCTTTCTTCGGATATGAATGTCAGAGAAGCAGTCGATCATATTAATGATACCATCAGCAGCCTGGATGCCGGTGAGCTGCTCCAGGTTATAGAGGATCAGAACCAGATGGCCATGGATTGTGATTTTACCTATTTGTTGGGCCCTGTAAAAATTGCGTTGCGCCCCAGGCTGATCGCTGCCGGTCAGATTGAAGCACTGAAAAGCTATGGACAAAAAATGTGGGCCGACTGCCTGACACTCGAAAACCTGTGGCTGACCGGGCAACTGGATGAGTTGATCCGGATCGAGGAAGAAGAACTTGAGATTGCTAGAATGAATCCCTGGCACGGTTCGGCAGCCATCATCGCATCAGATGGATTATTTGGCTTCGGGGCAGAACCTTTGAATTGAAAATTGAAGATTGTAAATTGAATATTTATTGCTGTCGAGATAATCAGAACAAATCCAATTAGGTCCAAATATTCCCCCGCAAAGGAGTCCCCATGCCCATCGAAGTTGATCCCGACTGGTGGAAAACCATGTTTGACGACGTCTACCTTTTGACGGACGCCCGTTCGGTTTGCGATGATACACTCACCCGCCTTGAAGTGGATGTTGTCTGCGAATTGCTTCCGATGAAATGCGGCCATAAGGTGTTGGATCTGTGCGGCGGGCATGGGCGTCACAGCTTCGAGCTTTGTCGGCGGGGATTTAGCTCCTGTACACTGCTGGATTATTCACAATCGCTGATCGATATCGCCGGGGATAAATCCAGAGCGCATGATTACCCGATTCAGCTTATTTGCTCTGATGCACGCGAGATTGATTTGCCCCCGAATATTTTTAATCACGTATTGATTATGGGCAATTCACTGGGATATGTGCCGGAGCCGGATGCCGATGGCAAAATTTTATCGGAAGCATATCGGCTTTTGGTGCCCGGCGGCTGGCTGCTGGCGGACGTTGTCGACGGGGCCGCGGTTAAAAAGATGTTTACGCCAAATGCCTGGCATGAAATCGGTGAAGACACAGTCGTCTGCCGCCAGCGAGAATTAACTAAAGAATCAATTAGCGCCCGCGAAATGGTGATCAGCAAGCAGAACGGCTTGATCCGGGATCGAACCTATGCCATTCGACTTTACGATTCACAAAGCCTCGCAATTCTTCTGGAAAAGACCGGATTTAATCAAATTAAAATTCACACTGATTTTTCACCCCACAGGTTTGAGGGGGATTATGGGTTCATGAACCGGCGCATGCTGGGAGTCGGGCAAAAGCCATAATCTGATTGTTTGCGATGTGGATAAAAATGCGAAGAACTATATTGTATGCCGCGCATCGAAGTAAGTAGTTTAAAAGCGAATCACGTCTTCAGCGTGGTTCGCTTTTTCATGGGGTGATAATTTTATTTTCCCCCAAGAACCCTTCGATGTCTTTCCAGAATACATTCCAGTCCGGTGGGCAGTCGTTGTGGCCGGCTTCATAGGCGATCAGTTTTCCCCTGCCGGCCGCTTTGTGGAGCGCCTTTCCGTGGGCGAACGGTATCACCGTATCATGCCTGCCGTGCAGGATCAGAATCGGCCCTTTGTATGTTTCAACCGCTGACCGATTGTCCAAAGGATCCCTGACAAGAAATGAAGGCGCCAGATAGCGTTTGGCAAAGGATCGGGCGCTGGTAAACGTCGACATCAGAATCAGGGCTGCCGATGGTCGTTTGACCGACAATGCGCATACCGCACCGCCACCCAGTGAACGGCCAAAAAGGACAATGCGGGAGGAGTCGATATCTTTTCTGGCTATCAGGACATCGTAAGCCGCTGCAAATGCCTCCGTAATACTCTCCTGGGAGGGGGATCCGGCCGAGCGTCCGTAGCCCGGATATTCGACCAGCAGCACTGCAAATCCGAGTCGGCAAAACCCCTTGAGATCATCCGGCCAGAAATCAATTAATTCGCCGTTGCCATGTCCGAAAATTATCGCCGGAGACGGACCCGCAGCGCTACCTGAAGCCGGCGGCAGCAACCAGGATTCAACTTTGCCGGATTTAGTTTCCAGCCAGATCTTTTCCAGTGCGGGAAACTTTTGACCAGAGGGCGTCGGCTGCGGAATCATTCCTCTGGGAAACATGATCTGGCGCTGCAGAAGAAACAGAAGACCGCAGTAGGCTATATAAATACAAAACGGCCAGAATATATATTTTAGCAGAGGGGGCATAAATGTTACCCGATATTTTACAGGCCAAGACATAGAGGGACACAGCATCTTGCCGGACCCGCAGTTTTTTAAATCCTCTGTTGATGTTTTTTCGATCCAGGGTTTGTTTATCCCATGAACCGTATTATTTTTCAATCAGATGCAACACCAATGGTCCCAATATTCCATTCCCGCTATTCAGCGGGATTCCATTATTCTCCGCCTCCGGCGGATGAGCGAAGCGAACTAAGTTCAATTATTCTGCAGTCGCCCATTTTGTCAAGGACAATCCAGATGACGGAAAAAAGGAGACCCGTCTTCGCCTGACGGCTTCGCCGCGGCAGGCAGAAGGCAGAAGACAGAAAGGGATAGATGGTATAAGGTATAGGGTATATGGTTTGAGGTGTGGCGTCTATGACACCAGAGTCAAGGCTGAAAGTCGTAGATCCGCCGTTTCGTTGAAGGGCTCAAAGGGCTATTAAAAGGTACTTTTAAAAAGCCAGAGCGTAGCGATTCCACCCTTCGACATTCTGCGGTTCGATATTCGATATTCGATATTTTCTTTTGTTACCCTAAACCCTATACCCTATACCTTTTACCTTACATCGTGCCTGCATCCCGCCATGCGCATATGGACAAAGCAAATTGGCTCTGATACAAGTTAGCTCGCTTCGCCTCAATAACGATTAGCAGTCGGAAAGGACAGCACAATGATTATCCAAAGCGTCGCCGGATTATTGATTTTCACGGGTCTGGCATGGTTAATGAGCGAAAATCGTAAAGAGGCAAATTTAAAGATCGCCGTAATCGGTATCGTTATTCAATTGGTGGTCGGACTGCTTCTATTAAAACTGCCTGTTTTCCAAGAATTTTTTCTGTTGCTAAACCGCGTGGTGTTGTCCCTTGAAGAAGCCACCACGGCCGGCACCTCTTTTGTATTCGGCTATCTCGGCGGCGGGAGCCTTCCGTTCAAAGAGCCATATCCTGGAGCAAGTTTTATACTGGCCTTCAGAGGGCTTCCGCTGGTGTTGCTGATGAGTGCCCTGTCGGCGCTGCTGTTTTACTGGAAAGTCCTGCCGCCGGTGGTCAAAGCCTTTTCCTGGGCGTTGCAGAAAACCATGCGGCTGGGGGGCGCAGAGGGATTAGGCGTGTCTGTAAACATATTCGTGGGAATGATCGAAGCTCCCCTTTTTATTCGACCTTATCTGCAAAGCATGACTCGCAGTGAAATCTTTACCCTCATGACCTGCGGTATGGCTACCATCGCCGGTACGGTCATGGTACTGTATGCCAGTTTTCTCGGCAATACGATTCCTGATGTGATGGGTCACATCCTGACGGCATCAATTATCAGTGTGCCGGCAGCAGTTTTGATCTCCAAACTCATGGTCCCTGAAACCGGTGAGTTGACAACCGGCGAACTGACGGCACCGGAGCAGGCCACCGGTTCCATGGACGCCGTGACAAAGGGTACCCTGCAGGGAGTTAATCTGCTGCTCAACATAATTGCCATGCTGGTGGTGCTGGTTGCGCTGGTATATCTTATCAATCTGATTCTGGGTATTTTGCCTCAAATCGGCGATAAACCGGTTACACTGCAGCAGCTGATGGGGTATGTCATGGCACCGGTGGTGTGGCTGATGGGCGTCCCCTGGCAGGAAGCCGGGATCGCCGGGTCTCTCATGGGAACCAAAACGATTCTCAACGAATTGCTGGCTTACCTGCAAATGAGTCAATTGGAGCCGGGCAGTTTGAGCCCCAGAAGTTTTTTGATTATGACTTACGCCATGTGCGGATTTGCCAACCCCGGCAGCCTGGGTATTATGATTGGCGGAATGGGCACCATGGCACCGACCCGCCGGAATGAAATCGTGTCGCTGGGGTTGCGCTCCATCATCGCCGGAACACTGGCAACCTGTATGACGGGAGCAGTGGTAGGAATTATTGGGGGGTAATTGGAAGGACGAATGATGATTGAATACCTGATGAATCGACTATGAAATCAATGAAAAAATAATAAATTCCAAATACCAAAAAACAAATTTCAAACAAAATCAAATTCTCCAAATTCAAAATTCCAAACAAAAGCGCTTGTTGCGGTTGAGTTTTGGTTATTGGAAATTGTAATTTGGGATTTATTTGTGATTTGATGCTTGAGATTTGGGATTTTAGATTCTCTTAAATCCTTCCAAACAAAAAATACAGCTCAGTTTTAAATTTCTGACCTTGATACTAGTTCGTCGATCAACTTCAAAATACCGTCAAAATCAAAGTCCTCTGTCAACTGTAGAATTGTATCGCTGAAACTACCATAGGTATTATCGCCTAGTCTCAGTTTCTTTGCGATGGCTTTTAATTCGGAAATATTCCCCATTTCGACGGCGTCCCGCAGGCGTTCGGCGAGTTGTTCGGCCAGTTCGACCGGCATTGATGGAATTGCCGCTTCGTCGGGCTGCGCAATAATTTTTGTGGTGGACTGTTTTAGGGCCTGACTGGATGTCAGCGCCTCGTCCAGGGCATTTTTCAATTCCGTAAACGCGCGGTCCATATGACCCGGCTCCGGGAGTTTCCCTGAGAGTGCCAGCTTAACCAGTCCGTCCATATCCGCTGCTGCTGACTGTAATCTGATGGCCGATAAATTTCCGGCGAGCCCTTTAATATTATGAACCAGGCTGTGCACCTGGTTTATATCATTGGCGGTTAGTGCTTGCTGAATGTCTTCGGCAGTTGGCGCGTATTTGGCATTAAAATCCAGCAACAATTTTCGGTAAAGCTTCCGATTGCCTTGCAGTCTTTTAAGACCGGCCACGAGATCAAATCCCGCTAAAACTTTCGGCAGCCAGCTTTCTCCCATGTCGGGCTGCGGTTGGGACGGCGTTTGGCCAGAAACTGTCTCCGGCATACTTGCCGGCGACTCGGTCGGTGAGATTTTGACATACTCGCGGTCCTTTGCCGGAAGAATCCATTTTTCCAGAGTCGTGAAAAGCTCATTCGGATCGATGGGCTTGGCAACATGGTCGTTCATGCCAATCGACAGACTTTTTTCACGGTCCCCGGCCATGGCATGCGCCGTCATGGCTATAATCGGGAGCTCCGCTCCAGCTGAATGGTGAAAGCTGAAAGCTGAAAGGTTATCGGAATCCTTTCCATTTAGCTTTGAGCTTTGAGCTTTGAGCTGCAACTCGCGTATTATGCGAGTTGCTTCGTACCCGTCCATGACCGGCATTTGAATGTCCATCAGGACGCCATCGAATTCGTTTTCCCGGACCATATTTACGGCTTCTTGACCGTTGATTGCCAGGGATACCTGCAGGCCGGCACCGCTTAAAATTTCCATGGCTACCTGTTGATTGATTTCATTGTCTTCCACCAGAAGAATTCGTGCACCTTCAATCTTTTGCAAGGCATCGTCGATTGGTTGCTGGCCGGCCTGAACGCGCGGACCCCGCGTCACCTCTTTGCCGAAAACTTCCATAATCGTATTGAACATCACCGAAGGATTAACGGGTTTAATGAGAAACCCTTCCAAACGGGCACTTTCGGCCTTTTGCATCACCTCCTGTCGACCGTAAGCCGTAGCCATAATGATGCGGGGTGAAGGAGTTAATTGGATTTGTTCCTTAATTTTGCGAGCTGTTTCGATTCCATCCATTCCGGGCATTTTCCAGTCCATGATAACCAGATCGTAGTTTTCTCCTTGGTCTGCAGCTTTATTAATTTCAGCGATGGCTTTTTCGCCGGAGTCGACGACAACCACGTCAAAAGAAAATGACTCCAGGGTTTCTTTAAAAATGTTTTGGGAGGTGATGCTGTCATCGACCACCAGCACCCGCATACCTTTCAGGTCACCTATCAGATGGCTTCTTTTTTCGATTTCTTGCGTGGCCAGACCAAAGACAGCATTAAAGATAAACGTACTGCCGGTGCCGGGTTCACTTTCCACCCGGATATCGCCCTCCATCATCTCAACCAATCGTTTGCTGATAGTTAACCCCAGGCCGGTGCCGCCGTATTTGCGGGTTGTTGAGCTGTCGGCCTGGGTAAAGGGTTGAAAAAGTTTGGCGGCCTGTTCGGCGGTCATTCCGATACCGGTATCGCGCACAGAGAACTTGAGAGCTACCTTATCTTTATTTTTGCTCACCAGTTCCGTAGAGATAACGATCTCGCCTTCTTCGGTGAACTTTATGGCATTGTTGGTGAGATTAAGTAGAATTTGCCCGAGCCGCAAAGGATCGCCGACCAGCGATAGGGGTACATCCGGAGCCGTGGCAAAGAGTATCTCCAGATTTTTTTCGCGCGATTTAGCCGGCACCATGTTAGCCATATTTTCCAGAACCTCTTCCAGATTAAATTCAATATTTTCGATGTCCAGTTTGCCGGCCTCGATTTTAGAAAAATCAAGGATATCATTGATAATTCTGAGTAGTGAATGGGCACCGGTTTGGATTTTTTGCAGGTAATCTTCCTGTTTGGGATTTAACTCAGTTTGCAGTGCCAGATGAGCCATACCAATGATTGCATTCATGGGAGTTCGAATTTCATGGCTCATGTTGGCTAAAAAATCGCTTTTGGCTTGATTGGCTTCATCGGCTATCTTTTTGGCTTCGATTAATTCCGCTGTGCGTTCCTGTACCAGATCTTCCAGGTTGTCACGATGTTTTTTCAGCTCAGTTTCCGACGCCTTCAGCGCGGCCTCCGACGTTTGGATGGTGCCCATCATATCATTGAACGAATGGGCCAGATGTCCTAATTCATCACCGGTCTGAATATCGATGCGATAATCCAGTTTTCCGGTGCGGCTGATTTCATCGGTCCCTTCGTCCAGCTTTTTCAAGGGTTTGATCACAAATTTTTGTAAACCGAGCATGGTCAGGACACTGAGCATCAAAAGACCGGCACAAAGCGCCGCCACGATGCGGTAAACAGTGCCCCGGACTTCAGATTCAATTTCGTAGACCGGTATCACCATCACCAGTTTCCAACCCAGTTCCGGCGATGTGTAAAAGAAAAAGTATTCTTTTTCCGAACCTTCATTAAAAGTCGTATAGCCCCGCTTGTTTTCATAAACCGGCTGCAGATCATTGCCATAAAGGTTGCGAATGTTTTGAAAAAGGTTGTCCTTTGCCCTGCTGGCCAAAACGGTGCCGTTTTGATCAAGCAGCAGCATAAATCCATGCCGGCCGGCTTTGACCTGTTTTATATAATCGGTAAGATTTACCAGGGTTATATCAATTCCGACAACACCAAAGACCTGCTCTTGTTCATCAAGCAGAGCGGTCACAATACCGACATTGATATCGGGGGAGGTAACCGATCGGTAAGGTTCGGTTATCATGATTTTGCCCGGACTTTCTTTTGCCAGCACGTACCAGGGTCTGAGTCTGGGATCGTATTTCGTCGCACGATTGCGTTTGTGGGAGCGCACAAAACTACCATTTTCCCGTCCCATGTAGACGGAATTGGCGTAGGGGTGATGTTTTCGGTAATCGCTGAAAATGTTGATTATCTTTTGTTCCGTTTGGCCGATGTTGTATTGAAAGGTCGCGGGATCGGCTTCAATGAAGTTGGTAAAGTCGGCATCATGTCTCCAACGCACCAGATCGGCCGCCGCAATCGTCGCCAAATCAGTTTCGACGCCTTTAATAGTACTTGCCAATGCGAAATCAACATGTGCCAGTTGATTTTGAAAATCATCGTAAATGTCATCGAATATCATGTTCCGCAATTTGTGTGAGAGGAACGTACCAATGGATGCAATAATGAGAATGCTGGCGCCGACATATAACAACAATATCTTGTATTTAAGTTTCATAACAGATGTCTTTCCGGAAGTGAATTTGCCAAGGATAATATGGCTTAATATCACATAGTTGTCAAAGTCTAATATCTAATTACTCCGCCCTGATAAATAGCAGATTTAGGTTTTGGAACTGTTCGTTCATAACCGACGAATGTTTTTGGATTGAAGGCCCGCGGATAAATTAGCCCTCATTTTCAGAATTTTGTAATGCAACAACGAATAGTGCGACATACAGTGCAGGCGACTAGGGAGAAATATTGTCCAAAATATAGCCCTTGTGGCCAGTGGCTGAAATTTTGGTGTGCGGGTATTAGAATTGTCCAGTAAATCAGGTCGTCAGCTTTTAGATCCGGTTCTTGCCGAACATGCTTGACACTCGATTATAAATTCTCTAAAGTAGTGATTAATTTTCAATATTATTCATTACTCAATGGAGGAATTCATGGCAGAACAGAAAAATTACGAATGTGTTGATTGCGGAAATCAAGCACAGGCAAGTGCTGATGGAGACCAGGTGCCCGAGTGTTGCGGCAAACAAATGCAGGAACAGGAACCTTTGAATGTATGTGTGGCCCCGGCCGGTCCCGAACACTCAAGATTTGATGACCTGGGTGAACCCTGCGACGACGGCAGATCCGGCTCCTGATAGATGTCTGCTTAACGAGCTGATTGAACCCAATCTAAATGACGCTTTGCCCATTTAAAAATCCGTGCCTGCGGATTTTTAAATGGGCCCTCATCCAGATACCTACCGCATCCTAGCCAAAACTTCAACCTAATTACCGCTTAAATAACCATTTGCAAAGCGAGATTTTGTGAGACGATAAAATCCAAATTCCCAAGCATCATATTGGAATTTATTTGGGATTTGTCTTTTGGGGCTTGGAATTATCATGGTTTTTTGAAACCGGGATTTTTGATAGATTTAGTCAATTACTTCTCTGATTGATGGAGGCTTGATACTCGACATATTTTAAAAGGGGGTTTAAAATGAATGAACTCAAAATCAGCACAATTCTTCTGTTTTCGTTCTTTTTACTGACAGGTTTCAATACTGACAATGCCATCGTGCCGCAGCAGGAGATTTTGTCCGGTGGTCCCCCCAAGGACGGGATTCCTGCTATATTAAAACCCAAAATCGTCGGGCCCGGCGATGCTGCGTACCTCGAGGATTCGGATGCGGTCATCGGGGTCAGAATCGGCAGTCAGACCCGGGCTTATCCGATCAAAGTCTTGAACTGGCATGAAGTGGTCAACGATACCATCGACGGGGTGCCGGTAGCGGTGACATTTTGACCGCTGACCCAAACGGGGGTCGTGTACTCCCGCACGGTTGACGGCAAGGCACACACATTTGGCGTATCGGGACGTTTATACAAGAGTAACGTCCTGTTATACGATCACCAGACGGAAAGCCTCTGGTCACAGCTAATGGACAAGGCCATCTCTGGTCCTTCGGCAGGAAAAAATCTTAATGTCTTGCCATCCAGTAGGATAACTTGGAAAACATGGCAGAATAGAAACCCGTCCACCAAAGTGCTTTCAGATGATACCGGGTTTTATCGCGACTATTCCATCGATCCCTATGAGGGGTATTACCGCATCGGCTCTTTGATGTTTCCGGTCGGAGACGTGCGTAAGGATATGTCTGCCAAAGAACCTATCCTGGGTGTCGAAGTCGAAAATCATGCCAAAGCTTACCGGTTGGACTGGCTCAGTGCCAACCCGGGGATTCACAATGACATTGTGGGAAGCCATCCAGTCCAGATCGAAGTCAGTCCTGACGGCGAAGTGGTGGCTGTCCGTGACATACAGGGCAATGCGCTGGCAGCAACATACTCATACTGGTTCGCCTGGCAGGCGTTTCATCGTGAGACGGACGTCTATCAGCAGAAGAATTGATGCCGGATGTTGGATGCCGGATGCCGGAAATCGGCAGGTTGAAGGTATCGGGTGTAGGGTGTTAGGCATGAGGAATCGGCGTATGGCGCACGGCATAAGGTATAAGGTTAAAGGTGTAAGGCATGAGGGATCGGCGTAAGGCGCACGGCTCACGGCGCACGGCATAAGGCGAAGGTTATAAGGGATCGGCACCTGGCGCATGGCCGGGGAGAGCACCACGTTTGCGGAGCGGTTTGCAGGCTGTAGGATCCCGCCTCGGTATAAAGGCGTCGAATTAACTCGTCAATGGCCAGTGGGAGCGGCTTTTAGCCGCGATTGGTCATACCTAAGTCGAGCGACTTTTAGTTACTCGCAACCAGTCCAGGCGGGCGTAATGCCTGCCCCTACGATACGTTGCTTAACCTGTTGGGTAGGGGCGAGGGTTAGCCTCGCCCGCACGGTGAATCCCTAACCCACCTATCGTATTTATCTTGACACCATCGAACCCCTGCTCTAATAAATCTTTATTTTAAGTCGGGTATTTATTGGCAAGCAACATCCGGCAATCAGAGTCCTATGATTCAGGCCGTGAGCCGAGTGCCGTGCGCCTTGAGCCCTGCGCCTGCCAAATATAGTGACCAGTATCAAGCATCCAGCATCCTGAATCGAGTATCCAGCAACCAGCATCCAAGACCCAGTACGAGGAGACTATCATGGCCTATGAAGAAATTTTGTATTCTAGCAAAGGACCGGTCGGTTATTTAACCCTTAACAATCCCCCAAAAATAAATGCGCTGTCGAAAATAATGATTGGTGAAATTATTCATGCTTTAGATGAAGTTGCGCTGGATGAATCAATAAAAGTGCTGGTTATTCGAGCTGCCGGCAAACATTTCTGTGCGGGTCATAATTTAACAGAGTTGGTTGATGGGGGGGTTAAGGAATACAAATTTGTTTTTGATCAATGCACCCGGATGATGCAGATGATCCATGAAATTCCCCAGCCGGTGATTGCCCAGGTGCAGGGCATCGCCACCGCCGCCGGCTGTCAACTGGTTGCCTGGTGCGATCTCGCTATTGCTGAAGATGGGGCCCAATTTGCCACACCGGGAGTTAAAATCGGTTTGTTCTGCACGACGCCAATGGTGGCCATTACCCGGGCCGTCGGCCGCAAAGCCGCTCTTGAGATGCTGCTAACGGGTCGATATTTTCCGGCCGGGGAAGCCAAAGAATTGGGTCTGGTCAACCGGGTGGTGCCGCTGGAGGCCTTAGAGTCCGAAACCGAAATCCTGGCCAATCAGATTGCCGAAGCCAGCCGTTTTACGCTGGCGATCGGCAAACAGGGATTTTATGCCCAGGTCGATCAACCGGATGCCGCTGCCACGCACTATGCCAAGCACACCATTACCATGTCCCTGGCAGCAGAAGATGCACAAGGGGGAATACGGTCATTTCTCGAGAAAAAAGCACCTGTGTGGAAGAATCGATAGTGACTCATCTATTTATGCTTACACAGCTGAAATAACAAATAACAAATAACAAATATCAAATATCAAATAAATTCCAATGACCAAAATTCAAAATTCCAAACCCATCTATGACCTTGAAGAGAGAACATATCAGTTTGCTAAAGACGTGAGGTTTTTTGTCAAAACTTTGCCAAAAACCATTGCCAATTTAGAGGATGGTAAACAGGTAATCAAAGCCTCGGGTTCTGTCGGTGCAAATTATATAGAGGCGAACGAGGCCTTGAGCAAAAAAGATTTTAAAATGAGAATAAAAATATGCCGCAAGGAAGCTAAGGAAAGCGCATATTGGCTCAGGTTGATTGACGCGACGAATCTACTGAAGAACTCAGATGATGCAAAAAGTTTGATGCAAGAGGCCAATGAGTTGAAGAAAATATTTTCATCAATCCTTGAAAAATCAAAATGATCAACTGTTGACTATTATCGACGAAGTGAATGTTTCGGTCATTGATTATTGTAATTTGTGATTTGTTTGAAATTTGTGATTTGTAATTTGTAATTTTTCTTGTCGGCTCCCGGAATTTAATATACCAAATCAATTTTTCATGGACCCATTATCATATTTTGGCGGCCAATCTCGCTCCTTGATCGATCGCTCGTTTGGCATCCAACTCAACAGCCCGGTCTGCTCCGCCAATTAAGTGAATCGGCATTCCGTGGTTTTCCAGTTCATTCTTTAGATCCCTCAGCGGTTCCTGACCGGCACAGATGATAACGGTGTCGACCGCCAAACACCTGGGTTTGCCTTTAAGCATAATATGCAACCCATCCTCGTCGACCTTGTCATAAGTAACTCCGTTTATCATGATGACATTGCGTTGCTTGAGCGTGATGCGGTGAATCCAGCCGGTTGTCTTGCCCAGGGTGGCGCCCATTTTATCCGGTTTGCGCTGCAGCAGATAAACCTGGCGGCCGGAGGAGGGCACCTGCGGTCGTTTCTGTTCCAGTCCGCCGGGCAGTCGATAGTCTTTGTCTACCCCCCATTCTTTTAGAAATTCATCCACGTCAAGGCTGGTTGAGATGCCCGCCGGGTGGGTGATGTATTGAGCGACGTCAAATCCGATGCCACCGGCCCCGACAATGGCAACGTGCTCTCCGACCTCTTTTTTATGCAATAAAACATCTATATAATTCAGTACGTTGAGGTGATCGATGCCGGCAATTTCGGCATTTCGCGGGGTGACCCCACTGGCCAGGATAACCGCATCATATTCTGCGGCAATGAGGTCGGCAGCCGAAGCTCGCATATTTAAACGAAGCCGAACACCGGTTAATTCAAGTTGTCGTTTATAATAGCGCAGCGTTTCGTTAAATTCCTCTTTGCCGGGAATTTGATTGGCCATATTCATTTGTCCGCCGATTCTGTCGTTTTGTTCGAACAGTGTAATATCGTGCCCCCGCAGGGCGGCAACCGTTGCAAAAGACAGACCGGCCGGCCCGGAACCGACCACGGCAATATTTTTCGGATTCTGCGTAGGCGGGTATTGAAGTTCGATTTCATGACAGGCCCTTGGATTCACCAGGCAGGATGAAATTTGGCCCAGAAAAATGTGATCCAGACATGCCTGGTTGCAGCCAATGCAGGTATTGATTTCATCGGCTCGGTCCTCTGCCGCTTTTATCACAAACTCCGCATCCGCTAAAAACGGGCGGGCCATGGAAATCATGTCCGCGTCCCCCCGTGCCAACACTTCTTCCGCCGTCTCGGGGGTGTTGATCCGATTGCTGGTGACCAGGGGGATGGAAACTTTTCCTTGCAACCTTGCGGTTACCCAGGTAAACGCCGCCCGCGGCACCAGCGTGGCAATCGTGGGGACTCTGGCTTCATGCCAGCCGATGCCGGTATTGATTATGGTGGCACCGGCCTCTTCGATTTTTTCCGCCAGATGCACAACTTCCTCCCAGGAACTGCCATTTTTGACCAAATCGATCATTGAAAGTCGATAGATAATGATAAAATCCGGACCGGCTTTTTCTCTGACCTGCCGTACAATTTCAACCGGAAATCGAATGCGATTTTCAAAACTGCCGCCCCAGCCATCGGATCGATTATTGGTTTTGGATACGATAAACTGGTTGATCAGATAGCCCTCGGAGCCCATAATCTCCACCCCGTCATAGCCGGCCTGCCGGGCAAGAAAAGCACAGTTTGCATAGTCCTGGATGTGTTCCAAAATTTCTGGTTCAGTTAAAGCCCGGGGTCTGAAAATATTTATCGGCGCCTTGATGGCCGATGCACTCACCAGATCTTCGTTAAAGGCGTATCGTCCGGCATGCAGAATCTGCATGGCGATTTTTCCGCCTTCCTGGTGGACCGCCCCGGTCACTGTTTTGTGTTTTTGCACTTCTTGCGCAGTATTCAATTTGGCTGCACCGGCGGCAACACATCCCGCTTCGTTCGGAGCTACGCCTCCGGTGACGATAAGCCCTACACCGCCCCGGGCCCTTTCGGCATAATAGGCTGCCATGCGCTCAAATCCCTGCGGGGCTTCCTCGAGTCCGGTGTGCATCGAACCCATCAGAACCCGGTTTTTCAGTTGGCTGAAACCGAGGTCTAATGGAGCTAATAGGTGAGGATACTTTGAGTGTTTCATTTTCAATTCCCGGTAATTATTTTGATATTTCGCAGTGAACTATTGATAATAAATAACAAATCCCAAGCACCAAATTACAAATAAATCCCAAATCCCAATTCTCAATGACCAAAACTTTGAAAAGATCATTTGGATTTCTCCGATATTGGCAACTGTTTTCGGTAAAGTTTTGACAAAAAGCCTCACGTCTTTAGCGAACTGGTATGTCCTCTCTTCAAGGTCATAGATGGGTTTGGCCTGCGATGAGCTCAGCCGTTTCGAATTTTGAATTTTGGTCATTGGAATTTGTTTGATATTTGGTGCTTGTTATTTGTAATTTTAATTTTAGCCTGATCCCACCGCGAGTTCGGATACAGAAAGAATTTCCAACTTAATCATTTTCTCTATGCAACGCCAGCATGGTTATATCATCAAATTGCGGTGCATTGTCGATGTGATTGAACAGTTCATGTTTTATATGTTCGATTAATTCAGAAGCCGTCGGTGCCGGTTTTTCAAGCAGGGTTAAGAACCGTTTTTTACCGAATAATTTTTCTTTGGGTGACATTGCCTCAGTCACGCCATCCGTATAGCCGATTAAAATGTCTCCGGGATCGATCCGGACCTGTTGCACGTTAAATTCCATCCCCGGCATCATGCCCACGACCGGTCCAGTGCTTTTGAGGCTTTTTTTGACCCCGAATTGATTCACAATGAACACGGGTTCGTGTCCGCCGTTGACATAAGCCATTTTTCCCGTCTGCGGATCTAAAACTCCGAAAAACATCGTGGCAAACATGCCTTCCTCACCGTGTTCCCCGGCAATATAATCGTTGGTCAGTGATATCGCGTTCAGGGCTTCATAAAAATAATCCCCTTGTGAATTTGGCTCAGTTTTGGTGGTGCCGGGAACCGACAGGCCCTGCAAGCTGATTTTACCGGAAAAAACGCGGATCAAGCTGCGAAAGAGGGCCATAAAAAGCGCTGACCCGACACCTTTGTCGCATACGTCGGCGATCACCAGACCGAGCAAATTTTCCGGCAGGATAAATGCGTCGTGAAAATCACCGGATACCTGCCGGGCTGGATGGAAATAAATGGCTATTTCCCAGCCGGGAATCTGTGGAATATGCCGGGGCAAAAAATCTCGCTGTATTTTTTTGCCCTTTTCCATCTCGTTATCCAGGGCTTTCGAATACGCTTCAATCTTCATTTTCGCTTTCTCCAGAGACCGGTAGGATTCATCCAGCTTGGAGTAAAGCCTGGCGTTTTCAAGGGCGTTGCCGATCTGGGCGGCGGTTATCTGCATTAAATTAGCGGCATCCTGGTTAAAATGCTCCGGCTGTTCATGCAGCAGGGTTATAATACCCAGCAACTCTTCACCCTTGAGAATCGGCACGGCCAGTGCCGACCCGACCGTGTAAGGCTGGTTGGGCAGATTCACCCAGCGGTCATCATTGCGGGTGTCAACAATTAATCCCAATTTATGATTCTGTCTGACCCAGCCGGCGAGACCCTTGTCGAAAACCTGTCCAATTATTCTGGAACGCTGCTCCGGCGTCGGATCAACGCGTGTCAGAATACCGTCGGTAACGGCACCCGCCGCGTTTAGCAGAAACAGGCTGCCCTTATCCGCAGCGGTTAATTCCGCCGATATCTCGAGCGTTTTTTGCAGGAGCCTTGTCAGCACCCGTTCTTTTACCGAAGAACGTGCGAAATTGACAAAATTATCCAGCAACCGGCTCTGGACCTGCAGAGCGGCCTTTTCGCTTCTCAGCCGGGTGATAGCCTGTTTTAATTCCTCCGGATCGTTCAAATCTCAAATTCCTCGGTGATGAGTGTTCAGGTGATCAATCTTAGCCTCTTACATGCAGTAAGTAGTCGGGCTACTGTTAAATCGATAGGATTCCTCAAATCTTCAATCTTCAATTTTCATTACTCATTTTTTGGGGTTCTTGCCAGAGTTTCAGTACTTTCATTAGAATCAAGGACATCGCCATGGCGCCCAGGAATACCAGAACGGTCAAAGCGATGCTCCAATCCCACCAGAGCGGGGCATTAACCAGTATCAGATATGGTGCCAGCGGTATCAGCATGATCACGTTCATTACGGCGATTTCAATCACCGCGGGTGATTTGAATTCCGGATCCGCGATTCTGAGCAGCAATAGTCCGCAGGAAACCGTGCCGGTCACCGTGCCATAGATCGCAACGGTTCTTTCAAGATTATAGTCCCACAGACGCCGGCCAAGAAAAACCACGACTGCTGTCGTGAGGACCCCGCAGGTAAGAGAAATCGCCAGAATCGGTATGGCATAATTCCAGACAATCTGCAACTGAATCGCCATGACGGTGGCAACAATCAGAAAATCAATCGACCAGCCGGTTATTCGGTGCTGGATACCGGCATCGATCAGGTAATTCACCCCGGTCTTTTTCATCAGCCATCTTGTAATAAACGCAAAAATTAACCCGAAAAAAAAGAAAAAGCCCCAAAAAATCGCGGCCACATCCGGCGCAAATAAGCTGCCGAGAGTTCTGATAACGCCATAGGTTACAATATAGACCAGACCGACGAGAGCTGTCTGAAATGCCAGGGTGTCAATATTGGCGGAATGCATCGTTAAGGCACCGGCCGATTTGGGTTTCTGATTTCTGCCGGTGATGCCGGTTAAAAAATCCTGCGGTAATTGTTTGGGGATCTGGTCGGAAAGTCCTTTTTTGATACCCCAGTTGACCAGGGGCACGCCCACAAAAAATGCAAAAAAATAGCCGATAGTTGCGAAAGTTGCCCCGATTGTCGCCGCGTGTTCGAAGCCCAAGCCTTGCCAGACTTTTCCGAATGCCAAAGCCTGGCCGGGTCCTTCATTAAAGCCCAGGGGCGCAAAAAAACCAAATGTCGGGAAAAGCTCTAACCCGAACACGCCGAATAAAATGATAAACAGACCGCCGATAATTGCCTGGAGCGGGAACACCGCGGATTGGGTGAGCGCCATCCATAGTGGTCCTTTAAATACACTCTTAGTTTGGTTTAAAGCGGTTTCTTGTTTCTCGGCGCCGGTCAATCCGACTGAGATAAAAGAAATATTAAAGAAATGATAGGCGAATGATTCCAGATTCGACGCCGCTAGCTCAATCAGATCGATATTCAGCAAAATAAGGCCCAGTATGCCTCCGATAAGACAGCTCGGTATGAGAAACCGCTGAAAAATGGATACCTTCGCTCTCAGCAAAACACCGACTAACAGCATGATAGCCAAAGCGCCGAATGTGAGCATGGATTCGAATGGAAACGGAATCTGCATTTCAATCTCCGGAGATCAAGTATGGGCCACGGTCAGATTTTCCGGCGAAGACGGGTCAGCACCGCCGCTGGCCTGAAAACTGGGCCAGTATAATCGAAAAAGAAACTCTGAAATGAATATGGCTTCCCCATGCAAGATGTCAGATGAAAGATCTGTTCCTTCATGTCCTGGTGGCTGATTATTACAATTATGGTTTGACTCCGATGGCCTGAAAAAGGTATAAGAATCTTCGACTTCGAACACCATACATGAGATGGTGGTATATGACAACTCCACTTTTGCTGCGAAATTATTTTTGCGCGAGCCCTTAGCCCATCGACTTCTGAATCTGCTATATATCCCGGACCTGATAGCAGGCAATATAGAACCTGAATCTTGCATGAAAATTAATGAGAAGTTTAGAATAATAATAAATTACAAAAAGTTGTCCAAAATTCAGGTATAAAATAAAGAGGGAGGACCAGATGTTTAACCGAATACTTGTCGCATTAAAGTTTGGGCCTGCCAGCCTTCATGCGCTCAAAAAAGCCCTGGAACTTGCGCGGGTAAGTGATGCTGACCTACACATTTTTCACGCGCAGGATTATACCTTCCAGGAAACAGATGAAAATGATCCTGAATTTGTCGAAATAAAAAAGAAAACAGAAATATATTATGCAGACGAAATAGAGCCCCTGTTGGGATCCCTGGCAAATGTAACATTTAAAAGCCAGCCGGCTGATCCGGCACTTCACATCTGTAAACTGGCCCACATGCTTCCGGCTGATCTAATTGTCCTGGGGTGCCACCAGTTAGCTGAAAAAATTTCCATGGGCCGGCTGGACTATGTGGGTGTTACCATTCTTGAAAAAGCACCGTGTCCCGTGATGTTGGTACCGTTTAACGATCGGTAGCCCGGGTAGCGGGGGCACAAAAAATTTGGGGGAAAAGCGGACCGCAGAACCTGGAAAAAGCGAATCACGCTGAAGACGTGATCTAAAGGCCGCTGGGAGCGGCAGCCGGAAGAAAAACGATTAAAATTAACAGATTGACCACCTTTATCATTTAAAAACCATGGTGTCCGATATTTCCCTTTTGGGTTTCAGGTGTCAGGCTATCCGCTGGAAGCCGAAGCGGCCGGCTTGATTGTTTTCATGAGGTCAACTGTTGCCGCTAGAACGGCCAGAAGCTGTTGTCATGCCAGATCTGCTCCGTGAGCTCTTTATCAATTTCAGATAAAAAGTACAGATGCTGTTTCTCCCAATCCGCCAGCCACTGGTACAGGGCTTTTTCATTCGGGTCCTCGGCCTCTGCTGAACGGTTCGAATAGAGCTTAATTGCGTTTTCTTCCATGGACATCGCTGCGGATATGGCGGCCGCCTCATAGTCAGCAGCGGACAATTGTTCCTTTAATTCCTGGGTCAGCACCCTGGGGGCAATGTTGCCGCTGAAATCGTTATTATATTCACCAGGCGTGAATGCATGGCTTTCCTGGTAGACCTTGAATTGATCGGATAGAATCTTAACGTGTTTGACCTCCTCATCTGCCATCATTTCAAAAAATTCTTTGACGGCTTTGCCGCTTGCCTGCTCGGCAACTTTGCCATAAAAAGCCTGGCCTCTTTTTTCCAACAAAATGGCATTTTTTAAAATCTCGATGGTTTTGTCTTCGCTCATGTAATCCTCCTCAGATCTGAATAGAAGTGATATCAATTTAATTTTAAAACTCATAAAAAACTATTTTTATTTAGACGGGATCAACGCTTAATAGTTTATCAAAGAAGTCCGCCAACTGCTGTTCATACCAGCTTTTTAAAAAAAATCCATCAAAAATCCGTTATGACCGCCGAAATCATGAATGGACAAACTGGTGCGTTCGTTGAGTTCGAGTTGATAAAAATCTTCAACCGGTATGATCGGATCATCCCTGGCAGCAATAATTGTGGTGTCTACCGCTAAATCTTTAACGGCATCCTTTAAAAGAGAATATTCCCTGAAATACTGCTCAGCGGAATTGAACTCACTGTATTTTTCAAGCAGAAAATCCGTCACCGCCTGAATGGTTTTTAACGGCATCACCGGCGCAAAATCATAGGCATCGGGAAACAGTCGCTGCTTTTTTTTCAATGACCGGAGCCATTTTTTTAGAAAGTATATGCGGATTATAGGATATTGATCTATTTTGAGGGTTGATTTGCCAGGGGCCAGGACCGGGCTGACTGCCACTGCATGCCACAGGTTTTCTATCGGATCCCGGTGCATACGGCGGGCGATTCGCAGTGCAAAATTTCCCCCCAGGGAAAAGCCGACCAGAAAAACCGGTTTTGCCCCGGCTTTCTTGCATACCTGGCGTACTGCCTGGAAAACCTCTTCCAGCAGCACGGCATAAAAAATACCTTGATTTAAGTGATGGCTGTCACCGTGGTCCCTGAAATTCAAGCGAAAAATGTCATAACCCCGCTGGTACAGGGCATTTCCCGTGCATAAGATATAGCTGGAATCGGCGCTGCCTTCCCAACCGTGTAATAATATTACCGTACCGGCCGTCTTTTTAGAGCTTTGTGGCGAATAATGTCCAAGCAGGCGGATTTTATCCCGGGTTGTCAGGATCACCTCCCGGGCGGCATCGCGCATGGAATTTTTGCTCCAGGCGCGGAACGGACTGCTGGCTAGAATAGTCTGAACGTGACCGTTTCGCAAATAGATTGCCGGCCTGAAAGAATCCCCGGTCAACATCTTTAACTCTCTCCGCTGTCGCTGTTTACCCGGGAAATCGCTTCTCCCGATTGATAAAACACCAACTCCCACTGCCAGTTTGCCGTATCGTGGCGAATGATGTAGGTCGCATCATCGCTGCCCAGTATTTTAAAGTAGCGGTGATCCGGCGACAGCCATCGGTCCACAATTTCCCTGATTTCGATTTTATAGGTCGCCATCTGAATATACCGGGGAGATTCTTCACCCCGGTATCCGGCATAGCATTCTACCTGAATATGCATGAGATGAATTTCCAATAGAGAACGAACTGAACATCGAACATTCGATGTTGGACGTTCGATGTTCGATGTTCATCTTTTTAGCCTATTCTATCTTCCGCATTCCGAATTTCCCAATCCCCAATTTCGACCATAATGCCCACAATTACACACAAGGATCAATAGCAAAATACTGATTGAATTAGAAGGCCGATAGTAATAATCTATAGAAAATGAATAAGTATCTGCAACTAATAATCGGTCTAATTGCACTTTTCCTTCTTGAAGCTGCGGTTGCGGCGCAACCGCTAATGATGAAAACCGAGGAAATCGTGGTTGTCTATGAGGCGCCCCTTGCAAGTGCAGCGCGGGAAGTCGTCCGAATTTATCCAAAACTCAAACTGGAACTGGAAGAATTTTTCGGCTGGAATTTAGATGTCAGGCCTCAGGTGGTTTTGGTCAATGACACCCGGTCTTTCCAGAAATTGACTCGCAACAAACTCTTTGTTGCGTTTGCCGTACCGGATAAGGAACTGATTGTCATTGATTATTCCCGAATGAACACGCGCCCCTTTACCCTCAGCGTAACCCTGAAACACGAACTATGTCACCTGTTGCTGCACCGCCACATCAGCAAACATAATCTCCCAAAATGGGTCGATGAGGGAGTTTGCCAATGGGTCAGTGATGGCATCGGGGAAATATTCGTCAACAAAGGCTGGTCCGGGCTCGATTCCGCTGTCATGGCGGGCCGTATTATACCCTTGAAGCAATTGACAGATTATTTTCCCCGGGACGGGGCATCATTGATACTGGCCTATGAACAAAGCAAGAGTGTGATCAACTATGTCGACCGACAATACGGCTATCATGCGATCATGGAAATACTGGAATTGCTTAAAAATGGTGAAACCGTGGAGACAGCCCTCATGCGCACCCTTGCCATTTCACATCAGCAATTGGAAGCAGAGTGGCTTGACCATCTTGAAAGCACCCCCCGCTGGCTGGTTTTTCTGGCTAGTCACATGTACGCCATCATCTTTTTTCTGGCAGCCGTATTGACTTTTTTGGGTTTTATCCGGCTGCACATCAACCGCAAAAAGAAATATGCGGAATGGGAGGAAGAAGATGATTGAAAAGCGAACCGCAGCCTGCGACGAGCTCAGGCCGAGTGGAATATCGAATATTGAATATCGAATGTCGAAGGAATGAATTCTATCGATTTCAAAAAAGATAGAGCGGAGCGAAACCATCCTTCGACATTCTGCGGTTCGATTTTTCTTATACCATCTTTCTTCTATCTCTTTCTAACCACCCACAGGGCGATCACATACGCGAAAACCCCGGTGGCCGCAATCTGCGGTATCCCCCAGTTGACCGCTATCTGCGCTGCCATTATGGAAGACAAAACGGACGCACAGCCATTGACCGACCAGGCGTAGGCGCGCTGCACAGGTGCATCGAGAATGTATCGCATCCCAAGCGGGAAGGGTAGTCCCAATAAGAAACCGGCCGGCAGTAGAAAAAGAAAAATACTTAAATATTGTACTCCGGTTGATGCTTTCAGGATATCTCCTGATATGAACTCAAAAATAAACGCCTCCAAAACCAGTACCGTGATCAATAGGGCCAGCGAAAGCCGAAGGTTTTGCCGGGATACTTTATAAACCCAGATGCCGCCCAGACCAGAGAAAAACAAAATTCCGGCCATCACGATTGAAAAACTGATCACGGGATCACCCACAAGAAGGATAAAGCGTTTGATAAAATATATTTCAACAAACATAAAACCCGTGCCGACTGCAAAAAAATATACAATCCGGGAAAATTTCGGTTTCCGGGTTCCACGGGTGCTCACCAACAGGGGGATGATCAACAGAGCCAGCGCAACAAACAGGGCTTCAATAAATACCAGCGACACCACGATTTCCCCTGACATGAAAAGTGCGTACAGTCGTTCGCCCATGCTGTGGTAGAGCATTTTTACCCTGGACCACTTCAGGAATCGGCCGGGAAACGGGCGCATGTCCGACTGGGGTGCAATATCGAGCAAGTACCGCTGAAAAAAATCGTCCGGCCGACCGGCCCGATAACTGTCGGCCAGTCGGTTTAATTCTTCAAAGTGATAGGGTTTGTCGAATATATGATAACGATTCGCCATCTCCCGTTCCATACCGTGCAGGAAAACCAGATCGAAATTTCTGATCCCGGCAAATCGCGCCACCTTATCGGAATCAATAGCAGAATTTGAGACAAGCAGGGTGAAAGTGTCAAAGTTGCGCAGAACTGCCAGGTGCCTGGCGGGATTTATAGTCCCTGTTTTTTTAACAGCCTCATATGCGGTGGCCCACATCCGCAAAGAATCTGAAGGCGGCAACAGCAGTTTGCGGGATACAGTAACTATTCCCCCCGGCTTTAGATGCGTCAAGTATTCGGTAAAAGCCTCTATGGTGAAAAAATGTTCCTGATTCAGAGCGGTGGTTCCGGGAACTGAGGCCCCCCAGTTTTCAATATGAATAACATCGTAATCGTTGCGGGTTTGAGCCAGAAATGACCTGGGGTTCCGGTTGATAATTTTATGATTATATTGCCGCTGCAGAATTTCAGCAGTGCCGGGGGATTGCACGACAACGGATACGTTCCCGGCGCCGGCAGCCGTGGCACAGGGTATGGACGATCCGCCCCCGGACACGATCAGCAAAACGCTATCGGGCTGCCGTCTCAGATAATAAGCGGCATAGGATAGCAGATGTGTTGCAAACCGGCTATCAGCTCGATTATGGGGGATATCATACAGGGTAAGCTGGTTGTCGCCGTCTTTGAAGACGGCATGCTGGCGGGGCAGGGCGTCTGTATATTTAAGACTCAAGCCGGGAGCATAGCGGATGTAAGGGGTTTGGACCCGATCCACCCGGCCCCTGATAGAGGTCTTTGACTCAACGATCCGGGATTCGGGAAATTGCAGAATATGAGAAAGCGCTTTATAGGGGGAAGGTTTTACAATAGTTAAATTGCGGCCGGTCGGGCTGAATATGAAGATCGATAGGAAAATAATTGTAAAACCGGAAGCTGCCCTGAAAATGCGGCTCATTTTCCGATTTTTGATCGTGGCACTATTTTTAAAGAGCCGGGCCGGAATTGAAAATACGGCCGGGATTAATGAAGCCAGGGCGGTAATGATGATAAGTTTTCCTTCGCCCAGTACGGGCAGCATCGGGATCGGTATCACAGCACCGATTGCGGAACCCGACATGGATGCAAAATAGACCAGGCCGGTCTTTTCCGGAACGGATATGTAAGCAATCGAAATCAACATGCCTGAAAAAAGGAAAGGCAGGGCCAGCATCAGATAAGCAGCCAAAAGATAGACAATTTGGATGTGTTCCACCGGAAGCCTGAAAAAGTCCAGCGGCAGATGGTTTAAGGTCAGAAAAGATAAGATGGCTGAAATGGAATATAGGTAGGGAAGAATTGTAATCCCGCTTCCGGATTGAAGTTGCTGCATCCAGGCTTTTTGGCGGATATCAATTATACTTAAAAAAGTACCGCTGGCGCCAAATCCAAAAAGCGCAATGCTGATCACCATAAATGACAGATGATTCCATTGCCCGATAGAAAACACCCGGGTAAGAAGCACCTCAAAGGCAAGGGTGGAAAGGGAAACAAAGAAAACCGATAAAAAGAGAATGTCAAATCCATCAGAGGTGGACAAGGGTCGAATCAACCGCAGGCGGGCAGATGTCGCAGTAAGGAATTTATTCAAATTATATCTCTTTTTTGGCCACATACAACAAACAACTTTTATGGAACTACGCACGGCCGCAGCTGTGAAAAGATTGAACGTCGAACATCGAACGTCCAACATCGAACATCGAATGATGATTTCGCTGCGCTTTGTCGATTTTAAAATAAACCAAACCACAACCAGTGCGAACCATTCGGACCTGAACTCACAACCGAAGGGCCAAGCCTATCCGAATTATGCAATGTAGATGTATTTTGCCCGATCCCTATTTAGACAGATAGAATACATTATTCGACGTTGGACGTTCGATGTTGGATGTTCGATATTCATTTTTTAATTAACGCTCCAGCGCAACCCCCGTCATTGGAACAAACAGCACGCCCGTTATCTGACGGGTTATATATTTATCCCCTTGTCTGGTGACCAGGGTGAGGTTCTGGAATGAGAACGGATTTCCAAGCGGCAAGATGAGACGTCCGCCGTCTTTGAGCTGCTTCAACAGCGGTGGTGGAATATGGTTGACCGCGGCGGTGATCATGATGGCATCAAAAGGGGCCGCATTTTCCCAGCCGAAGTAGCCGTCGCCATGATGGGTAAAAATGTTGCTGTACCCAAGGGTCTTCAAAAGCCGTGTGGAACTTTTGTGAAGCTTTTCTTTAATTTCTATGGAGTAAACTTCTTTGACCACCGCAGCCAGGACAGCAGCCTGGTAGCCGGAACCGGTTCCGATCTCGAGCACCCGCTGGGTAGGATTCAGCTCCAAACTGGCCGTCATCAGGGCCACAACGTAAGGCTGGGATATCGTCTGTCCCGCCCCGATTGGAAGCGCCGTGTCAGCGTAGGCCGAGGAAAGTATCCGTTTTGGCACGAAACAGTGCCGCAGAACGGAGCGCATTGCAGCCAGGACCTGCGGATCGGATATTCCGCGGCCTTTTATATCGAATTCAACTAATTTTTCTCTGGCGGCTTTATATTTCGGGCTATCCGGAACCACATCAGCAACTAAAGAAGCGGGCAAAAAAATCAGGAGACACAGGAAGAGGAGGATCTTTTTCATGGCACACCTCCCTTAAGATGGTTGAACGGTTGATTGGTTGAATCGTAACCGGTATCGGACCGCTTCCTGCCATCGCAGCAATGGCGACCGATATCACAATAAATTCCCGGTTGCTCAGCTATATAGCACAATAAACCCTATAGTTGCATAAAATTTTGAAATCCAACTTAGCTGCTGCAATGAAGACCATTGAAAGTATTGACTGATCCTGGATTCTGGTATCTGGATCCTGGATGTCGTTGAAATTCACCGATATTGTCCTGTTAAATATCCAGCATCGAGTATCCCCGCTGAAACGGGATCTCCGCTCCGCTCCGGCAAGCATCCAGCATCTGCCCGGAAAAAGCAACGATCTTAGACATAACGGCCAGGCTAGATGACAAGAATTTATGCAATGTTAGGGTAAAGGCATGGTTTCATCACGAAAACACGCATTCCCCCTGCGTCCTCCTCGTCGTGCTCGTTCTCGAAATCAATTTTCAGCCCTAAATCCCAGAAATATTAAAATTTTTTTTACTTTTTGCTAAATATACTATATATTAATTATTAATAGTATCCTGAATAAACCTTAAATGACCGTAAACAAAATATTTATAAAACGATCCCATTTTTTTACGACCAATTAGGGGTCAATTACATATCAAACAAGGAGTGGATGAATGGCTTTATTTGGCAAAAAGGAACAAGAGGCAAATGCAACAGGTGCGCAAACGCCGCCGGCAAAAAATAATTTGCCTAGGGATCAGAAAAAGGCCATGCCAAAAAACATGGCAAGCCCCAGGGCTAAGGATGCTGCCAAAGAAACGACTTATTTCGGTAAAAATTTAAAAATTTCTGGCAACGTATCCGGTGAAGGGAGTTTGATCATTTTAGGCACATTTGAAGGAGAATTTAATTTAAAGGGTCAAGTGAAGGTCGCCCAGGGTGCCGTGATCAAAGGTAACATCAGAGCAGCCGGAGTATCAATCAACGGCAAGGTAGACGGAACCATCGTGGCGAGTGAAAAAATATTGCTGGATACGACAGCCTCAATACGAGGACGCCTTGTGACCCCTAAGATATCTATTCAGGACGGTGCTGTTTTTGATGGAGAACTTCAGATGAGCAGCAAACCGGAACAGCCGCCCAAAGTTGCGGTTCCAGAAGCAAAGCAACCCCTCAAATCTCCGGCTCTTTCTGAGATAAAATAACGAATACCGATCAGTGTTCAAAGGTTTGGGGCTTCGCCTTCAGGCTTCGACCCCACACGCAGGTTTCAGGGTTCAGCATCCAAGGTTCAAAGGTTAGAATATTCGGATTTGCCAAACTTAACCTTTTTCGCGTAAGCCCTGATGTGGAGACGCATGACAATTAAATATTCTGGGCTAACACAGCAAGATAACCTTGAACGGTGAACCCCGAACGTTTCAACGCATACGAAGGAGACATCCAAATGAATAAAGGTACTGCAGGCGGAACAACCTCTTTATTGAGTAAAGAAGTAACAATAGATGGGGACATCCAGGGCAGCGAAAATCTTCAAGTGGAAGGCAAATTGAAAGGATCCATCAAACTCGCAGGAGATATTACCATTGGCCCGACCGGCATCGTCGAAGCCAATATCGAAGCCGAGAATGTTGTTATTCAAGGACGAATCAACGGCAATGTCACGGCTCGCAAGCAGCTCCAGATTCAATCCTCCGGGCGGCTGATGGGAGACTGCATGGCCCAATCGATTGACATAAAAGAAGGGGCGCTTTTCGAAGGCCGCTCGAAAATGATCAGGTGACAGGGATTGGGGGATTGAGGAATTCAGGTGACCATAATTTAGGAATTGAGGGATTTAGGTGACCATAATTTAGGAATTTAGGGATTGAGGAATTGAAGGAATTCTATCTCTTTTAATTTTCTGTTTCCTGCAAAATATCGTCTAATAGTTCCCGATTTTAGCAATTGGCCTGCAACATGGCTGCCGGCTTTGGAATTTGGAAGCTGTTCAACGATCTTTATGATTCGCACCGAATATTCGAGCGGCCTTTCTGCCAGATCATATGTCTGTTTTTTCATCTTTTTTTTTCATTCGATGTTCATTTTTTCATTCCTTCCCCAATCCCCCAATCCCCAAATCCTTCAATCCCTCTCCTTATTCGTCGGATCTCCCTGCGCGACCATGGTCTCGAGAACCTCTCTTTCCGGTTCGCCCGGAAGAATACCGGCCAGATCGGCTTCCAGAACAATGGTGCCGTCCTGGTTGCGGTATATGACTTCGGCTCTGGCCCGGTTGCGCTCGTCAATTTCGCTGATGGTAAACGTGCATTCAATCGTGTCGCCAAAATAAACCGGCCGTTTGAAACGGAAGTTCATCTCTGATGCCAGCCAGCCGATTTGGCCGCCAACTTCAGTCAGCATGCCTCCGACCAGCAAGCCATGACATATCCGGTCGTTGAAATTTTTTACATCGGCATAGCCTTTTTCAAAATGAATTGGATTGTAGTCGCGCGTAACTGAGGCAAACGCCAGCATATCCGCTTCCGTGAACTGACGCGATATGACGAATGTTTCACCGACGGTTATTCCCTGAATGGTTTTATTGCGGATCTTTGACATGGCATTCCGTTCCTTGACCGGATTTGAGTGGAAAGGCAATATACTTGAAAGTGGGGGAGGGATCAATAAAAAATTGGTGTAAGGTTGAGGGTATAGGGAATGGCATCTGTGACGCCAGGCTCAAAGCTGAAAGCTCAAAGGATATGGCGGTAGGCTTATAGCGCAGAGAGTTGAAAAAATATCAGGACTGAGGGATGAGTGCTGAGGACTGAGCCTGTTGAATGCGGAAGACGGATGACAGAAGGTGAGAAGTTGAGATGTTGAGAAGGTGGGAGCGGCTTTTGCTTGCATCCCGCTGTTTTTCACCGCGAAAATAAAGATAACTCCGCTATTCAATCACCTTTGCTATTTCCCTGTCCGATCTTATGAGCTCGTTTACAATGGTTGACAAGTCAGACTCCTTGCGTTTTGCAATTTTTTCCACAAACAATAAATTCTCATTATCAAGGTAGATAGGTAAATTAAATTTAGCATCAGATTTATAAAATTTTCCCCGTTCCCCATTTGAAAAGTTATATTCCTTCTTCATAATTTTTATTCCATATATTGGCTGCGTTCTCGTTTCGTTGCTTTACGACTTGATATTATTCTTGTGTTGGCCGTATCTTTGTTAATCTGATTATAGGTATGATGTACGATAAGCATTAAACCTGTAGCCGAAATTCCGAGAGTGAGCCATCTGTCTTCTTCTCCACTGTGATCAGAATCATAAATAGTTAATGCTCTTGAATCCCGAAAAACAGAAACGGATTGCTCAAATGTAATTCCGGGTTTCTCTTTGTTTGATTTAGCCTTTATAGGATCCCATTCAAAATTAAATTGCATAGATCCAATTAAACCATAGGAATTGATTTAGTAGGTTACAAACACCTACTATTGCATTGGGAAAATGATCTGTCAATATACAACTAAGGCGAATTTGTTTCAGGTTCCTCGAAATATCCACAACTTGTTGGAAATATATTATTTATTGTTGCCACCTTCATTGATAAGTTCTTCAGTGAGAAATGATGGAATAGTGGAATCATTTGAAGTCGGAAAAGGTAAAAGAAGAGCGATGCGAGAGCACTTCGTTGGAGGAGTGTCCGACTTTTGGTGGATTCGAGGAGGAATGCACCTTTGGAGCGGCTTGGTGGCCTTATGGTAAAAGGGATAAAGATACAATCCTTAAACCTTATACCTTTTTATCATCTCTATCACGCTATCATCCGGCCTAAACGATAATTCGTGGCAGGATATACGGGTAGCCAAAGATTCAAAAAACTTCATCGTATATTCCATGCCCGCCGCATCCCAGTAAGGTGGAAAAGAACATTGCAGGAGTTGCAGCACCGATTCGGCAGTGGATTGCGGTTGAATCGCATTCTTTTGGCTGTGGCGCAGAAAAAAGATCGTTTCCAACCTGCACCCCCGGGGAGAGCCGAATTTGGCCTCACCGTGCCAGGGGGTGCCGTACATCCGGATTTCTCCAGCGACATCTCGTACAATGGTTCGGTCGTCACTTAAAACGGTTGCCCGGTCTTCCCGCTGCCACTGGTTGGCCAGGGTACTTTTGCCGGCCCCGGATTCACCGGCGAACAGCAGACCCATCCCGTTGTATTCGATGCCGCAGGCGTGCAGAATGCCCCCCCGTTCCCGGGCCAGATAGTTTATCATCAAAAGCTCCATGGTGGGCCCATAGAACGGGTCCTGAAAGCAACCGGCCCGGTCGCTAAAGTAAAGATCCGTATTTGCGAGATCAGGCGGCAGAACCAGGGTCCTCTCCTGGTCGGGATATCCGCTAAACATCTTTATGATGGAGGTTGTGTTTTGACGGTAGAGCGTCCAGATGGGCGGGCAGTCAAAAACCGCCTCTCCGGCCGGGGGGGCCGGACTGCCCTGGTGCAGCCGCAGGCGGATATCCGCCGGCCCGGATCTGACAAAAGGGCGGTAGGCCGGTGCGACTTCCCACGAATTTGCCGCCGCATCGTCTTCAATGCCGATGCCGGCGTCGGCTATGTTTATCCGGAGTGTTTTTGGCATTAACTTCCATTGCCGGAGCAAGGGGCGAACGGGATGCCGCAATTCGGGACACCGGGGCCGACGATACTGCCGGTTTTGCATGCACCCAACACGGCCGTCTTGGCGTCGAGTTTGATCTTCGTCACTTCGGGTTTTTCGTATTTTTTCTTTTTATTTTCTTTCATGGTTTTTTCACCAATATCACAACTAAGATTCTAACCCGGACATATCGCTATCACGGATAGATTACCGCATCTTCCTCCTTCAAATGCCCGATGAATTCCGACAAATCCTTTGCGGCTGTTTCGTCATTGACCTCGAATTCGTCCAACATCATATTTTTGATATCGAGCAGCCGGTTCTGGCCGTCAAGGCGTTCCCATACAAAGGCCCCCACTTCATTCAGATTATAGATGGAGCCCATGTCGCCGACGTTGTCCTTGATGGGAACCAGAATGGTTTCATCATCGATCTTGCGGAAAACGAAATTCGCGTTGCGTCGAAATTTGTAAGTCAAATCTACCATCACACCGATCTCTTTTCACGTTCTTTAATTGTTAAATCAAGTTTATCACAAGCCTCCAATATCTGCAAATGTATGCGCATGCCGAGCGCTGACGCTCGGTGGAGGCGGTTGGCTGACCAAAATGAGAACAGAAAACAGACTGAACATCGAACAGAGAAAAGACTGAACATCGAACATCGAATAATGATGTCGCTTCGCTCCGGACGTTATTATCCTTTGTTTTCAAAGCGAACATTGAATCGCTATTTGCGTTTCTTTTCAGCCGTTTTGATACTCGTCCAGACCTCGTCATTTAGTTTGAAAAAATGGTTGTGAACCTTGGTACGTCCCGCAATTGCATGAAAAGTGGACATGGGTCTAAATTAGGAATTCAGGGATTTAGGAATTTAGGAATTGAAGGAATTCTACCTACTTCTAATTTAATGATTTTGTCCTTCAATCCCTAAATCCCTTCTTCTTTTTCCCCCTTCCTCATTCCCACTTCCGAATTCGTTAAACCTCAATCCCTGCTTCTTTTCCCCAGCCACAATAGTCCAATCAGCGCGAGCAGGCCGAATACACTGCTGATCGGCCATTCGGCGATGAAAAAAGATGCTTCCACCTTTTGGCTGGTTGCGATGAAACATCCGCCGCCTCCACCTCCACCGCCGCCGCCAGCGCCGGTGGTTTCACTGCCGCCGCCGGTCAGGTCGCGGACGGGAACGGCCGCCGGGGTGGCGCTGACAACCGCCGAGCGCACACTCTCGTCGCCGTCGGCATCCACGGCCTTGACGACATAGTAGTAAGTGGTGTCGTTGGCGGCTGTGGCGTCGCTGTATTCGATGGCCGTTACCAGGGCCGCCATTTCCGCCGGCGCCAGGGCGGCCCCGATCCCGCTGCCGGCCGGGGCGCTGTTTATTCTGGCATATACCCCGCCGCCGG
>Ga0209637_1000128_pt1 | contig 34211 bp, 34 predicted proteins | sample OlaalgELextract3_2_FD_187379 | JGI IMG/M metagenome (GOLD analysis project Ga0209637, IMG submission 187379) | Olavius algarvensis symbiont microbial communities from Tuscany, Italy - Type G ELBA extract 3 (SPAdes) (version 2) | ecosystem: Host-associated > Annelida > Digestive system >... | reverse complement strand
AAGGGTTTTGGACAGCATCGACTTTGAAAAGGTACAACCTGATTTCTAAATCACTAATTTCCCGTTTATAACTGCCTGTTTTTATTAAAGGCAGTATTTGATTTTCAAATTATTTTGGACAGCAATGAGTTACTATTATTTAAGATAAATTTGGAATCCATCAATACCTCATGAAACTGAACACCATCACCAATCGTTATATTATAAAGGAAATGCTGGCTCCCTTCAGCATCAATTTGCTGGTGTTTACCTTCCTGTTCCTGATGACGGAGATGATCGAAATCACCGACTGGATTGTCAACTATAACCTCAACTTATTGGCCGTGCTACAGATCATTGTTTTTACGCTGCCCTGGTTTTTAATGTTCATTATTCCGATGTCGGTCATGATGGCTGTGTTGCTGACCTTTCTGCGGATGTCCAATGACAATGAAATAATAGCTTTAAAGTCCTGCGGTTTAAGCGTTTACCGGTTGCTTCCACCGGTTCTGACATTTGCTTTGTTCGGATGTCTGTTAACGGCTTTGATTACATTGTACGGGGTGCCGCAATCCAAAACAGCCCTTGATGAAATGGCCATGCAGTTGGCGTCTTCCCATGCCGATATCGGCCTGAAGGAGAGAACTTTCAACGATGCCTTTCAAGACGTAATGCTGTATGTCAGCAGAATCGACACCCAAAATAAAAAGCTAATTGATGTATTCATCGAGGACAAACGGCAGCCGGATATCGTCAGCACGGTGGTCGCCCCGGAAGGTCGATTATTCAGTGAACCCGGAAAATTCATCTTTCACCTACTGCTATCCAATGGAACCATCCATCAAACTAACCTCAAAGATCGATCGGCCACCTCAATCCAGTTTGACACTTACAAGTTGAGCCTTGATTTCAAAGACGAGATGGACAAATTTGAGGATAGAGAGAAACACCGCGAGGCGATGAGCATCGGAGAACTGCGCCACTATATGGAAGATAGGGCAAATAAAGAAGGTAAAGACCAGGATTATTATAAAGTGAAAATAGTCCTGCATCGGCGATTTTCAATTCCTATAGCCTGCTTGGCGATGGGACTTATTGCGTTTCCCTTAGGCATTCAATCGAAAAACGCCAAACGGTCCTTCGGGCTGGTTTTGTGTCTTTTTTTCTTTTTACTTTACTATTTGTTATTGACCATAGGCTATGGCTTTGGGGAAGATGGCATTTATCCTCCCGAGATCGGAATGTGGGTGCCAAATTTTGTAATGGGAAGTATCGGATTGTTTATGCTGGTTCAAACAGGACGTGAGCGTTCGTTAATGATAGGGTTCTTGATTCGGCGAGTTAGGCCGTTTCTTGCAAGGATTATTCCTTCCAAACGTTCTTCTTAATACCTGAATTTTGCACGTAATCTTGCCGGCATTACAAAATGGTGTATATTTGTAGGTTCTCCTAAGCGAATTTTGCTGGAAAAAATTCAGGTAATAGACCGATGAAATTAGGCCGTCCGGTCAATTCAAACCCATCTGCTTGTCTGATGGAAGTTCAATTCACTTAAATCAACTGCATAGGAGATTTTATATCAGATGGTGTATCGGCCTTTAAAAGCCCTTATAGAAATGATTTGGAAAAATTTAATTTCTATCGTTCGTCTAATCGACTATCGTACCTTATTAGCGTGTTTTGTGATAACGATTGTACCCTGGCCGTTGATCTGGCTCGGTTTTATCCAACCCACCAAGCCTGTGATGGAAATTGCAGCGGTCGTGATCACGGGACTGTTTACCATTGCCTTGGTTGTGCGCTTTGCACTGACGCGTCATTTATTTTTTCTTTGGACCATAGGATTTATGGCTATCGCATTGAGTCGTGAAATCCATTTCACCGGTTCCGATGAGATCCTGTTGATCGGCTGGCCTATCCTTTTGGGGATTGCTTTATGGCGCTATGACCTTTTTAAAAGCTATCTTATGAATCCTGTCCTGATCAATTTACTGGCAGGCGGGTTTCTTTTTTACTTTCTCTCCCAAACTATCGATCAAAGGTGGTGGAAAGGTATCCCGGGCGAGGATGTGGTTTTCGTTCGCCTTGAGGAGTTGATTGAATTATTGGGCCACTGTACTGTCGGCTCAGCAATGCTCTTTAGCAAAGAAGTGCGGCAAACAGATACCTGAATCTTGCAAATGATAGCCTCCAACTCGGGCAAAATTCAGGTATGATAAGTTTTATTCCGTAAACATCCAGTTATCTACACCTACCAATTTAACTCCGACGCCTGTAAACCACAGCCGAAAACTTTCATCTCGCGCCTGACGATTTAATGAAAGCACCAGAGGGCCTGCCTGTCGATAATTCTCCCAGGTGGTTACCCGGGTGGGTTCCTCTGAACCACCGTGACGATAGACCCACTGCAATAACCTGGAATTATCGTTAAGATAGATTTCGTAAACATCCCCGGGCGTATATCCGCCGGAGGCCGGAAATGTAATGACGACACACTTGGCTTTGCCGCCTCCCAGAGGAAGGTTTTGGCGGCCGATATCTTCTACTGCTAGATTGGTGTCCCAGGCGATGTGAAACGGAAACAACAGCCAGTAATTGTCGTTAATAAACCAGGCATCGACTTTTTTTAACGCTGAGGAGGCCGTTGCGTCTATCTCGTGTCGATAATAGGTGACGGCTTCCTGATAGTTCATCCCTTTAAACGTGACCCGGTCCAATTTCGGCTCCCAGATCCAGAACCGACTGATTTGTTTTTCTCCAATCTTGACGTTAAACCGGTACTGTATCTGTTCGATCTGGGAAAAATAGTGAACACCGTAAGCATTGCCAATGCGTTCACGCAAGGTCATCTGCCGGGTTTCTTTGTCATGGCCGGTACAGGCAGTTAGGCCGAGCAGCAGCAAGGTGATCAGTAAGACTCTCGGTAATGGCTTCACAGTCTTTATCTCCTTTTTCAAAATGTAATCAAAGGCCGACTCAAATGCAACTAACCGGATGCTATATACCGAATTTCGTCTGGTTGTAAAACAGATTATTTTCCCTGCACCTTATACCTTATGCCTTACACCTCATACCATCATGGGATAAGCAAGGTCCCTGGGGCAGGCCAAAACGGTCATTTATTCTACTTGTTTTCGGCCTCGCTAAATACAAACGTGCCGTTGCGCAGGTCCTCCAACGCCTGCTGAATTTCCTCCTGGGTGTTCATTACAAAAGGGCCGTAGCGGGCAATCGGTTCATTTAAAGGCTTGCCTGAAACTAGCAGAAACCGAACATGTTGATCGGTTGCCTTGACCGTTACATAATCGCCATCGCCAAATTCCACCAGCCGCGGATGATTGATTGCTTTTTCATTGCCATTGCTGCCAAATAGGCCCTGACCTTCAAACACATAGGCGAATGCGGTATGACCCCTTGCAACCGGCTGCTTGAATTCACCCCCTTGCGGGACGGTAATATCCATATATATTGGATCGGCTTCGATCTCCGTAACCGGACCCCTGACATCATCCACTTCACCGGCAATTACCAGAATTTTAACACCATCGGCGCGGGTGACTATCGGAATTTGATCGGCGAATATGTCCTGATAGCGGGGTTGGCTCATTTTAAGTCTGGCGGGAAGGTTGACCCACAGTTGAAACCCGATCATTTCATCCTGGCCGGGCTGCGGCATTTCCTCGTGCATGATGCCGCCGCCGGAAGTCATCCACTGGACGTCACCGGACGATATACTGCCGGCATTGCCGATGCTGTCCTTATGATTGACAGCTCCCTGTATCATGTAGGTTACGGTTTCTATGCCCCGGTGCGGATGCATGGGAAAGCCCTTGATGTAATCGGCCGGATCTTTGGACCCGAAATGATCAAAAAGTAGAAACGGATCAAGATTGTCCAGGGTTGCGGTTGCGATGCTACGTTTGAGTCGGACGCCGGCACCCTCCATGACGGTTTGAGGTTCAACAACATTAATGACAGTCCGTAGTTGTTTATTCATGAATTCTACCTCTAAATCTAATTTCTCTATATGAATATTTAACTTGCTAACTTTGCCGCAATGCCGGCCACATGTTTTCCCTGAAACCGCGCGCCCGCCAGCTCGTTTTCACTCGGCAGGCGGGAGCCGTCACCGCCGGCAATCGTGGAAGCGCCGTAAGGGGAACAGCCGCTAATCTCATCGATGCGCATTTGTCCCTGGAAGGCATAGGGCAGACCGGCAATCACAAACCCCTGATGCAGCAGGGTGATATGAAAACTGAGGATCGTGGACTCCTGACCACCATGCTGGGTGGCGGAACTTGCAAAGACGCTGCCCACTTTGCCCACCAGCGACCCATTGGCCCAGAGCTGGCCGGTGGCATCCAAAAATTGGCGCATCTGGCCGCACATGTTGCCAAAACGTGTGGGGGTACCGAAAATAACCGCATCGGCGGCAGCCAACTCGTCGACGGTGCACACCGGTATATGGGAAAAGGCTTTTTGTGCATCGACCGCGCCCATTTGTTCAAGAACCCCGTCCGGTAGAGTTTCGGGAACGCGCCGCAGCTCCACTTCTGCCCCGTTGACTTGCTTGACGCCTTCAGCCACTGCTTCGGCCATTTGATAAATGTGTCCGTATGTAGAATAAAATACAACTAATGCTTTCATGATTAAGTCCTCCGTTGATTTAGTTGATTGGTTGAAAAGTTGATTTGTTGATTAAGTTTCTGTCTTAAACAGACAGGCTACCTTAAATATTCAATTTACTATCTTCAATCTTCAATTCCGGCTATTTACCCCCACACCCACTTTTTTGCACAAATCGCCAAGAATTTTCTGATCGGTTGCATTGAGGACACTCAATTCATTGGTGATCAGTGCCGCATGGGATGGAAAGATTTTTCCAATGAGTTTTTGCCCCTCACCCGTCAGGTGAACGATAAACATGCGCCGATCCGAGGCGTCGCGTTCGCGTCTGACAAGACGGCGCTTTTCCAGGTTGTCAATAACCATGGTGATATTGCCGCTGCTTCGCAATATTTTCCGGCCGAGATCCCTTTGGGAGAGGGGACCGAGGTGGAAAATCGCTTCCAGCACACCGAATTGGCTGACAGTTAATCCGACGGATGATAAGTGTTTGTGCACCCGGGAGGTAATTGATTCGGCAGCTCGCATCAGCTTGACATAGGTGCCTAATGCTCTGACTTCTTTATTATTACTCCGCAACTCTTCCTGCATGATTTCCTCAATGTTAATTAATTTAATGTTAAGCTAATACAAGTATATTCTTCAGTCAAGGGGTATTCGTATGACAACGTGCCGGAGTGTTGGAGTGCTGGAGTATTGGAGGGCTGCAAGTCAATAATTTTCATGTAAGATTCAGGTCTGAAACCACTTCCAGGCAGGGTTCGCCCTCACATTTATTGACTTCGATGCTGATGTGAGCAATTTCATCATAGTCGATCAACAATTTTTTATAGTAATCGGGAGATTTGGGGTAATGGGTGACCAGGGAAATTATGGTAGACAGATGATGAGACCCCACACGCCAGACGTGAATATCCGTTACCCGGGTATCCGAATCGGCTTCCATCCTGGCTCGAATTTCATCAACCGCTTCTTGATTGACATCGCGATCGAGTAAAATCTTGCCGGTGTCGATGAGCAGTCCATGGGACCATTTGGTAATCACCAGGGCACCGACAATTCCCATGGCCGGATCCATCCAGATCCAGCCGAAGATTTTTCCGGTTAACAGGGCGATGATCGCCAGCACCGATGTCAAAGCGTCGGCCAGCACGTGCAGATAGGCAGCTCTCAGGTTGTGGTCCTGATGTGAATGGGAGTGGTCGTGGTGGTGATGGGAGTGGCCATTTTTGCCCTGCAACAACCAGGCACTGATTAAATTGACAATCAAACCCAGCGCCGCGACGGCAATGGCCTCATTAAACCGGATCGGGGACGGGTCAATCAGTCTTTTAAACGATTCCACTCCCATCAGCAACGCGATGACTGCCAACACCACCGCACTGGCGAAACCTCCCAGGACTCCGACTTTTCCGGTGCCGAAACTGTAATTGGGATCATCTGATTTGCGTCGGGCATAATAAAAAGCAAAAGCGGTGATACCCAGTGCAACTGCATGGGTCCCCATGTGCCACCCATCTGCCAACAGGGCCATGGAACCGAAAAGGTAGCCGGCACTGATTTCTATAACCATCATAGATAACGTCAACAGAATGACCCGCCGGGTATTGCGTTCGCCGTGTCCATCATCAGTTACATAATGATGGCTGTGTTTCCATCGCTCAAGTTTATAGATGTGCATGCCGGTAAATGTGATCTTCTGCTAATTGGTAATGTTCGAATTGCGTCCGTAGCTTCTGATATCATCAATCAATATAAGTGCCGAATTCAAAAATTCCAAATCTGTTCTGTCTCCATCAAAAAAGAATAGGCCCAAAATCTTGAGTCAGGCTGCCGGTTTTATCGTTCCCGAACCGGCAATGAGCAATTTGCAGCAGGTTGACAAAATACCACTTTGTCATATTTTCGATTATAAGAAATATTCCCCGAACAAAAATCGATCTACGTGTCTGCCAAATCGAGGAACTGATTTCTATGGCCTTAGTCTAATCACTCCGCCCGGATCAACATCAACATATATTCATTAGGGATTATTGAACATATAGGTTTTAGCCATACCGGTTTCCCCAATTATTCAGGGCGGATTGATTAACTGAGCAATTTATTGAAACCAATTAAACACTACCTTTTGAGGGAGGATACCCAATGATTAAAAAATACTTTAAATCGTCTTTTTCCATAATGATTGCGACAGTAATAGTTCTTTCTTTTGCACCCGCGCAAGCCTTTGAACTGCAATGGTTCGGGCAGTCCGCTTTTAAAATCACCACCCCGGGCGGCAAAGTTATTTTAATTGACCCCTTCATTACCCGGAACCCCAAAACCCCCAAAGAACTCAAAGACTTGAGCAAATTGGGAAAAATCGACCTGATTCTGGTAACACACGGCCATGGCGACCATACCGGCGATTCAGCTCAGTTGTCAAAAACCAGCGGTGCCAAGGTGGCGATGAATGCCGACATGGGACATTCTTTTGCTATGCTGGGATGGGTGCCCTACGACCGCCTAATACGCTTTAACAAAAGCGGGCCGATAATGCCGATCGGTAAAGATATCCGCATTACCATGGTACACGCCGAACATAGCTCGGATATTGTCCATACGGATCCCGCAACCAAAAAGAAAACGCTGCACTCGGGCGGTGAGCCAAGTGGTTACATCATTGAGCTGGAAAATGGCTTTACAATATATCACGCAGGCGATTCCGGGGTCTTTAGCGATATGAAATTTATCGGTGAATATTACAAGCCGGATCTGGCGCTATTGCCGATCGGCGGGCATTTCACGATGGACCCAGCCCATGCCGCCTATGCGGTTCGTAATTTATTAAAAGTCAGTCAGGTAATGCCCATGCATTATGGCACCTTTCCACCATTGAAGGGGACGCCCCAGGAATTTAAGCAGCATCTGGCGGGGTATGACACCAAGGTGATTGTTCTGGAACCTGGCGAAAAAATGAATTTTTAAAGAACAGGCAGCGTAACCACCCCACAGCACTCTTGGAGAAATTAATTTTACCCAGCGACTGTTCAACTGTGATATAAACGTTAACCGGCTGGTTGGTTCATACCATCGCATTGAAATTACATGAACTTCAGGTGCTAGATCCTTGATGACCTGTGGGGGTTGCCGTTTTTCAAACATAATTGCTATTAACAATCAGCTGATGATCTCCTGTGAAAAACTACTCAAACGAAGACGAACGCTTCCTGATTAGCCAGATAGTTGCCCGCGATTCAGAAGCATTGGGTGCTCTATATGATCGATATAATTCGCTTGTCTTCAGTCTGGCTAAAAATATAACGGATAACTATGAGGCGGCCGAAGATATTACCCTTGATGTTTTTACGCAGGTCTGGGAAAAAGCCGGGACCTACCGACCTGAAAAAGCGCCGGTAAAGAGCTGGATAACAAGCATTACCCGAAATCGATCCATAGATGTGCTGCGCAGGAATAAAAGTCGACCCAATTTCCACAGTCCCCTATGGGCTGATTTTTCGCCGGATTCATTGCCCGCGGATGAAAGTAACCCCGTTGAAGCATTGGAGCAGGCCCAAATCCGCCGTAAAATACACGAAGCCCTTGCCACCCTACCCACCGAACAAAAGGACGCTCTGGCACTAGCCTATTTCAAGGGATATACTCACCGTCAAATTGCCGAAAGTTTAAACGAACCCCTGGGAACCATTAAAACAAGGATACGCCTTGCTCTCCAAAAGCTCTGTAAAATATTTTCAGGAAAAAAGATTTTAGAATAATGCATCCAAAAAAACAGATATTGCGTATATTTAAATAAGTCAATGGTTGATCATGATCACATAACGGACCTGTTGCCGGCTTATGCCCTGGGTTGTCTTGATAGCGATGAGTCTGTGCTGGTTTCCGACCACATTGCTGCATGCGAAATATGCCATACCCGATTGATGGCGTATCGACAATCGGTCGACTTGCTGGCAAACGGTGCTCCGGGTGCATACCCGCCAGATACTCTAAAATCCAAATTGATGCAGAGGGTAGGCGCTAACACGGATATACCCGACAAATTAGACCAGCCACCCTCGCAATGGCGGCGGGCATTCTCGCGGCCGCGTTTTTTTCCGATATGGGCGATCACCAGCCTGATTTTGATTGTGGGTCTTGCAGTTATCAATTTGCAGCAGTGGCAAACCGCCTCCCGAAGTTTTCAAACTGAAGCCGCCGGGGAATTGCTGATTATAAAAATGAAAGGTACACCCCGGGCGCCCGAAGGCGACGGTACATTTGTGGTAAGCCAGGACCGCCGGCAGGGAGTGCTGGTTGCAAGTGATCTACCCGTGCTGGATGAGAGCCATCGGTATCAGCTTTGGATGGTGAAAAACGGGCAACGGTTAAGTGGGGGGCTTTTCACCGTTTCGGTGACCGGATATGCCACCGAGAAATTTTATGCCAAAGAATTGCTTACGAATTTCCGATCCTTTGAGGTCTCTGTTGAACCGACCGGGGGCAGTCCAAAACCGGGCGATTATCTTGTCCTGGTCAGCCGCCAATGAATTCCCCCGCTGCAAACAACGGGGTATCAATCGGAATATTTCAATTCGCCCACGGGGCGGGGAACTAAACCTTTAACCAGCGAAAGGAGAAAGTATGAGAGCAATTACCAGAATCACCATTTTTGTTTTATTCGTCGTATTTGCGTTTGGTGCAGCTTATGCTCAGTTTGCAAAACCCGAAGAGGCCATCAAATACCGCAAATCGGTCATGTTTTTGATCGTGCAGCATTTCAAGCGCATGGGGGCTGTTGTCCAGGGAAAGGCGGCATATGATAAAGATGCATTTTCTGCCAATGCCGATGCGGTTGAGATGCTGGCAACCCTTCCGTGGGAGGCCATGATGGAACCGGGCACCGATAAAGGGGATACGACCCTGACTTCGGCCGCGTTTGAAAATCCGGCAAAATTTAAAAAAGCAGCAGAATCATTCGAAGCGGCAACCGCCATGTTGGCCGGCACAGCCAAAGGCGGCGATCTTAATGCCATAAAAGCGCAGTTTGGCCAGGTTGCCCAAAACTGCGGTGCTTGCCACAAGCAATTCCGCAAAAAGAACTGAGCGGTTCCGGGTTCCGGGTTCAAAGTTCAAAGGTTGCAGCCTGTCTGGAATTTTTCAATCCGGAACCCGCCGGGGGCGGACAAGCGTTGAACCCTGAACCTCTCAATTTGTGATCCAATAAATAATTACATAAGCCACTGCAGCTACCACCGCAGCCAGCAGAAGCGCTAAAGCCGGGTTACCCCAGGTTGAATCCAGGTTGTGTTGCCAGATTTTATTGCCGGTGATCATCGGTTTAATCAAGTTTTCACGTTTTGCGATAAGATAGAATATCAGCGCACCGATGTGTATCAGGATCAGAACCAGTAGTACGCGTTGATTCAGGTGATGAACACCTGTCAGCCAGTCACTGGTCTGCTTGCTGACCAAAGCGTACAACGGACCCTCGGTCAGAATATCGTCATTGGCAAATAGACCGGTTCCGACCTGGATCAGAAGTGAAGTCAGCATGGCAATGATCGACCATCCGCCAAGTGGATTGTGGCCGAGATGTCGCTTTGAATCTTTTCTCAACAGGGACGACGCATATCGAATCACCGCTGCCGGACCTTTTATAAAGGTTTTAAACCGCGACTGTTGTCCGCCGATAAATCCCCACGCCAGCCGAAATACAGCCAAAACGAGTATCGCAAAGCCGCTCCACTCATGATATTTCATGGCAGAGACTCCGATGTTGCCGGTAATGAAGGAGAAAATTACCAATCCAACGAGCAACCAGTGAAAAAGCCGGGTGGGAATATCCCATACCCGAATCGAATACATCTTTTTCTCAGTATTTTCCTTTGCCAATGGGAAATTTGAATTTTTGTTTCTCATTTTAAGTGCCCCCCTTTTAGTAGAAATACGACAGTATCCATAAAATTCAAGAGGGAGTCTATTCTTGCTGAGCAAGATTTCTGCTTTATATTTGAAGATATGTTTACCTCGAAACTACTAAAGGAGTTAAAATTATGCCTACGAAAAAAATTATTATTTTTACTGTCCTGGCTCTTCTGCTGGCGAATTCCGCAATAGCTCAGAGCGATTCGCGATTACATAAAATTTTACAATCCGGTGAACTGCGGGTGGGAACAACCGGTGACTGGAACCCGATGACGGTGCGGGATCCGGGTACCAACAGTTACAAGGGCTTTGATATTGACGTGGTGACCGAACTGGCTAAGGACCTGGGAGTCAAGCTTAAATTTGTGGCGACAGAATGGAAAACGTTAATTAACGGGATCGTGGCCGACAAATATGACATCAGTACGAGTGCGTCCGTCACCCCCCAGCGAATTCGTACCGTGGGGTTTACCAAATCCTATTATCAGATCAGCACCGTCCCGCTGACGCTCAAAAAGAACCTCGGGCAATTCAAAGATTGGGAGGACATCAATCAACCATCGGTCACCGTGGCCGTGACGTTGGGAACCTCCCAAGAGCAACAGGTCAAAAAATTTTTCCCAAGTGCCAGCATTCGCAGCATTGAGGCGCCAGCCCGTGATTTCCATGAAGTGCTGGCCGGTCGGGCACAGATTTCCGTGACCAGCAATCTTGAGGCAGCCATGCTGATTCAGGCCCATTCACAGCTTGCCATTGTTCCGGTTTCAGAATCCCGCACCCCGGCAGATCTGGCTTTTATCGTCAAGCAGGGGGACCAGGTCTGGCTTAATTTTCTCGATCACTGGATTACCATCAAACAGAATCGCGGTTTTTTTAAAATGCTGAAGGCCAAGTGGATGCCGACTAATTAGTCCGCCTGGAAAAGTAGCACATGCAGGGTTGTAAATTGCTATTTAAAACTGAAGATGGTTTTTAGATTGAGTGGACGGCGGACTAGTTAATTAATGCTGCGCATTTTTTTTAATGAATGGATTAGATCATAATCTCTTATTTTTCAGGGCGGAGTATTTAAGGGGACATTTTATCTATGAGCAAAAATCAGCGGAATTTAATCATAGCGGCGCTCGTTTTAGTTCCTTTGATGGTTGGTGGCTGCAAGGGGGCGGATTACAACTGGGGCTGGTATGAAATTCTGCCTTCAACGGAGAAGGGCGCCAGCAACCTCAAGTTCTTGTTTGGCGGTATCTGGCTGACCGTGGCCCTGTCTTCGGTCTCAATTTTTTTTTCGGTGATTGTGGGGCTGTTTCTTTCATTGCTGGGATTGTCGAGCAACTACTATGTCCGGAGCGTTAACCGGATTTATGTTGAAACATTTCGTTCTATTCCGGTGCTGGTCCTGATTCTCTGGGTTTATTACGGTCTGCCGGTCGTGCTCGGATTATCCTTGAGTCCCTTTGCCGCCGGTATATTGGCATTGGCACTTAGTGATAGTGCGTTTGAGGCCGAAATATTCCGGGCCGGCATTCAATCCATCGAACGCGGACAAACCGAAGCCGCCGATGCACTGGGGTTCAGTTATGCCCAAAAGATGCGGCACATAATATTACCTCAGGCCATCCGCAGGATACTCCCGCCCCTCGGCAACCAATTTGTCTACATGTTGAAAATGTCTTCTCTGCTCTCAATCATCGGTCTGCAGGAACTGACCCGCAGGGCCAATGAACTGACGGTAACCGTCTACCGGCCGCTTGAGATCTATACCGTTCTGGTTTTGGAGTATTTGGTTCTTATCCTGATCGTTTCATGGATCGTGCGCCGTTTGGAAGTGCGACTGGGGGCCGATGTCCAGTCCGCTCATCGCTAGTGGGGCGGGGGCGCTGCTCACCGATGACCCGCAAGTTGTTTCTGAATACCTGAATTTTGCACGCAAATGGCCTTTAGAGAAGTTTGATGACAAACTGCCGCAATTGACTTGGCGCGCTGATTGTTGCGCTAAAATTCAGGCATTATATCACTTAATCGATTTCAACTGTTTCAGATATGAGGTGTGCCCGTTTAGCTTGGATAATTTGAATTTGCGGTCCAATTTTTTGTTTCTCATCCACAGCAACCCGTATTGGCCATCACTGGTATACTTGAGCATAACGTCGGTGTGGCTGTCCGACCATAGATATTTTTCGATAGAACCATCAATCCGGGTACCTTTGCCAAACTGATGAAAGGCCGCGTCGCGCAGGGCTTTGTAATTCTCCTGTCCCTGCGTCCAGATGGATACCGTGTAAAACTGATTCCGCCAGAAGGCATAGACCACGGTTTTTAGTGTTGCCCCACCCAGTTTAAGTGAGTCGTTCGGTCGAACATATTCTATAACGTCTTGCAACCCGGAATCGGCCTGTTTTATCTCCAATCCTCTTACACTGGCGAGCGTGGCGCCCCACTTCATATCTGCCAGGCCGTCTATGCGCAACACAAGGGGCTTTCTTGTTGACAGGGACGACTGTTGCGGGCCGCTAGCGGCTCCAGCCGTTTTTATTATTTGATTGGGCGGCATTTTCAGTGCGGGTTGAGATTGAGATGCATGCATTTCGGCGTTGCTTCGATTTTCAGGGGCAGCGGGTTTTGCCGGGTTGCTGGCATCGCTTTCGATGCGCGTTACTTTGCTTTGCGGTATGCTGGCTTTCATATCACTGAGAATAAACCATACCTGATCATCTTCCTGCCAGGCTTTTTCAACCTTTAACGCGTTGCCGTTTTTTAGGAACACCGTGTCAGCCAGGGCTGTCGGGAGGATAAAATGCAGGTAAATAAATACAGTTGCTATGAAACATGTTCTGGAATTCATATTTATTTTTGCCCAAACCCTTACATGGAAACAATAATTTCGACGCGTCGATTTTTTTTACGTCCTTGTGCGGTGTCATTGGAAGCAAGTGGACGATATTCACCAAAGCCCATGGTTGATAATTTTTTTGGATCAATTAAAGTTGACTTTAGCAAGTATTCCGCCACCGATCCGGCGCGGGCCATGGACAATCCCAGATTGGACCTGAACTGACCCCCAATTAAAGGAACGTTATCCGTGTGGCCGGCAATGATGATTTCGCCCCTTGTCTTGCCCAATACCCCTCCAATTTTAAGCAGCAGTGGCACAAATTCCTTCCTCAATTTGGCTTGCCCGGTATCAAATGTGGCTTCCCCCATCATCCGGATGGTAACTTCCTCTTCCTTTACCTCGATTTCAACCGATTCCTTAAATTCTTGAAATTCAAATTCGAGCTCCTTTAAAATAGGATCAACAACATCCTGTACTTTGACCAAAACAATCGCCTGGTCAAATTCTCTGGAGATCATTTTTTGACCCTTGGGAGATTCAAAGACCGGTTTTTTACGCTGAATTCCGAAAGCATTCTTCATTGATCCCGAAACAATTCTGTATTTATTTCGGTCCATTTCGGAAAACGACAGCAGGAGCACAAAAAAGCACATCAGCAAGCTCATCAGATCGCCGAAGGTGACAACCCATAAAGGGGCACCCTCGTCTACTTCTTCGGTGATGTCCTGATCATCATCGCTCACTATGCGGCTCCTCCGCTTTTGGCTTTTGGCACGACTTTCAAGCGATCTTTTGGCGAGAGGTGAATTTTTAGCGTTTCTGTGAAGACCATACCGGATAACCCGCGGGCAATGCCAAGGGCGGCGTCTAGAATGAGATTTTTTGTTTCCAGCTCCTGTTGACTTCTCAAGGCCAGTTTATCTGCCAGGGGCAGGCAAACCAGGTTGGCAATCAGTGCCCCATAGAGGGTGGTCAGAAGGGCCACGGCCATGGCCGGTCCGATGTCCTGAGGATTTGCCATATTTGCCAGCATCTGGACCAGACCGATGAGGGTGCCGATCATACCGAAAGCGGGAGCTGATGCCCCCATGCCCTTGAACACTTTTTGTCCGGTCGAGTGACGCTGGATGGTCAGGTTGATGTCTTTTTTCAGCAATTCTTTAATTTGCTCTTCATCAAAACCATCTGCCAGAAACTGAAATGCTTTGGCTGCAAACTCGTCATCCGGTTTTTCACTTTCCAGCGCCATCAGTCCCCTCTCCTTGGCGACTTTAGCAATTGAAACCATTTTTTCCATGATCTCATCCGGTGGATTAATTTTTACCATGAAGGCCTTCATGGTGACCCGGACGGAATTGATAACATCCGCCATTGAAAATTTGATAAAACAGCTGGCAATCGTTCCACCGACGACGATCAGCAGCCCCGGTATATTAATGAAAACGAGTACGTTGCCGCCGGTAACGATTGAAAGAACTATCAATATCGTACCGCCGACAAGCCCTATGATCGTTGCGATATCCATATTAGAAGCACTTGTCCTCTATTTCAACTGATACCAATATTTGTCAACCTGCTTGTCTATTTATTTGAAATTATTTAAATTATATGAGGAGGGTTTGTAAACTCTTCGCTCCATTTTATAGATTTCCATAGAATAAATTGTTAATCTTTTGATCGGCAATTCCTTTCAAAACTTGAATTAAAATCTGAATACGTTAACATTATTTCAGGTACATAACTCCTGCTGACTATTGCTATTTAACATTTCTTAGTGAAGGAAGACCCAGAGCATCCAAATGGATAATAATTAAAACAAGCAATTTATGTGTTTCTTAATTGACAAGTCGTTGTTTTTGTTCGTATTATATTCTTAATGCTGCGTGACCACATCTGATCCTAATTTAAATCAGATCGTGGTTTCCTATTTCACAATAAAAGAAGCGTTTACCGGGTCCGGCGTTCTACATTATTTCGCGGCCCCAGATGAATTTTTTCTATTTTAAGTTTGGTTAGATTGACAATCCACCAAGGTGATACTGTGCAGAACCTTAAAAAGCAGATTGGAGAATGGGTGATGAAACCATTGTCCTATGCTCTCCTAAGCCTGCTTATTGTGTGCCAGTCGGCTATGGCGGAGAACAAAGCATCTGCTGAAAAGTTATTAAAAGAAAATCTTGCAGCCGTATTTGTGATATTACAAAAACAGGATCTTGATCAGGATGCAAAGAACAATGAAATAATCGATATCGTCAATCCGATGTTTGATTTTTCACTGATGGCCAAGCTGACGTTGGGGAAAAAATACTGGCCCGGTCTGACCCCCGAGCAAAAAGAAAGTTTCACGCAACTTTTTATCAAACGCTTGAGAGCATCATATCTCGATCGACTCACGCTTTACACAGATGAAAAAGTCCTTTATGAATCGTCCGTCAAGGTCAAGCAAAAAATTCACATCCCAACGTATCTGGTCTCGCAAGACCAGAAAATTTCCATTATCTACAAGTTCTACAACTCCGACTCCAACTGGAAGATATATGATTTAGAAATCCAGGGGGTCAGCTTAATTCGAAGCTACCGGTCTCAATTTCACGCGATCCTGAGAACCGGTACATTTGATGACCTTTTGACTAAACTAGGATCTTAATCCAGGTGACCCGGAACCGAAAAGATCTCACGCAACGACGCGAAGACGCCAAGATTTTTTAAGCAGTTAATATGAGCTCACTGCCACCTCTGCTGATACGTGCCTACGATAAGCTCATTCTTGAGCGACCCCGACTCATCCTGTTGTGTCTTCTGGCCGTGATTGCTTTTCTGGGTTATAAAGCAAAAGATTTTAGGCTGGATGCTTCAACACAAACATTAATTCTCGAAACCGATCAGGACCTACGCTACTCGCAGCTGATTAAATCCCGCTATGGCGGACATGATTATTTGTTGCTGACCTACACCCCGCACGATGATCTGTTCTCGGAGCACACCTTGAAGCAGCTGGTTCGGCTGCGCAATGAATTAAGACAGTTGAAAAACGTATCCGCCGTCACCTCTATCCTGAATGTTCCTTTGCTGGAAAGTCCGCCGGCACCGGTCAAGGAAATGGCCGGCCGTATTCAAACGCTTGAATCGCCTGGTGTCGATCGGGAGCTGGCAAAAATTGAATTTGCCAGCAGTCCGCTCTACCGGGACCTGCTGGTCAGCAAAGATCTGAAAACCACGGCATTGCAGATTACTTTTCATACCGGCGAGGCCTATCAAGATCTGGTGGTCCGAGGCGAACAGCTGCAAGAAAAACGGCGGGGCGGACTACTCACCGCGGCCGAGGGCGCAGAATTAAAAAAAATCAATGCTGAGCTTCAAAAGCACCGGGATAAAGCAAAGCAGATCCGCCATCAAGATATTGAGGCTATCCGGGCGGTTATGGACCGCTACCGTGCAGATGCCGAGCTTTTTCTGGGTGGAATCAGCATGGTCACTGACGACCTGATCAGTTTTATCAAGAAGGATCTGAAAATATTCGGTCTCGGGGTGCTGCTGTTCTTGATTGTAGCACTCGGCATTATTTTTAAAAGCAAGCGCTGGGTTATACTGCCGATTCTTTGCTGTGCTTCTTCGGCTATTGCCATGATGGGCCTGCTGGGTATGTTTGGATGGCGTGTTACGGTGATTTCTTCGAACTTCATTTCTTTGCAACTCATCGTTACGATGGCCATTGCGATTCATTTAATCGTTCGATACCGGTTCCTTGCGGTTCATAAATCCGAGGCCGGACAGCGACAACTGATCCTCGATACCGTTCGACAGATGATGACACCTTGTCTTTTTGCTGCCCTGACGACCATTGCCGGTTTCGGCTCACTCCTATTCTGCAATATTCTGCCCGTCAGGACCTTTGGGTGGATGATGATGGCCGGCATATCGGTGTCGTTGATTCTGACATTTCTGGTCTTTCCGGTCGGACTCATGCTGCTGGAAATCAAAGCCATACCGGCCGAGAAAAAATCACGTTATCAATTGACCGCCGCGCTAGCCGGATTTACCGAAACCCATGGCAATTCCATCCTGGTAACCGGCAGTATTATTTTCATCATCAGTGTTGTCGGTATTTCGCGGCTGACCGTGGAAAACAGCTTTATTGACTACTTTAAGGATACAACGGAGATCCACCAGGGCATGAAAATCATCGATCAACGCCTGGGCGGTACGACACCGCTGGATGTCATCATTGAAATCGATGACCCGGCAATGTCGCCAACTGAAAAAGGGCCCGGCATTGCCGTGAACAGTGATGATAGCTTTGACGACTTTGATGAGTTTGAAGAAGATGAAAATAATGATAAATACTGGTTTACCGCCCAAAAGATGGCGCTGGTTGCCAAAATTCACGACCATCTTGAAAGTCTGCCGGAAACCGGGAAAGTATTGTCTCTGGCAACCATGCTCAAAATAGCCGAGAAGTTGAATAACGGCAAAGCTTTGGATAATTTTCAACTGGCCCTGCTCTACAGCGAACTGCCCGAAAAATTCAAAGGTATGGTGCTAACCCCTTATGTATCGGTGGAACATAATCAACTCCGTTTCGCCATCCGGGTAAAAGATTCTGAAAAAACCCTGAAGCGAAATTTATTGCTAAAAAGGATCCGCCGGGACCTTGTAGAGAAACTGGGGTTGAAAGCAGAGCATTTTCACCTGACCGGGCTGCTGGTACTGTACAACAACATGCTGCAAAGCCTGTTTGCCTCACAAATATTGACTCTGGGAATTGTCGTCCTGGCGCTGATGGGGATGTTTTGGATTCTTTTTAGATCGGTGAAAGTCGCCTTGATTGCCATTGTACCCAACCTGCTGGCTGTTGGGGCAGTCCTGGGCTTTATGGGATGGCTGAATATTCCCCTGGATATGATGACCATCACCATCGCTGCGATCAGCATGGGGATTGCGGTTGATAATTCGATTCATTATTTATACCGGTTCCAAAAAGAATTCATGATCAAGCGGGATTATATTAAAACGCTTCATCATTGTCATGGAAGCACTGGATATGCCATGTATTACACCTCAATCACGATCATTGTTGGTTTTTCAATCCTGGTCCTGTCCAATTTTCTGCCCACCATATATTTTGGTTTGCTGACCGGGCTGGCCATGTTCATTGCCTTATTTGCGTCCCTGACGTTACTGCCGCAGTTGTTGGTCGTTTTCCGGCCCTTCGGTCCGGAAGTTGAAAATAAATAAAGGTAAATTGCGAAAGTTTTCTGTTCTCAAAGCCAGGTAAATTCTCGGCATTACGACTGATTTAAGTCCACCATCTGACGTCCGAAATTCTATAAATCCGACTTCGACCCAGCTGAGGTCGCCGCCGGCCGCATTCCCAATTCCGAATTCAATACTCTATCATCTGTCTGCCGTCTCCATCAATCCAGGTGGTCAGGTTCAGCTCCGGGGCCGGCTGTCCTTGTATGCCGTACTGCACACTGGCAGATGCACTTTGCAAACCAATTATTTTGTGTAACCTTTTAGATGGTGGCGGCTCTAATACACAAAAAATCATGAAGTATCGCGTTAAACATATATTAAACTGTTAAAAAATTGACTTGTCTGCACTGCAAAATTCAGCCGTGCCGGATAAAAGGAGGTCACAATGAATATCGATCGTTTAGTTTTTGCCGTTGCCGGAAGCTTTATTCTGTTAAGTGTAATTTTATCTCAGATTCATAGCCCCTACTGGCTGTATTTTACGGCTTTCGTAGGCGCTAATCTTCTGCAATCGTCAATTACCGGGTTTTGCCCGATGGCGGTGGTACTCAAAAAGGTTGGCGTGCAGTCGGGGCATGCGTTCAGTTAATCCCGAATTGAGCTGAAAAAGCTCAATTTGGAGTTGTTCATTATTTGTTAATTGTTATTAGAAACTACAGAATATTGAATCCTCTTTGGAGGATTCAATATTTTACCTTTTATCCTTTAAGACCGTCTAATTTTCATTTCTCAGGGCTTCAAATTCGCGCCCCATTATTCTTTACAAAAAACCAGCCGCTTAGTATAAATTTGCATCTCGTTTTAGCACAGAACTTTTTAAATGAGTTTACCATAAAACTTGCTTTTCAGTGGTTTTCCATATCTTTGCATGGTAAATTTTCTTCCGTCAACTGTCCCGACCAAGGAGCTTTAACGATGCAATATCTGCCCCAACACGATCCCGCGGTTGCCGAACTCGTCCGGCTTGAAGAAGCAAGAATTGAAGACACCCTGGATCTCATCGCTGCCGAAAACCATGCGCCCAGATCCATCTTTGAAGCTCAAGGATCTATCTTCAGCACCAAAGCCGCCGAAGGATATCCGGGCCATCGCTTTCATGCCGGCTGCCGCAACGCCGATGCCCTGGAAAGCCTTGCTAATGAAAGGGCCCGGCAGCTTTTTGGGGCGGACCATGCCAATCTCCAGCCCCACAGCGGAGTGTCGGCCAACCTTGCTGTTTATTTCTCGGTGCTCAATCCCGGTGACCGGATTCTATCCATGAAATTATCGCATGGAGGGCATCTATCCCACGGAGACCCGTCTTCAATTACCAGCAAGTGTTTTAATTTTCAGCATTATGGTCTGGATCCCAAAACCGAACGCATCGATTATGACCAAGTCAGAGCCCAGGCCCTGGATTACAAGCCGCAAATGATTATAGCCGGGGCCAGTTCCTATCCCCGGTTGATCGATTATGAAAAAATGGAGCAGATCGCTTCAAGGGTATCTGCTTACCTGCTGGTGGACATGGCCCACATTGCCGGCCTGGTTGCGGCCGGGGTAATACCCGGGCCGGTTGCCCATGCAGATTTTGTGACATTTACGACCTACAAAACACTTCAGGGCGGCCGGGGAGGAGTGATCTTATGCCGGCAGGAACACGCCAAAAAAATCAGCCGTACCATTTTTCCGGGGGCCCAGGGAACTCCGTCTCTCAATTTGCTGGCAGCCAAAGCCGTGTGTTTTAAGCTGGCTTTGGAGCCTGTATTTAAAGCACTGCAAACAAAGACCCGGGATAATGCATGTGCACTATCCGCCGGGTTCGAGCAGAAAGGCTATCGCATTGTCACCGGCGGAACCGACAATCACTTAATCCTGGTTGATTTAAGATCAAAGGGTTTAACCGGCGACGTCGCGGAAAAGGCCCTGGAGTCGGTCGGCATTATCGTCAACCGCAATGTCATACCGGGAGATCCCGCGAGGCCGGATGTCACCAGCGGTATCAGGGTCGGCGCTCCGGGTATTACGTCCCGGGGCATGGGCCCAGACGAGGTAAGTCAAATTGTGGGTTTGATGGATACTGCAATGATAAATACGGAGAACGGTGATATTTTGGACCAGGTTTCGCGGGGGGTCGCCGATTTGTGCCGGAAATTTCCGGTGTATCCATAAAATAAAAGCAATAATTCAGAAAAAAGCGTGATTTTCGAAATACGAAACTGTATTATTTCCTGGATCAGCTTTATGAAGGGAAAGTAATTTAGAACTAAGGAACTTATACCATGACCGAATTCATTGAGCTCAGCCACATTATCGAAGACGGCATGTTGACGTATACAGGTCTTCCAGGACCCAGTATCCGGGACCATTTAAGCCGGGAGGCCTCGCGCGAACATTATGCTCCGGACACAACGTTTCAGATCGGAAAAATAGAGATGGTGGCGAATACAGGCACTTATATCGATGCGCCATTTCATCGATATGAAGCAGGCAACGATCTGTCTACGCTTGATATCGCTTCAATGGCCAACCTTGACGGGTTGGTCATTCATGTGGATGAGGCTACTCGGGCCCTAAAGCCGGAAATTTTCAACGGCCGGGATGTGGCAGACAAGGCTGTTTTGATCCATACCGGGTGGTCCAGGCACTGGGGGGGTGATCGGTATTTCGATGATCACCCGTATTTAACCCGGCAATCAGCTGAGTATCTGAAATCAGCAGGTGCAGCGCTGGTGGGGATCGATTCGCTGAATATCGACGACAACACTGACGGAACCCGGCCGGCACACACGATTTTGCTTGGAGCTGACATCCCCATTGTTGAACACCTGTGCAACCTGGCTGCCCTGCCGGGCGCCGGGTTTAAATTCTTTGCTGTTCCGGCCCCGGTGAAAGGAATGGGCTCTTTTCCGGTGCGGGCTTTTGCCGTTATTAAATAATCCCTCCGCCTTCGGGGCAGAATAGCAACCGATAAGACCATTTATAATGAAACCTTTTAAAATTTTTTGCAAATTCAGACCTTCTGCGAACCTTTCCCGCCGCACCCCTCACCGCTTAATTGATAAACATACTAAAGTATACCTATCCTCAAACCGATATAAACTGACGGTATTAATTTTTTCGGGATGAAATAAAATAATATGCTTATCCAGAAAGCCCAAGTAAAGACGTAAATATAAGTATTCTTGCGATTTACTTCACCCCCACCCGGCCTCTCCCGTCCACGCCAAAGGCAGATCTCCGACGAGGGGAAGGAGCCCTGCTTCCCTCCCTTGGCGGGAGGGATTGAGGGAGGGGGATAAAATAGTAAGCATTCCTTCAACTTGGTCTTTCCGGACAACTGTGTAAAATAATAAGGAGCGCATATTGAATTTGACAAAAAAGCTAGGACTTCCGCTTGCGTTGACCCTGATTATAGTCGTTTCCGCAGCCATGGGGTTTTTGTATATTAATAGCGTCGATCAAGTGTCCGGCTTTTCCGAGGCAAGTACCGATCAAATTTCAAAACTTTCCCGGACCAATGAAACCCAGATTTCTCAACTTTCCAAGGCCAATGAAAACCAGGTGTTGGTTCTTTCACAATTGAGCAATAAACAACTTGAAAACTTTGAAATCAAGGCGGCCGAAGATCTATTCGGGTTGATTAATGCCAACCTGTCCAAGGCAATTCGGATGGGAAACAAAAGCGGCCTGCGCGTCCTTTTAAAAAGGCAAAAAATAGGTGACATTAAAGAAATTTCCGTATTCGACCGGAATGGATTGGTTAAATTCAGCTCTAATGTGGAGGTTTTAAAGCCGGAAATAGACCCGGAAATAATGAATGATCTTGCAAAAGACAAGGGTAAAATGTCTCGCAGCAACGGCAAAGGGAAAGTCGAAATCTATTATCCTCAAATTATCACTAGAAAGTGCACCGGGTGTCACTTTCACGACGAGTGGAGAGGGAAGGAAGGCATCCTCGGGGGGGTGACCTATGTTCAGATCTCAACCGATGTATTTCACAGATTTAAAGACCAGAACAAAAAAATAATGGCTGAACTGGAGGCCGAAAATCAAAAAATCGTATCGCGGCTTAAATCGGAAAATCAAAAAAGTGTGCTGCAGCTTAAAAAAATTAATGCGGCCGGCGGGTCAAGCCTGAAAAGGTCTATCATATGGGGTATGGCGGTCACCCTGATTGTGATTGTTTTCTTTACTATGGTGGCGATGTGGTCTATGGTAGCCAGGTTTGTGACCAAACCGATTAATCGGGTAATCGAGCGTCTTTCATACGGTGCCGATAAGGCAACAAGCGCTTCCGGCCAGATTTCAGCATCGAGCATGTCCCTGGCCGAAGGGTCATCCGAACAGGCTGCCGCCATTGAGGAAACATCATCTTCATTGGAAGAAATGGCCTCCATGACCCGGCAAAACGCAGACAATTCCAAGCAAGCGAACAATCTCATGCGAGAGGCTAAAGCAATCGTTAGTGCGGCAAATGACTCCTTAACCAAACTGACGGAATCGATGGATGAAATTTCAGACGCCAGCAGGGAAACATCGAAAATCATCAAGACCATCGACGAGATTGCTTTCCAGACGAATTTGCTGGCGCTGAACGCAGCCGTTGAAGCCGCCCGTGCCGGTGAAGCCGGAGCCGGATTTGCAGTGGTGGCTGATGAAGTCCGAAGCCTGGCCCTGCGCGCAGCTGAGGCGGCCAGGGATACGGCCGATCTTATTGAGGCCACGATCAACAAAGTCCAGGAAGGAGCCGGGATTGTATCCGGTACGAATGGCGCCTTTATCAAGGTGGCGCAGAGTACTTCCAATGCGGGTGAAATCGTCGGTGAAATTGACATTGCCTCCAACGAGCAGGCGCAGGGAATTGAGCAAGTCAACAAAGCAGTTGCCGAAATGGATAAAGTGACCCAGCAAAATGCCGCTGGCGCTGAGGAGGCTTCTGCTATCTCTGAGGATCTGCAAATTCAGGCCGAACAGATGAAAACGATTATAGCGGAGTTGGCGGCTCTGGTCGGTGGGAGCACGCTGCGTAAGGATCGGTTCTTTGGAAGATCTAAAAATTTGAAAAAGGACGTCGCAGACCACCAGGCTTCATCTTTATCGGATCCGCCCGGTGAAAAGCAAGGAAAAGAAATTCAGGCTATCCGCAATGAAAAAACCGCACGTTTACGAACAAACATATAATGACTATTTGGCCCGGATTGCCAGGCTCGATTTAAAATTCCTGGCCGATAAGCTTGATCTGCAACTCAGTGGTAAAGAAGTCATTATCCCATTTTTCGGCAAACTCTACCGGGTTTCGACAAAGGGAGTTGCCGATCCCACCGGCAAGCAACCCCATCTTTCCATCAGCGTCATTTTGTGCAAGTATCTTCTGATGTGCCCCATGGTTGTGCCGCTGGGGGGCAACTGGATGTCCTTTAAAGATTTCAAGGACGCCGCTCCGCTGATACAGGCGTTTTTCAATACCGTGACGCTGCCGATTGCCGAATCGTTTTCAACCAGATTGGCCGACCTTGAGTGTGCCGCTAAAAAAATAGGCGGATTCCCGCCCAGCGATGACTTTCCTTATGATCTCAGCTTGCAGTTTGATGCCCTGTCAAAAGTTCCTTTGTTGTTGCTGTTCAACGACAAAGACGAAGAATTTTCCGCCCAATGTTCGGTGCTGTTTGAAAAACGAGTTGAAAAAATGCTGGACATGGAATGCCTGGCGATGGTTGGGATGCTGTTTTGCGAATATTTAAAAAGCGGGTTATAAGGAGCAAAAAAATGCGTGCTTCAAAAATATTCCGTTGGGTTTTATACGTCGTTGGTGGATTGATTGCCGGCATCATTTTAATTCTGGTTGTGCTGGCCTTCGTGCCCATTACGATTGATCTGAGCGATTATAAGGGCGCGGTGGAGTCTGCGGCAACCCTGGCACTCGGACGGACCGTAAAAGTTGACGGAAAGATCGTCATCGCCACCTCACTCCAGCCGTATTTTTCGCTTGAAGGGCTGCGGATCGGTAATCCGGATGGATTTCAGGCCGGAGATTTCCTCCAGATGAAAAATGCAAAAATTGGGGTGCGGGTGCTACCGCTCTTGAGTGGCAAGATTCACGTGACCGAAACTAGAGTAAATGGATTGTCTGTGATGCTGGTTGAAAACCAGAAAGGAGCGGTTAATTGGACGTTCAGCGTTCCTGATGATCCCTCTCCCAAAGCACCAGCTGAACCGAAGCCCCAAACAGAAGATAGAGAACTGGAGCTGCAATCCGATTCCCTGGTAATGGCGGATCTTATTTTAGAGGATATATCAGTTGATTATCGGAGCCCCTCTGTGAAAGAACCGCTTCAATTTAAAATTGAAGAATGCACCGGCGCGATGCAGGCCGGCAAACCATTTAAACTTTCCATGAAAGGAAAGCTGCTCGATGAACCCTATACGACTACCATCGAGATCGGTTCGCTAAAAGAACTCATGGAGGAAAACAAATCTCGGATGGAAATCAAGACCGATATTGTAAAAACCCGATTTGACTTTTCAGGTGCTATCGATCTGGCACAGGTGGCTAAACGTTTGACATTAAAAGCCGCTGTGGCAGGGGATCGTCTGGACAGCCTCAACGGATTGTTAGACCTTGACCTGCCGCCGTTGAAATCGTATCGAGCCGGAGCTCAACTCACCCTGATAAAAAAACGGGCCGATCTCTCTGATTTCATAATCCAGGTGGGACAGAGCAAATTGTCCGGGAAAATGACGATTGATAACTCCGGGGCCATAGCCAAATCTAATATCAAGCTGAGGTCTCCGTTAATTCAACTCAATGATTTCGATGTGGGAGACTGGTCCCCGGCGAAAAGTGCTTCAGAGAAGCCGGTTTCTGATGAAGACAAGAAAAAGAAAAGTCCTGCGGCCGCTCCCAAGGACGAGAAGGCTGCGTCAGGTGAACAAGTCGCTGAGCTGTTAAGCCCTGAAGTGCTTGCAGAATTTGATGTAGCGCTGAACCTTAAAGTCGACAAGGTATTATCCGGCAGCGATGAACTGGGCAGCGGCTCATTGACCGCCACAATGAAGGAAGGACGGTTTTCGATAGATCCTGTGAAGTTGAATATCCCCGGGGGGTCCTTCTCGTTGGCGGCATCCCTGAAGCCGGATTTAAAAGCCCCGGAAGCATCGGTTCGGGCCGTGATGGAAAAGTTTGACTTTGGTGTTATCGTCAGGCGGGTTAATCCAAAGGTCGATATGGGGGGGCTCATCGATTTAGAGGTTGATTTGAAATCCAGCGCCGGCAGTTTTGATCAGCTCATGGCCCATGGCAACGGTTACTTTGACTTTTCCGGCCGGCTGGAAAACCTCAAGGCCGGTATCATCGACTTGTGGGCGGTAAACTTGATTGCCGCCGTTGTTTCAAAGGATGGGGAGGATGCATCAAAAATCAACTGTGTGGTTGGCCGCTGGACCATGAAAGACGGATTGCTGAAACCCGACGTATTTTTAATCGACACCTCCAAAATCAGAATTTGCGGCAAGGGACAGGTTGATTTTAAAAAGGAGCAAATCGATCTTAAAATGGCTCCTACACCCAAGAAGGCGGAATATTTCAGTCTGGCAACCCCCATCGAAGTAAAAGGCAATTTCACCGATTTTGGGGTGGGAATCCAAGCCGGCGGTTTAATTGGAACCACCGTCAATTTTATTGCCAGCCCGGTGACAACTACATTTAAGCGGCTGATCGGCAAGGAGTTGCCGGCAGACGGCAAGGATGTCTGTTCGATGCCCATCGGTCCTGAGAACCGGTCTGCCAAGCCGCCTGCAGGGTGTAAGTAGCTGCCGGGGGGGCTCGGTGAGGGGGAGAGCAGGAGACGAGCAGATAGTGAGAGCGGAAGCGGCGAGTGAGAATTGGGGACTTGCAAGCCGGATAACTGGGGATTGTCAGAATCCGGCGAAAAAAGTATGGTGGCTAAATTATTTATAATAATTGCTCGAAGAAAATTAATATTCAAATGGAGATAAAAGAAGAACTAAACTTGATGCTTGCGGTTTTCCAATCAAAGGATTTTGAACATTCCTATCGCCAGCAGAATCTTGATCAAGACAAGAGGCAGGCTAAGTTTATACTTATTGATTGGTCTTCTATATTAATATCAGCCGCCCGGCAGATTACCTTTCGCACGCAATCGCAGATATAGTTGTCCTGCTGGCCGTATACTTTCTCTTACCAAACCAGTTTATTTTCCAATTAATTTCCACCAACATTTTCACCGTCAGCAATATCATAATCATAATAAATTATAGATCATCGCACGCCTTATTGGGCAACAATGTTATACTCGTCAGCTATCTGTTCATCAATATATTGGGTGCGATCGCTGCCCGGCAAGAGCCTATCAATAAGCGCGCACAGTTTGAATTATATATCAGTGAGAGAAAGCTGAAAGAGGAATATCAAAAAGCGCTTGATGAACTTGTAACCTTGCGGGGAATTATCCCCATTTGTTCAAACTGCAAACAAATAAGAGACGATCAGGGATACTGGAACCAACTGGAAGGATATATCCAAAAGCATTCCCTGGCCAAATTCAGTCATGGTATTTGGCCCAAGTGTTCTAAAAAGCTGTATCCTGGTATTGAAGTTTATGACCCTGATAGGTGATTTATTACCTGAATTTTGCCCCCAAATAATCCTTTGATAAAACATTTAGAGAGCCAGCTTTAATCGACGTGCTTTGCAATTTCACTCAAGGTTTGCTAAGGAAATGAACGACTTACAGTAATATGTGCGCAAACCTCAAACAAAGCGGCGCTTGTGGATAAATTTACAAAGAAAAATACTACCCAGTCTGATTTTGTTGCAAACAAGGACTAAGGAGAAAATTATTACTATGAAAAAGACTAAATCAGTGTTCAGAACAAACGTGATCTATGGCGTGCTAGTATTGGTTCCTTTGGCCGTCATCGTTTTGCTTCTGGCAAAGATCGTCGAGATTCTTGAGGGAATTGCCGAGCCTCTCAATCTCCAATCGACTACCAGTGTCGTTGGCGCTATTATCCTCGCTGTTTTGCTGGTGCTTTTACTCTGTTTCGTTGTCGGTGCATTTGTCAGAACAAGGCTCGGTTCCTGGTCCCTTGAACGGTTTGAGCGTACCATCCTGAAACAGATTCCCGGCTATGAAATCATCAGCAACGCGCTTAAAGGCTTCACCGAGAAAAGAACCGCGTATCGCGCTGCGCTGGTGCGGCTGTATGGACCGGGAACCGGAGTGCTGGGCTTTGTCATGGAAGAAAACGATAATGACAGCGTAACCGTTTTTGTGCCCTCGGTTCCGACCTTGACGATGGGCAGCCTGCACGTGGTCGATCGCGAGCGGGTCACCATGCTCGAAGCCGGCAGCATCGATGTCACCAATTGCATTTCCCAGTGGGGAATCGGTTCACGAAAAATCCTCGGCAGCAGCCCACTTTGAAGTTAAACGCCATCATTTTTTTATCCCGATGGATTTAATGCGAATGCCATGGGAAATTCAAGTATTAAAGGAGAGAATTGATGAAAAATCATTATTGCCGCCATGACGCGAACGGTTGAACGCGCCCTGAAAGTAAAAAATGATTAAGACGCCGGCGCATAGGTCTAACAAGCATCTTAAGATCTCAAAAAACATTGAACAAGCATGAATATGCTATTTTTCAGGGTGGAGTCATTAAGAGGATGTAGATTTGCCAACTGTGAAAAATTTCGATGATCAGCATTCTCCGACTTGCATATGATTTTACCAGTGCTTAAATATTGTCTTAATATCTGAATCTTGGTGAAATATTATTTATTCAGATTACAATTCGGGACAAGGGCACCAAGGTGGTCGACCTTGATTTGATCGGTCGTCACAGTGCTAAATTTTTCTCCTTTTATGTCCCGATTCCGGGTATTAAAGCTGATTATCATGAAGTCGATTTCGATAATCTTTACTCTGCTAGTGAGATCGTTGATCTTGACGAAAATCTGTTGAGAACCGAGTTGGAGGACCTCCCCTGCTGCGCGACCAACGAAGACGGTACCAAAGATGGTGACCCCTTGAACCTCATTTTAATCGGAACCCGTGAAGATATCTCTACTGCCTTTGTTTGCAGGGGATGGCTGCCGGCCGAACAAACCCATGGCAAAGCGGTCTGGAAGACGATAAAATCTTTTCTGTTCGGTTCCAGATACCGATATTCACCTGTCAGTCCGCTTTATTTTGTCAACCGGCCACAGGATTTTGCCGGCCAAAAGCCGCGCCATACAGTCCATCAGCGCAATCATCTGCGGGCATGGCTCAGCCCCCTGCGTCACCAGGGCAAATCGGTATGGGTCGGTCAAATCAGCCGGGATATCGGCGTGCGGCTTACTTTCAAAACCTGGCCCCCGGTGACCCATAAGATAGATCCGGATATTGACGAAGCTAGAATTTCCCTTATCGGGGACCTGGTCTATTCTCAGCAGCTTGCGAAAACCGGGTGGGTAAAAGGCGTCGGTGCGGCAGCCCGCACAAACCCCAGGTACAATCTTACGGGAGATCCTTACTTTACCGATGGTTATCGTGCAGTCCTGGTGTTTGACCGCAGACCGCGATCGTTTATGGAAATTGACCAATTTGATTGGGAACAGCCGGTTTCGAATCGCATTGAGCGTCTTGAGACGGACCAGGAACCGGATTTTGACGAACATTAGCTCCCCAATTAGAGCAATTTAAAGCCCTGAATGTGCTATTTTCCAGGGCGGATTAATTAGGATTCATAAAGGAGTCTTATAGATGAAAAAACAACCCGCAAAATGTCCAGGATCTGTTAAAAGACATCGGAAGTATTGCAGAGGATGGTTTGAGCCCGGAGGATTATCACCTGCTGAAATCGGTTCTGAAGAAATATCGTGCGATTCAAGACGCCGGGGGCTGGGAAGCGGTGCCCGAGGGGCCGACCCTTAAACCGGGCATGACGGATCCGCGCATTCACCAGTTGCGTAAAAGGCTGGCCATCACAGGGGACTTTGAAGGTACGGTTACCGGTTCTGACAATTACGATGCAAACCTTAACGCGGCCGTCATGCGATTTCAGGCCAGACACCGTCTTAAAGCCGACGGTGCTGTCGGTAAAAACACCTATGCCGCACTAAATATTACGGTAAAGCAAAAAATTGATCAAATCCGGGTGAACCTCGAGCGCGCCCGTTGGGTGTTTCATGAATTACCCGAAGAGTACATTGCGGTGGATATCGCCGGTTTCCAGGCCTATAATATTGAAGGTAGCAACGCTAATTGGACAAGCAAGGTTCAGGTCGGAAAGCTATTTCGCAAAACACCGGTATTCAAGTCAAAAATTAAATATATCGTTTTCAATCCGACCTGGACCGTGCCGCCGACCATTCTGCAAAAGGATATTCTCCCCAAGATCAAAAAGAACCCGGGCTACTTAAGTAAGATGAAAATCAGCGTGATCGATAGAAAAGGCAGGACCGTTGATCCAAGTTCAGTCAACTGGTCGAAATACAGCAATAATTTACCGTATACGTTAAGGCAGGAACCGGGTCCCCATAATGCACTGGGGCGAATTAAATTTATATTCCCCAATAAACATTTTATTTATCTGCACGATACCCCGAGCCGCTCCCTTTACGGGCGCCAGGACCGGGCTTTCAGTTCGGGCTGCATCCGGGTCGAAAAAAATATCGAATTGGCCGAATTATTGTTAAACGATCCGGCGAAATGGAACCGGCAGAGCATTCAAGAACTGATTGATACCAATATAACTCAGAGAGTTAACCTGCCGAAACCCAAACCGGTGATGCTCCTGTATGTGACCATCTGGACTGATGAAAATGACAATATAATTTTCAAAAATGATGTTTACGATCGCGACCGGCAGGTTTTAGATGGTCTAAACGAAGAATTTACGATCTGGCAGACGCGTGCCATTAATTAAGATTTTTGCTTGAAAGATAATTCAATATCGTATAATTCTTTATTAAACGAGTGGGCCCCTGTGATAAGGTTCCTTTGATTCCGATCGAGGCAAAGAGATACTGCTATTGGGAGACGGATGAAGACTAATTTACAGGGAGAAGAAGATCTTCCCGGGGGAAGAAAAAAAGGGAGTTGATTGTTGCTCGCCGCCGGATATCGAAGATAGGTCATTGTTCCCCGGTTCGTTTGTTTAAATGAACCATATTTTCAGGTATTTAAGATGCGCTGAAATGGTTTCATGAACCTCAAGGGCCCACTCTGTTCTCACTTTTTTAGCGCCAGGATTACTTCGGAGGGAAAAAGCAGCTGCTGATGGTATTCTCTGGTTTTTACTTGAAATCCACTTTGCTGTAATTTTTCCGATAACCTGACACCCCGGCACCCGCCAAATAATTTCGGTGACATGCGGTATATCAAGCTGTAAATACCGCTGCCAAAGGTTTGTCCCGTCGTCATGTTGGCCAGAATCAGCTTGCCGTCTTTTTTTAGTACCCGCTTGAATTCCGTTAAAACACTATCCATTTCATTGAATGCAATCAAATCAAACATGTAGCTGTTTACCAACAAATCAAAACGTTGCGATTCTTCTGCAATCTTGAAAGCATTCCCATTTTTCAATTGATAATTGGCACCCGATAAAGACTGAAGTCTTTTTTCGGCTTTCTGCAACATCCCGGGGGAGATGTCAATTCCGATATTGGTGCCGCCGGGATTTTTTTTCACAATTTCATAAAAAGCCAGACCCGTGCCGACGGCCACTTCCAGGATTTTTTGACCGTCATGAATGTCCGCTAATTCGAGAGCCCGATTTCTTGCCCTTGTTTCTGCAAGTTTGCCCCAGATGTCATATGTTTTCGACAACGAATCGTATACTTGCGGTATTTCAGATTGAGATACTCTGGCGTCCATTTTCTTAGCTCCTTAGTAAATGTTTTCTGCCAGCTGAATCATGCGATTAACGATTTCATCAGTTGATCTCTGTTTTCGCGCATTCGTCATTAGTTTTTCCTTCCATTCTTTAAAAAAGTATGGTGTGCTTCGTGCGCCTAATGCCGTGCGCCGTGCGCCATTCTTTATTAGGCAAAAAATTGGTAGCCGGCAGGGAAACTTTTGTGTCTGCTAACTATCGCTTTTCCTGTATATTACATCGACACCCTTTTAATAGTTTTTGGAATGCTTCATTTCCCGGATTTAATAATTCAGCCACTTCTTCCATTGCCTCTACAATGGTAACCTGACGCTCCCGGGAAATATGGTCCAGCAAATCCGAGATCATCTGCGAACTCGCTTTGTCCAATAATTTATAAGTTTGCTTGCCTGCTTCCGTTATTTGCACTTCCACACTGCGTTGATTGTGTGCCAATCGTCTGCGTTGAACCAGATTCTGTTTCTCCAGTTTTTCAACAACCCGGGTCAGGGTACTCTGGTGAAGGGCGACCTCCGCCGCCAGTTCATTCATGGTTTTGGGGCCATCCACCAATGCCTCGAGGGTGTAGCACTGCTGCACGGTTACCGGCCCGCACATCAGCTGCTCGCGCATCAATTGATTAAAGAATCGTGCGAGGCGGGTAAACGAATTCCGTGATCGCTGAACAAGTTGCTTGCGCGCCATTTTATGTGCTCCAATTGCTTCAGGTTATATATGGCAATTCCAAATATTGCTAATATCAATATTTGCTATTAACATATATTGTTATTAGCAAATGTCAAGAAAAAAATACTGAAAGAATTTCGCAAGAATAAACAGCAGGTAAAGGAACGCCTGGATAGTCTGAAAAATTGGATGAAGGAACAGGCCAGATTTTGCAAAGCCGCTATGATTCAGCGAGTCCCCAAAGTAGCTGCGGAAACATTGCGTCTCCTTGATCAGCAAAAACTTCTCGGTCGAAACGTGTCAATCGTCGGAACAAGCCGAAAAAAGTATATCAGGTGTAGAATTACCTTCAGGTTTCGATGTCGAGTGAGAAAAGAATTAATTGGTGGGCGCCGCAACAGCATATTTTCGGATGCGGGTTCGACTCCCGCCGCCTCCACTGCAAAAGAAAAAAACGAATATGTATAAAATTTCGTTGACAATAAATGAATGATCGTTTATCTTAGGATTATGAGAACAAAAGATGATGAAAAAGACTCTGCCCTGTTTGAGGCCACGGTTAAACTGGTCAATGAAATCGGATTCGCCTCCAGCTCGGTGTCCAAAATTGCCAGGGAAGCCGGTGTATCTCCGGCCACAATTTATGTGTATTACAAAAACAAAGAGGACCTATTAGTTTCAACCTACATCGCAATAAAACTTGATCTAAGCAAGGCCCTGCTCAGGGATTTTAACGACCATCTGCCGATCCGGGATATATTGAGAAATGTATGGTTTAATATGTTTGAATATATCTCTAACAACCTGGAATATTACAAATTTGTCGAACAATTTTCCAATTCACCTTTCAGTTCTCTAGTTGATAAACAAGAGGTTGAGCAATATTTTGTGCCCCTGGTCAAGGTGCTGCAAACCGGAATAGAACAAAAGATCATTAAAAATGTGAATTTTGATATTCTCACGGCCTTCATGTATCATCCCATAACGGTTCTTGCCAATCCGGGATTGTGCCAGGACTTTGAACTGAACGCGGAAAATATTGAAACCGCATTCACATTAGCCTGGGATGCTATCAAGTTATAAAAAATTCTACCCTATTTATAAATGATCGTTCGTTTAAAACTTATTGTTAGAATAAATCGGGAAATATAAACCCAAATGAAACTAAAAATCATCCTCAGCATCATCACAGCAATTGCCGTTTTGCAGTGTGTCAGCACCGATACCCCGGTGGTGAGTGATTCTGACGATACCCTGCCGAGTAAAATAGAGGCTTCGCCTGAATATAAAGAAGGAAAATTTAACGACATGGGAAATGCACTGGATATGTCCTTTACAGACTATGTTTCGACCACATGGGATTTTTTGTTCACCAGAAATCATAGAACACCGGACACGGAACTGCCGGTTAAGCAGGTTGACTTGTCTAATTTCAACATCATAAACAGTGGCCAGTTAAACGTCACCTGGCTGGGTCATTCATCACTGATGATTAACATCGACGGATACAAAATTCTGACTGATCCGGTGTTTGAAAAGCGTGTTTCAATATTCGGCCCCACACGCTTCAACGGTGATGTGCCCCTGGACATCCGGCAGATTCCGAAGGTAGACGCTGTCATTATTTCGCACGATCACTACGACCATCTCAATAAGTACTCCGTGCAGAGTCTGGCTGAAAAGACAAATAAATTTGTTGTCCCGTTGAAGGTAGGTGCTCTGCTTGTAGACTGGGGGGTATCCCGGGATAAAATCGTGGAGTTGAGCTGGTGGCAGGAATACCGCCTCGATCAAAAATTGATGGTAGCAGCAACTCCGGCCCAGCATTTTTCAGGGCGCGGTATCACCGACCGCAATAAGACGCTGTGGGCATCATGGGTTATCAAAACGCCATCTCACAATCTATTCTTCAGTGGGGATTCGGGCTACTTCGGCGGCTTTAAACAAATCGGCGACAGGTATGGCCCATTTGACATAACCTTTATTGAAAGCGGGGCCTATGGCGAAGGGTGGCCCAAAGTGCACATGTTTCCCGAGCAGACCGTTCAGGCGCACCTGG
>Ga0209637_1000126_pt1 | contig 34224 bp, 30 predicted proteins | sample OlaalgELextract3_2_FD_187379 | JGI IMG/M metagenome (GOLD analysis project Ga0209637, IMG submission 187379) | Olavius algarvensis symbiont microbial communities from Tuscany, Italy - Type G ELBA extract 3 (SPAdes) (version 2) | ecosystem: Host-associated > Annelida > Digestive system >... | reverse complement strand
CGACCGCGGTGCGGGAGCTTTGATCAAATAGCAGCTCATCTGCGTCAAAAATACCATCCTGGTTAAAGTCAATCCAGATTCTCCAAAATTCGATGTACGATCCGTATCGAAATCCAGGGGTTAAGGTAATGGAGTTGGTGCCGTATGCCAGGTCCACTGTTTGGCTGGTGAAATCTGCATAGCCCGCGTTGGCGCCCGAAACATTGTTGAATGTGCCAATTCTAATAGAATCTATCCACTCATAGCCTACATTTCTCCCCGATGAACTGCAGTAAGCGTCCGCCTGGGCCACGCTGATCGAAAACAAGGCCAGCAATAAGCAGACAGCTAAAAATGATCTTCCGAATTTATTGATCAAAGACATTTTCATTTTTTTCCTCCAGATGTAATTTTAGTCCGCCTGCGGCGGACGAGGGTTTCATTCCCCGCCCCTCGGGGCGATTATAATTTTCCGCTTGATACCCCGTTGCTTGCAGCGGGGTAGTTCATTTGGTGTGGGTCCGATACCTGACCCTGAATCAAAAATAGCCTGTACAATTAGCAGCACCACCTCCTCTTTCCAATTTGCTGCCGGGGGGTCAGCGGTATATACGAGCAGTGATCAGGCAAACGTATTCCGTATATGCCCCATCAATTAGAGCGGATTGAACTGATAGAAAAAGGGCCTGGCCCTGGTTGATATCCCTTTCCCGGAATCTTGAAGCCCCGGTAATACCGGCTTGATTGTAAAAGCAATTTTTATGCCACATGTAATCCGTTTTTTCTTCAATATTTGTATTTTCAGAAGGTTATAAGGATTATTGATTTTGGAACGGGTTTGGACCGACAGAACTTTGGCAGCTTTATTGTATTAACCCTAACATGGCATAAATTCTTGTCATCTAGCCTGGCCGTTATGTTTGAGATCGTTGCTTTTTCCGGGCAGATGCTGGATGCTTGATACTTGATGCTGGATATTTAACAGTACACTATCGGTGAATTTCAACGACATCCAGGATCCAGCAACCAGAATCCAGGATCAGTCAATACTTTCAATGGTCTTCATTGCAGCAGCGAAGTTGGATTTCAAAATTTTATGCAACTATAGGGTTAAAGGATAAACGGCACAGCTAATTAACGTCTCGGAATTTATACAACCTACTGAGAATCTGCTATGCGGCCTGCCGCAGGCCGTCGGCGGCAGCTTTTCGTGCCGGCCGGGTAATGGTCCTAAAAATCCGGCCCTCAGACGGCCCAGCACCTTTGAAACCTGCGATGCTGCGATTTTTTAAAGGGAATTGGCTTTTCGGCAACATCCTCTTGAATTGCCTTGTCAGGAATTGGAAAATGATTTATCTCCTTAGATACAATCAATACGGAGCCGGATTATGGGATATTTGACAGCGAAAGGATGACAGAAATGACTGAATTCAAACCGATAACGCCCCAGCAGCAGCCGAAGTTTGCCGGGATCAAAACATTTATGCGTTTGCCCCATTCTCAGACCATTCAGGGGATTGATTTTGTTGTTGCGGGCGTCCCCTGGGACGGTGCAACTTCTTACCGGACCGGTCAGCGTTTGGGACCGGATGCGATACGCAAAATTTCGGTGACCCTGCGACCCTATAACCTGGCACTGGATGTCGATATCTTCGAGCATTGCTCCGGCATTGATTACGGCGATCTGCCGGTGATCGCCGGGTACATCGAAGACACTTATGCCAAAATCGAAGCAGAGCTTTGTCCTCTGGTTGAGGCCGGTATAATTCCCGTATTGATGGGCGGGGATCACTCCATTACGCTGCCGGAGCTCAGAGCCGTCGCTAAAACTCATGGGCCGGTTGCTTTAATCCACTTTGATTCCCACACCGATACCAACGATCAGTACTTTGGCAAACCCTATTATCACGGCTCGCCCTTCCGCCGGGCAGTGGAGGAAGATATTCTGCTTGCCGAAAATTCAATTCAGATCGGCATGCGCGGATCTGTTTATTCAAAGGCTGCCTATGCCGACTCAACCGCTCTGGGATTTAAGGTAATCACCATGTCCGCTCTACGGGAAGTGGGTCCGCGGAAACTGATGGAAATCGTCAGGAAACGGGTCGGGCCACACAAAGTGTTTGTCACTTTTGACATCGATGTGGTCGACCCGGCATTTGCGCCCGGTACGGGGACACCGGAGGTGGGTGGATTTACCAGTGCGGAGGCAGTCGACCTGGTGCGGGGCCTCAGGGGGTTGAACTTTGTCGGATTCGACGTGGTTGAAGTATTACCGGACAAGGATCCGGCGGAGATTACCGCCCTCCTGGCCGCCAATATCGTATATGAATTTTTATCTCTGATTGCCTTGAACAAGAAATCAAAAAAAAATGTCTAAATTGTCTAAAATGACTAAAATTGAGGTTCCTGTCATTTTAATTCTCTATCGAACTATGAACAATCAACGATCAGCCGGTGCTGAAATAGCCATTCAATCATTTCAATAAACTCCATCAACATCTTTTGCCTGACACCTGAACCTTGAAACCTGGAACCGAAAATCCGGGCTGCGAAATCATCCCGATTGACAATCTATCTCTATGGTGTTAGCAATAAAGTGAAAATTGCTGGGGGAGCCCCATAATATTGGCTGAGAGGAGGCTGATTGTCTCGACCCCTGGACCTGATCCGGATAATGCCGGCGTAGGGAAGTCATCTGCATCCCATCCGAATTCCTTCCTACAATCCGGCCGCAGTCCGCATCCGAGGAGCCGTTTCATGCTGAATGTTTCGCGTTTGAATAAACGCTTCGGCGACCTTTCCATCTTCGAAAATTTTGATTTAATGCTTCCCAGGAACGGTTTTACCGTTTTGATCGGTCCCTCGGGGTGCGGCAAAAGCACCTTGTTTAATGTCCTCACGGGGGTTGTTGCCAGAGATGGCGGAGAAATATCGTGGTGCGGGGAAGAAATTTCGCACTTGCGGGACACATCGGCCTACATGCAGCAAAAGGATTTGCTGTTGCCCTGGTTCTCTTTGATGGATAATGCTCTGCTTCCGGCCAAAATTGCCGGTGAAAACATGGCAACATCCAGCCAAAAAGCGATTTCTCTGTTTAAACGGCTTGGTCTGGATGGATTTGAAACCTATCGCCCGGGAGAAATATCAGGCGGCATGAAACAACGTTGCGCTCTGGTTCGCACCTTGATGTTCGAGCGTGCCCTGGTTCTGCTGGATGAACCTCTTTCCGCTCTTGATGCGATTACCAGAAGAAGTTTACAGTCACTGCTTTTAATGCTTCAAATCGAATTCGAAAAAACTATTCTCATGATCACCCATGACATCGAAGAAGCGATATGGCTTGCCGATGAGGTTCTGGTTTTAAGCGGGCGACCCATGCGGGTATTGGATCAATTTACCCTAACCGGACCCAAACCGCGACGACTCGATGATCCCGAGCTGATTAAGATCAAGGAATATGTGCTGACCTTGCTCCAAGAATACACAGCTTCATGAAAATGCCTAAATTGCCTAAAATTGTAGTATTATGTCATTTTTATAAAGCTGTTCGCAGCATATAGCGACGTATCAGATCTAGCCGGCTTTGATTGAACAGTATAATAACTAAATAATGTACGAAATAGTATTAGAGATTGTAATTTGATGGAACGATCGTCGATATATTCATTGCTGATTGCGATTGCCTTGCTTGCCGTTTGGGAGTCGGCCTGCAGGAGCTTTGATGTTCCCGACTTTATTTTGCCCACGCCTTCACGTATCGCAACGGTGGCGGTTGTTCAGGCATCCATTCTGTTGCCCCATGCAGGCATAACTGCCCTGGAAGTGTTGATCGGCATCATGATCTCTCTGATGGTTGCCGTGCCGCTGTCTATTGTGATGTTCGCCCACCCTTCAGTGGAAAACGCCCTCGCGCCATTTTTGGTGGCATCCCAGGCCGTGCCGGTATTTGCCATTGCGCCGCTGCTCGTTGTTTGGCTGGGATACGGCATTGCCAGCAAGGTGCTGATGGCAGCGATAATTATCTTTTTTCCCATCACGGTAAATTTATTGGAAGGATTAAAGAGCTGCGATCATGAATATCGAAAACTTTTTCAACTCATGGGTGCCGGGTTCTGGAAGACCCTGCGATTGTTGTACTGGCCCTGGGCGCTGCCCCATTTTTTTGCCGGATTGAAGGTCGGTGTTTCTGTAGCGACCATCGGGGCGGTTATCGGGGAGTGGGTCGGTGCCCAGCAGGGTCTCGGCTATTTGATGATTCAGGCCAACGCCAGGCTAAACGTCGACATGGTCTTTGCCGCCATTTTGTGGCTGTCGGGCATGGGGCTGTCCTTGTGGGTTTTTGTGGGATTTTTGGAAAGAAAAGTGATCACCTGGAAGTAAGATGGGAATTGAGGGATTGAGGGATTGAGGAATTGAGGAATTGGGGGATTGAGGGATTGAAGGATTGAGGGGCCAATATGCGATATTCGTAGTTTTTCTTCAATCAAACCGGCCGCCTCGGTGCTGACACCTGATCCGTCTGTGAAATCATCCTAATCTTTATAAATAAGGAGAAAGTATGAAATTCAATTGTAAGAAAGTTATCGCAATATTAATGCTTTTTGCCGCCCTCTGGGTTCCGTCAATTGATGCTGCTCAGGAGCTTACTCTGATCCTGGATTGGTTCCCGAATGTCGATCACCTGCCGATCTATGCGGCCCGGCAGCAGGGTCTTTTTGCAGAAGAGGGCCTCAATATAAAGATTATCAGTCCCTCCGAGACGGCCGATGGGCTCAAGATGGCGGCATCGGGCAATGTGGACATTGCCGTTTCCTATGAACCCCAGACCATCATTGCTGCCGCCCGTGGATTGGATGTGATCGTCTTTGCACGTTTAATCGAACACCCGCTAACCACCCTGCTATTTCTAAAAGGCCAAGGGATTGAATCACCCAAAGATCTATCAGGAAAAAAAATCGGCTATACGGTGCCCGGCCTGATGGATGTGCTTTTGAGTGCCTTCGCCAAAGTTAACGATATTCAGGATTACCGGGCGATCAATGTCGGATTTGCCATTGTTCAGTCGCTAACCGCGAAAAAAGTGGATGCCGTCATGGGTCCGTTTAAAACTTACGAAACCGTCACGATGGCCCACAAGGGATATGAAGTCGGGTATTTTGAGCTGGAGAAGTGGGGTATCCCGGATTATGATGAGCTGATTTATATTACCAGCAAAAAAAACATGCAGAAAAATCAGGCAGCGCTGGCGGGTTTTCGCCGGGTTATGGCTCGAGCTATCGCGCAGGTGCGGCGGAATCCGCAACAGGCATTTGCGGATTATCTGAAACAGGTGCCGGAAGCCGATCCCAAAATCGAAAGCGATGCCTTTAAACTGACGTTGCCCTATTATGCCGCCCGTCAGCATCTGGATGCAAACCGATGGCAGCTGTTTGCTGATTTTGCCCTAAAATACGGACTGATCGATAAAAAAGTGGATGTGGCTGATGTCCTTTGGACAGAATAATAAATTTGACGTCTCGAAATTTATATAATATATTGAAATCATGAAGTTTTTGGCGGTACCTGGGTTATGCCCACGACATGGAATGTTGGAATCATGGCCCGCCCTGGTGCGACTCATGTAACGACAACTGATGCTGGCGAATTAGACTATCATTTAATTTATAGAAGGACACAATCTAATTCGGTCTGGGCCAGGGAATAATGGTCAAAAAGGCCTAACTTCAGTGTTTGGGTCAAGGCTTTTGGGATCAAGGGCAATGGCGGGCAGGTCCCATGGGCCGTATTATTTTTCTACCAGATAGAACACGAATGGTCCCAATATTCCATTCGCGCTATTGAGCGGGATTCCTATATTCCCCCGCTGAAAGCGGGATGAGCGAAGCGAACTAAGTTCTGATGTCTGAAAAGAAATTTTTGGAACAGGAAAGTGTTTTAATTTTCACATTGATTGCTATTTGCTTGATCCTTTTCTTTTTCAATTTGGGGGACCGGGCATTATGGGATATCGATGAAGGCATGCATGCGGCAACATCCAAGGATATGGTGTTATCCGGTGACTGGTTAACGCCGCAATACAATGGGGATAAATTTTATGACAAACCGCCTTTGCATAATTGGCTGGTAGCCATCTCATTTATGATATTCGGCTTTACCGAATTTGCGGCACGCCTGCCCGCAGCGCTAATGGGACTGGGCTGCGTGATGGTCACTTATATGATGGGAAGGCAAATTTTCGGACCGGCGGCCGCTTTTTTAAGCGCCGTGGTATTGGCCACCAGTGCTGAGTATTTCATCCTCTCAAGGGTTGTCGTGCATGACATCTCTCTGGCCTTTTTCATCACCCTTGCCCTTGCCCTCTTTTACCTGGGGTATAATGATGAAAAACATCGCAGGCCTTTATTCCTTCTGGGATACGCGGCCCTGGGGTTCTCAGTGCTCGCTAAAGGACCGGTTGGAGTTTTGCTTCCCGTCATGATAATCGGTCTGTTTCTAATATTTAATAGGCAGTTGAGCTTTTTAAAAGAAATGCAGGTCGGTTGGGGCGTTCTCATTTTTTTAGCCGTTGCAGCACCGTGGTATATTCTGATAAGCCTCAAAGACCCCGACTATGTGAGTTATTTTTTTATTAAACAAAACCTCGGTAATTTTTTTTCCGGCGAAGTGCGGCATCCCGAACCGATTTATTACTATATTCCGTTGTTGATGGGCGGGATGTTCCCCTGGAGCACATTTTTGCCATTAGCCCTGTTTCATGGATTTCGTGCGCGCGGGACGACATACAACGCCGGTACGCTGTTTGCGTTGATATGGTTTGCTGCAATTTTCATTTTTTTTTCTATGGCAAGCTCGAAACTCGGAACCTACATTCTTCCGTTGTTCCCGTCCGCAGCCATACTGGTGGGAGCCTTTTTGCATGATATTCTTAATGGATCTTCCCGTGGTCTCGACAAAGGCGTCTTTTACTCATACCTTCCTTCAGTGATCATTTTACCGTTGGCCCTGATTTACATAATATTATTTCCCCCCGTTAATCTGAAGGCCGATGCCGGAATTGAACTGAAGTGGATTTACTTCCTTGCTGCCTGGCTTGTCGCCTGTTGTTTTATATCCCTGGGGCTGGCAGTAAAAAAGAAATACCGGGTTTTCATCGGCTCGATTGTCGGGACAGTGATCACTGTACTTCTATTCTCTTTGATATTTCTGGTACCGCCGATTGAACCTTTTCGTTCCGGCAAAGAACTGGCCCGAAAAATTGACAGACTAATAGAGCCCACGGAAGATCTTGTGTTTTATCTTAAAGCAAGGGATACTTTCTTATTCTATACCAATCGCATGGCTGCCGTGCTGAAAACCCCCCAGGAGTTGAGGGACTATATGGCATCCGATAAGCAGGTGTTTTGTATTTTCAAAATGGATGATTGGCAAGACGTTGAGATGTTGCATGAAGCCATGTACATTGTCGCCCAGCAGGGCAACAAACTCATTGTGTCGAATATCAAGCCCCCAATTTGATAGCGGTTACCAGAAATCGAAGATCGAGCCGGTTGCAGCTTATTTCACCAGGCTCAAATTAGGTTAAAGTTTCCCCCCATATGTGCCGATGCAAGTTAAGCCTCGGCTAATTCCCTAAATAATTGTATAAAATGGGAAGCGATTGAGTTTATTTCCTTTGGAATTATTAACTTCCAATTCAGCCGACATCCTTAATTAAATGAGGAGAAGATACGAAGCGATGAATGCGTCGATTCCCGACAACAACGCGAAAAATGACCCAGGATCTGAGAAACTTTCCATCGGTGAATATGGACCCCGTGTCTCCGAGCTGACCGAACTGCTAAGTGCGTGTCGAGACCTCAGTGATATTTTAAATCCCGAAGAGCTCTATGCAATATTTGTCGGGATTATTAAACACAAATTTAAGGTTCACCGGTTGGGCCTGTTTGTCTATGATCCGGAGACAGAGACTTTTAGCCTGGTTTTCAGCGACGGATTAGGGAAACTGGAATACAAATTTAAAATTGATATGCAAGATTTATGGCAAACTATTCTTCAGGATGAGCCTTTTGCGGTCGTTGATGATTCAGGAAATCCGCTTTTTACCAAATTTCTGGAAAAACAGGACTTAGAGATATTACCATCTGAGCTCTGGGTTCCGCTGGTTATGCGGGGTGAGGTAATGGGTCTTTTGACATTAGGGTCGAAAGCCGGGGACCAGCCTTTTGACGATTTTGAGCTTTATTTTCTCCAACAGATTACTGCCCAGGCCGCTGTGTCAATAAATACCTGCCGGCTTTACGAGAGACGCAGACAAGAAAAAGAAGATTTGGACAAAACCCTGCAAAATCTGTCATTGCTATACGGCATCGGCAAGGCAATGAACTACATCAGTGATCTGAAAAAACTCCTGCAGTACATTCTGAAACAGGCCATTGATATCGCCTCGGCCGAGAAAGGCTCGCTGATGTTGTACGATATTGAATCCGATCGATTGAAAATTCGTGTGTTGGCCGGATTGGTAGATACCGCATATCAGGACCGGGTTAACAACAACGAAATTAAATGCCGCAGTTTCAAGCCGGGCGAAGGCATTGCCGGAAGGGTTTTTTTAAATTCCCAACCCATGATTGTCAATAATATTCGTGATGACAGTCTGTTCATCAAGTCCGAAACTTCCTTTGTCCGTTCCATCGCCTGTATACCCATGGTTGTATACAATGATGTGATTGGTGTCATCAATGTGACCAACAAAAAAAATGGCAAAGAATTCAACGATCAGGATATAAAGATGTTAAAAGCCGTTGCGGATCAAGCTGCCGTTGCTGTGAATAAAGCACAACTGTGGGATATGGCCGTTACGGATTCCCTGACCGGTCTTTACGTGCGACGGTATTTCATGGTCAAGCTGCAGGAAGAGATCCATCGGGCCGAGCGTTATCATAAACAAATTTCAGTGATTATGACGGATCTGGACAGGTTTAAATATATCAATGACTCCTATGGTCACGATGCCGGTGATCGGGCATTGAAAGCCATCAGTCAATTTTTGATAAAAAACATCAGGGATGTGGATGCCATCGCTCGATACGGTGGAGAAGAATTCGTTATGCTGATCCCGGATGCGGATAAGGAAGAGGCTTTCAGACTGGCGGAGCGGTTGCGAGAGGAACTTGGCAAAGTCAAGCTCGATAATCTGCCGCCCATTACCATGAGCCTGGGAATTGCGACATATCCCACAGATTGTAAGGATATGGAAGAGCTGATAAACAAGGCTGATGCCGCCATGTATGCCGCAAAACAGGCCGGCCGGAACATATCGGTGAAATACTCTGAGCATATTCAGATCGTTAGGGACAAGGACGGAAGCGCGATGGCAGATGACAGCGTTTAGAATTCGGAAGCCGGAATGCGGCCTGGGACGAGCTCAGCCGATTTCATTATAAATCCCTGATTTTTTTTGATCTTGACTTGGATGAGCCCGTCGCCGGTGCAAGCGGTTCATTTATTCTCCCACCTTCACACCTTCCCATCTTCCCACCTTCTCCTTATTCCGTCTCCCGGCATCCAAGCTTTCCAGCCTCCCAACCTCTCGGCTTTCATCAACTCAATTAACCCACAATAACCTTTTCTTTTTTTTGAATATCTATTACAATATTGCTTGTATCTACTCTGCGAAATTGATATTGAGCATCAAATTTTAAGAATTGAATTTATTCGATTTTCCGGTTTACCCGGCGAAGGAGGTCACATGGCTGACATCATGGATATCATTAAGGGAAGAGATCCGCGGGAAAGGGAATTTCATCAGGCGGTCAGTGAAGTTATTGAATCCGTCAAACCGGTATTGGATCAAAACCCAATTTATCGCCAGGCGAAAATTCCGGAACGACTGGTTGAGCCTGAGCGCGTGATCATGTTCCGGATACCCTGGGCCGACGATCAGGGAAATGTTCAGGTTAACCGGGGGTTTCGGATTGAGATGAACAGTGCCCTGGGACCTTACAAGGGCGGGCTGCGGTTTCATCCTTCGGTAAATCTCGGAATTTTGAAGTTTCTGGCCTTCGAGCAGGTATTTAAAAATGCCCTGACCACGCTGCCTATGGGGGGCGGCAAAGGCGGCTCCGATTTTGATCCCAAGGGTAAATCCGACAATGAAGTGATGCGTTTTTGCCAGAGCTTTATGAGTGAGCTTTTCAGGCATATTGGGCCGGACACGGACGTGCCGGCCGGCGATATCGGTGTCGGTGCCAGGGAAATCGGATATCTATTCGGCATGTATAAAAAATTGAGGAATGAATTTACCGGAGTCCTGACCGGCAAAGGCTTGAACTGGGGCGGCAGCCTGATTCGACCGGAGGCCACCGGTTATGGGTCGGTCTACTTTGCCGCTGAAATGTTATCAACCCGCAACGAAACTCTGGACGGTAAAACATGTATTGTCTCAGGATCCGGCAACGTGGCGCAGTTCACCATGGAAAAGCTCATTGAATTAGGCGCTAAAGTGGTGACGCTATCCGACTCTGCGGGGTATATTTTTGACGAAAGCGGTATTGACAGCGAAAAGCTTGAATACATCAAAGTCCTTAAAAACGTGCGCCGTGGGCGCGTCACTGAATATGCCGACAAGTATTCCTCCGCGATCTACACGCCGGTTGACCCGGCATTAGACCACAATCCCCTCTGGAACCACAAAGCCGAATGTGCTTTTCCCAGTGCCACCCAGAATGAAATTAACGCCAGGGATGCTCAGAATTTGATCGATAACGGTGTCATGCTGGTCAGCGAAGGTGCCAACATGCCGACGATGCCTGACGGTATAGACATTTTTAAGGATCACAAAATTCTTTACGGACCGGGCAAAGCGGCCAATGCCGGCGGGGTTTCGGTATCCGGATTGGAGATGACTCAAAACAGCATGCGTCTGGCCTGGACCCGGGAAGAAGTCGACAATCGCTTAAAGCTGATCATGAAAACCATCCACAGCACCTGCGTTGATGCGGCCGAGCAATACGGTGTGCCGGGCAACTATGAAGCCGGCGCGAATATTGCCGGATTTGTGAAAGTGGTTGATGCCATGTTGGATCAGGGCCTGGTGTAGAAAGGTTAAAGGTCTAAGGTAAAAGCTTTACGGGCAAAGGACCAGGGGCAGAGCGCCTAGTGTATCGGGCGGCGCCTGAAGATTAGCATTGATAAATCCGAACATAGGAAAAGTCCAAGAAAATCCTCAATAAATCTTGCATCCAGTAATTTTATGTCAAGTTGCTTTGTCAAAAGGGGGAATCTCTACTTCCCCCTTTTTTAAAGGAGGGTTGAGGGGGATTTTAATTTTAGAGTCGGTCGGGAGCCGAAAAATGGTGATATGGCTATGCTCAATCAATTGATTGTCGTTCTGGCGGTTATTTTACTGGTCGGATTATTGCATTTTGAGAAAACCGGCAGTCAGCAAGGAAAATTACCCACCAAGACCACGCTCTCTTGTCTTTTCATTTTTACGGCTTTGGTCCAGCACCATCCGATCCCAGTTTATTACTACATTTTACTTTCCGGTTTGATTTTCTGCCTCGGCGGTGATGTGTTTCTGGCCTTGCCCCAGGAAAAGATGTTCCTTTTGGGACTGGTGTCATTTCTCCTCGGACACGTGCTTTATGTGATTGCTTTTTTTTATGTGGCTGATATCAGTCACTGGACCTGGGTCGGCTGCCTGGTGGGACTGCTTGTCAGCGGCCTGGTTTTTATGTGGTTGCGACCGCATCTGGGTTCCATGCTGATGCCGGTTATTGCATATGTCATCGTGATAACTGTCATGGTTATCGGTGCCTGGACCGTGCTCGGTGATACCAAACTGAGTTATGCCGGCCGGCTGCCGGTATTCATCGGAGCTGTGGGCTTTTATCTTTCCGATTTATTTGTGGCGCGGGACCGCTTTCTAAAATCTGAATTTACCAACCGCCTCATCGGACTGCCCATGTACTATTGCGGCCAGTTTCTGCTTGCCTTTTCAGTGGGGCTCCTCAAGTAATTCAAAGACTAATTTCCCGTTAAATAAATTCCGGAATAACCTCAATCAAATCCCATTTTCAAAAAGCCTGTTACCCCAATTGAGTGAAACTCAATTGGTGGGTACTCGGTATCTGGTACTGGGTATTGGTTTTAAGGAATGGGTTTGATTTTTAATATATCACCCGCAAGGGCCATATAAAATGAGTTACGCAAGGCCACCAAACCAATACCTGATAGCCAATACCCAATACCTGCTAATTGGGCGTCGCTCAATTAGGGTGTTATGTTCAGGTTTCCTGAACACATCTAAAATTTTAATGGCTTACAACTTTCCAAATAACATCCAAAATTTTGACCGACGTATCAGCTTGTGTTTGCCGACATCCACAATTCAGCCAAAGTGTGGCTTATGTATACCTAATATTCAGTCGTGGATAGCAACCTATGTGGCGGAATTTTTCACTTGAGATATGAAAGCGATATCACAATGATTTATTATTACAGCAGGATACTGATTAGTTTACAATATCACCATTATTTATAATTAAAGCAGGTCATCGGAACTATGGACCGGCAAGTATGTATGTGCCGTTTTCTTCTTTAACGTTACCGATTCGCTCCAGGCGTTCAAGATGTTTTTGCATCATCGATTTTTCACTCATGCTCAAGTCCCAGGTCCCATTTGCCAGTCTGTGCCCACCATAGATGATGCCATGGGCGGTGATCTCCTGCAGTGTTTTTGGCCCTGAAGCCAGAAACGTCAAGAGCTTTTCTTCCCTTTGGTAAATTACGTCTATATAGCGCTGGATATGGGCAGGGTCGCCATCCAAAATTCCTTTTTTCCCATGGGAGACCAGATAAACGTCAGCGTCTATTTTTGCCAGGCGCTGCAAAGATTTTATCGTATTATCGATGCTGGAGGCGTTATCGCCATAGTAGGGACCGAATTTCACCAGATCTAAATCGGCAAAAAAAATCATGCGTTCATCTAAAAAATGAAATGATAAATGCCCTGGAGTATGTCCGGGGGTGTGCAGCACCTGAACGCGGGTTTGGCCGAAATCAAGGATTTCTTCGTCCTCCAGCAAACGATCCGGCTCTCTGGGCTGGTACTTCACGACCTCTGTAAAGAATTGAGTCCAGGCAGCAGTGGTTTTTTCATCCATATCATTTGGAGGAAAAAACTGATGTATAAATACGTCCATATCCTTGAAAACGCCGGCATCCAGATTATGCACCCAGAGTTGCGCATCCGGAAACAGGCAATTATATAGAATATGATCTTCATGTCCATGACTGTTTATAACCACTTCAATGGGTCGCTCCCTGCGAATTGATAATAGCTTTTCTTCATTGCAGGCAGGGTCTATAATGGTGCGAATATTATCATCAATCAGGACGCTGTTGCTCTGGGGATATTTTCCGCCGCGAATAAATCGGACCTTGCCTTTCTCGAAATCAAACATAGATAATAATCTCTCCTTGTTAGGCGAGGACTACACAATTCAATAGAGGTCCTCTTCTTTGTGATATTAACCGACCATACAGATCTTGCTAAACTCTGCAATTCGACAGTTATCGAAATTTATGGGGATATCATTCAAGTATCACAGGATTTTCAGGGCTGTCAAATGCTGGCAAATAGCAGCTAACGGGGCTTGGGGCTCATCGGTGATACGTTTACAGTATTTGACATTTCTATGTGTTGAATATTTTCCATATACGTTTGAGATATATCAGGCTTCAGAACTGCTAAGGAGCCTGTGATTCATGGACAAAACTATTCGTATTGGGCTCCACACTTAGAACAAAACTTGGCACCCATACTTCGTGTCTGGCCGCAGCGAGAACATTTTCCTAAAAAGAAATTTCGCAAGAATAAATACAAAATCATGACAAGAAAGACTGCGCCAAGCACCCATGCAAGCTTAAAACCTAAATGCGTCACGTCAAACATAGTATATCCCTGAGGCAAAACTGTTATATTCAATCCCCGTAATGAGAGCCTCACTCAGTTTGCTGGGCTTAATTAACAATTGTGGCTCATTCACTCATACGCTCAGGCCGCTTGGCTTTTTCCCTGCTCCCTTCACTATTACTGCTCTTTTGTTTGCTATCAGCGTTCTCGTTTTTTGATTTTGGAGCCCGGGTGAAAATTTTAAGTAGATGCACGAATAAAGGTTCATAAGAAAGGCGTTTCATCACTTTCCCCCCTCTATGTCCCTGATACTGGCATTCAGGGTTGGATGTAGCCAGAAAATGATCCACTTCCGCCATTGCTGTAGCTGTAGCTTCCAGATACTGATACGAAATCAGTGGTAAACGTTCCAGACATTTTGACAGAACCGCACTCGTCACGAAATGTTGCAGTTCCTGTGAAGAACTTGGTGGATGGATCGATGGTTCCTGTCACAGATTCCCATTCGTTTGTTCCGAAAAAGCGACAGTCGCTGGTAACGTATCCTGTCCAAGTACCTGAGTATCTATAACCATCGCAAGAAATTTCTGACCATGAACCGATCCGATTTCCAGCGGTATCCCAACAAAGGAGTTCAGCGCATGGATACAACAGGGCCAGAAGACACGAAAAGCATATCATTATCCATTTTCTCATTTCGCCCATATCTCCTATGTTCTGATTTATTGAGAGATGTCGAAATATCAAACAAGCTTAGACAATATCAGGTATTAAATTGATATCTCAGGTACAAATATTTAGTTGGCAATACCGATTAGTTGGAGTAAGCTGTAGTTTTGAGGTTTGGAAATATTAAAGGTTACCAGAAGATATTCAATTATCTGCGGTTCTCTCTTCATATCTGAATGACACAATTTCCCGCAATTGTTTAAAGCGTTGGCCCAATTCAAACTCTTACTTCATGCCAATTATGAATCGGGAGATTCTGTTTGATTTCGCCAATTCACAACAAAGATATGTAAGTGCGATGGTAGATATGCATATAATAAAATATTTTAGCCAGATACTAGCATGGAATTGTACAATATAAAATCCAATCGTGATAAGCACTGTCTGGTGGAAAATGTAAAAGGGGTACGCAATTCCGGACGGATATCTTATGATCTTCTTTCTACCTGATAAATATTTCGTGGAATATCCTAAAAGTGCAATCAACCAACACCATTCCCCAAAAGTCTTAAATACCATCATGAAAATATAATAAAGGACCGTCTCTGGATGGTTTAAAAGATAGGAGGAAGTTGGATTTGCCATAAAGCCATTGAATGCAGATTCCGACAGGGGAATGATAATGATGTATCCGATTGATAGCGGAATAGCGATGGCCACGGATAGTTTCATATTGGTTGATATTGCTCGCTTAAATCGTTGATCCGAATACAATAAAAATCCATAGATGAAAATTAGCAAATAATGAAAAACATTTGCCCAGTCTGTTACAAAAGTCTGAAATCCGGGAAATAACCACCTTAAGGGAATCTCAATAGCTGCCAGGGGAATCGCCAAAAGAAAGATGGAATGTCCTTTGCTGAAGCGATTTGCGAACTTTGAAATGTATTTTTTACGGTCGTCGGATTTTAACTCAAGAAATAATTTTAGCGGTACTAATGAAAAGATAAACAAATAAAATAGAAACCATAAATGACCCCAATGCAAATTTCCCTTTGGATATATCCCTTCATAAAAATGGGGGTAGTATTCCAGGAAAGTGCCACTAAAGTTTATCTTTTGCACATTTTCGTAGTAGGACTGGGGGGGTATCAATAACAAGATTCCAAAGATCAAGGGAAACAGGAGACGATAAATTCTTTCCTCTACATATTCTTTTCCGGATCGGAACTCCAATGCAAACCAGGTGGAAGCACCAGCAACAAGGAAGAACAGCGGCATATGCCAAATGTAAATAAAACTGCTTAACGAATCAAAAATACGGCTGGTTTCATCATTTTTTATATGGAACCAGCCTTTAGTAAATATCTCTGAGGAGTGAAAAAAAACAAGAACTAAAACAGCAATAACCCTTAGCCAATCGAGCTCATAACATCTTATCGATTCTGTACCTTCTTTTCGTTTATGGCCCGAGGTTGTCATTTAAAAAGTCTCTTAACAAAGAACCTGTTATTTTTGACTCAATAACCCGTTTCCCCTCATCCTTGTTATTTTTGAAACGTTCCGGAAATATATAGTCTAATTTTTACCTTGCGTGATAGAGAAATCTGGGAAGATTGAAACCCTTTAACTGCATCTCCGTATGAAAGCGCGTAAAACAGGGCCGACAGCAGCGGAAATATCAGATCCTTACTGTTGCGTTGGCCTAGTCCCGCCTCATTATTCATATCCCTTTCAAATATGACGATACCGCCGATGATGGTAATGATGCCAAGGCCGATTTGCAGTGTGATTTTTTCATTCAGCAGCACGATGGCGATTATTGCCGTAAATGCAGGGCCGGTGGCCAGAATGGATGATGATAGAGCCAGTATCGCTGCCAGCATGGAAGATATCTAAGTTGATTGAGTTGAATTGCGCAGCAAATTTATCTTGGGAAAGTCTTCTTCAAGAATTTATGAAGATCAACGGCGGTCGGGATATCTACCACATTAATTTTCTCTGCTGCGATATTCTTTTTGACAGCAATTAATTCTTCTTTCAGCGATTCCGGCACCGCCCTGTTAAGTTCCAGAAGATAAATTGCACCATTATTCATCCCGACCCAGTGTTGTTGCCCGAACGTTCCATCCATGTAGCTTTTAATGACTTCCTCATAAACGACGGACATGTCCATGATCACCGAACTCAGAAGCACATCGGCTTTATCGATAGACCGTTTATCGCCGATAACGTCGATAAACCAAACTTTGCCGCCATCTTTGGCCTTTTTAGTCGCGCATGCCTGGAGCATACCAAAGGAAGCGCCGTCTCCCATCCCAAAGATGACATCGGCGCCGACAGCGATTTGATCCTGGGTATTGCGTTTGCCCCCGGCAGCATCCGCATAGGCTGCTTCTCCGATTACACTATAAAGCAGTTTGCTGTTCGGGTTGGAGGCCTTGAGCCCCTGGGCGAAACCGGCCGACATTCGGTTCCAGGTGGGCGGTTCGGCCGATGCAACAATTCCGACAATGTTTGATCGAGTCATTTTGCCGGCCAGCCAACCTGCCAGGTAACATCCCCCCTGGGGCTGAGTATCGATGTCGCTGATGAGCCCCGCCGAGATATCGCGATGGTTTTCAACGGTTGTAACTTTTACGCCCGTCTCTCTGGCAATTTCCGGGGCCACAGTCTGATATCCTGACGCATGGCAGATTATCAAATCACAGCCCTTTTTTACCATGTCCCTTAGTGTGGGCTTGATATCTCCGTAACCCAGTGCTTCGGCAAGCTCGATTTTAAATCCGTATTTTTTCGCGACGATTTCGAGCCCCACCTTGCCCTGTTCATTCCAGCCTTTGTCAGTTCCCGCCTCCGGTAAGGTTAACCCCACCAGTTTCGGAGGATCACCGGCACCAGCCGGGATCATTGTAAGGCAAAAAAAGAAAATTAAAGCGGCAACTGCGAAATTTGCTTTTTTCATATCAACTCTCCTTGATTGAACAATTCTGTTCTACTTCTGCGGATTAATTTTCCGCCCGCGGGTTGGTTGCCATTTGAATGATAGGCTTGTCATGAAACTTTTCAGCAGTCACAATTAAAATTCACCAGTCGAGTTTTAAGTTTGGAATTTTGAATTTTGGTCATTGTTATTCGTTTGATATTTGAGATTTGTTATTTGGTTTTTTCCCACTGCAACCTGAACACTGACACCTTCATTTCCTCGTATCCTGGCGTCAGAAAAATCTCGATAAGCTCCTAATTCCCATCCCCGCCCCGTTTGTAAGGGATGCATAAAGATGACGGCAAATCGGTGGATTTGGTAAATACCAGCAATGCAACGATCACAACCAGGTATGGCATCATTAAAATAAAATCCGGGCTGATATTAATTCCCGCTACCTGCAGGGCGCTGGTTAAAGCCAACGCAAATCCGAATAACAGTCCCCCCCAGCAGACCTTGATCGGGTTCCATTTGCCCAGCATGACAACGACGATAGCGATATACCCCCGACCCATGTTCATGTCAGGCACAAAAAATGCCAGATCGCCAAGCGCCATGAACGCCCCGCCCAGACTCGCCATGAGTCCGCCGAACAGGATGGTATAATAGCGGATGTTATATACGTTTACACCGGCGGCATCTGCGGCCCATGGGGTTTCGCCGACCGCCCGAACGCGAAGTCCGAATCTGGTCTGATACATCAAACCATACAAGAGCGGAACCATTGCGAAGGTCAGGTAAACCAGCCAGTGCTGATTGAATAAAGCCTGTCCGATGAATGGGATCCTGGAAAGAAGTGGAATCTCATTGGTCCCCCCGGCACCGAACAGGATCGGGAACTGGTTTCCGAAGAGTACCCGGTGAAGGAAGCTACTCATGCTGTGCGCAAAAATGGTTAGCCCCAAGCCTACCACGATCTGATTTACGCGTAGGGTGATGGTCAAAATACCAAATACCAGACCCAAGGTCAAGCCGACTGCGGCGGCAGTCAGAAATCCATAAAAGAGGCTGTTTAACTTTAAACCCACAGCAAAAGACGAAAACGCACCGGCGACCATCATCCCTTCAATCCCCAGGTTTAATTGACCGGATCGTTCTACATAGGCCTCACCCAAAGCCGCCAACAGGATCGGGGTGGTGCCCCTGACGGTTGACGCTATAATTGCAGTGATTAAGGCTGATTCAAATATATCATTCATTTTTCAAAGTATTCCGAAGCCGCGAAGAACAGTAGTGTCATTCCCTCTAAAACATGAACGAAAAATGCCGGCACACCCAGATCACGTGCCACAAACTCTCCGCCAACAGCTAAAAACGAAAAGAAAAAAACCAGAGGAATTACAGCCCAGCCGTTTAATCTGGCAAGAAAGACCAGCGGAATGGCGGTCATACCGTATTGCGGATTCCAGCTGCCCTGAAAGAGTCCCTTGATCGCCAGCACATCACAGGCTCCGGCCAACCCGGCAAAGCCGCCGCTGATCAGGAGGCCGTAAACGGTCAGCCGTGGAACACTCATTCCGACATGGCGGGCAGCCTTCTTATTGGCCAACATGACGCGAAACTGATAACCTAAAGTCGTCCGTCTGATCATCCAATGCATTGCCAGTATGCTAATAAGGCCGATGATCAAGCCGATATGAATACGGCTAAAGGGTATTAGCGGCATGCGATAGACCAAAGGAATCGGAGTCGTCTGGGCCGGGACGGTCGATAGATCATTGATCGGTCCCTTGACCAGCCAGGAGACCAGGTTGATCGCTACCCAACTCATCATCAGAGTGGTGATAATTTCGTTTATATCGGATCGGGCTTTTACAAAAGCCGGTATCAGTATCCAGGCCATACCACCGGCTATTCCCAGCAAAAGCACCGCAACGAGGTAGATCGGAAATGGCAGGGCGACCGAAAGCATTGGAGCGGCCCAGCCTGCCATCATTGCGCCAATGAGGAATTGACCCTCCGCCCCGATATTCCAAAGGCCGGCTGAAAAACAGGGCAGGAGACCGGCTGAGATTATCAGCAGGGGAGCCATCTTAATGATTGCTTCAATCACGCCCAGAGAAGTGCCCATGCCGCGTGCAAAGAGTAGGCTGAAGTAGAGCACCGGATCTTTGCCGATCAATAACAAAATAATCCCACCGGTGATCAGGGAAAAAAGAATCGACACAATTGATAAGACGGCTGGTTTTAGGGCGGCCAGATCGAAGTTTTTCAAAGTATCCTCAATCACCCCAATTGAGTTAAAACCAATTGGGAGTTATCTCAGTTTACGCCAAGCATGAGTTTTGCGACTTTTTCAGTTGTTGCATCGCCCCGCTCCATGAGGCCGACGATCTCACCATTAAACAATACGCCGATACGGTTGCTGCAACTGAACAGTTCGTCCATGTCCGAGGTGATCAGCAGGACGGCAGTTCCTTGCCGGCTTTCTGCTTTGAGCAGATCCTGCACAAAACGAATGGTTTTGGCATCGAGGCCATAAGTCGGGCTGTTACAAATTATCAGGCCCGGTTTCCCTGCAAGGCTGCGGGCCAGTAAAAACTTCTGAATATTGCCGCCGCTGAGCGTGCTGACGGCTGCTTCAGGTCCGATCGCCCGGATTGCGAAGCGGCTGATCAGATCAGCGGCAAAAGACCGGATGTGCGCCTGGTCTAAAATACCGAAATTCGAAAACGGCGGTCGATTATAGTTTTGCAGAATCGAGTTTTCCGAAAGCGCCATATTGAGAACGCATCCTTCATTGATGCGGTCGGCAGTGATATAGCCAATCCCCAGTTCAAAGCGTTCGGCGATTTTCAGCCGGGTGATGTCACGTCCGCGGTAATGCAATCTGCCCGAGCTTGCCCGTTTTTGTCCCCCGATGACCTCAGCCAGCAATCGCTGATCTTCACCGGCAACCCCGGTAATGCCAAAAATTTCGCCATTTCTGACGCTAAAAGAAATGCGCTTCAGACCGACTTGACCCCTACTATTTAAGACCTCAACATTTTTTAATACCAGCAGCGGATCATCCACCAATACTGTTTCGACGTCAGAGGACGCGGACTGGGGAATCGCCCCGAACATTAATTCAAGAATTTTACCTGAGGCAGCTTTTGGATCCATGGCCCTTAGACTGTCACCTGACAGCTCGGCAGCTTTCCTCCCTGACCGCATAATGGTAATATGATCTGATACAGCAAGCGCTTCTTTCAAGTTGTGCGTAATCAAAATTACCGATTTTCCAACATTGCGCAACAGTTTCAACGTATGATACAGGTTTTCGGCCTCGGCCGAAGAGAGCACTGAAGCGGGTTCGTCCAATATCAATACGTCGGATTCATGATAGAGTATTTTCAGAATTTCAGTCCGCTGACGTTCACCGATCGATAGGTCCTGGGGCATTCTGTGCGGGTCGATCGAAAGACCGTATGATTCAGAGATTTGCTGAAGTTTGCGCTCTGCTCTTTTCAGGTTTAAAAATAGGCCGCCTTCGAAACCCAGCATGAGGTTTTCCAGGACCGTTAAATTGGGAATTAAAGTGAAGTGTTGATAAACCATGCCGATTCCCAGTTTCAAGGAATCCTGCGGTGACCGGATTTGAACAGTTTGACCACGGACTCCAATTGTGCCCTTATCCGGCTGGTACATTCCCGCGAGAATATTCATCAGGGTTGTCTTGCCGGCACCGTTTTCTCCCAGAAGGCTGTGAATTTCTCCGGCCTGCAGATCGAAGTCGACTTCGTCATTGGCGATCGCTCCCGGGAAAGTCTTGGTAATGCCGATCATCTTTATGAGCGAATTGTCTTTCATTGTACTGAGTTTTTCCGGCAGCAATTCCCATCATTGCGGGATTCTACACTAACATAGGTTCTTTGAGTGCCTGTCGGGCGAAATCCTGACTCGAAATCTGTATTGCTACTTTGAATTTAGTGAATTAACAATACTTTTTCAAGAACTACCAAAACCTGCAGCAAAGATTTTTCATCCTGCTATATCATACTTGACCTTATTGGATGCAATTCTTAGTCTGCTATTATGCATCTTCTCTCATAATATGAAAGGAATTTATGATGCAAGCATATGTCAGTTTGTACAAATACAAAGGACCCATCAAGGGTGGCGGACGGGAGCGATTTGAAAAGGTCAAAAATATTGTGACCGACGAGAAGGGCATAATACGGCATATGTACGGTCTTCTGGGCGAATATGATGCATTATCGGTGGCTGAATTTCCAGACAATCGTGCCGCTATGAGGGCTGCACTTAGAATCGGCAATCTGATTAATGCTCAAACAAATACTTTGGCGGCTGTAGAGGGAGATGATTTCCTTCAGATAATGAGCGAGTTGTGATGGATCGCTTGAATTCGGATTTGGGAATGCGGAATTCGGAAATTAAAAAAACAAATTGCTTTATTGGCTTAAGTGATTGGATTTGTTTTATTGATTTCAATTAACCGCTGATGAACGGTGACAGCCTTCGACAGATCTGGATTCGAAAGAGAATACAATAATATCCATGTGCCTTTAGCATCGAGTCTTGTTTCTGATTTTGCATGTTTCATTCCGCCTTCCGCATTCCGGCTTCCGACTTCAAAACTCTGTCATCCGTCCTCCAACTGCTTTAACTCCCGCTCAAACACAGCGCTTTGGCTGTCCATCCCATCGGTGGCTGTTTCAAGTTCATCAAATAGTTTATCAATATTTGATTGACAGGCGTGAATGGATTGGGAAAGCTCGCTGATTCTGGGACCGTTCTGGTCCTGGGAAGCCTGCTGCATATAGTCGTTGAGATACGCCAGCTCGACTTCGCGGGATTCGATAGCGTTTTCCAATCTGGCTATGCGCTTTTCAAGTGGCCTGACAGTTTTTGAACGGCGGGCGATGATCTCAGATCTTTTGCGCCGCATTTCTTTTTTAGCCAGCTTGGCATCAGTATCTAGGGGAGCCGCTTGAGACCGGTCTTTCGATTCCGGCAGTTTTTCATCATGCCAGCCGCCCTTTGCAAGAAATTCCTGATAGCGACCGTCAAAAACATCGATCTCGTCATTTTGAAACACGATGAGCTTTTCAGCCAGGGTGTGCAGAAACATCTCATTGTGGGTCACTATGATGACGGTTCCTTCGAAAAGATCGATGGCGGCCAGCAACGCGTCACAGGATTCCATATCCAGGTGGTTGGTCGGTTCATCGAGCAGCAGCAGGTTTACCGGGGTTGCTAAAAGTTTGCCCAGCATCACGCGGCTTTTTTCTCCACCGGACAGAACACTGATCTTTTTAAATGCATCATCACCTGAAAACATCATGGCACCGCAAATATTTCGCGCCCGCTGTCGGTCAATGTCCGGGTGTGAGTAGAGTATCTCCTCCTCAACCGTTCGGGTATCCACCAGGCTGTTGACGTTGGTCTGTTCAAAAAAGCCTTTGACGGTGGACGGATGATAAACGGTTTGTCCGGATTGAGGGGACAGCTTGGCGGCCAAAAGCTTGAGCAGGGTGGTTTTGCCCTTGCCGTTTTTTCCGACCACACAGACCCGTTCGCCGGCCCCGATGGTGACACTGAAATCCTTAATCAGGGGTTTTTGTTTATTAAAGCCAAAGGACAGATGGTGACTGGTTAAGATATGTTTGCCGGGAAAGGGGCGGCTGCGGAAAGAAAAGTCGAGCAGCTTCAACTGTTCGAGCTTATCCTTTTTTTCCATTTTTTTAAGGGTTTTAACTCGGGATTGTACCAGGTTTGCCAACCGTGCCTTGGCCCGGAAACGGGTGATAAACTGCTGAATTTCCTTACGGCGACGTTCGTCGTTGATTCTGGTTTTCTCGAAGACTTCCTCGTCCTGGGCGATCTGATTGTAGTACTTGGTGGTATCCCCGGCGATTTTTCGCAATTTGCGGCGATGAATCCCCATGGTGTGGGTTACCACCTTGTCCATAAAACTGCGATCATGGGTAATCAGCATCAGCTCATGGGGCCAGTTGCTCAAAAACTGTTCGATCCACCGAATTGAGGTAATATCCAAAAAATTAGTGGGCTCATCTAAAAGCAGCAGGTCCGGTTCCGCAACGAGCGCTTTGACAAGATTTAAGCGCACCTGGAGACCACCCGAAAATTCAGCGGGATGACGGTCAAAGTCCTGCCTGCTAAAGCCCAGGCCGTCAAGGATCTTTTCAACCTTCCAGTAGTGATCCTTCTCCTGTTCGGGGAGCGCGCGTATTCCTTCATTCAGGGCTGTATCGGCGGCAAACTCCAGATGTTGCTGCACATAAACGATGCGGTAATTCTTCGGGATAACGATCGATCCGGAATCCGGGCGCTCTTCTCCGGTGATCATCCGGAAAAGAGTCGTTTTGCCATGGCCGTTTTGTCCAACCAGACCGACCCGCTGTTTCTGGTTGACGGAAAAGCCCAACCCGTCAAAGAGGATCTGATCACCAAAACTTTTTGTAAGATTTTCAACGCGAATCATAAATAAAATGCATAAAATGCCTTTTATGTTAAAAAAAATGAAATTGAAATCTGAAAAATAATCTATTTTTGAATATTATGCAATCGTAGATTAGGTATTTAGGTTCCGATACGCTTTTCAGCGAGAATCGCCGGTGATCGAAGCTTGACAAACGGTTGGAAATTAGTATGTTATAGGCCAAATTCGATATTCGTCGCTCGTCGTTCAAATTCTATCTTTCCGGTGCTTCCGGATTAGATAATAGGAGGCCACTAATGTCAGATGAAAAAAAAGATTTCGTGGTAAAAGATCGCCGTATATTCTCCGAAGATAGCCGGGAGGATGAAGCTCAGGATAAAGAGCCGTCGGCAGAATCTTCACCGGAAGTTGAGGCACATGCATCTTCATCAGCCGGGGAAGCCCAGGCGACTGAGGCCCAGCAGGAGCCTCCGCTGCCTGAAATTAATTTTTCGACTTTCGTCGTTTCCCTGAATGCTTCTGCTTTGCTGCATCTGGGGGCCATCGAGGACCCCACCACCGGCCAAACTAATAAAAACCTGTCAATGGCAAAGCAGACAATAGACATTTTGAATCTGCTTGAAGAAAAGACAGTCGGCAACTTATCCACTGAAGAAACGAATCTGTTAAAAAACATTCTTTACGACCTGAGAATAATCTATGTGAAAGAGTCGGGTTGAATGTCGCTCAGTGGATCGATATGAAATCCGTTCATCATTAACGAACGAAACACCAGGCGTTAATGAAGATCTTGTCTCCCGCAAAAATCAACCTGTTTTTGCAGGTTACCGGAAAGCGACCGGACGGCTACCACGAGCTGTTTTCATTAATGTGCTGCGTAACTCTTTTTGATACCATATACCTCCGATTCGGCACAAAAAAAATAGAGATTGAAGCATCACATCCGCAAATTCCCCTTGATGAAACCAACCTGGCTCATAAATCCGCCGCTCTGTTTTTCAAAACCCTGGGTATAAAAGAAGGGGTAAAAATTACCATCGAAAAAAACATCCCGATTGCGGCCGGCCTGGGTGGTGGCAGCAGCAACGCCGCCAGCGTTCTTAGAGGACTTAACCATCATTATGAATTTCCTTTCTCACGGGACCGGTTAATGGCCTTAGGGCTTAGCCTGGGAGCAGATGTTCCCTTTCTGTTGTTCCAAAAACCGGCTCTGGCTTCCGGGGTCGGCGAGAAACTGGAGGCATTCCCGGCCCTTTTACCGAATAATGTCCTCATAGTTCATCCGGGATTTTGGGTTTCCACCGCAGAAGTTTTCCAAAATCTTAATTTAAGATTGACAAAATGCAAAAAAAAATTTACAAAAACTTCTTTAATGAAATCCGGTTATAATGTTTCACGACATTTATGTAATGACCTTGAAGCAGTGACGGCATCCAAATACCCGGAGATACAATCAGTTAAGGCGCAGCTAATTAAGCAGGGGGCATTGGGGGCCTTGATGTCAGGAAGCGGGCCAACCGTATTTGGCCTTTTTTCTGATCAGGAAAAAGCCGGCAAAGCAATGCAGGCGGTCGGCCGTAATCCCCGCTGGAATGCTTACCTTACCGAAATTATTTATGAGAAAAATTTTGTTGACCTTTGAACTCTGACGATTGTATCTGAGGCCAACTGATATATTTGCTGATGACCATGGAATGTTGCTCACAACTTGGTGGGGCGTCGTCAAGCGGTAAGACACAGGACTTTGGTTCCTGCATTCGGAGGTTCGAATCCTCCCGCCCCAGCCATTATCAATTGAATATTGAAGAATGAATATTTAAGGCCCGCCTCTCTCCGAGCTATAGGCTCTACCCGCCGGCCTGGAAGCCGGCGGATCCGTATAAAAAAAACGGAGCGAAGCGACATTTACAAATATTCAATTTGCAATCTTCAATATTCAATCTCCGCCTTCGGCGGATGCGGATTCGGGCTGCAATGTTAGTAAATAGAAATTCATAACATAAGCTGCTTGACGGTGGAATAAATGGAAGGTATGGCCATATTTTCGGGGAACTCCAACCCCGGGCTGGCGCAAAATATCTGCAAGTATCTCAGTTTGCCCCTTGGCGGCGCCAAGGTAAAAACTTTCAGTGACGGAGAAATCCAGATCGAGATCCATGAAAACGTTCGCTTGAAAGATGTTTTTGTGGTGCAATCAACCTGCTCGCCGGTCAATGATAACCTGGTAGAGTTGCTATTGATGATTGATGCATTTAACCGTTCATCAGCCAACAAAATTACCGCCGTTATTCCCTATTTCGGGTATGCCAGACAGGATAAAAAAGTTGCACCCAGGGTGCCGATCAGTGCCAAGCTGGTTGCGGATATGATAACCGTGGCCGGTGCCGACCGCATCATCACCATGGACTTACATGCCGGTCAGATTCAAGGATTTTTTAATATTCCGGTGGACAACCTTTTCGCGGCCCCGGTTCTGATTGAATATATTCGCAATAATTTTCGAGATGATATGGTCATCGTTTCACCTGATGCCGGAGGGGTTGAGAGAGCCCGGGCTTTTGCCAAACGGTTGAACGCGGATCTGGCAATCATCGACAAGCGCCGGGACGCTCCCAATCAGGCAAAGGCTATGGCTGTCATCGGTGATGTAAATGATAAAGTGGCGATCATTTTGGACGATATGGCCGATACGGCCGGTACATTGACGGAAGCTGCCGAAGCCATCAAGAACGCCGGTGCCCGTGAAATTCATGCCTGCTGCGCGCACCCGGTTCTTTCAGGCCCGGCCATCGAGCGGATTGCCGATTCAGTTCTCAAAAGCATGGTTGTTACCGACACGATTCCCTTAACGGAAAAGGCCGCAGCCTGCGATAAAATCAAGGTGCTCACTATCTCACAGCTGGTAGGCGAAGCGATTGTCCGCAGCTATCGAGGAGATTCGGTAACCTCGCTTTTCGTCTAAAGAACAGTCAAACATATTTTTGCACATGGATTTACATCGATAAAATAAAATAATAATTGAGGGATTGAGGGATTGAGGAATTAAGCACCGGTTAAATCTGAAATTAATTCATCAATTCTCTAATTTTTCAATTCTATTTTAAGCTAGGAGGTTATTTCTTTGGAACAATTTGAACTTAATGCGACTGTAAGAAAAACGACGGGCAACAGCCCGGCTCGGGAGTTGAGAAGAGGCGGTCAAATACCCGCCGTATTATACGGTCCCCAAACTGAGCCCGTGTTATTGTCGGTCAACATTAAAGAGCTTGAACAGATTTTCAAAAAGGGCAATATCGGCTCGATCATATTGAACCTCGTTATTCAAAACGGCAAAAAGGTTATGAAACCGGCCATGATCAAGGAGTTTCAGAGCCATCCCGTTTCAGGGGATTTTTTACACATTGATTTCTATGAAATCGACATGCAGCGCAAAATCAATGTTATGATTCCGGTCGTAACCAAGGGTATCTGCAAGGGCGTCGAACTTGGCGGGTTGCTGCAGATTATTCGGCGCGAAATTGAGGTCCTCTGTATGCCGGGTGATATTCCCGAAGCCATAGAGCTTGATATAACCGATCTGGATGTTGGTGACTCCGTGCATGTAGAGGAGATACCGCTGGGCGATAATGTCGAAATATCGGCCGACGTCAATTTTACGGTACTGACCATTGTCAGCCCGAAGGTTGAAGAGGTCGAAGAAGAAGAAGAGGAAGAGGCCCTGGAAGGGGAAGAGGCCGCAGCGGAAGGGGAGGCCGGCGAAGGCGCCGAACCCGAAGAAGAAAGTTAACATTCAGGCAGGCTGGAGAGCCTGCGCCACATCAGGCAATGAAAATAGGTGTGGTGCAGACTTTCCAGCCTGCTGCTGTGATAGGGCTTAGCTTATAAATAACGTGCCCCCAAATAGTTTAAAATTAGTGGTAGGACTCGGCAACCCGGGAAATACCTACCAGGATACCCGGCATAACGCCGGTTTCATGGTCGCCGATAAAATCGCACAAGATTTTAGCATTGAGTTCAATAACCAGAAATTCGATTCTGTTTTCGGACGCGGTATTGTCGAAGATGTCGAGATCTTGCTGGCCAAACCGCTGGCATTCATGAACCGCAGCGGGCCGCCGGTGCAAAAACTGGCCCATTATTTTCGAATACAATGCGAGGACATGCTGGTCATTCATGACGACATCGACCTTGCGTATGGAAGATTAAAAATAAAAGAGAAAGGAGGGCATGGCGGGCACAATGGCATAAGATCGTTAATGGATGCCTTTGGGGGGGGCGATTTCGTGCGTCTCCGCATAGGTGTCGGGCGTTCCGAGGCCGGAGAGGGTGTGACAGGTCATGTGCTGGGAAGGTTTTCTGCGGCACAGTCACAACTTTTAGCCAGGATCATTACAAGCGCCCGGGATGCGGCTGTTACGATACTGAGCCAGGGTGCGAAGGTTGGTATGAATTTATTTAACGGTAAGGATTTGAAGATTTCAGAATAAACCAAATTTTATTATTGGAGGAAAGGATGAACTACTTATTACCGCTGATTTGCACACTGGTTGGCATAGCCGGTGTGGTCTTTTCGCTTATTCTTGCGAGTATGGTTAAAAGTGCGCCGGCAGGCAACGAAAAAATGCGTGAAATTGCCAACGCAATCAAAACGGGTGCCATTGCCTATTTGAATCGCCAGCTCAAAAGCATGGGTGTGGCCGGAATAATTCTTTTTGTCATCATTGGCGCTGCCTTGAGCTGGAAAACAGCCATCGGATTTTTAGTCGGCGCCATCGCATCTTTTGCGGCCGGTTATATCGGGATGCGCGTATCCGTGATAGCCAACGTGCGAACCGCCGAAGCCGCCAAAGGTGGAATGGCCAAAGGACTGGACATGGCGTTTAAAGGCGGCTCCGTGACGGGTATGATCGTTGCCGGTCTGGCGCTGACGGCTGTGGCCGGTTGCTACACGGTGTTGATTTCTACCGGTACTGAAACCAGAGATGCTGTGGTTGCACTGGTGGCGCTGGGTTTTGGCGGCAGCCTGATATCTATTTTTGCGCGGCTGGGCGGTGGTATTTTCACCAAAGGCGCGGATGTCGGCGCCGATCTGGTGGGCAAGGTTGAAGCCGGTATTCCGGAAGACGATCCACGCAACCCGGCTGTTATCGCCGACAACGTCGGCGACAATGTCGGGGACTGTGCCGGTATGGCCGCCGATTTATTTGAAACTTATGCGGTCACGGCCGTTGCCGCCATGCTGCTGGGTAATCTGCTCTATCCGGCGATTGGCATTGCAACTGAATTTCCGCTTGTGCTGGGTGCCATTTCGATTGTGGCTTCCATGATTGCGGTCTTTTTTGTCAAACTGGGCAAAAGTGAATATATCATGGGCGCCCTGTACAAAGGCATGTTCGGAGCGGCTATATTGGCAGCTATCGCATTTCTGGTGGCCTGTGTCACCATGTTCAGCGGGGTTCCGGAACTGGGCGGCATGCGGATCTTTCTGGCGACACTCGTCGGTCTGGTCCTGACCGTTGTGATCGTTGTCATCACCGAATATTACACCGGCATCCGCAACCCGGTTAAATTTGTGGCCGAGGCTTCCACCACCGGCCACGGCACCAACATCATCGCCGGTCTGGCTGTCAGTATGGAAGCCACGGCCCTGCCGGTGCTGGCCATCTGCTGCGCCATCGGAATTGCTTTCTGGGCTGGTGGTCTGTACGGGATTGCCATGGCGGCCATGTCCATGCTCTCCATGACCGGAATGGTCATTGCGATTGATGCCTATGGGCCGATTACCGACAACGCCGGTGGAATCGCCGAAATGGCTGAAATGGATGAAAGTGTACGCGCGGTCACCGACCCGTTGGATGCCGTGGGCAACACCACCAAGGCCGTCACCAAAGGATACGCTATCGGATCGGCCGGTTTGGCGGCACTGGTTCTGTTTGCGGCCTATACCCAGGAATTTGCCCTGCACGGCGGCGGAGTGGAACTGCGATTCGATCTGAGCGATGTCAACGTCATCGTCGGTCTTTTCCTCGGCGGGCTACTGCCGTTTCTGTTTGCTTCGATCGCCATGAAGGCCGTGGGCAAGGCCGGCGGAGCCGTGGTTGACGAGGTCCGGCGCCAGTTTGCCGAAAAACCCGGCATTATGGAAGGAACCGACAAGCCGGATTATGCCCGCTGTGTGGACATCGTGACCAAGTTTGCCCTGAAGGAAATGATCGTGCCGGCCCTGCTGCCGGTGGTGGTCCCGATTCTGGTGGGGCTGATTCTGGGCAAAATCGCGCTGGGCGGCGTGCTGATCGGCAGTATCGTCACCGGTCTTTTCCTGGCCATTTCCATGACCACCGGCGGGGCGGCCTGGGACAATGCCAAAAAATACATCGAAGATGGTCACCTGGGCGGCAAGGGCAGTGATGCTCACAAAGCAGCCGTCACCGGCGACACGGTCGGCGATCCATACAAGGATACCGCCGGACCCGCTATCAACCCGATGATTAAGATTCTGAATGTCGTTGCGCTGCTGCTGGTACCGTTGCTGATGTAAACGCTCATCTTATTCCCGTAAATTTTAAAAGGATTGGCGTAGGATTACGCCAATCCTTTTTTATTGATTGTTCATCAATGGTGTGTTATGAACAACCTTACCCTGAGGATCACCCTTTAATGAAGCCAAAATACGATGATCGGTGGGAAAATGACTGAAAAAAAAGCTAAGGAAAGTTCACAGAGTTCAAAACCAACAATGCGAGAATTTCAGGTAGGCGATCTCGCTGTCTATCCTGCGCATGGTGTTGGGGAGATCAAGGCTATTGAAAGCCGTGTCGTCAACGGCGAGAAACATGATTTTTATATCATGAAGGTCCTCGAAAACGGCATGGTGATCATGATACCCATCCGCAATGTTGACTCCGTCGGTTTGAGAGACATCATCAGCAAAAAAGATGTCGCCAGGGTATACGATGTGATGAAATCCCGCAAAGACGGGCTGCCCGACAATCAGACCTGGAACCGGCGCTATCGCGAGTACATGGATAAAATTAAGACCGGCTCACTTTTTGACGTCGCCGAAGTATTCCGGGATCTGTTTCTACTCAAGCTTACCAAAGATCTATCTTTTGGCGAACGCAAATTATATGATACGGCCCAGGTGTTGCTGGTTCGAGAGTTGTCGACAGCCAAAAATACCGACGAAGACACGATCCTATCGGAGATAGAATCATTGTTTGTTGTGGACAGTCCCGAAAATTAATCCTGCCTCAGCAGCATATCCGTGAATGGTGATTTTACCATTATTGTCGAGGAATCCGACGCCGGCCGGCGGCTCGATACCGTCGTTGCCGCGCGCCTTTCTGACTGCTCGCGCTCGCTGGCTGCCACATTGGTTGCCAACCAGAATATCCTCGTTGACCAACAGCCCAAAAAACCTGGCTACCGTATAAAATCCGGCGACAGGATCGAGGGCCATATTCCTGCAGCCGAGCTCGTTGATTATGGACCCGAGCCGATTCCACTTCATATACTTTACCAGGACAGCCATATCATCGTTCTGAACAAACAGCCGGGGATTGTCGTCCACCCCGCACCCGGCCACTCCAGCGGGACCCTGGTCAATGCCCTGCTTTTTCATTGCCCTGATCTCGGGGCAATCGGGGGGCAGATCCGGCCCGGAATCGTTCACAGACTTGACAAAGATACCACCGGAACCATGGTAGTTGCCAAAAACGCGGATGCCCAAGAAGAACTGTCCCGACAATTTAAAGCCAGAGAAGTCCAAAAAAAATATCTGGCACTCGTTTATGGCGATATGCCATCTGAAACGGGGGAAATTAATCTGCCTATCGGCCGGCATCCGGTTGACCGCAAGCGCATGTCTACGACAACCCGCAAAGGTCGTACCGCAGAAACCGCATGGAAAGTCCGTGAACGATGGGACGGATTTTCACTGGTCGAGTTGAATTTAAAAACCGGCCGAACCCATCAGATTCGAGTCCATTGTGCAGCCATCGGACATCCCGTGGTCGGTGATCCGGTCTATCGGACACGCAAGCTTTTCGCCGGCTTAAAATATAAGCTTTCAAACCATCCTGCCCCAATCATGGCGGCGCTTAAATCCGCTGGCCGGCAGCAGCTGCACGCCTGGCAGCTGGGTCTGACCCATCCTAATTCAGAAAAATATATGACCTTCGAAGCACCACTGCCGGTGGATATGGACGGGCTGATTGATCAGTTGAGGGGGAACGGATGATCTGGATACTGGATACTGGATACTGGATACTAGATGCCGGATGCCGGATGCTGGATTGGAGAGCAAAGCGCATAGGGAATGGCGCATGGCGCATGGGGCAGGGCGCACGGCATTCGGCGCAAGGCGCACGGCAAAGGATGGAGGGTGGGGGGGAAGGCGAATTCGAAATTGGGAAGGCGGCCCGGGAAGCCGGCATCTATCTGGCAATAGGTGTTATCGAGCGTGACCGGGACTACGGTGGGGGAAATTTGAATTTGGAAGTGGGAATGCGGAATCCGGAAAGAAAGAAAAAATGATCGTTCGACTCTGTTAAATGCCATCCTCTTACAGTTTATATTTCCATTTTCTTTAGATCTGTCCTTGTTCCTCCAATCCGAATTCCTCGCCCTCTTTCCGACTTCCGCATTCCCACTTCCCATCATCCCATCTTTTTGCCTGATAGACCTCCCAGCTTCGTATCCTCCGCCTGCGCCATGCTCTATGCTCCATGCGCTATGCCCTAAGCTTTTATAATAAGGTACGTCAAATACCCCACATAACAGGCCAGCAGCACAAATCCGTCCCGGCGACTGACGGTAAAATCTTTTCTCATCATTAACCAGGGTAAAAAGCTGGTAAACATCATCACCAGATAATCGATCCACAACCCGCTTTCGATAAATCCGCCGGGAATTGGAATGGGTCGCACCATAGAAGCGACACCCAGCACACTCATGATGTTAAATACATTACTGCCCACCAGATTGCCGATACTGATATCCATTTCCCCCCGCATGGCCGCCACCACCGACGTGGCAAGCTCCGGTAGGGAAGTTCCAAAGGCAACGATGGTCAAACCGATAAATTTTTCACTGACACCCAGAATTGTCATGATTTTTACCGCGTTATCGACAACAATTTGGGCACCCCCTACCACACCCGCAATACCGGCCACAATCAGTAATATCTGTTTGGGTCTGGAAGCAATAAAACCGATTTCTTCCAATTCGGATTCAATACCGGCCGCTCCGGCAGTTTCTTTTTTCGCCAAATGATAGTTAAAAAATGTATATAGAATAATTCCGGCAAAAAGCGTGGTGCCTTCAACCCGGCCCAGGGTGGAGTTGAACGTCAACAGTAAAAGATATGCTGATATGGCCAGCATGATTGGAATGTCGCGCCTGGCTACCGAAGGGTCGCTTTTAATCGGGTTGAATATGGCCGACAAACCCAGCACAAGGGCAATGTTACAGATATTGCTGCCGACGACGTTGCCCACCGCAATCATACTCTTGGCTTGAATGGAAGAGATAACGCTGACCACCAGCTCGGGGGCCGATGTGCCGAATGCGACCACGGTTAAACCGATGACAATCGGTGTTACCCCCAGACTACGTGCAAGACTGGACGAGCCTTTTACCAGCCACTCCGCTCCGAAATACAGCAGCACAAATCCAACCAAACATAACGCTATAAAAAAGACCATAAGCCGGATCTCCTCTTTAGGCGATTATACACTTTTCATTTGTATTTTGTGGCCAAAAAATTTTATTGCGCCATTTTCCCTATCTTCAAATAATTGAATATTTTCGATTGAGTATTAAAGGTCCGCCTTCGGCGGATAATTGTTAAAAGAAACGATAAAAAAATGATGTTGCGAAGCGACTTCCACAAATATTCAATTTTTAATAGCCAATTCCGAATTGTCCAGGGTAGGCATAATAGGCAAGACCTTATACTGTGTCAAGGATATAAACTACATAAAATATTATGCAATATCCTTTTTTTTGAAAATGAAATAATAATTTTCCTTGCAATTATGGAGTGTATTTATTAAAAATCTAGTAGTCACCTAATTAAAGAGGAGACCACCTTAAATGTTTTTGTTGATAAAATTATTAGGCGAAAGGAGGTGAACAGATTTTCAATGGCAAATTGAGAGCGTGATTTGCTGTGTAATATTACTGTATTTATCTCTTTCTCGGATGCATCTTATTAGAAGAATATCTATACAAAAATTCAATTTAAGGAGACGAGTCTTATGGCTA
>Ga0209637_1000124_pt1 | contig 34623 bp, 30 predicted proteins | sample OlaalgELextract3_2_FD_187379 | JGI IMG/M metagenome (GOLD analysis project Ga0209637, IMG submission 187379) | Olavius algarvensis symbiont microbial communities from Tuscany, Italy - Type G ELBA extract 3 (SPAdes) (version 2) | ecosystem: Host-associated > Annelida > Digestive system >... | reverse complement strand
TGTTGCGGGTATTTGTTATTTTTTGGCGAAATTAACAACCACCCTACATATAAGGAGGATTTTTTTCAATGACTCGTATTATTACTCACTTTATGACTCATTCTAAACCCGTTTTTGGACAAGAGTGTCGGATTATATTTAAAAATATTAAATTCTACCAATGGCATGCAACTGCATTCTGGTCTAACGGTTTTTTCTATCCCTTCAACGAATGGTTGTTTATCATTATTTCTGTTTTTTCTGCATGTGGATTTCTGATTCGGTTTAAAAAGTTTGGAATATATGAATTTTTTTTTCTTTTCTATTTAATGATAATATTTACCTGGCCGACAAATCAAGGTACGAGATTTTTGATACCAATCATACCATTGTATTTATTCTATTTTTTTTATTTCTTTGAGATTCTCAATAGTATTAAATTCAATCGGAAGTATCTAAACAGCGCGATCTCATTTTTACTATTCATCGTTATAGTTGCAGCTGGATTATCTTATTGTATGCTGTATCTCAAACGAGGCCTGCCTGCGATTAATCAGGGTATACACAGGTTTGAATCGATTAAACTTTTCGATGTCGTGAGAAATAAGACAAATGAAAATGATGTTATCATTTTTACCAAGCCACGTGTGTTGTCCTTAATGACTGCAAGAAAATCTTCTAGTTATCACAAGGCTAAAAGAGATGAAGATTTGTTGGATTACTTTGATAAAATTGGAGCTTCCTATATAATCCTACCAGTGAATAACTATTCATACCTTAAAGATCCATATCTAATGCGATTTATGTTGAGAAATAAAAATCGATTTATACCTATTTATTCTAATGATGAATTCGCTTACTATCGAATTATATAATGCCAATATCCGTGATTATGGGGTTCGTCAGCTCCGTCGATACGGAGGGAACAGTTTCAAATCCTGGATATGAACCCATCGGCAGTGAACTTAAATCATTTTGTGATATCGAAGATGGTGCCAAAAAAACATTTGTCAATTATTGCCGCTATTCTTATTCTTGTAACTTTCGCTGCTTATAAAGACGTTCGGCATAACGCGTTTATCAATTTTGACGATGACATTTACGTAACCGAAAATCAAATCGTCAAAGAGGGATTGACGCTCAAAGGAATATCATGGGCTTTGGACTTCAATCAACGCGGTTATTGGCAACCTTTAACATGGCTCTCCCACATGGTGGACTGTGAACTGTTTGGCTTAAATCCCGCCGGGCACCACTTGACCAATATGATGATTCACCTGGCAAATGCTCTGCTGTTGTTTTGGACTTTGTACAAAATGACCGGCAAGTTGTATCCTAGTGCTCTGGTTGCAGCCTTTTTTGCGCTGCACCCGCTTAACGTCGATTCCGTTGCCTGGATAGCCGAACGCAAGAACCTGTTAAGCACGTTTTTTTGGATGCTAAGCATGCTTTCTTACAATCGCTATGCAAAAAATCCGAAACCTGATCGATATCTGCTGACTTTAATTTTATTCACCCTGGGACTGATGGTAAAGCCGATGCTTGTGACATTGCCATTTGTTCTTTTGCTGCTGGATTTTTGGCCGCTAAAACGTCTGAAATATGGACAGCGGCAGGGGTATGGGCCAAAAGAGCCCCAAGTGCTGAACAGCAAAAATCAACATCGTGATGCGTATCGGTTAATAATTGAGAAAATACCCTTTTTTGCCATCTCTTGCGGATCGGTGTGGCTGTCGATTTTATCCGCACAACATATTAACAGTATGATTGCAGCGGATACAGTACCGCTGACGCTCCGTATCAGCAACGCGCTGGTATCTTATGTTGGCTATATTGGAAAAACAATTTGGCCCTTTGAATTGGCTGTCTATTACCCTTTTCCGGAAAACTTACCACTTTGGCAGATAGCAGGGTCTGGCGTTTTGTTGGTTTCGGTTACGGCTGTGGTTATCATGAAGATCCATCGCATACCATATTTAGGGCTTGGATGGTTCTGGTATATAGGCACCTTAGTTCCGGTTATTGGAGTTGTACAGACCGGCCTGTGGCCGGCAATGGCAGACCGCTGGGCATACGTGCCGTTGATCGGTCTGTTCATTATCATGTCGTGGGGAGTATTCGATGTCGCGCGAAAATGGCAATTCGGAAAACTGGTGACTTTCGGTATTGCCATTGCCGTCCTAGCAGGCTTATTCATTTCCACGCGTGTTCAATTGCAGTACTGGAAAAACAGCAGAGCCCTGTTCGAGCATGCACTGGCAGCAACTGCAGGAAATGCTGTGGCCCACAATAATTTGGCCAATGCCCTGCTCGATGAAGGCAAAGCCGAAGACGCCATTGGTCATTATCGATCGGCATTGAAGATCGACCCTAATTTTGCCAAAGCACACATGAACCTTGGCAACGCATTTATGAATGTTGGCTCTATTGAGGAGGCGGTTGAACATTACTTTGTATCAATTAGGATAGATCCTTTGGTTGCAAAAGCACACAACAACCTTGCCGTTGCATTCAGCGCCCAAGGCCGCCTATCTGACTCCCTTTCACACTTACAAGAAGCCCTGCGCCTTGATCCCAATTACGCGGATGCCTACAACAATTTGGGTGCAGTGTATCGGAAGCAAGGACGGGTAGAAAGGGCCGCCAAATGCTACCTGGAAGCTATCAGGTTGCGACCCGATTTTGCCGAAGCCTACAATAACTTAGGGTTGCTCTTAGCGCGAGAAGGTAAACCGAAGGTTGCCGTAATTTACTTCCGCAAAGCATTGCAAATAAAATCCGATTACAGCGAGGCCCGTGAGAACCTTGAAAAATCACAGACAGGTATTGACGAGTTCACGGCTAAAGTGTCTCAAATCAAAGGGAAAATAATACTCAGCCCCGAAAATTCTAGCCTTTACCTAAAACTCGGCAATCTTTATAAAAGGCATGGTGAGCTAGCTGAGGCCATCGCTCAATATCAAAAGGCATTATCGATTCAACCGGATTTGCAGCCCGCCATCCATAATTTAGCCGTCGCTTGCGCAATGAAAGGGCGATATGATAAGGCTGTGCATCTGTTGCAAAAAATGATAACCTACCAACCCGATAATGCGGAGCTTTACTATTACCTGGCCGGCATTTTCTCCAGGCAGAACAAAGTCGATCAATCGATACTTTTTTTAAAAAAAGCTGTCGCTAAAGGTTTTCAAAACTGGCAAAAGTTAAAAAATGATCGAAATTTTAAAAATATATCGGGCACTTCCTATTATAAAAGCCTGCTAAAGGGATCATCTGGCTGAAATTCGCGATACGCAAACAGGGGCAATCATCCGGGCCGACGCTATTTTGTTTTTCCAGAACCGTCTTCCGGTCCCTGGCTATCTCGATAAGAATTAAAAAAGGTGGCAATGGCACTCTTACGGTGAAGACTTGGTATCAATCCGATCAATGCTAGAGGTGATCCGCAAATATTATGCGTTTTTGGTTGACTGGAAACTTGCGCTTATAAAGCCAATAAAGCAGTGACCAATTATTACGCTCACTATCAACAATGCGAATTCTGCGGGATAAACGATTCTTGGACCGGTCCAGAATGTAACACCGGAAATTAGTGCAAAATATAAAAAAGTCAAAATCAAAGCAAGGGAAGTATAAAAAAGATGTTTCGACAATTCGTTCTTATACAACTTATTAAACCATGGTAAACTGATTACAAATAGTAATACTAATAGGTAGATTATTTTTAATAAATAGCTATTGAAAGAAACTAGTAAAGTTAAAAATTTATACATAAAGGATCGCTTGGGAAACTTTTTAGAATAAAAATGCCATAGATTGGGTCCGCTGATATTCTCAGTTATATTGCGTCTATAACAAATATAAGTGCGGTACAGGTTTGAGAATAAAATATTAATACTCTCATTTAATTGTGTGTCGTGAAGTTTTTTGATACTTGTTCCTGTATTAAGCGCAAGCTGAACTTCTCGACGCAGCCTTTTTTGTTCACTTTTTATTGATTTAATGATGGTTGAAGGTGAATTTTTTTCTTTACCCAATTCAATTACTTCAACAGAAAGATAATGTCGCAGAGTTTGTGTTCCAATAGTTGAAAGTGTAAAAATCCTTTCTGTATGAAAGTTGCGAAGGCCCCAGCCAGCAACTATAGCAATTTGGACCATAACAAATATTATCAATATATCATATTTAATACTCGCTTTGTTGGCTTTAGATAGGAAAAAATAAATTAGAATTGAATATAAGGGCCAAATGATAGTTGTTGGTTTGATAAGTGAACATATTCCAAAAACCAAACCAGCGATAAGTATCGGTATCTTTTTCAAATGTACTATGCCAAAATATAATAGGAAAAATCCAACAATAAAAACAAATGCAAATAACAAATCTACCATGATCGCGCCGGTTAGAAAAATACTTGAGGTAGAGATAGAACTAAGAAATCCTGTAACAATGCTTGCTGAGAATTTCTTGATTATCATAAAAGCCAATAACGCCGCTATTACCGGAATACAGGCTCCGACAACTACTTGTGTCCAAAATAGTGAAACCGGTGCTGTCCCGAAGTATTCAAAAAGAGCATAAAATACCGGAAAGCCTGGAGTGCGAAGTACCGATAGGTATCTAGAATAAATACTATTCTGAGCATAGCATTTAAGGTTGGCGATGTTTTTGGCCAAATGGATATATTCATGGCTATCCTGATTTATTGACGTTTCCTTATAGTTGTTCTCATTTACCAGAATATTTACATAGGAACCCCTGATCAATAGCGAAAAAATACCGACAACCAGTAGAATTGCTGCAAGGATATAGTGCTTTTTTTTCATCCTATTTGATCGATGCGATTAATGTTTTGCCTGCGGTTTATTAATTGAATTGAAAGATAATCATAACATATCTGCTGGAATAAAAACAATATTATTAATAACTTGACATTGTAACAAATTATTTCTTATACTTTTACAAGTTAAAATTTTTGTTGAAGGCAGCTGTCAGCAACGGTTCGAAAATCAGCCATGGTTTATTGCAAATATGATTAAAATGAAAATTAGCGTAATTATACCGGCCTTTAATGAAACCGCTATCATTGGGAATCTTGTTTCGGACATAAAAAAACTCTACCCACACTTTGAAGTCATCGTTGTCGATGACGGCTCGCAGGATGCTACGGCAGTCGAAGCCCAAATAGCCGGGGCGACTGTTTACAGCCATCCCTATAATCTCGGCAACGGTGCCGCCATCAAAAGCGGAATTCGAGTTGCCAAAGGCGATGTGCTGGTTTTTATGGATGGAGACGGCCAACACAGTCCAAAGGATATCGCCAAACTACTCGAAGACATGCCAGATTTCGATATGGTTGTCGGCGCCCGTCGTATGGGAGATCAGGCTTCGCTGGGACGTGCACTTGGCAACCAGATATATAACTGGTTTGCTTCCTATGTAGCCAAGTTTGCTATAAAAGATCTCACCTCGGGATTTCGAGCGGTTAAATCTAACGTTGCACGGAGTTTTTTGCATTTACTGCCGAATACTTATTCGTATCCGACAACGATTACGCTGGGTGTTTTAAGAACCGGCTTGAGCGTGAAATATGTTCCGATTAAAACCAGAAGGCGTAAAAGCGGTAAAAGCAACATCAGGCTTTTCCATGACGGCGTGCGCTTTTTTATGATTATTACCAGGATCAGCACACTATTCTCACCGATGCGGGTGTTTCTTCCGGTTAGCCTGCTGATGTTTGTTCTGGGAATCATTCGTTATATTTACTCCTACATTACGCAGGGGCGCTTTACCAATATGAGCGTGCTGTTATTTGTCACCTCTGTTCTTATTTTCATGATGAGTCTGGTATCCGAGCAGATCTGTCAGATGCGATTTGAAAGAAGGGGCGCGGATCGCCCGGTATTAAAATCTGAATCCACCGACAATGTTTAAAGGTCAAAAAGTCATCGTAGTCATGCCGGCCTATAATGCCGCTCAAACACTGCGTAAAACTCATGATGAAGTGATGGCTCAGGGGATGGTAGACCGGGTGATTGTCGTCGATGACAACAGCCACGACGAAACCGTCTTGATTGCTAAAGCATTGTCAAATGGCAGCGTATATACCCATGACCGCAACATCGGCTATGGCGGGAACCAGAAAACTTGTTATAAGCTCGCACTGAAAATGGGGGGCGATATTATCATCATGGTTCACCCGGACTACCAGTATACGCCTAAATTAATCCCAGCCATGGTTTCTTTGATCGGGGGCGGCTTATATCATTGTGTTTTAGGTTCCAGAATTTTAGGCGGATATGCCCTCAAAGGGGGAATGCCGATTTGGAAATATTTAGCCAACCGCGGCCTGACCTTTATCGAAAATTGTTTAATTGGCGCAAAATTATCTGAGTACCATACCGGATACAGGGCCTTTTCCAGGCAGCTTTTAAAACAATTGCCCCTTGACAACAATTCCGATGATTTTGTCTTTGATAATCAGATGCTGGCACAAATATTGTGGTTTGGTTACCCAGTTGCTGAGGTTAGTTGCCCCACTAAATATTTCAGCGACGCATCATCAATTAATTTTTTACGAAGTATAAAATATGGACTCGGATGCATTCAGACTGCCGCAGGATTCCGTTTGGCCAAGATGGGAGTTATTCGTTCAAGAATATTTCCGTCCATCGCAAGGGAATAATAATTGAAAACTTTTAGGCAATTATGGCTAATCGTGAAATCAATAACTTTCAGGAATTGTTCAAAGAAAACAAGTACCTGAATGCCAAAAACCATCTCTATAATTATCTTCTTCGAAAAAGGGCAATAAGAAAGTGTTTAAAAGGTGACCAACCCGAATTAATGCTGGAAGTCGGCAGCGGTATTTCTCCCCTGGCAGCGGATACCGGCAATATCGTTTATTCGGATATTTCTTTCGAAGCGATCAGCATCCTAAAGCAGACCCGGGCAAGCGGACACTATGTAGTCGCCGATGCGATGCACTTACCTTTTCAGACCAATATATATTCCCACATAATTTGCTCTGAAGTGCTGGAGCATCTGAAAAACGACCGTCACGCAATCGCGGAAATTTTCAGAACCCTGAAAAAGCCACAAGGCTGCCTGTTGGTTACAGTCCCTCACCGTAGGCGTTATTTCGGTTACGACGATCGTTACGTCAAACATTATCGTCGATATGAACTTGCCGAAATCAGGGAACGATTGCGATCTGCCGGTTTGCAGCCGATTCTCATTCAAAAAGTGTTGGGGCTGACAGATAAGATTACCATGATATTTGTCGTCTTCTTGTTTTCGATTTTCCATAGAAGCACATCTGGCAAAATGACCGAAGGGCAAATTATATGGTTAAGACCGCTGAATCTAATGATGGTCGTATTTAAGTGGATTAACCAGTTCTACAAGGGATATGTGTGGTTGGAAGCCCAAATTATGCCCTTATCGTTTTCCACGGTCATTTTAATTAAAGCTAGGGTCTCGCAAGAAATTGGCCGCCGCGAAAAAGGGTAATCACACAAATGAATAAAACGAATACTTCGCAAACGTCTATCCTGGTCACCGGAGGCGCAGGCTACATCGGGGCCCATGCCTGCAAGGCACTCAAGGGGGCAGGGTACCTGCCGGTTACATATGACAATCTTGTATACGGTCACCCGGAGGCCGTCAAATGGGGCCCGCTAGAAGAAGGTGATATCAGCAACCGCCAACAACTTGAGATGGTGATGCAAACATTCAAGCCTGCGGCTGTAATGCACTTTGCCGCCTATGCTTATGTGGGTGAATCGGCAGAAGATCCAGCCAAATATTATCGCAACAATGTGGCCGGCACCTTGTCTTTGCTGGAATCCATGAGAACCTGCGGCATAAATAAAATTATTTTTTCCAGCACCTGTGCCACATACGGCATGCCTGAGCAAGTTCCAATTGCCGAGAACCATCCTCAATATCCCATTAATCCCTATGGCCGGAGCAAATTGATGATCGAATGGATTTTGCAGGATTTTGCCGATGCCTATGGCTTGAAATTTGTGTCGCTGCGGTATTTCAATGCCGCCGGGGCGGATCCGGACGCAGAAATCGGTGAAGAACACAATCCAGAAACCCATCTGATCCCCCTGGCATTGGACGCTGCACTGGAAAAAAGCGGTCCAATCAGAATATTTGGCAGCGACTACGACACGCCAGATGGTACCTGTATTCGGGATTATATTCATGTGTCGGATCTTGCCGAGGCGCACATGCTGGCACTGGACTATCTTCTGACAACTGGGGAAAGCGACGTTTTCAACCTGGGCAACGGCCACGGATTCTCAGTCCGCCAGGTGATTGAAGCCGCCGCAACTGTGACCGGCTGTGAAATTCCCCAAGTGGAATCAGGCCGAAGACCCGGTGATCCGCCCATTTTGATCGGAGATTCGACAAAAATCCAAAAGATTCTGGGTTGGAATCCGGTCCTTAACCAGCTGGAAACCATTCTCGAGACGGCCTGGCAATGGCAAAAAAAAATATCCTAGCGCCGCAAAATTCAACTCCAAAAAAAATCCTTGTGCTGACCTCCACTTTTCCGCGCTGGAAGGATGATGTCGAACCCCCGTTTGTATATGAACTGTACCGGCGTCTGAGCGCTTATTTCTCGGTCCACGTTCTGGCGCCGCATGCACCCGGCGCCGCACTTGAAGAACAGTTGGACGGAATTCAGGTTACCCGCTACCGGTATTTTATTTCACCATGGCAAAGTTTGGCTTATCATGGAGGAATACTGGCCAATTTGAAACAACACCCCTGGCGTTATGGATTCATTCCTTTTTTTCTGCTGGCGCAGTTAATTGCGCTCATTCGCCTGCTACGCCGCAGCCATTATGATTGTATCCATGCGCACTGGCTGATTCCCCAGGGGCTGGTTGCCATGACTGCCCGGCTGTTTTTAAAGTCGTTTCCGCCTGTTATTGTTACCTCCCACGGCGGTGATCTCTACGGTCTTAAAGGCTTCGTATTTAACCGGCTGAAGCGGTACGTGGCGCAACGGTCGGCTGCCGTAACCGTCGTCAGTCAGGCCATGAAGGAAATACTGAGTGAAATATGGACGGTTGAAGACCGGATTCGGGTAATCCCCATGGGAGTTGATTTACAAAAACGTTTCACACCGCCCGTCAATCGCCAGGTGACCGGCGTGATTCTTTTTGTTGGACGACTCGTGGAAAAAAAAGGCCTAAGGTACCTTATCGAGGCCCTGCCACCATTGCTGGACAAACACCCGCAGGCAATCCTGCGAATTGTCGGAGACGGCCAGGAAAAGGAACGGATTCAAGAGCGCATATCGGAACTGAATCTCGACCAGTGCGTCGAGCTTAAGGGAGCCGCCGCCAATGATGTCCTTCCTGATATATATCGATCGTCTGACGTGGTTGTTTTTCCGTCAGTTGTGGCAGACGACGGTGACCGTGAGGGATTCGGGTTGGTCCTGGTGGAGGCTTTGGGGTGTGAATGTGCCACCATTGTTACGGATTTGCCGGCCATGCGGGATATTATCCGCGATGGCAAATCGGCCCTCGTGGTACCTCAGAAAGATTCTGTGCAACTTGCAGAAAAGATTTGTCGGCTATTAGCAGACGACACGCTTCGACGAAACCTCGGGGAGCAGGGCAGGGCGTATGTTTTAAAAAGATTTGATTGGGAAATTATCACTAGCCGATACAAAAAGCTTATCCGCTCGGTTATAACCTGAATTTTGCACGAGAATGATTGAATTCCTATTAAAATGTACATTCTTTTTTTTATTTTTTTCCTCTCTATATGGATGGGGAGCACTTCTTTTATATGTCTCCGGCGAGAGATTCTACCAAACACCGTTCTATGTTTCAGCAGTTGGCATGGCTTTTCTTATATTTATTGGGGGTCTGCTCAATGGTTTTAACCTGGCCTATTCTTCATCATTATATGTGCTTTTTTGTTCCGGTTTGTCTATTACAATATTTCTTTGTATTCGATTCATGCGGCACGAAAAAAAGCATGCCGATGTATTTCAATTAAAAGATGTATTTCAAAAAGATAGGACCTTATCACTGCTTAACAGTCTCTATGGTCTCATCATCTGTGCGATTCTTATTTTCCTGTTAATTCATTTGTTACCTTCTTCCAATTATAATTTTCACGATGATTTGCAAAAATATATTCCGCGGCCTGTAAAAATGCTGCAAACAGGCTCTCTCGGTGGTAATCCATTCGGTGCGATTGGGATTGACAGCCTTGGTGCACAGGAATTCCTAAATGCATTCAGCCTAAATGCTGCAGATATTGCATATTTATATGCATTTGATCCCATTTTTTGTTTTACATTATGTGCGTTGGTGTTATTTGATGTGTGCAAGACGTTGGAATTGAAAACATCTCAGGCAATCATACCTGTTTTTGCTTTAATTCTTATCAATCCGCAAAGTGTAAACATTTCTTCATTATATTCCGGGACCTTATTAACCATAACCCTTATTCTATCCCTGACAAGGTTATCCGAAGAAATTACCAATCCGGACAAAAAACTATCTTTTAGCCGAGTCTTACCACCGGCACTGATATTTACCGCAATTATCTGCTTAAAAATAACCTATATACCCTTTATGTGCGCCTATATTTTTATGTACTTTATGATTTCATTCTATCTGAACAGACGATTAAAAAAATTAATTATATTATTTCTTTATTTTTCCCTGGCATCATCGATATTCATATTACCATGGATCTTGACACATTTTGACAATTATTCAGCGGCCCTAATAGGCCGCACCCTTTCAGGCACTGACGTATCATCAGCAAAATGTTCGACGCTCTACGGCTCTTCCTGGTCCGCAAGTTTCGGTAATCTGATGTCCTTATTTTCTTCTTCAAGTCTATTTTATGGCAGCAAAAGCCAGTCTTACACACTAGGCGTCGTCATAATTACGATGATTGCTGCTTTTTCCTGCATCAAAGCCCCTTTAAAAAAAAATGAGATTTTTTTCCCTTCAATTACTGGTGCATGCGTGGCCTGTGCAGGAATATATTTTTTGTTTCCGCTTCTCTTCCCTGCCGATCTGGGCATTCGTTACATTCTACCCATACTGGTTGCAGTATTTACAACCGCAATCGTCTATTTCTTAACCCTGTTCAATTCAACATACTTCACAGCGATTAATTCCAATCCATCTGTTATTGAAAAGGGGATTGTTTTATCTTGTTTTATAATTCCGCTAATTATATCAGGTGCTGATTTCTCAAGTATACTGTCCAAACGAGCGGTTAGAATTATTATGCACCATACGACATTGTCATTTCCCCTTGGAGAAAATATTTATTATAAAACGTATAATGAACTCATGCTTTCAGATAAAGCAAAACAATTTTTGACAGATATTCAGAGTTCTGTCGAAGAAGAAGCGACAATCCTCGCATGGGTGTCGGCCCCGTTCCATCTTGATTATGCCCGCAACCAAATTTTTTCTATAGGTGATTCCTCGGGCTTAACTTCTCCATGGCTGAATCTTCCTATCGGTGCCGATACCCAAACAATGCAGGCATTTTTGTTACAAAAAAAGATAAAATATATATTGTGGGAGCATAAAGGCTACAGTATGAGAACCAGACAAGAGTATCAAAAACTGGCTGCTTCTTCGTATGCGGGGCGCAGGGTGATCGGTGAACACGGTTTGTATATGCACGAAATACTTGCAAAAATAGTGAATCGTTCAAAAGTGCTCTTTGGAAACGATCGGATTGTTTTGTGCGAAATTGGGGCACAACAGTGATTCATTTTTTTTTACTGTGCTCGAGATAAACCAGGCCGGCTAAAGCTATAATTAAACCGACGATTACAACAACTAGATGCATGATAAAACCGCTAATGATTGCATCATCCATATCTACCCCCAAAAACATATACCCCGCTGTCCATCCTGCTTCAAGCGTGCCGAAACTTCCCAGACCATTTACCGGAAGAAAATTTGTTGCCACCGCAGCAGAAGATGCCAGCGTATTTTCCATAAAAGACAATTTTATATCCATGGACCGTATGACAAAATAAAACATCACATAGGTCGTTAGCCAAATAAAAAAGCTTGTTAAAGGAAGAAGACAATACGTGTCAATTCCTGACAAAGAACTCATTTTCTCTTTTAAATCGTCCAGATAAGTCTCTGCTTTCAAACCGATTCCAGCTTTTTTTGGCCCTGATCTTGAAAACATTTTCAAAACGATTCGACCTGAGAAATTTATAAATTCTGATAGAAAAATAGTCATGAATACAGAAGCTATGAATAAGAAACATACAATAATGATAAAGTAGGCGTGAATTTCATTTCCCATTGTACCCATTGAATACGACACAGCCATCAGAAAAAAAAAGATCACCATGATGAAATCATACAATCGTATGATCACCAATGAAAGCGCTCCCGTCACGATATTTTCTGTTGTATATTTATTAATCAGAACCGGTAAAGACACCTCACCCATGCGAAACGGGACAACATGGTTTAATAAGGTATGAATGGCTGAAAAAGAACAGAATTTTAGCGCGTCTTTCTTTTTTTTCTTCATGGCAAATCGAAGCCTGATACCCCTGACTATGGTGGTGATGATATATAAAAACACGATTAATAAAATCTCTGTAACACTGAATTTTTCAACACTTTTTTCAAATGCTTCAAAGGATATCCGGGAAAATAAAAATATGAGCAAGGATGAAGAAATTAAGAATATTAAAAAATTCTTAAGAATTTTTTTTGCATTTTGCTTTTTTTGTCCGACGTAGGAGTTGCCGATTACGGGTTCATTGTCTGTCATTTTATTGTCTGATACGCTCCCGTATTGGTCAATACTTCTTCAAATAACATCTTATATTTCCTTATCATTTGCTCAAGCGAAAAAGTTTTTTCGACTTTTGATCGGTTATATTTTCCCATTGCCCGCCTGAGATCAGGGGCTTGCGCCAGTAAGTTGATTTTTTCTGCAAATGCATTCGCATCTCCTATTGGGCAAAGAAACCCTCCTTTGCCGTCATCTATCTGTTCCGGTAAGGAGGAGCAGTTGCTGGCGACTACCGGAAGCCCGCAGGCCATGGCTTCCAAGACTGCCAGACTAAGTCCTTCTCGAACCGTCGGCATTAATAAAATATCCATTTGGCGATACCGGTTCGGCATATCCTGGAAAGAAATCGGACCAATGGATTTGAGATTGGGAAAATCGGGTAAACCGCCTCGAGTTCGAAGTCCCTGCGTGTAATGGATTTGGATGCCATGCGTAAGAAATTTTGCGATTTCGGGCAGCCAGTGGGCCCCTTTTCGGCGTGTTAGATTTCCAGAAAATAAGACACGGATTACTTCTGAGTTAGCATCTTTATCTAAATTAGGGGTAAAGTGATCCGTATCAACACCATTGTAGATTACCTTAACGGGGCCTGACAGCTGCAAATCCTTTTTGACAAGCTCAGCCGTAAAATCACTGACCGCCGTTATCATTTTAGCTTTTTTGGTCGCCAGTTTAGTCCAGATCTTTAGATCAGTTGCATAGTGTATCTTTTGATACCAAGCACTATAGGATTGCATCCAGCTGTCCAACACATAATTTTGGAAGCTAAGGATTAGTGGTACCGCATGGCGACAAAAGAACCAGGCGTAATCAGGGACTGTATGTAGCAATCTAGCCTGTTTAATTTTAGCAACAATCGGTAACATAAATGGAATGAAAGTCCAATTGGCATGATAGGGGACCACGCGGTAATCGGGTATATTGCCTTCTAAAAGACGGTGGATAACGTATGCTCCATTTCCCCTTCCCATGGGACTCAGGATCGATTTTTTTTTCATTTCTCGATTTCAGCTGATAGCTTGCGCATTAATTTTGTAAGATTGGTCTTCGTTTTTAATTCGCCGAAAACAAAATCAACATAATTCCACTGCGATTCAGAAAAATCATGCCTGCGACTATTGGTAAAATTTTTGTCTGCTAGGATGGCATTTAGCATAGGTGATGTTTTCGCTACTCTCACCATCGGAATGTTTGCCAGGAAATTGTGCCATGTCGGAACAAAGAAACTCTCAGGTATGCATACAATTGACGGGTGCTGTTGTCTAACGGCAACAATCAGTGAATCAATTGAAAAGGTTATGACTATCTGGCTATATGAGATACACTCTCCCAAAGATTCTTCTGCTCCGGTTGGTGTTATATTTTCGTCAAAAAGCCAGATTTTTTTATTTTTTGCATCCATCGCGGGGTGAATTCGCATAAAGGCTTGCTGACAATTTTTCAGGTAGTCCGAACGTTTGAGCATATTTATATAAAGGCGTTGTCGCCAGGTTGGGCCAGCACCGGCCAGGATCAGAATAGGATATGAGGGGTTATTTGTTTGCTTATATAAGGTGGAGTCTTTGATTGTCTGTAAAGCCTGACCCGTCACAAACAGCTTTTTTGAGTCGACACCTTCGGATATTAATGCTTGTCTTCCGCGTTCGCTGGTGCAGGCCATAGATGAGCATGTTGGTAAATATCGCCTGGCATCTGTTAGAGCGCCGTGCTGAATGAGCAAGGTTTTTCCCCCTATTTGATTCAAACAATCTGCGATCATTAATTCTTTTCCGGCCTCGTCTAAATCAAATATAAACAACACATTGGGATAGGCCATAGCCATCTTAGATGCATTTTCCTCCGCCCAAGGGTGATATATTAACAATGCGTATATATATTGGATAATCGCTGTGACAATTTGCAGGCGTGTTGACAATGGATAATGGTAAAATGAGCGAAGAAGTCGCAACGTGAAATCGTGTCCATTTTTAAATAAGAAGACCAAGCATCTATGGACCGCTTTCTTATGGGGCCGTCGCGGCGATATAAAATTGATATTTGGCTTTCTTTTTAATCGTTCAAAAATCTTTCGAGGGAAACTGGTGAAAAGATAAAGCATTATATATTGGTTTTCATTAAAATCGTCTTGAATAATCGATGCTAATCGGTCAATGCCACCGGCAGAATTAATAAAAACATATCTTAAGTCATTTTCAACCTCGATATCCCGGGAATACTTTCCAACAATCAATCGGTATAAGAGTGAAACAAAGCTGTATTTAAAGATAGAAAAAGCAAAGATCCCTGAATTCATAACGAAAGCCAGTGCATCGGATCGCAGATTTTTAGCTGGACTTTCTGTTGATTGCTGGAGTTCTCCAATAGAAATCCAATCGTATTTCATGATCTGCTGAACAAGAGCAAGAATGATTTTATCATGGGTAGTCGGCAGAACCTTAAAAAAATCAGGTAGTCCGGATTCTATGTATATTTTTTTAATTAACGCTTCATTTTGAAGGCGAACATGATTCAACACGATAAAATCTCCGGTGCTAATAAAGTACTTAAAAAAACCGGCTTTTGATGATGCTCATGGCTCCGATTTTATAATATCGTTCAAGGAAAAAAGAAGAAATTAAGTAACAGAGCGAGGCCATCGTAATCAGAAAAATGAAATCCAAGATATTTACGGTTTTGTAAATGTGGTATTTTAGAATGTGAATAACACATAGCATTAACGTCGTATTTAAAATGGGAAGCAGCAATCCATTTGCCAGCTGTAAGAATGAGTAGTTGAATAACTTTAAGGCGACTGTCCATAAAAACGGTGCGCTCAGCAGCGTGCTGGTGAAAAAAGCGGCCGCCGTTCCGGTGATGCCCCACCATTTGGAAAAAGGATAAAGGATGAGCGCCAAAACAATTAGACCGATAAAAGAGAATTTAGTGCTGATGTAAGGCTTGCCCAATGCCTGACAGGCAATTGCGACCGGAGCCGTTATGGCGGATACGATGGCATGCAGGGAAAAAAATTGAATCAAAGAGACCATCTGAATCCATTTGGGACCCAAAATTAGGGTAACGAAATCGTTGCTCAAAACAAACAGCGCTGCTGCCATCGGCATAATGAAAAATGCCAACACCTGCTGGGTCTCCAGAAATGCTTTGGATATTTTGGCCGGTTCATCCTGAATCTTTGAATACGTGGGGTAGGCCACCTTCCATACGATTTTGATAATCAGCGTGAACAGCCGTAATGAAAAAACGGTCGCTCTTTCGTAAAGACCCAGAAAGAAAATACCAAATAACTTGCCGACGAACATGTTGACGCCCTGTTCACGCAGCGTAACAATTAGTGAAGAAAATAATATCCAGCGACCAAAATTAAACAATTCTTTTACTTTTTTTAGATCGAATTCGAGGCGCGGTCGGTAAGGATGCATCACGTAGGAAAGCATACAGGCGGCACTGGACATCGCAAGTTTCGACCATACCAGCGCCCAGTAGCTTTTTAAAATATAGGCGAGTGGAATTGCCAAACAAACATCAACCAGAAGCGGGAGAGTTTCGATTATGAATTGTTTATGAAACTCTAGATTTTTCCTGAAATACACAACGCCGATGTTACGCAACCCCTGAAAAATGAAAAAGACGGACATCACGCGCAACACCTGCGTGGTTCTGGATTCATCAAAATACACGCCGACCAGCGGTGCGGCAGCATAAACGACTAAACAAAGAATGAGGCACCTTATGAGATCCAACGTCCAAGCGGTATTGAGAAACGCCTCCGGCTTTTTTTGCTTCTGGATCAATGCCGATTCAAATCCGGCTGTCAGTGTACCCTGGGTAATTGCAATGATTGCCATTACGATCGCCATGACACCAAAGTCGGACGGTACCAGCAGTCGGGCCAAAATCACCGAACTCAGAAGATGCAATGATACCCCGCAGACCGTGTTGGCCGATACCCAGATCAATCCCTTTCCAACCTTTTGAGACAAGGGTGTATCTAATTCACACCTATTATTGACATTGCGATTCTCGAGCATTTCAAGCAAAGAGACAGACTAAAGGATGATCAAAAAGATACCGCGGGTTAAAACTCGCATCGGTGTTCCGGACGTAACCAAATACCATTGTGATCATTTACGGGTTGATAGGAGCCTTGATCGTAAACGCCGCGGCGAAAACGATGCTGTCGGGACAGCTCGTCGTCCGAGGGTATTTTTTCTCCTGTTCCAAGCGCCAGTTCGAGTAGACGGATCTGTTCTACCATTTCCGCGAATTCTGCCATCGTCATGGCAAACGGATGATCAGGGCCCGGCAGCGCCCTGTCGAAAGTCACGTGTTTTTCAACGACGCCTGCACCCATTGCAACAGCGGCAATCGGTACGAGACTGCCAGGGGTATGGTCCGAGATACCAACAGGCAGGTCAAATACATTTTTTAGGGTGCCTATTGCTTTTAAATTCATCTCTGCGAACCGGGGCGGATAACTGCTAACACAATGCAACAGCGTAATGTTGCCGGCCCCGGAATCAGTTAAAACATTCAAGGCGCTTTCGACATCTGCTAAATTGCTGCCGCCGGTAGAAAGGATGACATCCTTGCCGGTCTTTCCCACTGCTTTCAGCAATGGGATAAAGGTGATATCACCGGATGCAATTTTATAAGTAGCTATACCCACACGCTCAAGCAATTCAACGGCTTCAAGGTAAAAAGGCGTGGAGAAAAATTCGATATGGTTCTGGTTGGCGCAGGTTTGCAAGCTAAAATGCCACGCGTCCGGAAGTTCCAGATTGGCGAAGTTTTGATAAACCGGATTATCCTTCAGTCCACCGCCCATGGTTACCTTCGGTGCGATGAGTTGGTCTTTTCTCAGGGTTTGAAATTTGACCATATCCGCGCCGCATTGCGCTGCTGCGGATATATACTTTTTAGCGAGATCGAGGTCTCCGTTATAATTTGAACCAATTTCAGCGATTATTTTTACCTGATGTTGCATTTTGAAATCTCCGACGTATTTCTACTTATGGGAATCCAGCTTTTTTTTCACGTAATGACGAAGATGCATGGGGTGGTTTAAGGCAAAGTTGCCCGATACCGATTCATTGGCCTTCACATCTTCTATAACAACACTTCCCAGTTTAATTTGAGAATTTGGACCGATGCTTGCCTGCTCCCGTATTGTAGCGGACGGTCCGACCCAGACGCCGTCCCCTAATTTGGCCCTTCTGGCAATGACACAGTTGCTGGATATTAAGCAGTTCTTTCCGATCTGTGCATCGTGTCCGATGTTCGACGAAATCCCGATAATTGAATTGTCGCCGATAACCGTCAGAAAGCCGGGATGAACTGACCGGACGATGGTTGCCTGGCTGAGAAGCGTGACGTTTTTACCGATCCGTACGCCTCCGGCGTGCCTGATAAAAATGACATTTTCCCCATCTTTCATAAAAAGCAAGCCTTCACACCCGATGACAGCCCCGGCATCGATAAAAGTATTGTCGCCAACGGATACTCCATCTTTGATGATAACCTTTTCGGCAATGGTGACGTTATTGCCAATTTTAGCTCTTTTGGACACACTTGCACTGGGATGGATGGAACAATTTTCACCAATGCCATATTCAAATTGCAAGCCATAGTTCTTCTCTTCCAACAACAACAGGTGCAGTCGGTAAAAGGCGTTGCGAGGACTCACGGAAACGACAACGCCCTTGTCCGACAATGCCTTGTCTGCAATATCAGGCCGTGTGATGAGGCACCTAATATTTTCGTTAGCATTTGCTTTTTCTAAGTAAACCAGCGTGTCACAGTAGGCCAGGGTATCGTTGATATTGCTGTCCACGTAGCCCAGTGTACTGAATTTTTTGTCTATGACAATATCACGGTCGGAAAAATAATCTGAAAGTTTCATCGTGTCCCGCATCATATTATAAGTTAAATGGGTTGCGCTGCGAATAACGTGCTGGATTCGAATGCCAACTTGAACCTAAAAATTCAAGCCGTTTTTAACAACCTAAAATATAGCATCCAATACCAGCGCAGTGGTTGGCCGGAGTAATTGATCATAACTAAGATCGCCGACTAATCAGTGCCGCCAACCTCGGTCGAGAAGCCCAGCGCACTAGATGATGACCGATATGGTAACCATCCCAGGGGGACTCAAATTGGGTCATGGTACCGATATTTGTAAACCGTTGAATTCCCATTTCAGCATAAAGCGTTGTTAATTTTTCAAATTTTTCCGGCTCGGCCAGGATACCCACTGACTGGACATTGGGCGTGATCAACGCGGCGATGCGTTCTAAACTGACTGTTTGCCGGATATAAAGGGTCCGGTTGCCGATCGGGGGGCCCAGACGGAATTCCTGATCAGATAGGAGCGTGAACTCTACTCCATCTGAATACCATGCCTGGTGAAACATATCATATTGGGTCCGCAGATTTAATATTGCGGAAACTTCTTTTTGCGATGGCATCATTTTCGGCATTGATGGCAGAAGGTTTTCCAGCGCTTCTTTCAGACAAATTGCAAATTTCACCAACTCCGAGCGGTCATCGGTTTCTAAAAAGAGTGTGTGCGGAGAGGCACAGGCTTTTTGTTCGAAAACGGACATATCACCGGCGATGCGTTTGGTCACTAATGACATGTCCGCATTATGCAACGCGTGGTTGTCAATAACCAAAAATGAGGTTTTATTAGAAAATACGAGATCCGTGCAATGTAACTTGGCCGGCAGACGGCGTAAAGTCGAAACACTTTCGTCGCTACCCCAAAAAAATCGCACGTCCGCGTATTTTGAAATATATTCTCCCAATTCCTTTTTTGAGCGGTCGTATCTAACGACGGCTATTGAGCGTGTCAATTCAGCACCGTTTTGAGATTCTTCCTTTTTAACCGATGCCAGCAATTGCAACAATCGGGCAAGCAGAAGATCAGAATTTGATGCCACTTTGATCAAATTGGCATTTTTGGTGAGAATCCCCTGTACCAGGGAAAGAAAGCCTAAAGTCGGCACATTCCCCGCCATCCAGTGAGCGACGAGACCCCGTGGAAGTGCACGGTATGACCGATCCTTGCGGAAATCACTGTCAATGTAGCCGTCCAGAATCAAGCGGTTCGAGAAGGTGTTTTCCAATAGTCGAGTCAGATTGGTTGCTCGGCACCAATCCGCGATATAGGCCAGACCGGCACCCGGAAAATGATGATGAATGGACTGTTTCCGGTTCATAAGACAGTGGGCAAACTCGTTTAAAATTTCGATAATCCGGTCGATGGGCCACTGTGCTAGCCGCCGCTGTGCATTTCGCAACGATTCAATAATCGCTGATACGTCACTAGATTCGTTTTCTGTAATTTGTCCGGAATAAAAATCCGTCTGTATCAAGGGTTTCATGCGAACTTCTCCGCCATGATGTCTCCACATCCCCGGACCTCTGCCTGCTGAGCCCGACCGATGACTTTAAAAGCGGTGCCCTTCCTGCCGCACGGGCAGTCATCCACACCGACGATAAATCCCACATCTTCGGTCAATACAGAGTGGCCCGGATAGGAAGTCTGGATGGGACTGATAAATTGCAGCAGCCCCTCCTTGCCTGGTGGCAATGGTTTCAGGGACATTTGATCCCGTACGATGACTTCACCCCAGACGGGTACATGGCGCTGACCGGCTTCACAGGTAGGATAAATCATTCCGGCTTGCTCTGTGAAGCCATAAAAATCAACGACATCCCCGCCCTCGACGCCAAAGACTTCGCTGCACCGAGAGACGAGTTCTTCAGGCGAGATCTTTAAGTCTTCAAGTTTTTTCCAACCCCCAATATGGATGATCTTACTGCCTTTCATTTTGTATTTTTTTTGACTGATTAAAAGCGGACGCACGGCGTGGGCATAAAGGATATAGGTGAAGCCAAAAATGACAACCTGCTCTTGCTCCTGCGCCGCTTGGCTCAAAAGTTCCTCCAGCTTTTTCTCATCCAGCATCAACTTGCCGTCAATTTCCTCCACGCACGTTAGTGCTTCGCTGGCACAAAAGAGAAGAGAGCGAATGGTCGAGCTTCTAGCGCTCACCTCTTTGGTTCGGGCGATGGATTCCGGAACGTCTAAAACAATGAACTTGCGGCGCTCATTGCCCAGCCGTTCCAACACAACTTTGTTGAAGCATTTCGACTGCCGGCGGCTTGTCTCTTGATCGAGCCCGATGCGACTGGGTCTACCGGTGGTTGTGGCACTGGAGCTTATGGTGCGAAAAACTTTGTCTTCCGGAACGGATAAAAGCAGTGTGTCTTTGAAAATGGAAGTCGGAAGATAAGGCAAATCCGCAAGCTCAGACCATTTTTGTGGATGGAATCCCCTCTTATCGCAAAGGGTCCGATAGGGACGGCAATTCTGATAATGAAGGGTCGTGACCTCTTTCATCGATTCGGCAAAAAGAGGTGTCTTGTCCTTTTGTGACAAAAGGTAAGGTTTCTGATTTAACAGGTTAATCAGATGGGTATTATGCATGGGAAGACACCTTCAATGCAGTTTGTTTTCGACAATGGAGACAATCGACTTGAAATCTTCAAGTTCGATACCCTCCTCGGGACTGATCTGGATGGAAAAAGTTTTTTCAAGATTGGCGATCAGTTCCACATGCAGGAGCGAATCCCACTCTTCAATCGTATCCGGACTGCTATGGTCGCCTATCGATTTAGCGGGAACACCCATGATTTTGGAAAATAATTGGACGCATTTTGTTTCTATATTGTTCATGAAACCCTCCAAAACTTTGTTTTATTTAGTAGTCAACACTGCTGCATAATTGATATTATGTCCGCCATCTTCAGCTTCCTTAACGGTCATGTTTCTCAACGTCCCCAGATGCTCTTTCTCAATTTTCCAGCCGCACCCATCAATGAATTTTCGGATCTCACCGATATTGCCGAAAAGTAAAATATGGTCTTCGGCCGGTGAATTGGCCGCTGTTGAGAAATAGCAGAATCCACCCGGCCTCATCTTTTTTGCCATTTTGGCCATCACGGCCTCACCATCCTGAATATGTTCGATGAGTTCACCCATCAACAGGGCATCCAGAGAACCGTCATCAAGGGGAATTTTACGCTGGATATCGCACTCATTCGGCTCGGCCCGGGTGGGATCAAGACCGGTGGCTTTTATCATGCGAAGCGTCATTTCCAAAGATGATGGGCTGATGTCCAGGAGTTTGGAATGCATATGGGGGCAGCCGCGCAAAAACTCAGAATGAAACAGGCCGTGGCCGACCCCGATTTCAGCACCAAATTTGAAATCTTTGACGATGGGAATATACTGGTCGAGAAAAAATTTAAAGATTTCATAATGGTTTTCCCAAAAAATTTGGGTCATGCCCAATCCAACGACATAGTTGATCATGTAATCGTCGCGTCCATAGACCTTTTCGTAGACGTCGTCGAATTCCGAATACCGGTAATGCCCCTCTTTGGCGAAGTACATTTCTTCAACCCGGATGGTTTTGGTGTACCAGAGATAGGTCTTTGCCAAATATTCATAATCATCGTCACGATCGATGACGTTTAACATCCGCTTGACAACATCTTCGGCGAATTCGAAATATCGCTGTTCCGCGATTTCGCAGTATTTGAAGACTGCTTTTTTCTGAAATGGCGATAGCTTCGCAATTTGTTCCATCACCTGCCAAAGATTGGGATAATTTTCTTCTATATTGATCACCTTGGTCCTCCTCATCGAATTTTACGGATTCTTGTTGTTACCCGGGTCGCTGTAAAAAAAGCAGATTTCAGATTCATCATTTTCGCTCAGCTTATTTATCGAAAAGTTTCTTATGATAAAAACTTTGTCGTAGGCACGAACGGTCGATTTTTCTCTAAACGTGATATCCGGATGAGACGAGACGTCTAAATCCTTGGGTCGTCTGAAGTTTGTTAGATAAGCCCAGGAAACTCCCTGGTGAACGTTTGCCCGAGCTGCGACATTTACGCAATATCGGTAATTGGCTTCAACGATTCCACGCACCAGAGAGAAAAAATCCCTAATATTATCAAGCATGACGGTTGTTTCCTGCGCTGATGTGTGGCATTCACTTTCTATATAGATACTGCGATCATAATCGGCCACTCTTTCAACCACCGGGTCGTTTTTGCGCTCAAAAAGCAGAAGCTTCCAGTTTGTATCGTCATCCATGACGACTTCTATTCGGGCGGCAGCCTCACGCACTTGTGCAACAACGCTATCATTTTTGATAATTTTTAGACGGCAGCTGTTTCTGATAAATTTATGGACATTGAATCGGCTAATTCTTCTTATAGACCGTGATGCACGGCCATCTACGCTTAGAAACGCCTGTAGTGATTCTTCGAAAATAGTTAAACCATTTACGTAATCTCTTGATCCCAAATAATAAAATGGGATATTAATGTCCATTTCATGATCTTTCATCGGAAACACATGCAGGGTTCAATATCCATTTTGACCAAAAGTTGAAGATGTCATACCGTTTTTGATTTATTTATGACGCCAATAGGTCTTGAGCCACTCGTCGGGCTCCCAAACAATCGACTAACGCCTTTGCGGAGTATGACACTTTCTCCCGGCGCTTTTCATCCTGCATCATTTTTTTTACCTGACGCTGCAAAAAGACAGGTTCAAGCGCATTTATCGGGCCGAGATCCACAGCGATACCTTCCTTGTGCCATCCCCTGGCATTTCGCCGCTGATTTTCAGCAATTTGAATCATCAGCGTCGGCAGACCCATGGCGGCCGTCTCAAAGGTTGTCATGCCGCCGGCGGTAATCGCGAGATCTGCCTCGGCCATGTTGCGGGCGATTTCGGTGTCGTCGATAAGCAGTGTCGCATAAATCGTTGGATTTTTCGCCATCCATTTTTGGATATCCGGAATTGAGGCATTCGCAGAGCTTGCCAATATGACGCGTTCGATGCTGGGATCCAAAGACTTAATTGCATCCAATGAAAATACCGTGGCGCCTTTATCATCCCCGCCACCGAATGTGAGAAGAACTTTTTTGACCTCTTTTCGAAAATTTGCTTTTGGCTGCCATTGCGCAAATTCTCCTCTGAGAAAGGCGTATTTCGGACCAAGCAAAAATCGTGTCTCTTTTCTTTGCCTAGCTGACGAATAATCACATTCCTTGGACGCCAGGCTGGGGTTAATTACCCAATCCGCCCAGAGTTGTTTTTGGATGCACCCGTCGAATTGTAACCAGCGCACGCCTGAATTATAAAGGGGTTGTTGATATTCCGCATTAGCATGATAGTGGTCGACAACAGCGGCATCGATTTGATTTTGTCGACAAAGCCGCACAACTTCTTGGGCATCCTCTTCAGGCGTCAGGGACCAATCCAGCAGTGTTAATCCATCACAGATGGATTCGAGCTCCTTGGCCTCAATGGTGCGCCGGGTTCTCAGGACGAATATCACCGAGGCACCGAGTGCTTTGAATTCCCTTGCTAACGCCATGCACCGGCGAAGATGCCCAGCGCCAATTTGAGGTGAAATATCACATCTAAATAAAAATCTTCCCATCGATCGACACGCAATAAATTATTTGCCGTAATTTTTTTATTAGCAACGCTGTTTGAACAAAACACGGGATTCAAACGCTTATTCTTGCCCCGTGGATTGTAAAATAATGTTTTTCGGCCGTTTCCCAATCCTCCGGAGTATCAATGTCATGCACAAGATAACGTGGAATCACGACCGGCATTGCGTTATCTGAATGAAATCGTTTTATTTTGCGATATATTTTTGCATCTGCCCAATAGAACTGCCCGGCGTCATGATAGGCTTCAGGCAGGTCCTGTGAACGCGTATCTAAATTTTCGGGCCATATCATCTCCAGTCTGCCGGTTTCGTTTATTTTTAGAGCTCGAAAAATGGGGGCGGGAAAGGTCGTCACGGAATATACTGAGGTTAAGCCGCGAACTTTAAGAAGTTCATAACCTTTCTGAATGGCTTCAGGCTGAATGAAGGGTGCGGTTGGATAAATGCAACAAAGTGTGCCGACGTTCTCATAATGCTTGCCTAGCCAATTCAGAGCGTGGAGAATCACTTTGGCTGTGCCGGTGTAGTCGTCTGCAAGTTCGGCCGGTCTTACAAATGGTACTTCTGCGCCCCAATTTCTGGCAACTTGCGCAATTTCCTGTGAATCCGTGGATACAATAATCCGATCAAATAGACCGGTTGCTAAAGCGGCCTTGATGGAATAGGCGATGATCGGTTGACCTGCAAAGGATTTGATATTCTTTTTCGGTATTCTTTTGCTCTCACCGCGAGCGGGTATGATGGCAACTATTTTATCGGGCATAATAGCTATTTCCTATTTGCAAAAAACCGCCTCATCTCTAATATTTCACCCTTTCAAGCGCATGACAAAATCAGAGCATCGATGCATTGATTCATCTTGTTTTCATCGAGCGCCGGAAAGATAGGCAATGAAATAATTTCCTCATAAGCTGTTTCTGCGATCGGACAAAGTCCTCGGCCGGTGCCAAGTTTTCTCCTGTAGTAGGGATGCAAATGCACGGGAATGTAATGAACATTGACACCAATTTCTTTTTCGCGCAGTTGTTGAAATAGCGTAGTGCGCTGCTTACCCAGAGATTTGAAATCGATTCGCACCACGTACAGGTGATAAGCATGGGTTACGTCATTGCTTACGCTGAGTGGCCTGATTGACTTCATACCTAGCAAACATTTGTCATAGTACCCAGCAATTTCTCTCCTGCGCTTCAAAAAGGCCGGTAGCTTTTTAAGCTGGGTGATGCCGAGGGCGCACTGTATATCTGAAATACGGTAGTTGTAACCCAAATCTACCATATGATAATACCAGGATCCTTCCCGTTCGCGTTGGCGATAATCTGAATCGATACCGTGGTTGCGAAACTGCTGAATACGTTTCGCCAGCGCCAGGTTGCTGGTGACAATCATCCCCCCTTCACCCGTGGTGATGTGTTTGACGGGATGGAAACTGAATACGGTCATGTCGGCAAGAGTTCCGGCTTTTTTACCCTTAAATTTAGCCCCTAAAGAATGGCAAGCATCGGCGATGAGGAAAATACCGTGCCGATCGGCAATCCTTTTCAACGCATCATAGTTGCAGGGGTGTCCGGTATAATCGACAGCAATAATGGCTTTGGTTTTGCAGGAAATTTTTTCTTCAACCTTTACAGGATCCAGCAGAAGGGTATTCGGATCGACATCAACAAATACAGGGGTGCCGCCCTGGTAAATCACGGCGTTGGTTGTTGCCGCAAAGGTAATCGGAGGTGCGATGACCTCATCACCAGGGCTTACACCAGCGGCATACATGGCACAATGCAACGCAGCCGTTCCACTGGAGACCGCGACCGCATGTTTCGCTTCTACATATTCTGCGACGAGTTTTTCAAACTCGGTGACTTTTGGACCGGTCGTCAACCAATCGGATCGCAAGACCTCAATTACTGCCTGAATGTCGTCTTCTTGAACGAATTGTTTGCCGTATGGTATCATTGCATTAAACCATCGTTTTCATATCATCAACGGTCAGCCACCAGGTATTGGTACCGGAATTATATTCAAAGTCTTCCGCCACTTTCTTGCCACCATCCTCACAAAACCGTCTTTTGAAAAATTTAAAAGCCGGTTTAATCAGATAGAAATTTTCATATTCCAATGTATTTTGGGCCTCATCCCGCGGTATCATTACTTCGTGGAGTTTTTCCCCGGGGCGTATACCCACGATTTCTGTCTTGCATTTCGGACCGATAATTTTGACAAGATCCATGATGTTCATACTTGGTATTTTGGGCACAAAAATTTCACCCCCGACCATCTGCTGCAGACATTTGAGCACAAAATTTGCGCCTTGCTCCAAAGTAATCCAAAACCGGGTCATACGTGGATCAGTAATTGGCAGAACCCCGTTTTGAACACATTTTTTGAAAAACGGAATCACACTGCCGCGACTACCGACAACATTACCGTAACGCACGACTGAAAAGCGGGTTTCATAACGACCGACATAGGAATTTCCGGCGACAAAGAGTTTATCAGAACACAATTTTGTCGCACCGTAAAGATTGATAGGGTTGGCCGCCTTGTCCGTGCTCAGCGCGATGACGCGCTCGATTTTTTGATCAATGGCAGCATCAATCACATTTTGTGCGCCTAAAACATTGGTTTTAACGGCTTCAAAAGGATTATATTCGGCGGCCGGAACCTGTTTGAGTGCCGCGGCATGAATGATGTAGTCAATACCTTGAAGCGCCCGGTATAGTCTTTCCTTATCACGGACATCACCGATAAAATATCGAACACAAGAATATTTTTCTGTCGAGTATACCTGGGACATCTCAAATTGTTTGAGCTCATCACGGCTGAAAATAATAAGCTTCCTGGGCTTGTATTTATTCAAAACAATCTCGGTAATCTTTTTTCCTAAAGATCCTGTGCCGCCGGTGATGAGTATACTTTTATCATTTAACATTCTTATCTTCCCTGCCATGTTTGATCAAACTCATTTTTCTTTTGTTCGCTTCCCAAATCAAAACGCGTGGTCTTCGCTCAAGGTCGGGCAAAAACGATTCGTATTCCTCATTACTTAGTACTAAAGAACGTATTTTGCGGTTTATATATCGTTCAGTTTTTCTGCTCAAATCATTAAGGTGATACTGATCGATATTTCCAACCAAGATGATATCGATGATACCTGTGTCTTTGCCCTCGGCATAGTCATCAATTAAATAGGCGCTTTCGAGATTGCCCAGGCGCTGCATAATACTGTCGATGACCTGGTCGATTCCCATTACCTTGCTGACCATGGATTTAAGCTCTGGAAAGAGAGCATGACTGGTGTTGGCTTTGTAGAACACTTGCCGACCGTTTTTTTCGGATTTAAGCAGGTCGGTTTTCTTCAGCTGATTGAGTTCTTCCCGAACGGCATTGGTCGATACATTGAACTCATTGGCCAGCTCCCTTAAATATGACCGCGTTTCCGGATTAAAAAAGAAACGCATCAGTAGCTTAACCCGAGTTTTTGACGTTATCAGTCCTGATAATAAATTATTCAAAATAAGATCTTTATTGAGTAGAATTTCTGTACATTATACCTGCAATTTTTTTCTATGTCAACTAATTCTACATGCAAAAAATGGACCATGATTATTTGCAGACTTCCGGTTAGCAGACCGGCCATTTGATTAATTGTATCGCCTAATCAACCTTAAACGGAAGATAAGAGTTGCAAATCGGCTATGATTTAATATATTTAAAATCTTGCTCCTCCTCAGCTAAATAATCATTTATACGTCTCAGGTTGCATCTCTATGGATAGATGTACTATCTAGTGTGCAGCCTAAAAAACTGAACGATTTAAGTTGAAGGACTTGCACTTCGGAAGTTCTGTTTTACCGCTGTCAATAGATTGTCCTTTTACGGATGCTTAGAGTCTGTTGGAAGGAATGATTGACTGATAACATGTTGATTAAATAATTTTTTTTTGAGGAGAGGGTCAATATGGAAAAAGGCGTCAAAATTTTGAACGCATCAGGCAAACTTGGCGTATTGATACCCGGCATGGGTGCTGTTGCAACGACTTTTATGGCCGGTGTGCAGGCCGTCCGAAAAGGCTATGGTAAGCCCATCGGCTCCCTTACCCAGATGGGGACGATAAGACTCGGTAAACGCACGGATAAGCGTGTGCCGACGATCAAGGAATTTGTCCCCTTGTCCGATCTTGAGGACATGGTCTTTGGCGGATGGGACATATTTGATGATGACATGTACGCGGCAGCGATTAACGCCGGCGTCCTTGATAACAAGACGTTGGACATGATTCGCTCTGAATTAAAAAGCTTGAAGCCGCTGCCGGCCGTTTTTGATCAGAGTTATGTTAAGCGACTCAACGGGACGCATATAAAAACCGGCAAAACCAAAATGGATCTTGCCGATCAACTGCGGCAGGATATTCGAAATTTTAGATCTGAGCACGATATCAGTCGAGCGGTCATGATTTGGTGCGGCAGCACGGAAGTCTACATCGAATCCAGTCCTGTGCACGAAAGCCTTGAAGCCTTTGAAAAAGGTCTCAAGAATAATGATCCGGCCATTGCGCCCAGTATGATTTATGCCTATGCCGCGTTGTCAGAAAAAATTCCTTTCGCCAACGGGGCGCCGAATCTTACCGTTGATATCCCGGCCATGACAGAATTGGCCAAAAAAAACAATGTCCCGCTTAGCGGTAAGGATTTTAAGACCGGCCAGACCTTGATGAAGACGATATTGGCTCCGGGTTTTAAATCGCGCCTGCTGGGAGTATCCGGCTGGTTTTCCACCAATATCCTTGGCAACCGGGACGGTGAGGTACTGGATGACCCGGACTCGTTTAAGTCCAAGGAAGTCAGCAAACTTGGGGCGTTGGAATATATTCTGCAGCCGGAGCTGTACCCGGAGCTATACAAAGATTTTTACCACAAGGTCAGAATCAATTATTACCCTCCTAGAGGCGATAATAAAGAGGGCTGGGACAATATCGATATATTCGGTTGGCTGGGATACCCGATGCAGGTTAAAGTGGATTTTCTGTGTCGTGATAGCATTCTGGCTGCGCCCTTGGTACTTGATCTGGCCCTGTTCATGGATCTGGCAGCTCGCGCCGGTATGCACGGTATCCAGGAATGGCTCTCATTTTATTTTAAATCTCCCATGGTGGCCGAGAATTTATATCCTGAACATGATTTATTCATCCAGCTAAAAAAGTTGAAAAATACATTGCGGCATATGATGGGAGAAGATTTGATTACACACCTGGGGCTGGAGTATTATGACTAATCCCCAATTGGGTAAAAGCACTCAATTGGGATGTCCGCAGTTGGTTGTCCGTTGTGGCTTGGAATTGCAGTCAGGAGTGCAAAAGTTTAAACTTCATATTACAAACGACCCAATTATAACGATTATGCCCTTTTCCAATCGCAAAAGCCATTAAAGCGGAAAGGAGGGTTTTTGACCTGCGGCAGCAACATTCCAAGTTAGCTTGGAGATTTTAGAGCTGAAATTTTTCTCAATCACCTTATCAAAAAGGCACGCTAACGTTGCGATTGCCTGGGTAAATTTTTGAAATGGCATTTTAACCTCAGCAAAAGGAGTAGATAGTATGCCTTGGGGAACAAATCTGATTTCTATTAAACCCGCGCACTCAAATATATTGCATAGCTGAACAATTTTAAATTCTTGTTGCTCATGTGAATATTGTGGGTCAATTCTTTTTCTGATAGATCGTGCCAATCGAATGAGTGGATTCCCTGCTTGAGGTTCATTTGCCACAATCCATCCGCCTGGTTTCAATAGATTAACCATATACCGCAGCATTGTATACGAATCAGTTAAATGATGGAGCACACCGATAAGTAATATAACATCGAATCGCCTCTCGGTTTTAAAATTTTTCAAGTTAATATTATAAAATGTAATTCTTTCGCCGGAATGGAAGGCTCTCGCATATTTTATCAAGTCTTCAGAATAATCTAAACCGCAATATTCATAGAATTTCCCACCTAAATAATCCACCGAAAACCCTGCTCCGCAGCCGACTTCCAGTAAACTTATATCACCATTTATCGTTGCCACCTTCATCGTTTGCTCCAAACGACATTTTCTAGCAATACGGCTCGATGGCAGAATGTCTTTCATCAAATAATTGGTAGCAATTCGATTGAATAACCTGCGATCTCTGGTCTCATGCTTGCTTTCAGATTCAGAATATTGATGGGATGACAATAGCCGGCTCCTTCTTGGATGGTTAAAATTTTGACCGGAATAGGCGGCTGAACGGCAAAAACCACATCGTTAATATAACCGCCACAAGGTCATCGCCTGTTTCGCTTAACGATCAGGTCTGCGACAATACCGATCAGGGAAACTTGCAGAGCAAAAAGGAATAACAGAATTGTAGAATCAGTCAGATTATACAGGTAGAAAACATCATAGCTGAGCCTGCAGATGCCCAAGACAAAGAGAACTACTGAAAATGGCATAAAGAATCGCAAAGGGTTGAAGTATGTAATTGTACGGATAATAAGTATCAAAAATCCAAGTGCATCTTTTGGCTTGACCTTTGAACAGCCTTCACGCTTATTGTAATTAATCGGTATATATTGAATTCTGTAGCCTTCTGATATCAAAACCAAGCTTATGGTTGTCGTGAATGAAAAACGGTTCGGAAGAATGTGAATATATTTTTCTACAATCTCTTTACGAAATGCTCTAAAGCCAGAGTTTAGATCTGGAATTTCCATCTGTGTTAGGTAATTGGCGAGTTTATTTAACAGCCATTTGGCTGGTCTCCTGATTAATGGGATGTGTACTTTTGAGCCAGTTCTTGAGCCAACAACCATATCGCTAGATTGCATGCCTGACAACAATTTTGAGAAATTTTCGTGTGGATAGGTACCATCTAAGTCGGTAATGGCTATAATTGAATAGTTTGCTTGGCGTATTCCGGTTTTTAACGCTGCCCCATATCCCCGGTTACAATCATGTCTGATCAGCGTTATTTGCTCCGACAATGAACCTAGGATTTCAGAAGTACCGTCTGTAGAACCATCATCGACCACGATTAGTTCCACTGGGGCTTCTAAACTATTCAGTGCTGAGATGAGCTTATCTAAAACATCTTTGGCGACCCCATTTTCATTGTAGACCGGAACGACAATACTCAATCCTGATCTAGCATCAGAATACGTCACAATTGCATCTCCTAAATTATCAATATATTTTTTTTCTTTGTATTATTTGGCTGTATTTCAAGCCTTCTGTTACGATAAGGCGAATCCCCAAAATGGATAATCCATAGATAAAGGGCCGTAAAGGAACGGAATAACGGGGTAAAGGGGTGCCGACAATATGGACCAGGATAAAATATATCATTATCAAAGAAATAAATCTGGCGACAATTAAACCCTCTTTCGCAAGCAGTCTGCTAGTCCCCGGAAACCAGATAAATATCGAAGTCGCCAGAGCGATTACGGTTAATAGTCCGTGTAGCGATTTCATTAGTTGATGGGTCAAACCGAAAAAACCGTTGTGGTGATGGTAAGGAGAAGTAGATACCGGATATATAAATATATCTCCCATGCCAACAATCATATCCCATGAAAAAAACATAGTTGGTTTGCCAATCGTGTACCAGTACAGATATTTTAAAGGTTCACTGCTAAAACGACGAAATATTTCTTTAAGAACAGATGGCATGTCCCGACGCTTTGTCCATTGCGGATCGAAATGGTTCGGGAAACCATACGTTTTGAAATCGTTATTATAGATCAGGTTCGGATACATACCCTTATGGATTGTTACAAGGGCCAACCTACTTTTACTAGGATTGACCAGCTTGTTCCGCAGCACCCACGGACCATACGTTGCGCTAAAGCCGACTATCAAAAACACTGCCAACACCCATGCCTTTTTATTTTGAAAAAAAATAAAAAATACTGGAATAAGAAAGGCGATAAAATACAGCATGGTTGGACGAATCAGTAATGATATCCCCAAGATAAGACCTGCAATCAGGGCATGCAGTCGGCCTTTATTTTGGGCAACGGCTGACATGGCCCAGCCAAGCAGCGTCAAAAAAAAAGTAAATAACGATTCGCTGAGCACATAAATATTGAACGCAACCAGGTGAGGGCTGATGGCCACCAGAAATGCACCGCCCAAAGCCCATGGGCAATTTAGAAAGGTTCTGAAGAAAATGAATGCAATAAAAATGGTCAATGAACTGATGATGGCCTGGCTGACAACAACGAAACCGACCATTTTTTGCAGTGGGGAAATCTTGATAAAAGGCAATAAAAACAGGGAATAGCCCGGGGTTCTGCGAGCATCCGGCTCGGGGATGAACTCTTCAATTTGACTCGGGCCTTGCCGTGAATAGACACCATATTTTTCCAAATTATAAGCGTAATGATAATATTCTGCTGCATCCTTCATGATGGGTTTAAAAACCACGGTTTTATTCGCCATCTCAATCCGGAGGTAAAGCCCGACTGCAATAACGCTAACGATAATGAGGGCTGTTATAAAATTTCTGGCGGATGCGCCTGAAATAAATATTTTCTCATTCGGCATTTTTTCTCCATCGCCACATGTGACGGTCAACTTTTAACTTGGCCTTTCCGGATAACCACATAAAATCATTGCATCAGCATGTACAAGCATCTATCAAAAAAGTTCTTTTAGTGGAAACAGATCAGCATCGGTAATAGAAGCATCATATCCTGTGAATTTTTTGTTGATTTCTACGATTACTTGACGGCTTTTCACCATTAGCGCTTTAAATTCATCGGATATCCATGGCATATCAACATCTTTATTGATATATGCCACATTTGACCAGTCGCCTAAATTGTCAGGTGGTATGTGCCCGGTTTCAACAGCTTGATCAAAAAGAACTGTCCCCGGGAAAGGTGTGTAATAGCTGGGACCCATAATCGGAAAAATTATATGTCTGCTGTTTTGGAAAATATTGTATATCAGTTTTAATGTTTTTTTATATTCAGCAATTGTCTCATGGGGGATACCGCCCATAAAATTATAGGTTGCCATAAACCCGTTCTTATTTATTGTTTCAATTACTTGATAAATTTGGTCTAATGTTATCTTTTTATTCATCATCTCAAGCGTTTTTGGCGAGCCAGATTCAATCCCAAAAGCAAAATGATAGAATCCTGCTTTTTTCATAATCTCAATTGTCTCATTATCAAATTTTGAAAACAGATCAACTCTGCCGCCGGCTCTTATATGAAGTTTAATATTCATTTTTATTAACTGCAGACAAATATCGATTATTCTCTTTTGATCAATTGTGAAGTTTTCGTCCATAAAACTTAAGCCGTCAATATTATAATTGTCGACGAGGAATCTAATATCATTCATAATCTTATCAAGATTTTTTTTAGAATATTTTGTCTGTTTGATAGAGTTGTAACAAAATGAGCATTTAAAAGAACAGCCTTTCGAAGAGACGACTTCAAAATACCGTGTGATGTATTTTTTCTTTTTCCCCAGGATATATTTTTCCATTTTCAGAAGATGATAGGGAAGGTCGGGTATTTCGTTTATATTATATTCAGGTGCCGGATTAGTTTTAATTAACTTATTAGCGTCATTTGCAAAACAAAGGCCATTGATGTCTTCGAAACTCTTATTCATTATAAGTCTTTGAACCAATTCAGGGAAGGAAAGATCCCCTTCACCGTAAACAACGATATCAACGAGTGGATCCCGGGCTGTCATCTCGGGCAATATTGTGGGATGAGAGCCTCCCCAAACAATAGGGATATTCTGATCAAACCCGCGGACGATAGAAGAGAAACGAATACCATTTTCAATCTGTTTTCCGGAGATAGCTGATATTCCCACACAAACCGGTGTGCGTTTTTTTAGATACTGCCTCAGTTTGTTGTCTGGATCTTGCTCAGCGGCTTCATCTATCAGGGCAACGGTAATACCCTTTGAAATCAAATGTGCTGCCAGAGTCAATATGCCATGCGGTATTGTAATTGATCGCATATAGGATTGAATACCCCAGTCTTGAATAGATGGTCTTATAAGAATGACTTCAGGTTCAGGAGAAGCTGTCACAGAATTCTTTATTTTATTCATTAATAAACCTTTTCTCAATTAATTATAAAACTTCATTGCTGTCCAAAATAATTTGAAAATCAAATACTGCCTTTAATAAAAACAGGCAGTTATAAACGGGAAATTAGTGATTTAGAAATCAGGTTGTACCTTTTCAAAGTCGATGCTGTCCAAAACCCTT
>Ga0209637_1000120_pt1 | contig 35460 bp, 25 predicted proteins | sample OlaalgELextract3_2_FD_187379 | JGI IMG/M metagenome (GOLD analysis project Ga0209637, IMG submission 187379) | Olavius algarvensis symbiont microbial communities from Tuscany, Italy - Type G ELBA extract 3 (SPAdes) (version 2) | ecosystem: Host-associated > Annelida > Digestive system >... | reverse complement strand
GCCGACATCGCGATCAGTTCGGCGGAAACCGCCCAAACATACGGTATCGAACCCCGTGTCGCCATGTGCTCTTATTCCACCGGAGAATCCGGTAAAGGAGCCGATGTCGACAAAGTGCGCGCCGCCACCCGACTCGCCAGGGATCGCCATCCTGAACTGAAAATCGAAGGACCCATCCAATATGACGCCGCCGTGGATGCCGGCGTTGCCAGAACCAAATTACCCGACAGCGAAGTGGCCGGTCGTGCGACAGTGTTTATTTTCCCGGATTTAAATACCGGCAATAATCTTTACAAAGCGGTCCAACGGTCCGCCAACGCCGTTGCCATCGGACCGATCCTGCAGGGATTAAACAAACCGGTCAATGACCTCAGTCGCGGAGCTACCATACCCGACATTATCAACACCGTAGCGATCACGGCGATTCAGTCGCAGGCCGCTGGGACATGATTGCGGATTGCGGAATGCGGTATAATTCCTATTAATCAATCCGCAATCCGCAATCTGAAATCCGCAATTTAATGACGGGTTGTCTTAACCAGCTAATATATCAATTAAATTTAAGTACTAATATATGAGGTAAATTTATGAAGGTGTTAGTTATTAATTCCGGCAGCTCCTCCATCAAATACCAGCTCTTCGACATGACAGATAAGACCGTTCTGGCTGCCGGTCTGCTGGAGCGGATCGGCGAATCCGCAAGCCGGTTGACTCATCATTCCCGCAATGAGCAAGGCGAAATGGCAAAAATCGTCAAGACCCAGGCGGTGGCAAACCACCAGGCCGGCTTTCAGCTGATCGGTGCAGTCCTGAATGAATCCGGTGCCGTGCGTGACAGCGGTGAGCTATACTGCATCGGCCACCGCGTCGTGCACGGCGGTGAAAAGTTTCGCGAACCGACCCTGATCAACCGGGAAGTCATCGAAACCATCCGCCAGCTGATTCCACTGGCCCCTTTGCATAATCCTCCCAATCTCCTCGGCATCGAAGTCGCATTAGCGGCCGCCCCGCAGGTACCCCAGGTGGCCGTGTTTGATACGGCATTTCATCAATCCATTCGCCCGTGGGCGTTTCGCTATGCGCTGCCGCAGAATCTATATGAAGACCATCAGGTGCGCCGCTACGGTTTTCATGGCACTTCCCACTGCTATGTCGCCAAGCAGGCGGCCCGGCACCTAAACAGGCCCCTGGATTCCCTGAATTTGATCACGCTTCACCTGGGAAACGGAGCCAGTGTGACCGCCATTGAAAATGGCAGGAGCATCGACACGTCCATGGGCATGACGCCGCTGGAAGGCCTGATCATGGGGACCCGTTCGGGCGATATTGACCCAGCCATAATCTTCTACCTCGGCAGTCAAGTCGGTTACGCATTGGATGAGGTCGAATCTTTACTGAACAAACAAAGCGGCCTCAAAGGAATTTGCGGCGTTAACGACATGCGCGAAATAGGTCAACGGGCCGATAAAGAGGATAAGGCGGCTAAACTGGCCATCGAAATGTATTGCTACCGAATTAAAAAGTATATCGGCGCTTATTACGCAGCGCTGGGGCGGGTGGATGCCCTGGTATTTACCGGAGGTATCGGAGAAAACGCGGCCGCTATCCGTTCGCGCTGCTGCGAAGGCCTATCCCGACTGTCCATAGAAATTGATGAAGACGAAAACAACATCCAATCCAAGGCTATCCACGAAATTCAACGTGTCAAAATGGCCGTCAAAATTCTGGCCATTCCAACCAACGAAGAACTTGAAATTGCCGAACAGACCGTCGAACGAATAAAGGCCGGGTCTTAATTTCGAATACCCGATTTGAAAATCGAAAGTATCTATATTTGAAAATCTCAGCATCCCGACCATTGAAAGCCGCCAACAAGTTCTTATTATAAACATTAACATTTTGACATCGAATTCACCTTACCCATAAGGAGGGTAGCATGACCGATACAACTAGCTATAAAGATCTCGGATTGGTAAATACCAAAGAGATGTTTCGCAAAGCCATGGCGGGCGGGTATGCCATTCCAGCCTATAACTTCAATAACATGGAACAGCTGCAAGGGATTATTCTGGGTTGTGTCGCATCCGGGTCACCGGTTATTTTGCAGGTTTCCGGCGGTGCCCGCAAATATGCCAATCCGACGATGCTGCGATATATGGCCGCGGGCGCCGTCCGGATGGCCAGGGCCGAAGGAGCCGACATTCCGATCGCGCTTCATCTGGATCATGGCGACAGTTTCGAGCTGGCTAAATCCTGCATTGACAACGGATTCTCTTCGGTGATGCTGGACGGATCACACCATCCATTTGAAGAAAATGCCCGCATAACCCGGCAGGTTGTCGATTACGCCCACCAAAAAGATGTTACGGTAGAGGGGGAGCTCGGTGTACTTGCCGGCGTTGAAGATGAAGTATCCCATGAAGTTTCCAATTATACAAAACCGGAGGAAGTCGAGGAATTTGTTTCCAAAACAGGTGTGGACAGTCTGGCGATATCGATCGGCACCTCTCACGGAGCTTTCAAATTTAAAGTTAAACCCGGCGAAGAAGTCCCGCCCCTGCGCTTTGATATACTTGAAGAAATAGAAAAACGTGTTCCGGGATTTCCGATTGTACTGCACGGTGCATCGGCGGTGATCCCAAAATATATTGCAATGATTAACCGTTATGGCGGAAAAATGGACGACGCTGTCGGCATTCCCGAAGAACAGCTCCGCAAGGCCGCTAGTTCGGCGGTTTGCAAAATCAACATCGACAGCGATGGCCGTCTCGCGATGACGGCCGTCATCCGAAAAGTTTTTGCCGAGAATCCGTCTGAGTTTGATCCCCGCAAATATCTCGGTCCGGCCAGAGAAGAGTTAGTCAAGATGGTCACGCACAAAAATGAGAAGGTGCTGGGCAGCGCAGGAAAAGCCTGAAGGATTGCGGATTGCGGATTATATTGTCTAACCTATGTCTACAAAGGAGCTGAATATGCGGGATTTTATGTCGCTTACGGATTTTAGCAGGGTCGCATTTATTTCGACCCGAATTGCCGGAACGGACGGCGTATCACTGGAGATTGAAAAATGGGCGGATGTATTCGAACAGGAGGGATTTACCTGCTATTATTTTGCCGGTGAACTGGACCGGCCGCAGGAGGTTTCTTACCGGGTGCCGGAAGCGCATTTTACGCACCCGGACATCAAAGATGTCTACCTGCAATCGTTCGGCACCACCCTGCGTGATCGTTCAGTATCCAAAAAGATTTACCAGTTGGCAATCAAATTAAAGGATGAATTATACGAATTTGTGGAAAAAAATGATATTCATATTATCATACCCGAAAATGCACTCACCATCCCGCTAAACATCCCCCTGGGAATAGCGCTGACCGAATTTATTGCCGAAACCAATATTCATACGATTGCCCACCATCATGATTTTTACTGGGAAAGAGATCGATTTATGATCAATGCCGTGCAGGATTACTTAAACATGGCCTTTCCGCCCGTTTTGCCGTCCATTCATCACGTGGTCATCAATTCGGTGGCCGATATGCAGCTCGGCCTGCGGACGGGAGTATCATCGCATATCGCTCCCAATGTCATGGATTTCGCGAAATCCCCGCCAGCGCCTGATGATTACACCTCCGATATACGTCAGGCGCTGGGAATTGAAAACGATGAACTATTCATTCTGCAACCCACCCGGGTCGTGCAGCGCAAGGGAATTGAGCATGCTATCGAAATGGTCAACCGACTCGGAAGAAAAGCGAAATTGATCATCTCCCATGCATCCGGCGACGAAGGCTATGATTATGAACAACGGCTAAAAGACTATTCCAAGCTCATGAAAGTGGATACGGTCTTTGTTTCGGATATCATCAATGAGCACAGGGGGCAAACGGCAGACGGGCGGAAGATCTATACGCTTGAGGATATTTTCCCTTACTGTGATCTGGTTACCTATCCTTCCACTTTTGAAGGTTTTGGCAATGCTTTTCTGGAAGCCGTGTATTTTCGCAAGCCGATCGTAGTCAACGCTTATTCGATATATACCAAAGATATCAAACCCAAGGGATTTTCCGTCATTGAAATAGATGGTTATGTAACATCCGAAGCGGTTGAGAAGACGAAAAAGGTATTGGATGATCCCGCTCTCTGCCGCAAGATGGTGGATCTTAATTATGACCTGGGGTTGAAATACTTTTCCTACAGCGTCCTGCACCGGGGACTGAGCGATTTCTTAAGTTCGCGGGGTTGGATAGCGCCCGCGCGTTAAAGATTGAATATTGAAGAATGAAATTTGAATATTTATTGTATTCTATCTATTTTTATTAACTGCCATCGTCAAGGAAGCAAAAACTAAAGGAAGCACAAAAATGGAGAGCATGCAAAAAGTTAAACAGTTGCTAACTGACATATATGGTGAGAAGTCCGGCCAGGCGGCCCTTGAACGACTCCAGCCGATAATTGAAAAATTTACGGGCCCAAAAAGAGAAAAGGAAGAATTCTTCTCACAGGAGGATGTCGTTTTGATCACCTATGGCGATACTTTGCAAAAGCAAGGACAGGCGCCGATTGCCACCCTGCATGAATTCGCCAACAATTACCTGAAAGGCGCCATATCCACCATACACTTTTTGCCTTTTTTCCCCTACTCGTCGGATGACGGATTCTCGGTCATGGATTTCTTTCAAATTAATCCGGAGCTGGGTTCCTGGCAAAACGTGAACGACATCGGCAAAGACTTCCAGCTGATGTTTGACTATGTGGTCAATCATTTTTCCGCAAAAAGCCAATGGTTTGATGACTATTTGTCGGATAAAAAGGGATTTGAAGACTTTGCCATCGAAGTTGATCCGTCCCTTGATTTATCCATGGTCACCCGCCCCCGGTCTTTGCCGCTGTTATCGGAATATCAAAAACAAGACGGACGCCCGGTTCATTTATGGACCACCTTCAGTGCCGATCAAATTGACTTTAATTTTGCCAGCCTGGATGTGCTGGCCAAGATGACCGAAGTTTTGCTCTTTTATGTCCAGCAGGGTGCAACGATTCTGCGGCAGGATGCCATCGCCTATTTATGGAAAGAAATCGGCACTGAATGCATCCATTTGCCGCAAACCCATGCCGTGGTTAAGCTGTTTCGTGCAATTCTGGATCTTGTCGCTCCCGAAGTCATGATTATTACGGAAACAAATGTGCCCCATGCAGAAAATATCAGCTATTTCGGCAATGGTCGGGATGAAGCCCAGATGGTTTACAATTTCACCCTGCCGCCGCTGCTTTTCTACACATTTGTCAAAGAAGATGCAAGCGTTCTGACGGATTGGGCCAGAGGGCTCCACCTGAAATCTTCCGGTCACACGTTTTTTAATTTCACCGCATCCCATGACGGCATCGGCGTTCGCCCCCTAGAAGGCATCCTGCCCCCGCAAGAACTGGAGGCGCTGGTCGAAGTCGTTGAAACGAATGGGGGACAGGTCTCCTATAAACGCAACCCGGACGGTACGGACAGCCCCTATGAGCTGAACATCAGCTATGTCGATGCAATTCTGGCCGACAATGACTCCAGCCGGGCGGATAGATTTCTGGCATCCCAGTCAATTCAGTATGCCCTGCCGGGCGTGCCGGCCACCTACATCCATAGCCTGCTGGGCTCACGCAATTGGACGGAAGGCGTCGAGCAGACCGGCAGAGCCAGGACGGTTAACCGGGAAAAACTCCAGGTAGAAGAAATTATCAAAGAATTAATGAATCCGGAATCATTCCGGTCACGCGTATTTTACCCCTATATCAACTTAATCAAGACCAGAAAAGAGCAGCCTGCATTTCATCCGAATGCGGAATTTGAAATTTTAGACATGGGACCGCAAGTGTTCGCCATACGGCGATCATCTGACAACCAGACCATATACGCGTTGACGAATATATCTTCGTCGGTAGCGACGGTCTCAATTTCAAACACGGATGCTGCCAATTCGATGACCGACCTGCTCTCGGGCGAATCATTCGCGCCGGCTAACTTAACATTGAAGCCCTATCAGTATCTTTGGTTGACGGCTAATTAGTATTGAATTAAAGCGTTCCGAATACGGCAATAAATATTTCGACATGGTGTGCATCGATTTAAATGTTGTATTCACCGCAGAGTCGCAAAGAACGCAGAGTTGTTAGTTTTTGCTTTTGTCGGTGAGAGGCCGACAAATTGATACACATACAGACTTGGTTATATTAGCTTTCGCATATAAGTCAAATGTGTCTAAATAAAAATGAACTTATTAGTACAAACTAGAAAGAATGAGGTATGCGATGATTGATGCTGCTGCACTGCTAGAAAAAACCAAGGAAGGCTTTGGAACATTAAACGTATCGCAAAAGTATATCGATTCTGCTTTCAAATGGCTTAAGATCTGGTTAACCGACGATGCATTCACCGATTACCTACCGCAGATCGGCTACCTGATCGAATCTGAAAAATGGGATTTTCTGCTGGATTCCTTCTATCAGATCATCCCCTTCGGCACCGGCGGTCGCCGCGGACTGGTCGGCATCGGTCCCAATCGGATCAATCCCTGGACCATCCAATCGTCGGCGCAAGGGCACTCCCAGTATCTTATCAAGCAATTTGGCGAACAAGCCAGGCAGCGCGGTGTTGTCCTGACCTTTGATGTCAGAAAATATACCCAAAAAGGGATCTATGACGAGACGCGCCCCAACCCCATCATGAATCTCGACGGCCTCCAACTGGCTACCGCCGCCGCCGCGGTGTATGCCGCAAACGGCATCAAAGTCTATCTGTTCCCAACCGCCAGAAGCACTCCCGAACTTTCATATGCAATCCGCCATCTGAACGCCATCTCAGGCGATATGTTCAGTGCCAGTCATAACCTGCCCACCGACAATGGCAAAAAAGTGTACGACCAGTACGGCGGGCAATTAATTCCACCGGATGACCAGATTCTGGTCGACGAGGTTACCGGGAATGTTGACGGGATTTTGACCCTGGATATCGATGAAGCCACCGACAAAGGGCTGATTGAATTTGTCGCTGAAGCACTGGATAACGATTACTACGAAGCGGTCTGCGCGGTGTCCTTATCCCAAGAACGAGATATAAAGATTGTATTTTCTCCGCTGCACGGAACCGGTCTGACCTCTGTTTATCCGGTTTTAAGAAAAATGGGTTTTGACGTCAGCCTCGATCCGCAAACATCGAATTTAAGCGGGGCCTTTGAAAATGTCACCTATAACATACCGAATCCCGAAGTGATCGAATCCTTCAGCATATCCTTGCCGTTTGCAGCCGAAATTGATGCCGATATTTTAATCAGCACCGACCCGGATGCGGACAGGATCGGTGTAATGGCAAAACATAACGGTGCCTGGCAGTTTTTGACCGGCAACGAAATCGGAATCATATTGACCAACTATGCAATTTCCAAATATGCCTCCAATGGTCGCTTAAATCAGAACAGTACCCTGATTAAAACCGAAGTCACCACCTCTTTAATGCAAAAAATAGCCCTGGAGAACGGCGTGCAATGCATCGGAGATCTTCTGGTCGGTTTTAAATACATCGGCGATGTAATGAATAAAATTGAAGCAGAAGGTAAAATCGACGATTTTATTTTCGGGGCCGAAGAAAGCCATGGATATCTCACCGCTAATTACGCGCGGGATAAAGATGCCGCCTGCGCGGCTGTCTGGATATCAGAACATGCCGCCGAGTTAAAAAAGAAACAAAACTCCCTGCTGGACGATCTCAATGAGATCTATTCAAGATATGGCTACTGCCACAATTACCTGACCGAGATCCGATTACTAGGCGCCCGAGGTATGGAACAAATCGGCCATATTATGGATCATTTAAGGAATGCGACAATCGAAGCCTTCGGCAATTTCACTGTCAAAGAACGATTTGATCGCTGGCAGGGAGAACCGCAGCCCCATCTATCAAAAACAGACACCTCCGCCAGAAATGTAATCGTGTATAATCTTAAAAATCGATTGGACACTTCCAGCATCAGAGTAACCGTGAGACCCTCCGGCACAGAACCGAAAATCAAAATGTATTTTGAAGTCGTCGGCAGGCCTTGCAGCATGGAAAAGCTGGCGGATGAAAAACAGAAAATTATCGACATCCGGCTGGAGTTGGAAAAAACCGTTATGCAATACTGCTATAAGCTGCTGGACGTGGATTTTCCGGACAGAGGCTTTTTATTGTTCTGGCAGCTGCCGCTGGCCGATAAGCTGAAGTATTTTGAAATCGAGGAAAATATCGTTGATTTGAAAAATATTTCAGATGCCGACAATAGAAAAAAGGAACTGGATCAACTGCTGTTATTTTTAGGGGCCAATCCGGTTGAAAAAATCAACAACGCCTTCAGAGAGAAATTTAAAGCTGGCGTTCTTGAATACCTGGGTTTGAAAAAATAAGTCGGAAGACAGAATGCCGCTGACAGAGGACTGAGTAATGAGGACTGAGGACAGAAGTCAGAAGACAGAGGGCAGAAGACAGATGACAGATCTTAGGGTTTCAGGTGTCAGGTTTCAGGTGTCAGAAACCTGAGGACAGGGGATAGAGAACAGATAAGATAGAAGATAAAAGTTTTAAAATGGCCGTGTAGGCCTGAAAAGTTAAATGCTAAATTTAAAGAAAAAAGTAAGATAAAGGAGGACGATTATGGAACTCCTGGAAATATTGCTACAAAATAATTTGGCAATCTTTTGTCTTCTGATCTTAATTCTTGCATTTCTTGCCCTGCTATATGCAATTGTTATTACTTTTTGGAGATGTAAAGTCAAAATCTGTATTTGCAAAAAAGATGGAATCGTAATTGAAACGAAGCCAAATATCTTATATCAGGTTCAATCTCCGAATGAATCTTTAAATTGGAGCATTTGATGACATTTCCAGCTAATAAAACCAAACTTGTCTGCACCATCGGGCCGGCTTCGGACTCGCCGCTGATTCTTGAACGATTGATATTAGCCGGTATGAACGTTGCGCGTCTGAACTTTTCCCACGGGGATTTTGCCAGCCACAAACAGGTCATAAAAAAAATAAGGGGTGCATCCGAAGCAGTCGGACAGCGGGTTGCCATTATGGCCGATCTGCCGGGGCCTAAAATGCGAGTCGGCCAGATTGCAGATGAGCCGATCGAACTGAAGGCGGATGACCAATTTACCCTGACGACCGAAGAAATAATCGGTGACGCCGAACGCGTATCGGTGAGCTTTTCGCGGTTGCCCCAGACGGTAAAACCCTTCGATCGGTTGTTTTTAAACGACGGCTACATTGAGATTGAAGTACAGGAAATTGTGGGAAATGATGTCCGCTGTAATGTGATCGTTGGCGGAAAACTGCGCTCCCGCAAGGGTCTTAACCTTCCCGGTATCGATCTGGGGATCAGCGCATTCACCGAACATGATCACGAATGCCTGAAATTCGCCCTGGAAAATGGGGTGGACGCGGTCAGTCAGTCCTTTGTTGAAACCGCCAATGACATTGTTGAAGTCCGTGAAGCTGCAACCGCGATGGGTCATAACCCCTTTATCATTGCCAAAATCGAACGGGCCGGTGCCCGCAAACACTTAACCGAAATCCTTCAAACCGCCGATGCAATTATGATCGCCCGCGGAGATCTGGGGGTGGAAATTCCCATTGAGCAGATTGCCGTGGCCCAAAAGAAGATCATGGGGCTGGCCAATTTGATCGGAAAACCTGTCATCACCGCCACCCAGATGCTGGAATCCATGACCACCAACCGGCGCCCCACCCGGGCGGAGGCCACTGATGTGGCCAATGCCATCCTGGACGGCACGGACTGTGTCATGCTCTCAGGGGAATCCGCCATGGGTGAATATCCGGTTGAATCGGTTCGGATGTTGGCCCGAATCGCCGCCGCCATCGAGCCGTATCGCACCTCGATGGCGATCAAAGAAGCACTGCGATCCGGCAAAGAAGAGGATGAAGTCAACTTGAAGGATCTCATTGCAATGAGCGTTGAAACCGCTCTAAAGCGGGTGACTCCACCCACCGTAATTGTCCCCACCAGGAGCGGCGCGACCGCCAGAAGCATCACCCGCTTCCGATTGCCGGTCTGGATTACGGCCGTCAGCTCCCAGGCCAAAACCTGCCAGGACCTTTCGTTTTCTTACGGCGTCTTTTCGATCTGTGAAACCGAGCATCCGGAAGACTGGAAATCCTGGGTTATAAAATTGCTTGAGAATCAGGGCGTTTCCGGAGATCTGGTCGTCATGACGGAGGGACCGTCAGCCAAGCACCCGGAACGAAATATTCGGATGGAAATTATCGATCTGCGAATAAATAATCCACCCTGAAAATAAGCTTTCAAGTGATCGTAAATTTTAGTTTGAAATTCGAGGAATGCCGTTTGATCAAAGTTCCGGCGGATTATTTATCTCATGCTGCGCATTATTCTTATGCTGATTTTATTACCCTAATTGAGCGAAGCCCAATTAGCAGGTATTGGGTATTGGCTATCAGGTATTGGTTTGGTGGCCTTGCGTAACTCATTTTATATGGCCCTTGCGGGTGATATTTTAATAATCAAACCCATTCCTTAAAACCAATACCCAGTACCAGATACCGAGTACCCACCAATTGAGTTCCACTCAATTGGGGTATTAGGTTGCAGGGCGCAGCAATTGAAGGATCGAATCCAGTGGAAAATGTAACCGACAGCAAAATTCCGATAATCACCGTCGGCAGCGGAAATGTCGAATATATTCTCCAACACAACGGGGAAGTGGAGTTGGGGAAAAAGCACGTCATAAACTCCCATGAGTTGATCGGCGGCAGCTGCGTTAATTATTCATTGCGATTGTTAAATGTTGGGACCCCTGTATTCCCGGTACCGTTAGTCGGTAAAGACCCTAACGGGTATAAAATTCGGGATGAAATTCTTGAAGCCGCGCTTCAGAAAGGGCTGACCGCCGAAGAAAAGCAATTCATAGAATCTGACGATTTTTTTATTCCGGGTGTGCGGACTCCCAGGGCGACCGTTTTAGTCCACCAGGAAAGACGAACGATATTCTCAGAAGCTTTTATGGGCAGCCCGCTGACTGAGAATCATATTCAAAAGCGTTTTAACCTGTTAAATCAAATTCATTCAGGACACCATGCCTCGGTCATGATCGGTCATATTACACTCGATTCAGATACGCATAGACCCGGGTTAATCACCAAGATGGTGATTGATTATTTTCACGAAAAATACCTGATGTTCGCCAATTTCGGCAACAGTCAACTCCAGCATGGCATCGGTTTCTGGCAAGAGGATCTAAAGCACATCGACCTGCTGCAGCTCAATGTTGAAGAAATTAAAAAGATGTTCAAGCAGGCAGATCAATTTAAATCGCTTTATGATATCATCACGTGGCTGCAATATCATTCAATTACGTCGGTCATAACGCTGAGCAAATTCGGTGCCATCGGGACATATAAAAGTGGCAAAGACGGTATTGTATTAGCCTGGCCTTTGGATATCGGAGACATTGTTGACCCCACCGGTGCCGGCGATGCCTTTGCCTCGGGAATGATTACGAGCCTGCGGGGGAAAAAAGAGTTTTCATTTCAAAATTTCCTGTCTGCCATCGCCCAAGGCCGGCTGTGGGCATCATATGCCTGCACAACCATTGGTGCCTGCAGCAGCTGCCCTGACAGAAAGACGATAGATGATTACTACCATCGAAACTCACGCCTCTCAGACAGGCACCTCGAAATTACAGAGTCAGCCAATTCGGAGCAAATAATCAAACTGATCGAAAAAGCATACTAGCCGCTTAGCGGCGAAATGTCGAAAATCGATGGTCGATGGTCATAAAGTGCAGTTTGAAATTTTAATGATAGAATTCCTTAAATATTCAATATTCAATCCCGCTGGTTAATTAGGTTTCCGTCGCAGTTTTTGCCAGTCGGTGTGGAAAACCCCTTGCCGGTCAATTCGTTCATAAGTGTGGGCGCCAAAGTAATCGCGCTGGGCCTGCAGCAGGTTTTGGGGCAGGCGATCTTTGCGGTATCCATCATAAAAGCTCAGCGCCGCACTGAAAGCCGGTGCGGGGATCCCTATTTGGGCGGCGGTGCTGACCACCCACCGCCAGCCGTCCTGGCGCACATCCACCGCCTGTTTAAAGTAGTCATCAAGCAGCAAATTTTCCAAATGGACATCGCGGTCAAAGGCCTGGTTTATTTTTTCAAGAAAGGCCGCGCGGATAATACAGCCTCCACGCCAGAGCATCGCAAGCTCTCCGTATTTCAAATCCCAGGCCTTTTCCTCTGAGGCAGCCTGCAGTTGGAGAAAACCCTGGGCGTAGCTGCAGATCTTGGAAGCGTACAATCCCTGGCGCACCGACTCGATAAACTGTCGGACATCAGCCGTTTCACGAAACTTTTCAATGGCCATTGGGGGGCCGGAAAGAATCTTGCTGGCCCGAACACGTTTTTCTTTAAAGGATGAAAGAACGCGGGCAAAAACCGCTTCGGTGATAAGGGTGGTCGGCACCCCAAGGTCAAGGGCCAACTGGCTGGTCCATTTACCGGTTCCTTTTTGACCGGCCCGGTCCAGAATCATATCCACCAGCGTGTTACCCGTTTCAGGATCCTTCACAGAGAATATGTCCCGGGTAATCTCAATCAGATAGCTGTCCAGCTCTGCCCGGTTCCAATCCGCAAATACCTCATACAGGTCGTCGTTGGAAAGGTCCAGGCCTTCTTTCAACAGGCTGTAGGCTTCACATATCAACTGCATATCGCCATATTCAATGCCGTTGTGTACCATTTTGACGTAATGGCCGGCACCGCCCGCCCCCACCCACTCACAGCAGGGAATGTCATTGTTGGGTCCTACTTTAGCGGCGATAGTTTGAAAAATCGGCTTAAGATGGGGCCAGGCTTCGGCCGACCCGCCGGGCATGATGCTCGGACCGTGGCGGGCGCCCTCCTCTCCCCCGGAAACGCCGGTTCCCAGGTATAAAACGCCCCGGGACTCGAGTGTTTTAAGGCGGCGCTCGGTGTCTGCATAATAGGAATTCCCGCCGTCGATGATAATATCGCCGGCTTCCAGCAAAGGCGCAAACTGTTGAATCGTCTGATCCACCGGCTCCCCGGCTTTGACCATCAGCATTAATCGCCGGGGGCGTTTGAGGCGCTGCACCAATTCTTCAGGTATGCGACATCCGACGATGGAATTGTGGCGGGCAGGACCGGCCAAAAATTCATCAACTTTTTGGGTGGTGCGGTTATAGGCCGCCACCTGAAAACCGTGATCGGCCATATTCAGTATCAAATTCTGGCCCATAACGGCCAGACCGATCAAACCAATGTCGCATTTCGGGTTCATGCGATTTTCCTTTCATTTGTTCAATTGCTTGTTAAAGAATTACGAGATAAAAAAATTATGGGCTGTTCAACCAAGGTGTTCGGTTAGGATGTCGGTTATGATCGATATGTTGCATTTAAAGCATTAAATGAATGGATTCGATTTTATCTTGTTAATTTTAGACAGGATCAACAGGATTTACTGGATTTGTTATTCTTTGTTTCCGGAAGAAACAAAGAATACACGATCGCCTCGGGCGAGATACGCAATAGAAAGCATAGCTCGTCGCTAATGTATACGGCCAAAAGTATGTTGGTTCGGCCACTGCTCCAATAGTAAGGTTCAAGGGCGGTGGATCTCACGGTACAGCAACTTTCTCTCCACCGAAAGTGGATTCGGATTCACCAATTTCTTCTGGAAATTGATGATGAAACAATTAATCCTGATGATCCTTTTTATCCTGTCTTATTTAGATCTTTATAATAGAATCCATTCCAATTTTTAATATTATACTTTAAGGGAGTCTGACAAACAGCCGGCCGCGGCTTGATCCACAAGCCAGATCAAACGCCCATTAGTCGGCCGGATGAGCTGGGCCGGCAGAAGATCAGGTCGATTATCGCCCTCGAGGATTTCCCTGAGGACTGGCGCTTTTTGTTTGCCGCTGACCAGAAAAATTATAAGCGCGGCATTGTTGAATACGGGCACCGTCATGGTGATGCGGTGAGTCTGAAATTTTTCAACCCGGTTGGCGGCCACAAGCCGCCTTTTTTCTTTTAGCGCGTTTGTTGCGGGAAAAAGCGAAGCTGTGTGACCATCCGTTCCGACACCCAGTAAAACACAGTCTAAGCGCGGCAATTGACCGGTGTTCAGATTAAAGAATGATTGTAATTCCCGCTCATATTTTTCTGCGGCAATGACAGCATCGGGCTCTTCCGCGTACACCCGGTGAATGTTTTGCGCGGGAACCGCCGCTGAATTTAACAGAGTTTCACAGGCCATGCGGTAATTGCTTTGTGGATGTTCCGCTGGCACATGGCGTTCGTCACCCCAAAAGAAATGGAAATTTTTCCATGCCCGTCTGCTCATTTTAGAGGCTTCAAGGCTTAGACGGTTGTGCAGCAAACGGGGTGTGGAGCCACCGGATAATGCGAGCGTAAAAGGACCGCTGGAAGATCCCCTCTCGTTTGCCTGATGTATGACCACGTCGGCGGCTGTTCGACTTATTTCGTCAAGATCCTTTACTACCTTAATCTCAACATGCAGATTTTTTTTTGCCATTCTGTATGGAATTGCATTATTTGACTTGAAGATATCAGTGACTAAGTTAAACCTAAATTGAATGACTCAAATTTGGATTAATATTCTAATCTAAGTATGAAAATTTAAAAGTAAAACCTTGCAGCCGAAAATCAGTCGAAGAGGGTAAAACTTCCCAGTTGCCAACATAAAGGAGGCTTTATATATGCTGCCAAAAATCAACCCGACCCGAACCATGAGTTGGCAAAAGCTCAGGCACCATTATGAAAAAATTAAAGATGTTCATATGAAGGATATTTTTGCGGAAGATCCCGCAAGATTTGAGCGCTTTCATATCCGAATCAACGACATTCTGGTGGATTATTCCAAAAACAGGATAACGGCAAAAACTTTCGAGCTGCTTAACGAACTGGCCCGGGAAACCGGGGTGAAAGAGGCCGTGGCCGGCATGTTCGACGGGCATATAATCAATGAGACCGAAAACCGCCCGGTTTTGCATATCGCGTTGCGCAACAGATCAAATTCACCCATCATGGTCGACGGCCAGGATGTCATGCCCCGGGTCAATCGGGTACTGCAGAAAATGGAGGATTTTTCCAACAAAGTCAGATCCGGCGGGTGGCAGGGCTATACAGGTAAAAAAATCACCGATATTGTCAATATCGGCATCGGAGGATCGGATCTGGGCCCGGTGATGGTCACCGAAGCATTGCGACCTTATGCTGATCCCGATTTAACTGTTCATTTCGTTTCCAATATCGATGCAACCCATATCGCGGAAACGTTGAAGCAATTAGATCCGGCAACAACCCTGTTTATGATTGCCTCAAAAACTTTTACCACCCAGGAGACCATGACCAATGCCTACCGTGCCAGAAATTGGTTTTTAAAGCACGCCCGGGATCAATCCCATGTGGCAAAGCATTTTGTGGCCCTGTCTACCAATGACGCCAAAGTTCGAGAATTCGGTATCGATATTCACAATATGTTCGAATTCTGGGACTGGGTCGGCGGACGATATTCACTGTGGTCGGCTATTGGCTTGTCAATTGCCTGTTATATCGGATACGACAACTTTATCGATCTGCTGCAAGGCGCCCATGAAATGGATCTGCATTTTAGAGAGGCTTCATTTGAAGAAAACATTCCGGTGATACTGGCTTTGATCGGCATTTGGTACAATAATTTTTTCGGCGCCGCAACAGAGGTGATATTGCCCTATGATCAGTACCTAAGCCGATTTCCCGCCTACTTCCAGCAGGCAAACATGGAAAGCAACGGCAAGTCCACCAACCGGCAGGGTAAACCGGTTGAGTATCAGACCGGTCCCATTATTTGGGGAGAGCCGGGAACCAACGGCCAGCATGCCTTCTATCAGCTGATTCATCAAGGAACCAAGTTGATACCGGCGGATTTTCTGGCACCGGCTATCAGCCATAATCCGCTCGGCCAGCATCACAACATCCTGCTGTCCAATTTTTTTGCCCAAACCGAGGCCCTCTTAAACGGCAAAACCAGTGAAGAAGTAATCGCAGAATTGAAATCAGCCGGTAAAACAGATGCTGAAGTTGAAAAGCTAGCGCCTCATAAAATATTCAACGGCAACAAACCAACCAATTCAATATTATTCAAGCAGTTGACCCCACGGGTCTTAGGCAGCCTGATTGCAATGTATGAGCATAAAATCTTCGTCCAGGGTGTTATTTGGAATATTTTTTCTTTCGACCAATGGGGCGTAGAACTCGGCAAGCAGTTGGCCAGCAGGATTCTGCCCGAAATGCAAGATGACAAACCGGTTGCCGCCCATGACGCGTCTACCGACGGATTGATCAATGCCTTCAAAGAAATGAGAAAATAGCACTGCTTTTAACTTTACAATTATAATATGATGAATACATTTTCAACATCCTAATCTCGAAAAAATCGGAAGATAAAACGTAATATATGTTAATCAGAATTTAAATTAAACCCCAATTGAGTGAAACTCAATTGGTGGGTACTCGGTATCTGGTACTGGGTATTGGTTTTAAGGAATGGGTTTGATTTTTAATATGTCACCCGCAAGGGCCATCTAAAATGAGTTACGCAAGGCCACCAAACCATTTCCTGATAGCCAATACCCAATACCTGCTGATTGGGCTTCGCTCAATTAGGGTTAAACCATCTAATTTGAGGAGAATGAGAATGAAGTTTGCAAAAGTTACCCTGGTTTCGGTTCTGGCTTTCATCTTTTTTACCGGCTGCGCCCAGATGCAGCAGGGTTCCAGCAGTACATCCGCATCCCCGGTGCTCGATCGCATCCAGCAGCGAGGCGAGCTGATCGTGGGTACCATGGGCAACATGCCGCCCTTGAACATGACTTCCAAAGACGGTGAAATCTTTGGCCTCGAACCCGATCTTGCCAGAATGCTGGCCAGTGCGATGAACGTCAAGGTAAAGTTTGTTACCAAGCCTTTCAACGAATTGCTGCCGGCGCTGCAGACCGGAGAGGTCGACATGGTTTTGTCCGGCATGACCATCACCCCTGAACGGAATCGGAAGGTGGCTTTTATCGGCCCCTATTTTATTTCGGGCAAAGCGTTTCTCACCAAAGTAAAAACCATCGCCTATGCAGATGAGGCCAGAGACGCCAATAACCCCAATACGAAAATTGTGGCGCTTAGAGGCTCAACCAGCCAGGCATTTGCCGAAGCCTTCCTGGATAAAACGACCCTGTTCACCACCGGGGATTATGACGAAGCCGTGGACATGGTGCTGCAGGATAAGGCGCATGCCATGATCGCCGATTATCCCATTTGCGTCGTATCCGTCTTCCGCTATCCGGAAGCCGGCCTGCTCTCGGTCGTCACGCAGTTAACCTATGAGCCGATCGGCATCGCAATCCCGGCCAATGATCCGTTACTGATGAACTGGACCCGCAATACGCTGAACAATATCGAAGGCAGCGGTATCCTGGATGAGCTGAAGCTGAAGTGGTTTGCCGAGGGGAATTGGCTGAAGAAACTGAAATAAGGCTGGTGGCTGGATCCTGGCTACTGGATATTCACAGTATCAGGTATAAGGTGCAGGGTATAAGGTGGTGGATTGAAAAAAAAAGGCTCACGGCGCAGGGCTCACGGCGCAAGGCAGGAAATCTGGCATTGCATCTCAGTATCCTACCCTGCATCAGCGCTCTGCGCTATGCCGTTTTTCCGACTTCCGCATTCCGACTTCCCACTTCCATTCAGTTTCCCACAAGCTCCCCGTTTTTAAAGGTTCCTTCCATCTTTTTCCCATCAGAATAGGTCATGGCGCCCTGCCCGGTTATTTGACCATCCTTAAATTCACCGGTGTACTTGCGGCCGCGGGATAGGTCATGGTATCGCTGCCGGTTCTCTTGCCGGATAAGAAGTCTCCCACGTATTTGCGGCCATCGGGAAAGAAGCATGGTCCCCTGACCGTGGCGCTGGTCGCCTTTAAACGCTCCAACATATTTTCTGCCATCCGGATAGGTCAAGGTCCCCTGCCCGTTTCTTTCGCGAAACTGCCATTGACCTTCATATACAGTGCCGTCGGGTACGGACTTCGTCGTCGTCCTGGTACTCGTCCTCGATAAAATTCTGATTCACGAGGACGAGGACGAAAAGAATCAAATTAGATCGCCTGCAACCGCCCTGATATGAATCTATAATACCCAAGTTTCTTTTCTGATTTAACTGGCCGCTTTTCAGGCCAGCGGCGGCGCTGAACACTGATCCGCCTGTGGCGGAACACCTTCATTTTGATCTCCGCGAAACGTACATCCCCACCAGCCATGCAACAATCACGACCAGGTATATCTGTCCGGTAACCGCCTCAAGAATTACCAGCGAACTGGCCTTATGCGTCAAGGGGGCAACATCACCGTAGCCCAGCGTGGTAATCGTAACAAAGCTAAAGTAAAGAAATTGAAATGGATCAAGGGACGGGCTCTCGGGGATAGAAAAAGAACCGGGATAAAAAAACTCAAGTATTAAAAATGCATTTGACCACATCATGGCCATCAATAAATAGACAACCACGGCAGCAAAAATAGCTTCTTTAGTAATCTCTTTCTCATTAAATACAAGTTTTATCAGCAGACCGATGACAAAACCGATAAGAAGCGCGCCAAAGAAATGACCTAGCACAGCCAGATAGGGAGATTTAAAGATGTAAGCGGACCAGACGCCGATAAACATCGGGATTGCCAGCGCCACCGCGATATATATATGCAACTTTTTATGGCTGATCGCATATATTCCCAAAATAAAGATAATCGTGATAAATATGTCCGGAATTACCGCATAATGAAATATGTCGTCTAAAAACGGACTCCCGATAATCATGCCCAAAATAGCGGCCAGTAACATTACGATCCGGTGCCTGGATAAAAATTCAAGTAAAGAAGTGGAAGTTTTTTGTGCCATTTATTACTGGATCCTGGATGCTGGAAACTCGATACTGGATACTGGATGTTGGATAATCGACAGCTATTTAGCACACCGATTGATAGTGGAAATCAGGGCATTGCTGAGTTTCTCCGCCTCTGGCGGACTGGCCTAAAAAATTGAGACATTTAGAAATTGGTCAATTTTAAGGGCGAAACCCAACAACTCATTTGCATCTGTTTTCGTTCAATCACTAATTAGCGGATAAGGATGAAATAAATCAATAAAATAATTTATCAGCCGTCCTTCGCCTACACAACATACCTCAATTTTCAAGAGAACCGTTAGAATCCGGCAAGTGGAACTTTTCAAGGCGGATAAATTATCGGATTAATTAAGTTTTTTCATCCAGTTCTGCGATCTTATCTTTAAGCCGGCCAATGATTTGCTTGGGCGATTCCTGGCTGAGAATCGATTTAAACTGGGCGCGGTAATTACTCACGGCATTAATTCCCAGGGCACTCAGATCGTATACCTTCCATTTCCTGCTGCGGTTGGTCATCCGGAGCGTTAATGGAACTTTCATTTTTTTCCAGGTAACTTCAATTTCAACCAGGGTTTTGGAGTTGCTGATCATTTGCTGCTTTAGAAAATTCACCTTCTGACCATTGTATCGATCCTGCAATTTTCCCAGGTAAAATTTAGCGAGAAACTCGCTAAATACCTTTACAAATTCATTTCTTTGCGGTGCGCTGAATTTATACCAGTGGGAAGCCAGCACTTTTCTGGAAAATTCCTTAAAATCGAAAGTTTGCTGCATAATTTCCCATAGTATTTGCTGTTGCTCCGCTTTACGGGAATCGTCTTCGAATTGAGGGTCTTCCAGCACGCGGATACTCTTTTCTATGTTCTGCTTAAGAGTTTCCAGGGGTTGCTGTGCAAAAGATAAAGAAGGTGCAACGGTGATAATCAGAAGGAGAAAGAAGGCAATTTTCCGCATAATCCAAATCATAATCAAGTTAGGGGCTTCACTCCAATCGTATTCGAAACATTAAAGTATTTCAGTCGGCTGATGATTTAAGGCAATAACATAGGAACGAAATAGAGGCCGATCAAGATCGGAAACAATTATTGGCAATCGCTATAACTTTGAACCTCCAAAAAGTAAAAAAGGCTGTTTAGTTTCCCAAACAGCCTTTCTGTTTATATCAACCGATTTGATGATTCTACTCGGTCTCGGCAGGCTCATCAGTTTTGCAAACTATTGTCGGATCTGCCATGAGTGCCAGTTCCTCGTATCGTTTGTTAAACTGCTCGATCAACATGCTGTGCAGTTTTTCAGCTTCCTCGGGGAAGGTCCGTTTCAAAGAGGCATACCGGATCTCGCCGTCCAGGAATTGCTTTAAGCTTCCATCCGGTTTCTTGGAATCCAGGATAAACGGATTCTTGCCTTCGGCTTTTAATGTCGGATTGTAGCGATACAGCGGCCAGTAGCCGGACTGTACCGCCAGCTTTTCTTCTTCCTGGGCTTTGCCCATCCCCGCCATAATGCCCTGGTTGATGCAGGGGCAATAGGCGATGATCAATGAGGGACCGTCGTAGCTTTCGGCTTCGACCAGGGCTTTGATCATTTGCTGCTTGTTGGCCCCCATCGACACGCTGGCCACATAGATATAGCCGTAACTCATCGAGATGCGGCCCATGTCTTTTTTGGGTGTCTTTTTCCCGGAAGCGGCAAATCGGGCCACCGAACCGGTCGGTGTTGCTTTGGAAGATTGACCGCCGGTATTGGAGTAAACCTCGGTATCCATGATGAGCATGTTAATGTCTTCGCCCGTGGCCAGCACGTGATCGACCCCGCCGTACCCGATGTCGTAGGCCGCCCCGTCCCCGGCAAAGATCCAGAAGGACTTTTTGGTGAACAATTTGGATTTTTCGGCGATCTGGGCCAGAAGACCGTTGCCGTTTTGAGCCGGCAGCAACGTTTTTAACCGGTCACCGTATTTGCGCGACCCTGCGGGATCTTTCATGTTGTCCAGCCAGCCGGACATGGCGTCCTTGATTTCCTGCGACACATCCGTGCCAACGGCTTCTCGCATCAAATCCGCCAGCTTATTGCGCTGCTGAAAAGTGCCCAGCAGCATACCGTAAGTGAATTCAGCCGAATCCTCAAACAGAGAATTGCCCCAGGTGGGACCGAACCCATCCTTGTTGACACAGTATGGAATGGCCGGCGCCGAACCGCCCCAAATGGAGCTGCACCCGGTGGCATTGCCGATAAGCATGCGTTCGCCGAATAGCTGGGTGATCAGTTTGGCGTAGGGTGTCTCACCGCAACCGGCACAGGCACCCGAGAACTCCAACAGCGGCTGGCAAAATTGGCTGCCCTTGACCGTATTGCGACCGGTCAGGTTGTCGCGCACCGGCAGACCCTCGAAATAGCTCCACAGGGGGACCTGTTTTTCAAGCTGGGTTTCGAGCGGTTTCATTACCAGGGCTTTTTTCTTGGAAGGACAGATGTCGGCACAGTTGCCGCAACCGTAGCAATCCAGGTTATCGACCTGAATTCGGAAGTGGTATTCTTTCAGTTCCTTGCCGACTGCTTTTTTGGCTTCAAAACCCGCCGGGGCATTGTTCAATTCATCTTCAGTCAACAGCACCGGCCGAATGGTGGCATGGGGACAAACCATGGCACACTGGTTACACTGGATGCAGTTGTCCATAATCCACTCCGGCACATTGATCGCCACGCCGCGTTTTTCATAGCGAGTGGTGCCCACCGGAAATATTCCGTCCGGCGTAAAGGCGGAGACCGGCAGTTTATCGCCCTGTTGCACCAGCATCGGACGCATCACGTTTTTAACGAAATCCGGTTCGTCTTGATCCGCCTTATCCGGCTCCGCGGTCTCGGCCCAGCTGGCCGGGTATTTGATTTCAATCAGGTTTTCAAGGGTTTTGTCCACCGCCGCAAAGTTCATATCGACAATTTTCTGGCTTTTTTTGCCGAATAATTGTTGAATCTGATCTTTCAGGTAACCGAGGGCCTCATCCACCGGGATGACATTGGCCAGTTTGAAAAAGGCCGTCTGCATGATCATGTTAATCCGTCCGCCCAACCCCACTTCACCGGCGATTTTAACGGCATCGATGTTGTAGAACTTCAGCTTTTTGCCGGCAATGGTGCGACGCATTTCGGCCGGCAGCTTTTCATCCATTTCGTCCTGCGTCCAGGGCGAATTCAGCAAAAAAATGCCTTCGTCTTTGATACCTTCCAGCAGGTCGTAAACATCCACGTAATTGGCTTTATGACAGGCAATGTAGTCGGCCGTGTCGATCAGATAGGTAGATTGAATCGGTTCGTGGCCGAATCTTAAATGCGAGATGGTAATACCACCGGATTTTTTTGAGTCGTAGGAAAAATAGGCCTGGGCAAACATATCGGTGTTGTCACCGATAATTTTGATCGCGCTTTTGTTGGCCCCAACGGTTCCGTCGGCCCCCAGGCCCCAGAATTTGCACTGTACGGTGCCTTTCGGCGTCACGTCCAGGCTGTCGCCGACATCCAGGGATGTCTGGGTAACGTCATCGACAATACCGACCGTGAAATGATTTCTGGGGCTGTCGGCTTTCATGTTGTCAAAAACCGCCTTGGCCATGGCCGGGTTGAACTCCTTGGATCCCAGCCCATAGCGGCCGTTGAGCAGTCTCGGCGATTGACCTTTTTCCATATAAGAGGTGCAAATATCCAGGTAAAGCGGCTCACCCAGGGCGCCCGGCTCTTTGGTGCGGTCGAGAACCGTAAGTATTTTGGCTGTTTGAGGAATGGCCGCAAACAGGTGCTCAGTTGAAAACGGGCGGTAAAGTCGGACTTTGACCAGCCCCACTTTTTCACCCTGGGCCCTGAGATAATTGATGAGCTCTTCAATGGTTTCGCAGGATGACCCCATCGAAACAACCACGTGCTCAGCTTCCGGATCACCGACATAGTCGAAAAGATTGTAGCTGCGACCGGTCAAATCACTGACCTGTTTCATATACTCATCAACGATACCCGGCACCTTCAGATAATATGGATTGGCCGCTTCCCGATTCTGAAAATAGATGTCGGGATTCTGGGCGGTTCCTCTCAACTCGGGTCTCTCCGGGTTGGCACCCCGGGCGCGAAATTTAGCGATGGCATCCCAGTCTGCTAATTTGGCCATATCCTCGTAATCAATCACCGCTATTTTCTGAATTTCGTGGGAGGTGCGAAAACCGTCAAAAAAATGGAGAAACGGAATGGAAGACTTGATGGCTGACAGATGGGCCACCAATCCCAGATCCATGACTTCCTGCAGCGAGGACGCGGCCAGCATGGCAAATCCGGTCTGGCGCACCGCCATTACATCCTGGTGGTCACCAAAAATCGAAAGCGCATGCGCGGCCAGGGCCCGGGCCGAAACATGCAGCACGCCGGGCAACAGCTCACCCGACATTTTATACATGTTGGGGACCATCAACAGCAACCCCTGTGATGCCGTAAAGGTCGACGTCAAGGCGCCGGCGGCCAGGGATCCGTGCACCGATGCCGCCGCGCCGGCTTCGGATTGAAGCTGACGCACCGTCAACGTTTGTCCGAATATGTTTTTGCGTCCATCAGCGGCCCATTCATCCGCAATTTCACCCATGGGTGAGGAGGGCGTGATCGGATAAAGGGTGCACATGTCGCTCATGGCATAGGCCACATGCGCAGCAGCTGTGTTTCCATCCATTGTTTTAAATTTTTCGGCCATAAAAACACTCCTTATAATTATAATTTTTTCAAGTATTAAATTCGATTGAATGTTTAGTTAATGGTTAATCGATCGTCATACGGGTTTGAGTAAACGGGGCCCTGTAAGAAATTATGTCAGTAGATCTTCAAAAAAATCGTTGCCTTTGTCATCTACGATAATAAAGGCCGGGAAATCTCTAACGGAAATCATGTAAATGGCTTCCATTCCCAGTTCGGGATACTCAATTAATTCGACATGGATGATGCACTCTTTACCGAGTCTGGCAGCCGGACCGCCAATCGATCCCAGATAAAACCCGCCGTACGTCTTGCAGGCATCCGTCACTGGTTTGGACCGGTTTCCTTTGGCCAGCATAATCATGGAGCCGCCTTGGGCCTGGAAAATGGGCACATAAGGATCCATGCGGCCGGCAGTTGTGGGCCCGAAGGAACCGGAGGGATGTCCTGCCGGTGTTTTAGCCGGGCCGGCATAATATATAATGTGGTCTTTGAAATAGTCCGGCAACGGGTGGCCGGTATCCAGGCGTTCTTTGAGCATGGCATGGGCGATGTCCCTGGCCACCACAATGTCTCCGGTCAGCAACAGCGGCGTCGCAACCGGATATTGACTGAGCTGCTGTCGTATCTGATCCATGGGTCGGTTCAAATCGATACCCACCGCTTCTTGACCTGAAAGCTCAGCCTGAGGGAGGTACCGGGCCGGATCGGTTTCCAGCTGTTCCAGGAAGACACCATCCCGCGTAATTTTGGCCTTAACATTGCGGTCAGCGCTGCAGCTGACGCCCAGGCCAATCGGACAGGATGCCCCATGACGCGGCAGACGGATCACGCGGGTGTCCAGGCAAAAATATTTCCCGCCGAATTGGGCACCAATTCCAAGCTCGCGGGACATTTTAAGAACCTGGCCTTCAAGTTCCACATCCCGGAAAGCGCAGCCGGATTCCCCCCCTTTCGTCGGCAGTCCATCGAGGTATTTGGCGCTGGCCAACTTGACGGTTTTTAAATTTAATTCGGCCGAAGTCCCTCCAATAACAAAAACAAGATGATAGGGCGGACAGGCGGCCGTTCCTATAGTTTTCATCTTTGCTTTCATAAATTCAAGCAGTTTTTGAGGGGTCAAAACGGCTTTGGTTTCCTGATACAGGTAGGTCTTATTGGCAGAGCCCCCGCCTTTGGCGATGAACAAGAAGCGGTACTCGTCCCCGCCGGTAGCGTACAAATCTATTTGGGCCGGTAGATTACAGCCGGTGTTTTTCTCCTCATACATGTTCAACGGAGCATTTTGCGAATAGCGCAGGTTGCCCCGGGTATAGGCATTGTAGACGCCTTTTGAGAGCGCCGCTTCATCCGAAAAATCGGTCCAGACCCGTTGTCCTTTTTTCCCGATGATGATCGCCGTGCCGGTATCCTGGCACATCGGGAAAACCCGATCGGCAGAGATGACGGCGTTTTTCAGCAGTTCAAGCGCCACGTAGCGGTCGTTGGCTGAACTTTCCGGATCATCGAATATTTCAGCGAGCAATTTTAGATGAGACGCACGCAGCAGATGGGACACATCGCTAAAGGCCTGCTCAGCCAGATCAGTCAGCCCCTCAGCCGAGACTATTAACATGTCCTGCCCCTCAAAAGCGGCACCGGTCACGTGGCTTTTTGTCAGCAGACGGTATTCTGTCGAGTCATCCGCTAAAGGAAACATATCCTGGTATGAAAAGTCAGCCATAAACTAATTTTCCAATGACAAATGATTTATTCTTTTCAAAAGGAGGAAGTGTAGCAATCACCACTTGGAGTGTCAAGGAAATTTGCTAAGCCTACGGGGCTACATCAATATAGCCAGTAATTCTTAGAATTTTACGAAATTGCCTAATCGATGAAAATTCCAAGCACCAATAAACAAATCCCAAATAAATCCCAATGACCAAAATTCAAAATACCCAACAATTGATCCTCAGGCAGTTGTGCCCACCTGGATCACGACCGACAAAATTAGGCTAATGAAGTGATACGATTCAAATCTGTTGAATTTTGGGTCATTGAATATTGAAATTTGTGATTTATTTGGAATTTGGTGCTTGTTATTTGGGATTTGTTGTCTCACTAAATTTTTTTTAATGCGCTGGTAAAAAATTCGGATTGTTCTCGCCAGTGATCTTACATTGCCGTCTCTTCTTCCTGCGGCTTCAAATGTTCCGGCACTTCAATCATATTGATCAGCAGCGGTTTCAAAAATGACCAGCGAATTCCAATCTTGTATACCTCTTCCAGATCCCTGATCGCGTCCCAGCAGTTGTGGCAGGGGGCGATGACCAGTTTGGCTCCGGTGGCCAGGATCTGGTCGCGCTTAACTTTCAGGCCGACATTACGCTGTTGTCGATAGCGGCCGATACCGTTTAAGCCGCCGCCTCCTCCGCAGCAGAAATTATGCTCCCGATTGGGAGTCATGGGCCGGAAATCCTCGGCGATATAGCTCATGATCTCCGCCCCGATATCAGCCAGGCCGGCGTTGCGCACATAGTTGCAGGAATCCTGATAGGTCACCGGCTCTTTGATTTTTTTGGACGGATCGATCTTCAGTTTGCCGGTTCTGAGCGCTTCCGCAAGCCATTCCACGTAGTGAAAACTTTCTATCGGTGTTTTACCGGTTTTAAGACCGGCCCAGTAAGGGCCTTCGACGACGGTTGCCCGGTAGGCGTGGCCGCACTCGGTAACCACCATCCGTTTGGCTTTTAAACGCGCCATGGCGTCATACACCGATTCGACCTGCATTTTGCAGGCCTCCCAGTCACCGCCGAACATGGCCAGGCTGGTTTCTTCCCAGCCTTCACTGGGAACGGTCCAGTTTTCACCGGCCACATGAAACAGAATTGCCGCCTCGGCAAGGTCTTCAGGATAGTGTTTGGGTTCCCGCGCGTTAACGGTGTACATAATGTCGGCATTTTCGACATCGATGGGGATGGTTAAACCCGGCCAATCTTCTTCGTATTCTTCGGCCATCCACTCACAGGTGTCCACCCAATCTTCGGTGGTGATATCCATCTGGGCCCGGTAGATTCGATGCATGCCGGAGCCGATTTTCATTTCCCAGGGCACAAATCCCTGTGCAAACAACAGCCCGCGCAGGTAGCTGAACATCACTCCGGTATCGATCCCAAAAGGGCAATACAGACCGCAGCGCGTGCAGCAGGTGCATTTAGCGTATGCCGTATCCATGCACGTCTGCAAAAATGTATTGTCCACATCTCCCTTGCGCTTTATGATTTGGCCCAGGGTGGTTTGAATTTTGTAGGACGGGACCTGTGCGGGATCTTTATTGTTGGCAAGATAATAAAAACAGCTTTCGGCACACAGACCGCAATGTGAACAGATTTCAAGCCACGTTTTTAAACGCGATTTGAAGGTTTTTTGGATCGTGCCCCACAGTTTTTTGCGATCCACATCAAGGTGGTTCATTTCTTCGTAATATTGTTTGCCGCTTTTATCCGCCAAAAGCGCCTGCAATTGTTCCTTGGTGTCGACGTTTATTGTATTGCAAAGTTTTCCTTCCGGCATGGTTATATGTCCTTTGTAAATTGAAGATTTAAGATTGAATATTTGCGGTATTCTATCTAGTTTAATTCACCTTCGTAAATCAAGATTATTTTCCTTCTTTGTGTCTTAGCGTCATCCTGCCTGGTATTTAAATAAATATTAATCGATGGAGCGCAGCGACCTCCGCAAATCTTCAATCTTCATTCTGCAATATCTCTTGGCCCCCTACCAGGCAATGCCCTTATTTTTCATGCCGCCCCGTTTTATCCCATAGTCCATCCCGAGCTGGGCCCTGGATAGAAAGAAAAGGACAAAATGAGACAACTTGGTCAGTGGTATTGCAATCAGGAAAATCTCACCGCAAAGGACGTGAGTTATAATCCAGAATGAGTAATCAGCGGTACCGTGAGAGGCAATATAACCGGTCACAAACGGTGCCACAGCAATGACCAGTAGCAGGTAATCATAGGCTGTCGTAATCAGCCTGACTTCAGGCAGGGCAATGCGGCGCAGGGTTAGAAAAATGACCGCAACAATCACCAGAATTGTCAGGATATCCGCCATCCCTTCGGGCAGTGACCAGAGGCCAAATCCCAGTCTTTCGCGCATCAGAACACTGTGCCCCAGCAAAAATACCGGCGTCAACAACAAACCGATATGCATCATAAAAACCCATAAGGTAAACCAGGGATTGTTCCGCCAGCTGCGAGTCCCATAAGGAAACAACCAGAAGAGAATGGAGCGCACAGCGCCCCTCACGCCAAAGGACGTATTTACCGAATAGGTCACCCGGTCAAGTTTCCAATCGAGTCCTCGGATGTAAAACACCGTGCGAACGATCAAACCGACAAAAAAGACGGCAAACGACAGCCAGACCAGTGGACCGGTTACAAACTCATACATGGATTACTCCTTAAATTTCTAATATACCTTCTTTTATTTAAAAATTATATAAAATAAATCTTATCAAGCGGTATCCGCATTCCGAATTCAAGATAACAATAAAAAATATTCCCTTTTACCATTCCGCAATCCGCAATCGAAAATCCGAAATCACTTATTGTTCTTCATCATCATCCCGATCGGTCAGAAACCGGAAGAAAAATGTGATGCCGATAAGCGCCGCCACGATTAAAATATAGGTGATATTTTCCGTGTGCAGCATATAGTCTTGAAGGGTGTGAATTGTATTTTCCATATTTATGTTCCTGAACAGAGTTGGTTTTAATTTGCAACTAAGATTACATAGGCTGTTATTCGTTATTTGTTAATCGTGAACATATGGTGCGACTAACCATCAGTGCTCCTCCGGATAATCCGGATGCGAATACAAAATCGGCATGTGGGTAACGATAAATCTAAATACGATCAGTAATACGGTAACCAGAAAAACGGAGATCCCGATTTCCATCCAGTGCGGGAAGTACCGCTCGCTGGAGGGCAGGTGCCAGTTAAAAGCGATCAGCCCGACATTTAAACGGTTAACGACGATCCCAAGCACCGTCCAGGCAGCCGTCCACTTTATTATTTTCAAATTTCTCTCCCGGGCGCCAATGGCATAGAAAAAACAGGGCAGCGCCACGAAACCCAGCAGTTCCACCAGATACCAGAGTCCGTATCCGGTGCCCAGCAGGTGCCAGTTGTTGCTCTCTGAAATCCCGATCACCTTGATAATAAAGTATCCGGCCAGAACCAATGAGGCCGCTTTTCCGAACCCCAGCGCAATGTCATTTTTTTCTTTTAAATGGGTCTCATCCATTTTGTCGGCAAAAAAGCGATGGGACAGAGTGCTTTCAAAAATCACCATGGAAAGGCCCGCAATAATTGCAGATACAAAGAAATATACCGCAATATAGGGCGAATACCACAGCGGGTGAAGCTTCGATGGGGCGATCAGAAACAAGGCCCCCAGCGATGACTGATGCAAGGTGGAAAGCACGACACCGAAGATGGTCAGCAAAAGCGTCAGTTTCATTATGATATTGCGCAGTTTTTTCAGTCCGAGCCACTCAAGGGCTGCCGGTGAAAACTCAAGAAATAAAACCGTCAGGTAGAGTGCCACGCAGGCAGCCACTTCAAATAAGAGTGACGTGGTTCCCCGCTGCATAAGGAACGGATAGGGCAGCCGCCAGGGCTGGCCAACGTCATAATTCAGGGCGACAACCACCATGGCGTAGCCTAAAAACCCGGTCAGAATGGCCGGCCTGACCGCTGAGTGGTATTTTTTCATGCCGAAAATGTAAACAGCGGAGGAAGTTACGAAACCGCCGGCTGCCAGCGCAACTCCGACCAGCAGATCAAAACCGATCCAGATGCCCCACGGGTTATAGTCGGACAAGTTGGTGACCGCTCCCAATCCTTTGGTAAAGCGCAACAACGTAATAAAAAGGCCAATGATCACAATGATTCCGGCAATAATATTAAACGGAGTTAAATAGGATTTGCCGGCGGTCGTGGCTTCATCAGACATCAGGAATCCTCCTCGCTTGACTTCTTATCAATATCCTCAGCTTCTGGGTCGGAAGCCTCCTCTTCAGCTGCTTTGGCGGCTTCTTCAAGAGCCTGGCTGACGGCTTTTTCGATGGCTTTCTCTTTTTGTTTTTCGGCAAATTTCATTGCTTCAGCCATCTCAGCCTTGGCATCTGCCCTGGCGTTTTCCAGCGCTTCTGAAACAGCCTGCTCTTTTTCCTGTTTTTCAATTTTCTCTCTTCTTTTATTGATGGCATAAACACCGCCCAGCAGAACCGGCCAGAGTCCGACAACCATCGGTACCACGCTCAGTGCCCCGGAGGTCAATTTCGGTGCCGGCGTTACCCCGAGATCTTCTCTCATACCGATATCTTTGAAAGGAACCGCGGACATATGCAGCCAGCTGGTCCCGCCCATCTCATTTTCACCGTAAATATGGTTAACATACCGTTCCGGAAACTTACGGATACGCTCCCGTCCGATCCGGAGCAAATCTTCACGATTGCCGTAAGTCAGCGCTTCGGTCGGGCAGGCCTCAACACACCCGGGCAGCAGGCCTTTTACAATCCGAGGATGACACATGGTGCACTTTCTGACACGGGGCGAAAAGGCGCTGTCATATTCGTAAGCCGGTATCTCGAAAGGACAGGCGATCATGCAATAACGGCAGCCCACGCAAACGGTTTCATCGTAAATTACCGCACCGGATTCGGTTTTTGAAAACGCCTTTACAAAACAGACCGAAGCACAGGCCGGCTCCAGGCAGTGGTTGCACTGGACTTTGCGGTACAGCGGCCCTTTATTGTCACCGTCATCGTCATAGCGGTTGACGATGGTGTAGGCCTTGGATGTGGTCCGACGTTCGGTGTCCAGCACGGATAGATCACTAAACGCCTTATCGGGTCCCGGCAGATCATTGACCTCGTTACAGCCTTCTTCACATTTGCGACAGCCGATGCAGCGGGTGCTGTCGAACAACACCCCGTTGCTATCCGGATAACCGCTGAAATTTTTGTTGGAAGCCGCGCCGGCGGTTTTGCCCAGTGCGGTGCCCATGCCGGCAGCGCCCAGCCAGCCTATAAATTTTCTACGTGAAATGGACATATATCTACCTCTGTCTCACAATTCGATTATTTAATATATTGAAATCATATAGCTTATAGCGACGATTGTCTTTATACCACCGAAATGGAATGATGGAATACTGGAATCTTGGAAAGTTGGTTTCCGGGAGGATACTTTCCATTTTAATTTATTCGTCCAAGCAAATTTTGCCAATCGATCCATCACTCCACTATCCCCAAACCCATTATTCCAACATTCCAATATTCCAATCGGTCGTGATCTTTAAGTTCCAATCAATTCTATCGGATCAGGACCTTTTCTGATGACATGCGATGCAATCGGTTGAAACCGGTTTTTTAATGCCCATCGCTTTATGACACTCCATACATTGCCTGTGATAGGCAGCCATTAATCCCGGTTTGAAAGGGTCCTTGGCGTTAAACGGCTTGCCGTGGCAGCTAACACACTTCGGGGGTTCCTTGGCAGCCGGGCTGTTATGGTGACATCCCTGGCAAACCGTGCCTTTCTCATGATGAAAGTAGTTCGCCAGTTTATTGCGGTTAATGTTATCGACCATGGTTTGAACTATTTTGCGGTGGGGCAGCTTGACCGGTTCATATTTGTTCATCAATGTATTGATGGTTACGGTTTCCGGAATATCCGACCGGTTATACGTAGCCGTCATGGCTTCGCGTTTTTCCAGGGTCCCGGCAGCCTCCCTTTTGACGTCGTCCCCCTGAACTTCAGCGGCTATCTGGGACTTTGGAACCATGTGACAATTCAAACAGCCAGACGTACCCTGCTGGCGTTTTTTCTCAAAGGAGGTGTGGCAACCGACACAGCTCTGATCGGTCTGCCTGGTTTCATGACATCCCATACAGCTTTGATCCGCATTCATTCGATGCATGGCCTGCTCGAGCTTTACAAAGTTGCCTTCCTTGGCGCCATCCAGGGTGTGGCAGTTAATGCAGGCATTCAGATCGGCATGATGACATATCCGGCAGGTGTCGTTATAGGTCTCATGGGCCTGGTGATTAAACGGCACCAGGTTCATCCGGGTTGCCGGATTAAATTTTGTGCCATCGCCTTTCCCCGTTTTAATATAGACAAAATCAGGCTGGTTGGCTGGCATGCGCGGTACCGTTTTTACCTTTTCGATTAGCTTCTGCTCACCCGAGTCATGGCAGCCATTGCAAGTGATTGGACCGGCGCTCTCATCTTTGGCGAGAACTTCACGATGGCAATCAATACAGGCTAAATGCGCAGCCAACCGCAAGGAGATCCGATTATCTTCGGTCGTCTTCTGATGGCAATAGCGGCAGGTGCTTTCCTGCCCCTTGGCGTAGAATAGCTTTTTGGTGGATTCGTTGTATTCATGATGACATTTCTCACACTTTTTATCCATGGCTTTTGAATGCCGATAGTGCAAGGATTTGTCCATGCCGATGGATTTCCAGGAAGACATCACGGTGACCCGATCCTGATGACATTCACCACACTCAATCGGTCCGCTCTTTTCTTTGGCAGCTTTGGTCTCTTTGTGACAGTCGATACAATTGGTGTGGAATATATCCATAACCGCCTGCTTGGTTGTGTCTTTAAGCCGCATATATTTGGTGGACATACGTTCCGTATCCACTACCTCGTCTTTTTCAGACAGGTGACAGGCAGAGCAGTCTTTATTCTTTTTCTCGAGCGCTTCCGTGTGCTTCTGGTGAAGAAATGTGACGGGAGGTCTTTCCAGTTTGCCGAAGACACGCATTGATTCGATGCGAATTATATCAGCCCGGGTTTCAAGCCCCTCCTTTGGTATTATTTTTACTCCGAAAACCGCGGGGCTGCCAATTAAAAAAAAGATCATGACAATCACTAGTAAGATAGCGGTCCAGCGTAACAGTGCTCTTGCCTTCTCCATGTTTATCATTCCTTGTAGTGTAACTGGTTATACCTTCAGATATTATACAGATTAACATAAATCATTGGATTTACATACACAGCGTTCTGCACGTCTGACCATCTACGGCAATTAAGGCACCAACGCTTCAAAAGCCGACTACGCTATTTATTGGGACGCTATGTATTATTGGTTACAGCTGACTGTCTGTTTTTCGTTATCGATCAGGTTCTGAATCGTCGTGTCATCATAGACCTTATAAATCGCGTCTTTTACTTGATTCCACATGGGGAAAAAGGCACAATCGCCTTTGAACGGGCAATTCATTTCCGGAACCAGGGCAACACATTTGGTCTGCGCCAGATTGCGCTCCATGAATCGCATAATGTCCCCCACTGTAATTGCATCCGGTTGGCGAACCAAAAAATAGCCGCCGTAAAAGCCGCGCTTGGAGTCTACCAGACCGCTGCCTTTGAGCTGATTGAGTATAACCTCCAGAAATTTAACCGGGATTGCCTGGGCCTGCGCTATCTCAGAAATTTTTTGTGGACCTTGTCCGTTATATTTGGCCAACTCAAAAATAGCACGCAGTGCATATTGATTTTTTTTTGTTATCAGCATAGGAATGCTTTCTTGACTCTTAAAGTCGGGAAGTTTGCTGACTCTTATAGTCAGGAAGTCAGCATCTTGTCAAACATTTTTTTTAGTTTTTTTGATTTTTTTTTGGGTATATTTTCAAATAGTTACGTCGTTTTTAGAGGAAACAATTTCATAGTGAAACAGTAGGATACAGTCAGTTGGTGTGGATCATCGTGGATCCTGATTGAGCCATAGTAAGAAAAGCTTGTAGCCGAGCGCGAAAATGATCGCGCCAACAAAGAGGCCGATGATGCCCGATGCTATGAAGCCGCCTATTGCGCCGATGAAGATGACAAGCATGGGCACGTCTACTCCACGACCCATCAAGAGGGGTTTAAGAAAGGCGTCGGATATACCGACGAGGATACTCCAAATCGCGAACACAACTGCGGAAACCGTACTGCTGGTGAAGAACACGTAGACAATAATCGGGCCCAGTACCAAAATAGTTGGAAGCTGAACCACAGCAAGAATCAGCACCAGCAGGGCCCAAAGCCCTGCCCCGGGCATTAATTTATTGTGCCCTCCATTGGATTTTATTCAGTTTGAATAATGTTAAAGCAATGTAGGATGGTGAAGTTGGAATACCGTAAAAATGAGATTGCGTCAAATTTGTGGATGCAGAGCATATTGTTGTGAGGAACCACAGCGGATTGTGCAGATTAAATAAACGGGCAGAGCGCTTGGGGCGCCCTGCCTTTCTTGATTTGGTCGATCGAGTTTTCAGGTTAACCAACGCTGACCTGATGCGCACCCGCCAAGGGGTCTTTAAAAGGAATTGATACCTTGAGAACACCATCTTCATATTTTGCTGAGGCCGCTTTTGAGTTTACCGGACAGCAAAACGCCGCGGTGGTGACATAATCGAAATCACCTCGGGGCGCGTTCAGGCTGAAACTGTCATCCATCATTTTAAGGTTGATGTCTTCCTTTTTAACACCCGGAATGCAGATTTCAAGGTTCAAATTGCTATTGTCATCGTCCACATAAGAGCATACTTCTGCGGCCATCTTGAATTTATCTTCCGCCATTATCTTCACCTCCTGAGATTAATCAGATATTATTTATATGATATTTCTGGATTTCGGATTTTTTCCGATCATGGAATTATGTTAATGCAAAATAACCAAAAGGCAAGCGCACACGAAGGCGCTCAGGGATTCAAAATCTTCCCCTGAAGGGGAGGGATCGGTAGTCCGCCTAGGCAGACCTGCAGAAATTTTAAAAATCCCAAATTACAATCTCCAAATTATTTACCCGGTTAATTAATTCGATTCATTGCGTTACCATGTCAGTTATGAGGATCACATTGTCAATCGATTCCACAAAGCCCGACTAGGCTATTTAACTGGGCAAATAAGTTCCAATTACCAATAAACCAAACCTGAACGTCGATGGAGAGAACCAGCAATCGTCAATTTTACAAGACTATTGACAAGCAGAGCGATGGTCTATTATGCCAGGATATGGAAGATAGGTTGAAAGCAACACCCTATCGAAAGGCCTTCGAACCTTGATACCTTAAGCCCTGCTTGTGGGATCGAAGCCAAAAGGCGAAGCCCCAAACCTTAAACCGTGAACCTTGAACCATCACCGCAGGTGTCATGTACGCGACTTTAACCGAAAAACGCATTGCCACACTGGCTGCAAATGTAATTTACGAAGCCTTGAACACGTATCATGCCAGATACAAGGGAATTACCCAGCGGGCTAAATTGCGTTTTAAAAACCGGGACTGGCAGAGCATGCAGCGCGATGCAGCCGAGAGACTGAACCTATACAAGGATGTCGTCGATCACATAGAGCGCCGGATAAAATACCTGCTTGCGGGCCGCGCACAAAATAAGCAGGTCTGGGAACATATCAAAGCAACATATTCCGGGATGATTGCCGGCAATGATGACCGGGAGCTGGCCGAAACCTTTTTTAATTCGATTACCCGGCGAATTTTTGCAACGGTTGGCGTTGATATTAAAATTGAATTTGTAAATACGTATTTTGACTCGCCCCCCAACCAATTCTCTGCGCCGGTCTTTCATACCTATGCCGGACAGGAATCGACTGCTGAACTAATCGAGCAGATTTTAATTTGCTATCCCTTGATGGTACCGTTT
>Ga0209637_1000117_pt1 | contig 35830 bp, 25 predicted proteins | sample OlaalgELextract3_2_FD_187379 | JGI IMG/M metagenome (GOLD analysis project Ga0209637, IMG submission 187379) | Olavius algarvensis symbiont microbial communities from Tuscany, Italy - Type G ELBA extract 3 (SPAdes) (version 2) | ecosystem: Host-associated > Annelida > Digestive system >... | reverse complement strand
AATGTTTGGCTACTCGACTGTTTTAAGATCTCTGACCCAGGGACAGGCACAGTTCACGATGGAATTCGCCACCTACAAACAAGTGCCGCAAAGCATTGCAGAAGAACTCGTTAAAAAGTTGGCTGATGAAAAAAAGAATGTCGCGTAAACGGGGTGCGAGTTGCGAGGTGCGGGGGACGAGTTAAGGCTGAGAAAATTCCAAACACCAAAAAACAGATCTCAAATAAATCCCAAGGACCCAAATTCAATATCTTAGTTAAACTATGTCAAAATCAAAGGGCGTTGAAAATTTGGACTCACCACGAAATTCGGCAGAAGCAATTGATTCCCCTGATCAGAAAGTCTTGCGCTCCACTGAAAAAATCGAACCGGAAACCCTTGATATCCTTCCACCTTATCGAAAACAGGCCGATTCACCTGCCGCTTTGTTCAAAAGCAGGCCCGCAGACGGGCGGACCGCCGCTACCGGGCCGGCTGAAAAACAGCTGGATCCTGCCACCATGCTGCTAAAAAATCAACCTTGAAGTGGAGAAGCCGAATGCAATCCAGGACCAGGTTCTCGAATGTGCCAAATAACTCCCCCCAAATGGACGCATAGGGGCTTGTAAAGTTCCAAAAAAATCAACAAGCCCTTAAAAGGCAGAAACCATTTATAATCTATAATTAAAAGAAAGGAGGCTCGCAGTGTTAGGCTAAATTAAATCTATAATTTGACCTGGGATATCAATTTCTAATTTGCCGGGGCGGAGTTCGTTTAATCGGGGCATTATACCCTGTGCCTTATAGCCTAGACCTTATGTCTTAATTATTCTTTTTCTTTAAGAACTTTTTCCGGCCAAACCCAACCAAACCGATCAATCCCGTGCCAACCAACAGCATGGTAGCAGGTTCGGGGACGGGGTGATTCGCTACGTCAAAAACTGGTCTATCTGAACCTTCAGATGCTAACTTGAGAAATAAATTTTGGCCTGCATAAGTTTCATCGTTGACAAAACCCACCCGTGTCCCTTCAGGGACTCCATCCGAAAATGGGCGCCGGTTAGTTGCCATGTACCGCCAGTGCCGGAGATCGTCCACCCATTCGCTTTGGATGTAAAAGTACCATTAGCATCGGGCACATTGAAACCCGCTGGTGGTTGATCAGCTTCAAAATTTAATTCATCTATTAGCTCAGAAAAGTTATCTTCACCCAATCCTTCTGGAATAGAGGAAGCGCCGGTGTCTTCGATTAGCTAATTAGCGCGGGCATCGAAAACGGGCCTCGTGTTTGCTAAGGAACCTAATTTTATAAATAAGGATTGGCCGGCATAAGTCCCATCAGCGGTGTATGATATAGTTGCCGAGACAAATCCACCTCTAATGGGATTAAAGTCGATTTCACTAATTTCTGCGAGAATATCGCCGTTAATCGATCCTGCCAGCAGCTGAACCGTATACCCGAATTCGTCGTCGGTATCCCGCCAACCCACAGATAGGTCCACCGTATAGGTTGTTCCGGAAGCAATCGTAACTCCCTGAATCTGCTGGTACATGAATGCCCCTTCGTTGACAAAACCGACATTGGTCCCTTCAGGAACTCCATTCGGAAACGGCGCGGTTGGCTGCCATGTACCGCCAGTCTCGGAGATCGTCCAGCCGGTTGCGCTCTTTATATAATCACCATTCACATTGCTCGTGAAACCCTCAGGCGGCTGATCGGTTTCAAAATTTAAGTTGTTCACCAGTCCATCTGGAGTAGAGGAGTCCGTCACGGGGACTGCGTCAAAAACGGGTCTGGTGTTTGCTAAAGAACCTAATTTTATGAATAAGGATTGGCCGGCTTGAGTCCCATCATCGGTGTATGATATATTTGCCAACGTAAAATCACCTCGAATCGGCATAAAGTCAATTGCGGTAATCTCTGCGAGTATATTGCCGTCAATCGAACCTGCCAGCAGCTGAACCGTATACCCGAATTCGTCATCAGTATCCCGCCAACCCACAGATAGGTCCACCATATAGGTTGTTCCGGAAGCAATCGTAACTCCCTGAATCTGCTGGTACATGAATGTCCCTGGGTTGACAAAACCGACATTGGTCCCTTCAGGAACCCCATTTGGAAACGGCGCGGTTGGCTGCCATGTACCACCAGTCTCGGAGATCGTCCAGCCGGTTGCACTCTTTATATAAGCACCATTTCCATTGATCGTGAAACCCGCAGGCGGCTGATTCGCTTCAAAATTTAAGTTGTTTACCAGCTCAGAAATGTTTTCTTCACCCAATCCTTCTGGAACCACCGTTACGATCTGCGTATCGGTGGCCGAATTACCCGAATTATCCGTTGCAGTCCAATTCACCGTGGTTGACCCCAGGGCAAACCCGGCCGGAGCATCATTCGTCACGGTTGGGCCGGGTGGATTGCAGTTGTCACTGACGACCGGTGTGCCCAGATCCACGGTCGTCTCCCCGCAGCCCACCTGGGCGACCGTCACATCCGCCGGAGCAACGATGGCGGGGGGTTCGGTGTCCTGCACCGTCACACTGGCCAAACAGAAGGCCGACGCACCGCTAACATCGGTGACAGTCAGGGTAACCTCAGTGGTTCCTATCGGGAAAGATCCAACATGCGATTGCGCGATATTAATCGGATCGCCATCCGGGTCATAAGAGCCTCCATCAACTGAGGCCACGGCCGTTGTACAGACGCCAGCATCGGTCGCGACAGTCACATCCTGGCACACGGCCACCGGCGGCTGGTTGGGAATCATTACCGTTGCGATCTGGGTATCGGTTGCCGAATTGCCCGAAGTATCCGTTGCGGTCCAATTCACCGTGGTCGACCCCAGGGCAAACCCAGCCGGAGCATCATTCGAGACGGTTGGGCCGGGTGGATTGCAGTTGTCACTCACGGTCGGAGTACCCAGATCCACCGGCGTATTGCCGCAGACTGTCTCGGCGACCGTCACGTCCGCCGGAGCAGTGATGGAGGGTGGTTCGGTGTCCTGCACCGTCACAACGGCCGTACAGGAGTCCGACGCACCGCTATTATCGGTGACGGTCAGGGTAACCTCAGTCGTACCTAAGGGGAAAGATCCAACATGGGATTGCTCGATGGTAATCGAATCGCCATCCGGGTCGTAGGAGCCGTTGTCAACTGAGGCGTCGGCCGTCGAGCAGACGGACGGATCGGTCGCTTCGGTCACGTCCTGGCACACGGCAACCGGCGCCTGGTTGGGACTCTCCACCGTGACGGTCTGCGTATCGGTCGCCGAATTGCCCGACGTATCCGTTGCCGTCCAAGTCACCGTGGTCGCGCCCAGGGGAAAAGCGGCCGGACCGTCATTCGTCACTGCTGGGGTGGGTGGATTGCAGTTGTCACTTACGGTGGGTGTACCCAGATCCACGGGTGTATCACCACCGCCTGCCTGGGTGACCGTCACATCAGCCGGCGCACTGATGGAGGGTAGTTCGGTGTCCAGCACCGTCACAATGGCCGTACAGGAGGCCGACGCACCGCTGCTATCGGTGACGGTCAGGGTAACCTCGGTGGTACCTAAAGGGAAAGATCCAGCATGGGATTGCTCGATGGTAATCGCATCGCCATCCGGGTCATAGGAGCCGTTGTCAACGGAGGTCTCTGCCGCTGAGCAGGTGCCCGGATCAGTCGCCAGGGTCACGTCCTGGCACACGGCAACCGGCGCCTGGTTGGGATCAACCGCCGTCATCTGCGCCTGGGACTGATACCCACAATAATCGGTAGCCGTTAGGGTTGTGCTCCCGCTGCTGATGGCCTCGACGCCAACAATACGCTCGTTTACCGTCGTCAAATTACAGATACTGCTGTCGGACACCGACCACGTGATCGGCGTAAGCCCGCCGGTCACCGTCAATTCGGCACTTTCCCCCGTATTGAGGGTTAACGAATCCGGATCAATCGTAATCGGTTGGATACGGTCACCATAGCAGAAGCCGATCTCCTGCCAATCGCTCCATATGTATCCATCCGAGACCCGCACGCTGACATAATAGCAATATCCGGTCTGCAATGGCGACCCGTCGTATATAACCGACGTGGCATCACCAACAAAGACTTGAGGATTCCACAAGGGTGCTCCCTGTCTCCCGGTCTCCGACCACACCTCTACTTCAACATCGGCCGGCGGGTGGTTGTCGGCATCGAAGTAAATCCATTCAAAAGCCGGTGTCGCATCCTGCACGTTGCAGGGATTTTCTGCCACCAGATTAAGATCACTCAGCACCGGCGGGGTGTTGCAGCTTCCGGTAAGCGTCATCTCATGGGGTTCATCAAATGTTCCGGAATAGGAGGTGACGCCATAGTTATCGCTGGCGGATATAAAGTACTCCACGCTTTCTCCAAAAGTGGCGGATTGCGGGATGGTGCCGCTGTATTCATCCTGCGAGGCTGACAGGTCAACAACTTCGTATAAAAACTCGCCGCCGACCCGATAATGGAGACGGGCCTCTTGGACATCGTTTTCGTCATCCAGTATCAGTGGTTCCACCAGGATTTGACCGCCACATGAGCCGAATACGATCGGTTGATGATCGATCACCGGTGCCTCATTGGGGCCAACCGGAATCTGATAGGGGGAGGCTGCAGGATTTGTCAAGGGGCTGGTTGCGCTGTTGGTGCCGTCTGAAGCCCAGATATAATAGTCGACGGCTGGCGGCAAGACCACGTCGTACGGAACGATTCCACGGTAGAGATCATCGGAAACATTGACCATCTCAACTGAAAGTAACTCGCCGGTTGTTGCGCGACGATAGTAGAGGACTGCCGACTGCACGGCGACATCGTCGGTGATCCGGGCTTCAATGGCAATCGCCTGCTCTTGGGGTTGTGAAGTGTCGCTCAAGGCCACCGTTTGCGAGGTTCTCACAATCAGCGGCGGCTGGCAGTCTTCGCATTTCATGCGGAATAAATTCTCGCCCCAGGCGCTCCAGCATCCGGCCGCTTCATCATCACGCACCCTGACCCGTGCATAATAATTTTGTCCCGCAATCAGAGGATCCCCATCATAGATCACACTGGTTTCACTGGTCAGGGTGCTGTGGGTCCAAACGTTTTGCCCGGTCCCGCCAGGACTCTTCCACACCTGAACCTCAAATTCTGCTTGAGCGTGGCCAAGCTCATCGTAAAACGACCAGGAAATCTGAGGCGTCGGATTGGTGACGTTGTAAATATCTTCATCAGGGCCGAGGTTGATATCTTGCACTTGGGCCATACTCAAGCATTCCGGTCCCTGCCAGACACAGTCGACGATCTTTGTCCGCCCCACCGGCCACCACGGGTAGAGGAGAAAATATAACCGCTGGTCATCGGATGACGCCAGTAACGATGTGACGTCTCCCGGACGATACAAATAATCATTAAAAGCCGGACGGCTGTCTGCTTCGTAATTATAAGCATTTATAAGCGGCTGCGAAACACCGTCGATTGTCAGCCCGGTCCAATCGATCGTCGCAGATTCATAGCGGTAGTCCTGCCAGATTCTCACCTTATACTCACCGTCCGGATCCGGCATAAATAAGGAAAGGTCAAACACATGGGTCTGATCCACATCGTAGCCGTCGGGAAAGGAGTAAGAATCCCGCTCGCGCCATTCCAGCCCGTCCCAGGTGTAAATAAAAAAGGTTCCTTCCACGGGAACATAATAGCCGTTTGAGACAAATATAAAACTGCGTGCGGCCAGATCCTGAGACGGGGTGTCGAAAAGCAACGTGATATGTTCACCCGGATCTATTTGGGCACGTTGCCCATCCTCAGATAGCAACAGGTCCAAGACATCCTCGGAATCACTGCGCAGGGCCGAAAGGGGCTCCAGTTCGTAAATTTCGACCTGACTGGGTTGATCGCCAATGTCCAGGCCGGCAAAATCGATTTGATGATACTTGTCAAAATTACACGAGGTAAAGGCCAACCGAACTTTCTGGGCCCCGGCCGGATCCGGCAAGTATGAGGAGAGATCAAAAACGTGGGTCGACCAGTTATCCCTGGGATTGATGCGATAGCGGGTTGTCCAATTAAAAGCGGCGTCCTGGGTCTGAATCTCGATCCAGGGCCTTTGAAATGTGGGTGCGCGGGATCGAACGGCGTCAACGACGAAGCCTTTGAACCGCAAGACCAGTTTGGCCGAATCGGAGATCACCAGATCATCAAAATCCAGGTCGATATAGCCCTCATGGTAGCCTGCGGCACCGGCATCATCCAATTGATCAAGATCACCTAACACTTGCTGCCCGGATTGGTCCACCGCAGATTGCGGGGGCAAAGGCAAGGCGTAGGAGAGGATTTCGCCATCCCCATCCACCCCCACCTGGGTACCGGCGGCATGATCCACAACCATCAGCTTGACCATGTCCGTAAAGGACACTTCTTCTCTGACTTCACGAAGTTGAAGCTGATAGCGGCCGTCTAGCGGGCTTAATGTCCCGTGTTCAATAAAGATGTAGTCCGTAAATTGCTTTCCGACGGTCCGGGCAGTGGAATAAATGTCATTTTCAAAAACAAACTCGCTGCCGTCCCACGCCAGAAGCCAGGGGCAGGATGCTATAATTCCCACATGTTCGGATGCTTCCAGGGTCAGCTTGATATCCTTGGTCACACCATCCCGCAGCACGATCCTCACATCGTCTATGTAAAAGCCGGCCATATCATGGGGCGCGGCATCAAACCAATCATCGTATTCCTCGGGCTCGACGGCACGAAATTTTATGTATAACGGGCCGCCGGCAAAATCGGAAACATCAAATACGTATTGGCGCCATTTGGCTTCACCAAATTCATTGGGGTCACCGGCTTCGTTGCGGCCGCCTTCCATCGTGTAAAACAGGTCGCAGATTTTCTGCCAGTTCACCCCGTCGTTTGAAACATGCATCTGGCCACGATCATTCATACCGTCGACCTTAATCAATCCCCAAAAACTCACATAGATCCTTTCTGTAGCATTGATCGACGGCAGAACCGCCGGCAAGGCGGTCAGGGAACCATCTGTGCCAAATTCCAGCCTGCCGTCCAGGTTGGTCCCCCAACAACGCGTACCGGAATGCGCATAAACGCCCTCCCCAAACAGGGGGGTGCCATATTCCCAACCAATCAACATGCCCGGCGCAGCTGATACAGTGTAGCCGCCGTTTGACCCTTCAAAATCCTCTGAGTATAGGACGGTCTCGCCGGCGATGGATGCACCGGGGAACAACAGACCATTTAGCAAAAGTAATACGACGCCGATACATATCACCGTCACCCAGATCTTCCCCTGTCTTTGCTCGTTAGATTCATCTTGCGGTAAAATTGATAAAAAATGATTTTTCATAATGTTCCTCTTTGTTAAATTGACTGGTCAAAAGCCCCTTTTGTGCATTGTCATGGGTGCACCCAAATTTATCAGAATGGTAATTAGCCAATATGGTTCCCGTGATTGCTCGAACTTTAAAGCAATAAGCATGCCAAGAATTAATATGATTTCGCCTTTGACATCATCTCAGCCGAAAAATGTTTTGCTGTGTCACGGGCTTTTTCATGATTTTAATCCGCTTTTGCCACCGGCATTGGATGTTCTGCCTGAAATTTGCGCGCTTCGGAGGCTTTCATACACAAGATTCAGGAGTTAAATTGAGCTACAACTCTCGCCACCATATATAGAAGAAGTTACGTGCCGGAATAAGGGGATCGATACTTAGAATTCCGGCCCCGGTGGAATTACTGCTATTATCGGGAACGGTGCATCCAAGGGATATCAACAGGGTCTGATTGCCGCCGCCGCCGACGATTGGAACCACAGTTGATGGTATGCCGCCGCCGATCACCATGCTGCGGTCCAGACCGGTTCCGTTAAATGACATCACGGCTGCACCGGTTTTGTAATTTAACGCAAAAAGCGTCGCATTCCCCCCCGGCACACAGGGATCGAAGCTGGGGGTGAAGGTGGCGATATAATAGGTCTTGTAAAAAACCATGCCTTTTGCCAGAACTTTTTCACCGATTGCCGCACCGGAGGAATTCACCAGTTCGAGGTACCAGCCCATGTCGGTCTCACCGTTGCCGTCCACATCGCCGGCAATGCTCAGATTCGGCGCGGCAGCCGAAGTATCCGTCACATTAACCAGATCTGTCTCAGTTAAAATCACCGATGAATGGGTGTCCTTGATACCGTAAATCCTATCCGCCGCCGTGTCGGAACTGCAGGCCATCTCCTGATCTCCGGTTCCCATAAAAACCAGATCGTAGCCATTCTCCAGTGTCACACTGGGTGGGAAATAGAATTTTCGGGCGTGGGTCACTGAACCCACCAAGTAGGTCGGGGCTCTGAACAAAACATGGGCCGTCCAGGTGTTGATATTTTCGTCGCTCTGGGGAAAAACCAACGGATCGCCGCTGGAATCAACGGCAAATTGCCCGATGCGCAACATCTGCCCCCCGAGATCCCCGACATAAAGCTTATCCACAAAACCATTGTTGTTTGCATCGATTAGATTCACGGTACTGGCAATACTGTAGTCCATCTCCGTGTTGTCGAAACCATCGTCGACAAATTTCTTGACTACCGCACCCGTAAAAACATCGATCGCAAGTAGGGCCTGACCGGCGGTATTATCGGCACTGAAACCGCCGCCGATAAAAAATACCGCAATACCTTCCGTATCGGCATCCGACGTTTTGACCCGTCCGAAGCGGGGTTCGCTCCAACTTTCGCCCAATTCGGCTATGACCACATCCGCGCCGAAGCTGCTCACCGGGCTGATGCGCCATAAAAACACCGGATTGTCAGGATCGGTAACATCCAGCGCTAAATAGCTGGTACCCCCTTTGCGTTGACCGCACACGATAATGACCCGGTCTTTGTCGTCGTCGTCAACGTCACCATCGCCATCTGAGTCGATGCTATCCTCCAGGATTCCGTTGTTGTTGACATCTCTGAAGTAGACCTGCGGACTTGAATCGACAAAGTACGGGTGTTCGGTGCCTTCTACAATGTCTTTTAATCGATGCAGCTGGTCAGGCGATATGAAGGCCCAGGATTCGGTTCCGTATTCCACCTCATCGTCGATGATATCCGGATCGGGATCAGTCGAATCCAACACCGCGTGCAACATCCCGTCATTGGATCCGTAAAACACCATGGATAATGAGGACTGATTAGGATAGGTATACGTAAAGACCAGGGGCTGGCTATGGAGCACATCTCCGGTGATAACGGTTCGGTTTTCCGATGTATTGCCGTCTATGTCCTCATCGAAGACATCCGCACCGCGAAGGAAATCGATGATCTGGGCCGGGGTGTGAGTTGGATTCCCAAGGACGGCTGCCGTCAATGCGGTGTTGTTGGAATTAAATTCATTGGTCGCATCATCGGCTAAATCCCTGGAGCCGCCCAAGTAAGTGTAAATATTTCTGTCTGAATGGAGAATCCCATTGGCGGCTGATGTGTCGGCCCAGTTTTTGGTTGACCATACGGGGAGGGCATCCTCTTTAAGGGCCCCATTGGGCCAGGTTGCCGGCTGTCCGTTTGTGCCAATGATCTCCTGTTGATCATTGAGCATGAATTTCATGATATCACCCTGCCAGAAATTTTCATCCGCCGGTTTGAAAAACGCCAGATATATTTTATCGGAACTCATGGTTTTTGATACGGGGACCACCGGCGCACTAAAGGTCAGGTTCTGGGCGAGGATCGTGTTTAAAGCCGCCAGGCATGTGCCTGCCAATTCGTCGGGAGATTCGGCGGTGAAATGAAACTTGCCGTATTCAGGCGGATCGGTATCTTCAAGATTCTGATTGCCGTTGCCGTTATTGGAGGTGTTGATCAGAAATAGACGGCTTTCCTGATCCCCCATAAAGCCGACGGTATACGTGCTGACATTCTGGAAACCGGGCCTATAGCCAACCATATCGTTGGTGTACATGTAATGGGCCACATCATCCAGCCAGGTCGACCCGTTCAGGTTGGTTGGAATCGTGTACGTCACTGCGTTGATTTCTATCGCGCCATCATCGATACCGCCGCTCCCATCGCCATCAAAATCAGATAGGGTTTGAGGTAAACGGTTGCTTTTACCATCCTGGTCTTGTGAAGACACACCCGGAGATACGATGATGACAAAATTCTTCTGACAAGTGATGGGAAGGATATGCGAAGAAGGCGAATTAAAATAAGCACCAATTGTTGCCAGGCCCTCGGCCAAAGGAGAATAGGTCACTGTTCCCATGTTATTTATATTGTTGATAAAATTGGGATCCAAGATATTGTCCTGCGGCAGGGGGGCCAGGATCCTGACAACCGGTCTGATGGGCTGCACAGCGAATGCACCATCATCATTGACAAAGTTATAGATCCCGAAACGCGCCTTATTGGATGCAAGCTTGGCAACGGTCATGATGGCCTGTTTGGCTCTGTAAAAGCGGCTTTTGTGCGGCAGGGCACCATCGGTGGCGGGGACGTAGCTGCCGCTGAAAAAAATCCAGTTTAAATAGTTCTTGGAATAGCGAAAATGGCCGGCGTTGTCTTTGATGCCGTCGACGTCCACCGCGGCCGAGGCCTCCGCCGGCAGGGTCACCGTCTGGCCGTTGATGGTCCAGATGCCGGTACCGGCGCCGGAGTCGCTGCTGTCGGCCTGGATACCGGTGCTGTAGCCAGCAAATTGCAGATCATCCTGAATCGCCACCAGGTAGTAATCCCCGCCATGCTCGACGATGCCGTAGTCGTTGTCATTGAAAAATCCGCTGCCGCTCCCCATATTTCTGACAACATCGTCCTCTTCGGCATTATCGATGGTTCCATCCCCGTCGTCATCCGAACCATTGACTGCCAGGCCGGCCGGAGTGGAAGTGTAGTCGACCTGATTATCATAATCGGAGTGCCAGACGACATGCTGCATTTCCGCTCCATTGTCCAATAATATAACGATGTTGGGCGGTATTCGATCAGCTGTCAACGAAAACATGCAGGTATCATCTGCATAACTGTCCATAGCCGGAAAGGCCATGAAAAAAATAAAAACAAGTAAACCGACTGGATGTTTATTTAATTTGTTCATCATTTTCGCCAATTTCCAAAGGAGTTAGAGACCTATGCGGTAAAAGCCCGCTTCAATCCGACTTGTGGATTTTCGCGGCCCATACCCGTTACATGTCATTTGATATCGATGCGCATTGAAGGTGCCGACTTCATAACCCGATCCGCGGGGCGGCACCGATGAACCAAGAAACATCACATCACCGTTAAATTTCTGATTAGCTCCGATTGCCGTCTTTTCAGAAGCGTCATTGCCATTGGGGAAATTCAAAGCCGAATCCTTGATCGTATTCTCGGCACCATACAGATTCAGTTGTGTCGGTACATAGCTTCGGGCTGCTTCGGCACTATAAAAAGCAGTTTTTGAATATTGATCATTTGAAGCAATCTGCATTTCGATGATGGAAATAACGGCTGCGGCCACCGCGACAACCGTAAAAATTGCCAGCATAAATAGCATCATCCCGGTCACAATTCCTGCTTCATTGATAGGCGGCGTTTTTGATATTCTCATCCTGTCACCTTTGATTAACTGTTCTGTGAAATCAAATGTCGTATGGAAACATTGGTATCCTTCAAGGTACCGTTCCGGGTTACCGTAACCGTGATAGATTTCGACATATCGGTAATATCATTCTCGACAACCGTCCAGAATATGTCATAGCCGCTTTCTTCCGTCTGACCATCGCCGATTGTATCAAAGGACTGTGTCATCAATTTCTCCAAACGGTCTTCTGCCAGCGTGGTAGCTTCGGTAAGGCTTCTCGAAGATGCATTGGTGTTGATGGTAGTAATCGCCAGTGTTGTCACTGCCAGAATTCCGATGGCAAAAATGGAAAGGGCAATAATGACTTCGACGATGGTGAAACCATGATTGTTTATTTTTTTAATATTGCTAATACGTTGTTTTTCATACATAAAGCATGCTCCTTAGTGAAATCCAAGATTCCTGCAATTTACCCGTTTGATTAAATTTAGGCTCACCAAACCACTGTGGGCAGCAGGTTTTTGAATGGTCATATTAATTTCAACCGATCGGACATCTTCGGCGACTGCCGTGGCCGCATCATCCGCGTCTAAATAGGTAAAGCTCAGATCGATCACATTATCCACCAGGGTGGCACGCATTTCCTCCGTCCCGTCCGAATTATATAATATCATTTCAATCGTATCAGTGCCGTTGTAGGCATAGGCCATTCGTTCCAGATCCGATTCTTCAATTCCATCGGCTTCATTCGGTTCATCCAGGTAACCATCCATGTCTCTGTCGGCCGAAAACCGGATGTTCTGGGGGTGCAGCGGCCCAATAATTCCGAAATCGTGGGTTAGCGCGGGATCGAGCCCTGCCATTCGTATGTCCCGCACCATCATATCAATGCTGGCGCGCACGTTCTGCTGCACATTAATTTTTACACCTTCCTTGGTATGCATCCGGATAAAAGACATATATAGGCTATAAATCGATGTCAGGCATATCGACGCAATAGCCAGCGCAATCATAAGCTCAATGAGGGTAAAGCCATTTTTAGAAGTTATCATGTTCACACCCGGCAATTTTTTCTTGATAATGTCTGGATACAAATACAGCAATTAATATGCCAATAAGTATAAAATTCTAAATTTAAATATATTTCAAAAGGTTAAGTCAATAAATGGACAATTGATAAACTGAATTCAAAGGCTGTTTATTATGATAAAATCATAATCAGTATTAAATATTCATACTGCATCAGATTTTCGGACCTGCGGCTGGACTGACACCGAAACCTTCGCGTCAAGAAACAGCGCGCGCATTCGGAGATGGATTCTTGCGATTTTAAAGAAGACGGAGCAACGCGGCATTCAGAAATATTCAATTTGCAATTTTCAATTCCACGATATAGCGGGATTTACGCTGCGCTGCAACCCCGAGAGCGGGATCTCCGCTGCGCTACGACCGGCTTGTCCGGGTCAGGCAGATATACTGTATTTCCGCAGGAGCCCGTAGAGATGGGGTCGGGAAAGACCTGAAAGATGGGATGCTTTAAGAACGTTTCCACCGCATTTTTTGACTAATTCCTGCAGATACCGCTTTTCTCCGCTGGCAATATGCGCTTTGCGAAAACGTTGCCAGGTTGGAAGTGATTCTTGGGCGCTGACGGCGAGATCATCCGTTTCCGTATTCCTGAAATCCAGATCCAAACTTGCGCGGGCCACCTCAATCCGTATACTTTTAGGCAAATGTTTGGCAAACAGGGTGGAATCGTGAAGGGCGTTCGCCAATGTGGCTTCTAAGGCAGAGAATAGCTCCCGCACGTTTCCAGGCCAGGAATAGGTTTTTAGCACCTCAAACAAATCAGACGAAATTGTCTTTTGCTTGATTTTCTGTGATTCGCAAAAATGCCGTAAATAATACAAGGCCAATTCTTGAACATCATCACGTCGCTGCGTGAGGGGTGGTATATTAATGGTGACCGAACAAATCCGAAACAGAAGATCTTCTCTGAACTGGACTAATTCAGCCATTTTTTTAAGATTGCGATTGCTGGCCGCCACCAGCCTGAAGTCGCTTTTGGTTTCATTAGTACCGCCGATGGGATAGTAACTGCGTTCTTGCAAGACCCGCAGAAAGACTTTTTGCATGGAAGGTGTCAATTCCCCCACTTCATCGAGAAACAGCGTGCCGCCATCCGCCTGTTTTATTAACCCCTCTTCGGCTTTGTCGGCACCTGTAAACGCCCCTTTAGCATGTCCCAGCAGCAGGCTTTCGATCAGGGATTCAGGCAGTGATCCGCAATCAATCACGACAAAATTCCGGTCGGCCCGCGGGCTATTGTTATGAATAGCACGGGCGAAGAGTTCTTTACCGGTGCCGGTCTCACCGGTGATCAGAATATTGGCGTGGCTGCCAGCGGCACGTTGGACCAGATCCAGACAGGCTTTTATCTTCGGGCTATTTCCAACGATACCATCTCTTTTTAAAGTTTGGCGGGGTCGACTCATTTGCCTTCCCGCACGATATTGCATGGCATGATGAACAGATTCGGTGATGGCCTTAACGGATACGGGCTTCTGGATATAGTCCCAGGCATTGCTGCTGATGGCCTGCTCCGCCCCCGCCGAACTGGCGAATCCGGTGATAATAATCACCTCGGGCATTGATGGTAAATTTTGCAGGACGGGCAACTCCAAAAGTCCATTGCCATCGGGCAATTGAACATCGAGAAAAATAACATCAAAATCTTCCGATTCCGCTATTTTTAGCCCGTTTTCAAGGGTTGTGGCAGATTTGACGATATGCCCCATACGCATCATTACCCGGGCCATCAGGTCGTAGATCATTTTTTCATCATCAATTACCAATATATTTGCCATTTCTGACTATAACCTATCCAAGTAAGAGGGCTGTGGCATTAAAAAACCAACGCATATTTTTGGCAGAGAGCCATCAGTTGATGTTTGCATTATCGAAGACAGTCTAACATTGGTAATATCGGCTTTTTGGCCACAATCTTGAGGAAAACAAATGCCAGCGAATCAAAATATGAGGGGACCTTGATCAAACCGGTTTGCGTCAGCGGAAAATGCCCCGGAACTTTGATTTGGACTGAACGACTTCAACGGTGACCGGGCGATTGGGAGGGGTGGGCAGAGAGAGCTTAGGGGACATCCATAAATAAGTAAATAAATGCTTTTCTTTGATCTAAAGTCACAGAAATTCAAGAGATATAATTACGGCAGGTGTCTTTATCGGTCGGCAACTTTCTCATTTTAATATTTGACGATAGGCGTGTGGTTGTTCATCTGGGCAATCGAAAGCGTGGTAAAGCCGAACCGGTCTTTGGCTGAAATATCAGTACCGTTGTCAACAAGTAGCTTGACCATTTCGGTTGCATGCGGACGGACAGCCATGAGCAACACCGTGTTGCCCGACTCATCGCGGGCATTGACCCCGGCACCCCGGGCAATAAGATTTCGAGCTATTTCAACCTTTTTCCTTCCACCATTTGCCATATTTGGCCTGGCGCTGCTAAACGGAACACGGATTCCCTAGGGATAAACACTGATTAAATAACAAAAGAGATTAACGGGACGCGCTTTTGTTATTGAAACTCGGTTTTTTTCGCCCGTGCTTGTATCCCGCCCAGTGGAGCTTCATTCTTCGTGTTGCGAGCTTCCAACTTCGCTCTTTGAGCTGCGACAGGACAAGACCACGGGATAAACCCTAACATTGCATAAATTCTTATCATCTAGCCTGGCCGTTATGGCTGAGATCGTTGCTTTTTCCGGGCTGATGCTGGATGCTTGATACTCGATGCTGGATATCTCTCAGGACACTATCGGTGAATTTCAACGACATCCAGTATCCAGCAACCAGAATCCAGGATCAGTCAATACTTTCAATGGTCTTCATATCAGCAACTAAGTTGGATTTCAAAATTTTATGCAACTATAGGGTAAATTATGGCGTTTCGCAATCATGGCATGCGGCCCTGCAAGGCCAGGTAGGCTAAGGCCATCTGCATTTTGGTGCGAAACACCAAATTCGATATCTCCATGGCTTCGTTGATGCCGTGGATGCCGGGGCGTGTCGTGTCCGAATCCGGCGTCAACGGAGCGAAACCATACGTATGGGTGCCCAAAGGACGAACGCAGCGGGAATCCGTAAAACCAACGGTCAGATCCGGAATCATGATGATATCCTGGTCCAGCACCAGTTCGGTGGAGCGCTTCATCAGATCAACGAAAGCGTCGTCGGCCGGTGAAGAATTGGAAACCGCCCAGATGGCGAGTTCGTAGCTGACGCCGTCCAGACCGTCAATCAGCTTATCCAGCTCCCGCCGCACATAAGCCTCATCCTGATGGGGCAGCGTGCGGACGTCACAGATCAGGGTGGCACCGGCCGGAATGCTGTTGGACTTGGCACCGGCTGCGGTAACGGTCGGTGTGATCGAAATCCGTGACATCCCCTTTAATTCGCGTGCCAGCCCCTGGTTGGTATTTTCCAGCTCATCCAACAGGCGGTCGATATTTTCCGTCGTTACCGCCTCGGCAACGCCGAACCGGTGCAGATGCTCAAAAACCGGTACACCCAGGTGGATTTCTGCCTCGTTCTGATATTGTTGCAAACGCCTGAGCAGCTCGGACAGTTTGTATAAGGCATTGTCGGCGTACCATGGGCGCGCCCCGTGGGCGCTGCGGCCGGCGAAGGCAAAGCGCGCCTCGATACGGCCTTTCTCTCCGACGGGAAACAGATAGGCCTGCCGGCCATCCACGGTTTTGAGCGGCATGCCGCCGCCCTCGTTCACAGCCCAGTCCGTGCGGATCTGATCCGGATGATTGGCAGCCAGCCATTGAATACCGTAAAACCCGCCGGATTCCTCGTCTGCGGCAGCGAGCAAACGCAGATTTCCGTTCAAAGAGACGCCCGCGCGTTTGAGCAGAATCATGGCCATGGACCCGGAGGAGGTCAGGGATTTGCAGTCGTCGCTGCCGCGGCCCCACACCGTGCCGTCGACGATCTCGCCACTGAACGGCGGATAATCCCACTTGCTTTCATCCTCGACCGGAACCACATCGGTGTGGGACATAAACATCAGGCTGGGTCCGGCCTGGTTTGCCATATTGGCGATGAGGTTGCCCCGTTCCGGTGCCGATTCCAGGGTAAGGTTGGCAATTCCTTCGGCGTTGAATCGCTGCTCCAGCAGGCGACAAACTTCGCTTTCATGGCCGCTGTCCGGCGCGCCGGTATTAACGGATTGAATGCGCACGAGTTCCTGCTGCAGCCCCACTAGTTCATCCGTCGCTTCGTCCACCATGTCAAACAGTTTCTTTAAGCCCTGATCGTTGATCATTTTTGCTCCTTTCCCGTTGTGATATAATTTTCCAAGTTATAAATCGAACGAATCAAGTGTGCGTCTTGCATATGAAAGATTCCCACTCGTGTAAAATTCAGGTAAAAAGTTATTACTCAATTCGATTAGAAAAGAATTAAACGGGTGCTCTATTTAAACTGACGTCTCCGATCCAGATTGCGATACTGAATTGCTTCTGAGATGTGATCTTCCCTGACACACTGGCTGTATCCCTCAACGATCCATACAATAATTGGATGGGCGTTTAGCTAGTCCATGAAAATTGGAACGTCGGTCTTTTTTGCTGCTATTTTTAGCTGAGTGTCAAGGGTAGCTAGCGAAATGCCTCTTCTCATTGAAAGATCGAGATAGTTAGCGTCATAACTCGACAAGTTATTTGTTCTGGCCAGAGCCAATAGACCCTTCATCATTCTTTCTGTTCGTTCATACTCAACAACTATCGGGAGTTGGGACAATAAAGTTAGAAACCGAACGCTGTCAGCTTCCCTGAGCCGCTTTTTTCGCTCTGCCACTAACAATACATTCACCACCTCTAGAGGCCAGATCGATGGTACGAAGGCAGTCGACTTTATAAGATGATCCAATACGGCATCTGCATACTGGTTTGTTTCGTCTTTGAAACACCACGACATTACAACAGAGTTATCAATAACAAAAGCTTCACTCATTTATCGCCTGCCTTCGTTTATCATTTTAGGGATAGAGAGCGCATCGAGGGTATGTTTATCGCGCAATTTGCGGATTTCAGCGATAACTGATTTGGTGTCGAACGTTTTCTCAGGATCAGGTGGTTGCAGCACGGCGACAGGAACACCATGCTTGGTGATTGTTATGCGCTCTCCCTTAAGGACCCGATCAAGCAATTTGGGAAGATGTGTTTTGGCTTCATATGCACCGACAGTTTCCATAACCAACTCCTTAGACTAGTTTTAGACCAGTCTAACACATGGTGATTCATCAATCAATGCCCCAATTGGGGTTTATTTGATAATTTCCAATACGAAGAAAATATAGCGCCCTCCATGTCCGCCCCCTGTGCCTATTGGAATTATACACCTCAACTGGCACAGATTAACCAGTTTATTGATTTGCTGATAAACGTAACGGAATAAGGGGATGCCGGTGCAGAACGCATGTTGCTTTTTTTGCTTAACGGGCCGGCTTATGCCGACTTTGAATCCGAGGTGATAGATCTGGTCAAAGTTGACATACCCGGCAGCAGCACGACCCTCACGATTTTTCTGCCGGAGCCCATGTCCCAGGACTGCAAACGGTATAAATACAGCCAGAGCCGGGGCTGGTATGACTGCAGTTCACACGTATCGCTCAACGGCGATCGAACCCGGCTGAGCAAAACCCTGCTAGACGGCGGCACGGGTGACGACGACGGTCAGCAAAACGGAGTCATCGAAGATCAGTCGGCACCCGGCACTGCGGGTCTTGCCGCCGTTTCAGGTTCGACGGGCAGCAGCGGCGGCGGAGGAGGGGACTGCTTCATCGGCACCCTGGGTGAAGAATTCAAATGGTGGCGGTTTTAAGAACCGGCGCCAAGAAATTGACGATCAAAATTCTAAGATTGTAACCAGTCAAAATTATTAAGTAAATTAATTAATTTGATGCCTGACCGCATCGCGGAAGCGGGCTTTAGATTGAAGATTTTCTATGACCTTTTAGGATTTGAGATAGATTGTCGGTGTCTCGCACAATTTCTGGAAAATCTTCCCACTGCTTAAACAGATCTTTTTAAGCTGCCAAAGTAGGAGGGCGTGCCGAGAACAATGGCGTCGGCCGCCATCAGCTTCGGATAAAAGGGCTTGAGATCATCGTCAAGCTTGCACAAATTGTCGTCCGCACAAAGATGGGCGCAGGCCCTGCAGGGCGAATAGGATAACTTCGTGAGATTGACAAACTCTGACTGTTCAGCGCTGTGGTCCAAGATGTATTGAACCATCCTGTCGATATTTCCGCCGGTGACCGGACTGCTGCTGAAACCTAAAATTGACATTGGGTCCTCCCCTCTTTTGAACAAGAAAACGGGAATCAGAAAATGAGCTGATAACGGGTTCCGGCTTTTTGACCTAATTTTTGAATAAATTCCTTTTTTGTCAGGGTCTGCAGAGCGTATTGAAACGTTCGACGCGGCCTGGCGATATCCTTTTCGATATCAGAAACCTTCAACCGTTTCTCAGGACTGGATTTAAAGCAATTCAAAACGGCCAGAGCTGATTCGGAAAGCTTTTGCAGCAAGGCATAGCGGTTACGATACACCTCGATATCAAATAAAGACGACCGCAGTATCTTAATAAAGAACCATGCCAGGGGCTCGATGTTGTACTTTTGGAGGTCGTCAAGAAATTTTCCTTCCGAGCACTGGTGCAGCCTAATGTAGTATAGAGATCGGTTTTGTTCAATATGCCTGTCGATTGTAATATACGGCGTTATTTCCTTTATGTATTTATCATCAGATTGGAGCAACGCCAGAATAAAGAGAACTCGCCCTAGCCGACCATTGCCGTCCTGGAAAGGGTGAATCGCCAAGAACCGAAATACAAACTCGGTCGCAACCAATAAAGGCCAGGCATTTTCGCGAATGTTTAAATTATACCAATCCACAAGTTCTGACATTGCGATGCCCGTAATGATCCCCGGCGGAGATGGATCCAGCACCACCCGGTGTTCACCGGTTTGGTGATTAATAAAAGTAACCCGATTAGGGGATTTCTTATACCCACCGGCAAAATTGGCTGCCTGGGGATAATACCGGAGCAAATCATGATGCAGACCTCGAATTATAGCCTCGGTTAAAGCAAATGCGCAATAAATTTTTATTTATATTGCGCATTATTGCGCAACCAGATTTAAACGCATTATATAAGGATGAGCGGCGGTGGCGCCCCCCTTTAGTTTCTAAGCTACAAGAGGGCAGGCAGGTGAAAACGAAAGGCGCAGGGCGCATGGCATACGGCGCACGGAAGGGCGTATTAAAAGGCGGGGAGGTCCATTAAATTTCCCCTCATTTATACACAGTATGGCTGATATTATCTGAGGATAAACGGAACGTACTTGGGTCGAATATCCTTTACAGACGGAAATTTTATTTCAAATGCTCTTCCGTATACAAGGACAGCTCGATCATTCGTTCAAGAAGTTCGTTTGTCTGCAGCCCTGAAAAATTGTGGCGAACGAGTTCCTTGCAAAACAGGCGGCAAATATAGCGCAGCTTGCGGCCTTTCTGTTTGCCGGCATATACAAAGTCCCTGTGCCCGTTGTTGATGACAACCACGTTCTTTTCCTCATCGTATCGCGAACGCCACATTTCACCCGGCGCCCGACGATAGGTATACCCGGGAAGCCCCTTATTCGCTTTTCCCGTATTGGATGATTGATCCATGAGAGAATCGGTGACCGTTATCATGGCCTCATCCCTGCAGGCCTTATCCCCCTGCCGAACGATCACCTCCAATGTTGTCAGGCAAGGTTCCGGAGGTGCAATGAAGGTGGTCGATTCACGGTGATTCTCATCTAGATGGCCTTCTCCATCCATTATATTCCACTGGTATACCAGGTTTTCCAAAACGATCCTTCGGGAGCGATCCCTGCAGATAACACGGTATTTTTTGCGCTTGTCAACCGAAACGACGCTCGATTTAGGAGAAATCAGTACGCTGAACAACGGACCGGCATATTCGAAAAACTGTTTTTGGCTGCTGTCATTGTCAAGCAGCTCCGGCACATCTTCAGGGTTCTCACTTTCACGGTCGATTTTCTGACGGGAATCTCCACGGATGGATCCGCTGGAAAAAAGACGCCCCGATTTATTTTGAGTTTTTTCGCCATAAATATCAAACCAGTCATATTCCTCTTGCGGAAGCCGTAAAAATGCCTCTTTGAGAGCGCGCTGGACCCTGCGCAGAACCTGGCGGCTGGACCGCTCCTCCTCAGCCTTGCGCTGTTCTTCAATGATTTTTTGAAGGTGTTTTTCAACCGGAACCATTGCCCGGCATAAAGCGTCAAAACGATCATCACGAATAATGCCATGGCGCGTTCCCGGGGTGAGAGATAAATACGGCACATCCGCAATACCCTGGAGATATCCGGCCGTCCAGGGCTCTTTTTCAAAGTGGTCCAGTTCAGTAATCGAAGGCAAGACTCGCGTACCGCGTCGATACAGGCCAACGCGGTTTACGGAAGCCGGATCGTTGAGATAAATTTCAAGATAAATATCACCCTGTTCGGTTTCAGCCGGCTTGAGATTATGGAGCAGTCGTCCAGTGAATTGCCGTGGGACCACAACAAACTCACTGCGGCCGGTTCGATCAATAACTTTGACCGTCACCGCTGTCTCTTTGATGCGGTCCCGGAGTTCAGACGCAAGATAGCGTTGAATTTTTTCGCCCGTTAAAGACCGTAGACCCGGCAGTAGGGGATAGATCGTCATGTCAGTCCCCTTGAACGGAAGCAATATCCGCTTCTTCAAGACCGCAAAATCCGGCGAATCCTTGGCCATGGTCATCTGGTATGGTTTACCATCAGCGCCGCAACAGGTCATGCTGAGGTTCTGGCCTACGGTCCAGAAACTAAGAAGACCAATACCGAATTCTCCCTGAATCCCTTTGGCTCCCCTTGACTTGAACTGTCTCTTGATAGAATCACAGATATGGGTCGCTACGCGGCGAAAATCCGGCAAACCCTGTTCATCCCTTGGAATGCCCTCGCCATCATCGCTGATTTTGAGATAGAAGGCTCCCTTTTTTTTACCCCTGACAATGACGATTTGTTTTGCCCGTGCATCAATGCTGTTTTCCACAAACTCGGCCACTGCCTTTAAGGGATTGGCTTGAGAATTGGCGATGATACTGATGGCGTTCCAGTGATCTGCAATTCGCAGCTTGCCGGCACGCACGCCCTTATTTTTCTTTTTTCTTGTAGATCCAGCCATTGCTGACATCAGTTCCGTTGCGAGGGTCCCAGTTTCAAGAATTGCCTTTTTAGATGTTCCCAGCCTTTTTGCCTGCCTGGTAATCCGGTAGGCTTTCTTCTACCCATTTTTCGTAAGCGGGTTTGTACGCATCAAGATCAATCGGCATGGGCTTTACTTTGCTTATGCATTGTTGGTTGTCAGATCTATAATTTGCAGCCCCTGAGAAGCGGAATTCTTTAGGGGGAGCTGTTCGGTCTATTCCAGGACATTAATGTTTTTTTGCGCGCATATGTCCTTGAGAATTTTGGGCCACACCGTTACACTTACCTCGCCCAGATGGGCCGTGCGCAACAGGTACATGTAGGTTCTGGATTGTCCGATGCCGCCCCCGATGCTCAATGGAATCTCATCGTTGAGAAGGGCCTGATGGTAGGGCAGGCTGAGAAAATCCTCCTGGCCCGACATCTTGAGCTGGATCTTGAGAGTTTCCTTGGTGACCCGGATGCCCATCGAGGTCAGCTCGTGGCGTCGTTTGGTAACCGGGTTCCACACCAGGATATCACCGTTTAGCCCATGGTACTGCTCCCCATTGTTGACGATGGTCTCCGTGACCCAGTCGTCGTAATCGGCAGCGCGCATCTCGTGCGGGTAACCGTCTTTTAACACCGAGCCAATGCCGATAATAAAAAGCGCCGGGGCGTGTTCCAAAAGGGTCCGGGTCTCCCGTTGTTTACGCGGCAGATCCGGATACATATTCAGCATTTCTTCGGCATGCAGAAATTTGATTTCCTCGGGGAAGTCGGGGTATCTGGAAGTTTTGAGCTGCGGGAACATCTCCTGTGCCATCCGGCCGGCTTCCCAGATGACCTTCCAGATCTTGCAAACAATGTCCTTGAGGAATTCAAGGGTGCGATCTTCTTTGGTGATAACGCGCTCCCAATCCCACTGGTCCACATAGGCGCTGTGGTCATGGTCCAAAAAGTAATCCTTGCGCACAGCCTTCATGTCGGTGCATAGGCCTTGGCCCACTTTGCAGTCAAACTGTTTCAGCGCCATGCGTTTCCACTTCGTGGCCGCCTGAACCACCTGGGCGGTGATGGGTTTGTCGAGTCCCAGTCCGCACGGGAACTCCACCGGGGTGCGCGAGCCATCGCGGTCAAGGTAATCATTGACGCCACTGTCCCGGTCAACGATCAGGGGGACCTGGACCATTTGCAGGTTGAGTTCTTTGCACAAATTCTCCTCGATGTAGCTTTTGACGGCAAAGACGGCCTGCATCGTTTCCATTGGGGACAGCAGGGGTTCATAGTCGTCGGGCAGCTCTTGCTTTAAGTCGTCATAGTTGCCGATTCCCGGCCCTGCCAGGTCTGCTTTTTTATCTGCCATTGATGACCTCCTCGGTTAAGATGATGTTCATTGCCGGAGCCTGCTGGTGACTGACGCCACCGGCAGACCACCCGCCGGAATCGCCAGCCAAAGTCCACCGCCAGCCCGGTAGGGCTCAAGTACCCCGTTCAATACCGTCCCGCATGAAAATAGAAGCGGGAAGCCATATTTGCAGGCTCCCGCTACTTGCCTGCTATTTCATATCCATATACTTCAGGACGGCGGCATTGAAGGCCTCAGGATCCTGCCACATAGCAAAATGACTGAGATTGGGCAGTAGGATGAGTGTTGATCCCGGAATGAGTGATGCCATCTGCTTGGTGTGATCCAACTTTATAGCCTCATCATACTCCCCGACCGCTACTGCGACAGGGACTCGAATTGACTTCAGCTGCTCAGGTGTAAAGTTTGGCAATTTTGCCCACATTTCAGATATCTGTGCGACAAACTCGTCAAACTGCTTGGGCGTCTTTGACAGCCGGGCATAATCGGCTGCTGTCCTTTCGACATAAGCCCCAAAGACGGGGTCAGTTTCGACCGTTGGCTTCACACCTGACGGGTTAAAGTTGGCACCGAATGCAAACAACCTTGCCAGCCGATCAGGATTGTTGACGGCGATATCGATACCGATATTGCCTCCGTCACTCCACCCAACGATCGAAGCTTTTTTGATCGATAAAATATCCATGACAGCGAGAACATCGGAAGCCATTAAGTGATAGCTGTATGCTTGATCGTCTCTGGTACTGCGGCCATGGCCCCGGCTGGCAATATTGATTACTTTGTATTTGGCCGAAAATGCCGCGATCTGGCCACCCCAGTAATCCGTATTGCCCAGGCCACCATGCAGCAGTATCAAAGGCTCGCCGGACCCATAAATGGCGTAATAAATTTCAGCGCCGTTTACCTTGGCATAGCCGGTTGCCTTGGCTAGCGGTGCAGGCAATGGTGCGGGCAATGTCTGCCAGAGCTCTGCCGCCCCGGCCTCCGGCCCGCAACCGGCGATAGCGAAAATTCCAATGGCAAGCGCCGTTAAACAAACTGTAATACTTTTCATTTTCTGAACCTCCTTTTCACGAATTTTACTTATGGTCCCACCTTCTTCCTTGTACCTGAAGTAAAAAATCCCGCTCTCATGGTCGAGAACTGGGATTATTAACATAGCTGAACCATTTTTTGATCCTTTTGCGCCAGGATTTTGATTCGGAGTCAACGGAGCATTTTTCGATGTCCCCGGATGATAGCCGATACACAATAAATATGCAAGCGGCAACGCAAAGCGTCCAGGACAACGTCAAAGTCGTCTCGAACTGGTTCAGATAGAAGCGGTCACCATATACTCGCTATCACTGTGCGCCCCGCCACCCTGAGGCTCCATGCCATCCAGTGTCGGGACGTTCTGCGCCGCGGATGACGCCGACATTGACGTTGGTCCCGGTGGCCGGGTCGCCCTCCGTATGAAACGGTCGTTTTTGGACCGTACCCGCTTTAAAAACCGTATCCATGTGACCGAAAGCTGTTAATTCAGCATGAGGACCTGTATTCGTTTTTCACCCTGAATATTTTTTGCGTCCTCCACAATACGACTGTGGTGAGTAAAAAGTATAACCTGGTTCTTTCTCGATATATCTGCCAGGACCTTGAGTGTTGCCCGGGAACGTTCATCATCAAAGTTGATCAGGATATCATCTACAATAAAGGGCATGGGCTCGCTGGTCTCAAGGCGCCATTCCAGGGTGGCCAGGCGCAGGGCAAGGTAGAGCTGATCACAGGTGCCGTCGCTCAACCCTTCTACCGACACCCGCGTATTATCCTGCCGCACACCGATAAGAACGGGATTGCCATTGTCATCAACATCGGCCTGGAGTCCGGCAAAAGAACCAAGTGTCAGCTCGGAAAAAAATCTGGAGGCAATCTGCAGCACCGGTTCCTGATGTTCCTCCCGGTAACGTTCAATCTCATCCTTCAGCACCATGGTAGCCAGCTTAATCCGGGCATATTGCTCAACCAGGCGTTTGATCCTGGCCACAACCTGCTCCATTTTCTCGGCTGCCTCTGCCGCCTGGGCACTGCCGTCCATGAGTTGCAGTTCCCGATTCTCTTCGCCGATGACCTTTAAAATTTCCTTGATTCTAAGATAGAGCTCTTCGTCAACATGTCGCCTCAGTGATGCGATCTGTCCCGGCAACTCATCCAGATCGACTTCACCTGCCTGACTTTTGATTTCCTCAAGCGGGACGCCCTCGCTCGCCTTTGCCAGGGAGGACTCTGCATCGGAAATCTTCTCCTGCAGACGCAGGTACGCGACAGATTTCCGGCTAGCTTCGGCCAGGCCGGTTGCCTTGTCGCACCTGGCTGTTGCGAGTAACTCTGCCATCTGCCCATCCAGGCTTTGCAGAGTTTTTTGCGCATTTTCTATTTCAGCGGTCAATGCCTCTGCTTCCTCATTGTTTTTCTTCAGCAGTTCGTGGTCCTGCCGGGCCTTGCCAAGCATGGTATGCAGCTGCAGTACGGCCTGATCCGGGGCTAGATCCTTTAGATCAGGAGCTGCCTGGTCCAACTGGGTCTGCACATCACCGCTGAATTTAGCGATATCACGGCCAATACCATCGATGCGGCTTTGAAATTCCTTGGCCTTTTCAAGTTTGTCTAAACAGCCGCCAATGGTTTCAAGAAGATCAAGCGCTTCACTGGGTACCACTGGATCTGTAAGACCCAGGCCTGCCAGGGCCTTATTCCACCTTTTGTGCCACTCGGTTTTGGCTGCCTCTACGGCCTCCTGCTCTTTTTGGGCCTTGCCCAATGCTGTCTGGACCTGCGCCTGCTTGTCAGTAAGTTTTTCCAGTTCCGTCCCATGCTGGGCGATGTTCTCCAAAACCGATTCAGCAAAGACCAGAACCGGCGACAGCTCCCTGCCGGAGAACGCTTCGCTTTCCTCCAGGGCTTTCAGCTGCTCTACCAGGGCCTTGCGATATTTCTGCCGGATCTGGTCCTTCTGTGAAATTTCGCCTTCCTTCTCTAAGATTTCGGTCACCCTATACCGCAGGGTGACAATATCAGACAGCCAGGCCAGCATTTCCTTGGGTGAAAGCGGCTTAATTTTTATGGATTTCCAGATTCCCTGCCATGCGGCTGCAAGGTCCCGCCCCCGTTTGGCGGTTTCCTGCTCCTGATTGATGATCTCCCGGATTGTTTCCTCAAGGCTTTCAATCCTGGCCCGCAGCGATGCCGCCCTTGTGACCCGCTCCGCTTCCCGTCTCAGCCGATCGGCGATATGATCCGCTTGCTCAACATGCTGCTCGTAGGCCTCGTGCACGGTCTGGCCCGGCTCATATTCCTCAGCCTCTTTTGAGATATTCGCCCCATCGATCCACTGCCGGCGCAGGAGCTGCCAGCCCGCCTGCCGTTTTTTGCGGGCCACCTCCAGATCCTGCTCAGTGGGAACTTCGCCGCCGTATATTACTTCCTTGTGGTCGGCCCTGGCAGCCTTCAACTCCCCTTCAGCCTTTTTGCGATCCTTGTTCAGCTGCTGTCTCTGATTGTCAAGCGCACTGTAGTCCGTCTCAAAGTGTCTCACCGTTTCCGGCAAAGGCAAAGTCAACTCCAGCAATTGATCCAGCTCCCCGAACCACAGCCCTAATCTCTTGAGGTCTGCCTGGCAGCTCTTTTTTCCCCCCGCAATCTCGCGGGCAATCTCCTCGATTTGCTCGTCAATATCACCCGATCTGCGGGCCAGTTTCAATGTCTTTGCCAAGCCATCACTGACCCTGACGGCCGGCCGGCCGGACAAGGCTTTAGCAATTTCTTTGAGCCCCTTTTGTGCCTCATCTTTCTGCTTGCGCGCCTGCAACGCCTGCTGCGTCAGGGCCTCATACTGAGAACTCAGGGTTTGAATGGTTCTCTTCTTGCCCAACACCGGCCGCAATGACTCGGCATCTTCCAGCTTAAGTTCGGGCCGTATCTCTTTGATCAGGGCTGCCGCATCCTTACGGTTATTGATCCGCATGCCATCCAGCCGGGTTCGGTCCTCGCGGCCTTTGCGGTACTCGCCGAGCCGCTGATGCAGATCCTCAATCGTTGCAGCATGGTTCAGAAGCGGTCGGTTCAAAGAGATGCCTGCCTGCTTTGCCTGCAGTTTCTCCAACCGGTCTCCGTCTTTGTCGAGCTGAAGCCGGACTTCACGGATACCCTGCTCCACTTGCCGGAGCAGCTCTGAAAACTCCGGCGGCAGCATGACCACATCCCCTAACTCACGCTGTTGCTTTTTCAGGGTTTCAAGTTCCGCCAGTTCGGGGATGGCCCTGTTCAGCCGATCAAGCCGCTGCAACTCGGCACCCTTCTGCCTGCTCTCATCCTCAAGTCTGGCCTGTTCTTCCTCCGCGGCCTGCAGGCGCTTCTTTTGTTCCTTCCATTTGCGGGAAGGAAGGCTTGCATCTTTAACTATTTTTTTCAGCTCTTTATACTCTTTGATGGCCTGGTTGATCTGCTGTTTGGCACCCCGCGCCTTAAACAGTTCATCTGCCTCGGCATCAAGGGTGTCCATAATTTTTTTCAACGAAGAGATGCCGGCACCGGCGGCAAACAGGGCCTGGCCCACCTCGCCTTTCTGGGCCAGGATATCCTCACCGCCCTGCACCAGGGTTTTATGATCGATACCATAAAGCGATTCAAAGAGGGCCGGTTCAATGCCGTGCAAAAAGGTGGCAAGCATGCCTGGATCCAGGGGCTTGCCATCAGGATCGAGGAGATCGGCCTTTCTCTTCTTGCGGCGCAAAAAGGAGAGTTCCCGGCCATCAGCGCCTTGGAGGCAACCACCGACCAGGAGTTGATCATTGGCATGCACGAAGTTATCGGAAGTACGCTCGGGAAAACCGTACAACAAGGCCTTGAGCGCCCGGAGTGAACTGCTTTTTCCGGCCTCGTTTGGGCCAAGGATGATGTGGAGGCCCGGCGCCCTAAGATCAAACTCAAGAGTCCGATCTGTGAAGGGGCCAATGGCCTTTAAGTCCAGCCGCTTGAGCCTCATGCCTCTCCTCCGTGTTGGATCAATTTGGCGATCAGAAGTTCCTTAACAGCATCCCGCAGCTCGCTCAAATGTTCAGGCTGAACCGCCAGCAGAGAATCCACGTCCAGCAACTCGGCCGGCAATTTGGTTTTCAGATTGGCAAGGTCCGGCACCCACGTCGTGAGCGCATCGCCATCAAATTCCAGGCTCTCAACCGCCTGCAGCAGACCGGACAGGGCTGTATCTTCACCAACGATCTGTGCCAGGCTGGTCTTGCGGTTTGTTCGAAACTTCACCTTCTCAAGCCACACATCACCGAGTCCGGCGGCAATACCGCGAAACTCTTCGGTCCATTGAACCGAACGGGCATGCAGCTCGGCATGCAGCGGGCAACTTCCCGCCAGCTGTAGTCGCAAGGCCAGGGTCTGGCCATCGACAATCGCTATCTCTTTTTCCATGGCCGTACGGACTCGCTCATAAATTGCCTCTTTGGTCTCGCATTCAGAAAGTTCCGCCAGGCAAACGGTCCAGCGCAGCACGTCAAGTTCACGCGCTTCAACTTCAGTAATTCGGCCATCCTCCACAGTCACCAGTGTGGCGCCCTTGGCACCGGTTTCCTTGATGTGCCGGCCTTGAAGATTGCCGGGAAAGAGGACCCAGGGATCTTCAGCAACAACCTCACGCTGATGGACATGGCCCAAGGCCCAGTAATCATACCCCTTGGATTTCAGATCATCGATGGTACACGGTGCGTAATCCTCATGCCCCTCACGGCCAGTCAAGGAGGTGTGGAGCAGTCCAATGTTAAAAAAATTGGAATCGTGCTGGCGGTATGACGAGGCCAGATTCTCCGTCACAGCGCGGCTGGAATAGCTCCGGCCGTGAATCATCACGCCAATATCATCAAGTTTGACGGATTGGGGTTTCCTGGGAGAAAAAAGAGTTACATTGTCAGGCAAGGGCATCGTCTTGGTGGTTTGACTGGCTGCATCGTGATTGCCCGAAACAATAAACACTTTAATCCCGGCTTTATGCAGCCGGCCCATCTGGCGCACAAAAAAGAGCCCGGTATTGTAATCCTTCCAATCACCGTCATACAGATCGCCGGCAATCAGGATAAAATCAATTTTTTCCTCAATGGCCATTTCAACCAGATTCTCAAAAGCCCGCCTTGTGGCCCCTCGAATCTCGTCAACCGGCGCATCGTCATGGACCTCAAGACCTTTTAATGGACTATCGAGATGTATGTCTGCTGTGTGGAGGAAACGGAACATAAATTTTTACCCCATTTAGGTTGAATCCCTTCTATTTAGCGTTTATCGGCGGGTTGATTCCAGCCATTCTTTATGTGGGCGGTGGTTGATTCAAATAGATAAAATCTTCAACCGCCTTTCTCCCCCGATGGATATGCCTTCCTTTTGGCATGCCGAAGGTCATACAGATCACAACTTTTTTATCGTTTATTTTTTACTTCAGCAGATCCATATGCCCTGTTCGAATAGAGTCTACAACCAGTTTGCCGGTCAACTTTAGTTTCCCGAGGCGGCCCTTCTTGCCGGCCACGATGAGGTCGTGAAGATCTTCCCGTGTTTGCGGCGGTTTAACTTCGACAGGTTTTTTCGCCAGGGTTATGGATTGTGCCGGGCAAGCCGGGACACAAACACCACACCCGATACAGCGATCCTGATTGACCACGGCCGGCTGGTTTTTGGCGGAATGGCTCACCGCTCCGACCTGGCAGCGTTTAGCGCAGACACCGCATCCTTCGCATGTATTCCGGTTCACGGCCGCATAAAAGTTAGAAGCCCAAAAATCCAGTGGTTTCGGGAGGATATTTTGAATCCTTAGCATGCCACAGCAGCATCCGCAGCATGAACAGATGAACTCGGCTTCTTCCGTATTGGAGGGCTGCAGCACCAAGCCTTGTTTCTGATTCTGTTCGATGATCGATATGGCTTCATCTCTGGGAATTTCTCGGCCGATGTGGCTTAGCCGGGCCATCCGGGCCATGCTGCCGATGGCCAGACAGGTCTCCTTGCGGTTCGTCACTTTACAGGAGCCGCCCTCCAGCGATTTTTTCTTGCGGCAAATGCAGTCAATGATCACAAAGGGTTCTTCAGCCTGTTGCAACAGGGTTATCACCTCATCAAAGGTGCTGACATTATGCTGCGGATGAATGCTCTTAGAGACTGGAATGGTGCGCATCTGCGGAAGTTTCGAACTTAAAAATGAAACACCGAAATTTTTGCTCGACGTGTATTCATTGAAATCCTCGATAAACTCGGGTGTCAGGCGGTTCTGTTGATATTCATACATCCCCACCACAAGGGGCGCATTGCAATAATGCATTTTGCCATGCTTGATTTTGGATTCAAGGCCCCCCTTTTCCTGGATACCGTCCAGAGTTGTTTCCAGGTCGCCGGCTGATTCGACCAGGCGGCCGGCCCGATTAAAAATCGTTTCAAGCGGCTCATATTGATAACTCAAACAACAGGCAATCTCAGCCTCTTGAGGTGTAAAAATGTGCTGCAAAATTTTTATTTCAACGCCGGACCGCGTGGCCGGAAACCCGATGACCTGGTTGTCTAAATGTTTTTGCAGCCTGACATAAACCTGATTATTTTTTTCCACGCAATACCTCCGCTTTAAATCGAGTAAGAAATTTTACAAATTACCCAATTCCATGAGTAAATTTACTCAATATCCTGAGCATATGCAAACAATTATTTGAACCAAAAGCAAGGGCATTGGGCAGGGCTTCCCGTCTAATTATTCGTGAACGGATTTGTAACTGCCAACCCGCCCATTTCGATATGGAAAGATGGAGCTGAAGAGCCTGGTTGATCCTGTTTAAGTTGGCAGAGCCAACTTGCGGTTTCTGTAATTGAGGCCTGTCCATCACCGGATTGATTTTTCTCGCCCGATCGTCTAAAGTGATCGGGCCTGAAAATGAACGGCTGCCGGTGCGGGCTGCCCTTTGTGGAAAGATCTCGGCCGCCGGCAGCATCAAGAATTTGAAAGGAGTGGCAATGAACGTTTTGGTTTTGTATTATTCCAAGGGAGGCAATACCCGTAAACTTGCCGAAGCTATCGCCGAGGGAGTGGGGCCGGTCGATGGGGTCGAGGCTTTACTGCGCCATACCCGGGACGTGACCAAGGACGATTTCGTGGCTGCCGATGGGCTGATTGTCGGATCACCGGTCTACTTCGGGACGATGGCCGCTCAGTTGAAATCAGTCCTGGACGAGTTTGTCGGGGTTCGCCGGAAAATGGAAAACAAGGTTGGTGCCGCTTTTTCCACCGCCGGCGATGCCAGCGGCGGCAAAGAGACCACCATGATGTCCATCATCCAGGCATTGCTGATCTATGGAATGATCATCGTGGGCGATCCAATGTCGGCTACGGGCCACTACGGAACCGCCTGCGTCGGCGCACCGGATTCCGCGGCCCTGGAAAATGGACAAAAGCTGGGCCGGCGGGTGGCCGAGCTCGTCAAACTAATTACTCCGCCCTAATAATTATTGCAATGCAATATTGAAAGCGCCTCTGTGAATACTGAAGACGGGTGTTGCATGGAAGCTCAGCTGATTACTATGGAATCTATAACTTTTTAAACATGTAGTCACCGCCCGCTTCGCTCAAGTCGCCAAGATTGCAGAGAAAATTTTCCTTTAACTTTCTGATCAGGGGCCAGAAAGTTAAAAAAACCAAGCCCTTCGGGCAATTGCGTGGACTGCAATTAGCACTCCTTTTTGCCAAAGTATTTGGTTCCATTTGAAGCGGATTGTCCTTTATGTTTGCCGTCCTCTCAACGGTAAACATAAAATTAATACTCTTTGCGCACTTTGCGGCTCTGCGGTGAATAAGGTTATAGTAAATACGCCACCACAACAACGAATAGATTCACATAGGAAAAAATATGCCTGACCCCAAAAACATCCCTGCCGGTGAAGACCGCCGGTACTTGCTTGGCGACGGCAAGTTTCGGTTCGCCTGCCACAGCGGCGTTGCCTGTTTTACCCGGTGCTGCCACAACGCCGACATGTACCTGTACCCTTACGATATCATCCGCCTGAAGCAGCGCCGCGGCCTGACTTCAGAGGAATTTTTAACGCAGCACACCATCACGGCGATGCGCGAAAACCCGTATTTCCCCAACGTCATGCTGAAAATGAGCGACCTCAAGGACAGCCCCTGCTCATTTTTGTTAAAAAACGGGTGCACGGTTTACGAAGACCGGCCGTATTCCTGCCGGGCCTATCCCCTTGAGCCGGCGTTTTACGGAGACGGGGAAAACCAATTGAATATCCGCTGCTACGTGGCGCGTCACGGCCACTGCCTCGGCCACCGGCAAGGCCGGCAGTGGACCGCGCACCAATGGATGGCAGACCAGCAGATGGACGACTACCACGAAATCAATGCCGGGTGGGCCCGGCTCGACAGCCTGTTCCGCCAAAATCCTTTCGGCGAAAAAGGCCTGGACAACCCGGCCTTGAAAATGGCCTACATGGCCAGCTACAACATGGATACCTTTCGCCGGTTCGTGTTTGACAGCAGCTTTCTATCCCGTTTCCACGTTCCCCAGGAGCGTCTGGAAGACGTTCGTGAAAGCGACAGCGCCCTTCTGCTGCTGGGATTCGACTGGATCCTGCGGTTTCTTTTCGGGCAAGGAAGACTCAGGGCAATATAGCAATTTATTTCAACAAATTCAGCAATCTTGGTAGTTTCTGACAGAGTGCCTGAGTTAAAAAAAATTCAAGCACCAATAACCAAATCTCAAACAAATCCCAATGACCCAAATTCAAAATTCCAAACAAATGATCTATTCCCAGTTGTGCCCAATGGCATCATCACTGGCAGGTCTGGATATGTAAAGTGACGCTGAACAACTGCGGTGTTTTGGTCATTGAATATTGAAATTTGTGATTTATTTGTAATTTTCATGGTGTTCCTTTGGCTAATAATTGCCCATAATTATTTTTGATTATTGGGAATAACTCAATTTAAGGGAAGTCAGGGCTTTGGCCAGTCTTTTTCGCATCAAGGTTACCACTTCCTTCCAGTCCGTGCCGTGCATGGGGTCACTGTTTTTAATCAGCGGCTCCAGCTGGTGCAGGAGGTCTTTGTCGCCGGAACGCCAGTAGCCCATGGCGGCGAAATTGACGAGGGGAATATAGGCCGGTAGTGCATAATAGTTATAACCGGGTGGGCCGTCACGGCCGATGTAGATGCCCAGAATGCGTCGCGGCGGTGCCAGCAGGCCGGCAAAGTTCGCCAGCGGGTGGCCGGGTTCGATAAAAACCGGGCGCAGGTTGACTTGTTTGCCGCCGGCATTCCGGCCGTAGGTCACATCCCGGGCCCACAAGCGTGGTTTTCTTGCGGAATCGATCAAAAAGGCCACGTCGTTGAAAAACGGGACCACCCGGTGATAAACGGGAATCGTCTGGCCGCCGTCCAGATACAATTCATTGCTGCGAAATGCCGCTACGAGGTGCGGCGCTGTATCGGAAGGAAAATCCCGGCCGGGCAAAAAGGTCTGCTGGTGGTTGTGCTGGGCTAGGGTCAGCAGGCGCAGTCTTTGTACTTGATCAAATGCCAAAATGGCCGCCAGGTGGATGTCCAGCCGGTGCCAGCGGTTTACCCGGCCGCCGCTTAAAAATGCGCCCACACGGCTCAGCCAGCTGATCTCCGCGGCCAGCCCACTCCAGTCAAAAACCAGATTATACTTGATATAGGTCCATTGCTCGGAAGGATTCGCAGGACTTTCGTCCCAAAAGACCTGGATGTACAGCGGGGCCGGATTGCGCGGGGTGACCTCCGGCGCGTCGAGATGAACCCGGCACTGTTCCGCATCGCGGAGATCGGCCAGATTGCGCCAGCTGGGATGCTGCAAGATTACCTGATCGTCGCGGTTGTGAACCAACCGGGCTTGGGCCAGATAATCTTCAAAAGCGATGGGCTGCCAGCTATCCGGATGAACCCACAGCCGCGGCATGAAGCGCAGGGCCAGGGCTTTGACAGCCAGCGGGATCGGGTAGATGCGATGCTCCTTCATGTAGGCATCTTTGGCGGGCTTTACCAGGGTGACAAATTCGTCGCAGTCGGCAGCCCGGGTGATTATAACGGAAGATAGGTAGAAGATAACAACAGCAGCTAAGCATTTCATGAGATCAATTCCGGCCCGATATTTTGGACGTTACGAAAACTCCTCGAAATCCACCTTAAAAGGCGGACCAATTGGATACCAATCCGTGCCCGTTGCCGTCCTGAAATGAATGAATTGCGAGAAAACGGAGATCAAAATCCGCTATTGCCAACAGGGGGTGGATATTATCGTCCGACAGGCGATTATGGGTCAGGTCGACAGGTGATCCCATCACCAGCGGCGTTTGTACCGGCGAGGCCGTTTCAATATGATGCCAATCTGGCTGCCGGCGGAGTCAAAAGCTGCCACATGATTGGGATGCTTTTTATATTCTGCCAAGAGATATCCATTTATTTATCCATTTTTATCCAATTAATGGCACATGCCAACCTGAAATTGGATATAATTGGATATTTTCTTGGATGCACCTGGTATTCTTATTGATATTTACGTATCTGAGCGATTGCCGACCTTGCCGCACCGCTGACATGCGGGTCAGGGTCTTTCTGTAATTCAATGAGTGCCGGGATGGCATTGACCGCCGCGGAGCCGCATCCGCCAAGGGCCTGGGCGCTGTACCTTCTGACATATTTGTCCTTGTGATCAAGGGCGGTTGTCAGCTCATCCACGGCCGGAGCTGCTGCGTGGCCGATTCTGCTGAGAGCGAAGGCCGCATTGTAGGCGATTTTGCCGTCCGTACTTTCCAGGGCTTCGGCCAAATACGGTACTGCCGGTGCGGCCCGTTCTGCCATGTCGACCAGCAAGGGCAGGATACGTGAACTCAGGGATTTATCCATGATCATGGCACCCAGTGGTGCGGCCGCCTCATCCGGCACAGTTGCAAAATCCCCCAATGCATACACGGCGCTCTGGCGTACCAGCCGCTCCTCGTCAAACAGGGCGCGAACGACAGCCTCGGGAAAACCGGTGATACCCGGCGCTACCAAGCCGAGTGCCCCGATGGACAACGAGCGGGTATATTGATCCGGGTCCCCGGTGAGTTCCAGCAGCACCCGTGCATCGTGTCGGGTATGGCGGGCCATGTTCCTAAGCCCCTGGACAGCGGCTTGCCGGACCCAATCGGCCTCATCTTCAACCATTTCCATGAACAGGTCGTGCGCCGGTCCGTCCGGTATTTCCTGCAGGTGGCTCAGCGACCATATGGCCCGGCTGCGCAACTTGTGCTCCGGCCAGCGGGCGGCTTTAACCAAAGCAGGGATAGCCGGAAACGCCGCCGCTTTAAAATGCGATAGGCTGGCTGCTGCATACTCCCTGACGTTGAGGGCGGCATCATGCTCGAGGGCCTGGATCAGAACCGGGACCACCAGATCCGGATAAGCGGTAGCCTCACCCAGTCTGGCTACAGCCCACCCGCGGACCCTATTACTAAAAGAGCCGGCGGATTTGACCAAAAGCTGGACTTCCTTCAGGGAAGCATCCTTAAAGTGATGCCGCCATAAGAAACCGACACCTTCGGTGAGCTGGGCATGCTGCAGATTTTTG
>Ga0209637_1000111_pt1 | contig 36715 bp, 31 predicted proteins | sample OlaalgELextract3_2_FD_187379 | JGI IMG/M metagenome (GOLD analysis project Ga0209637, IMG submission 187379) | Olavius algarvensis symbiont microbial communities from Tuscany, Italy - Type G ELBA extract 3 (SPAdes) (version 2) | ecosystem: Host-associated > Annelida > Digestive system >... | reverse complement strand
AGCAACGAAAAAGGATATGTCAGAAGGATAAGAATTATAAGCAAAGAAAATACATTCCTTTATAAAAACCAGAAAAGTAGATCCAGGGTGTTCACAACATAACTAAAACTGGCACCGCAACTGCTATCTATCTTTAGTACCCTTGATCTCCCGGGCCTAAAGATACGCAAAACATAACACAGTCGGCTGATTATGGAGTTTTTCGTAAGTCAACTGTCAGAATCTTGCACAAATCCTTGAAAGTGCAAATTCTGTAATATCAACTGTTAGATTAAATAATTCCCGCTTTATTTCGTGATATCCCAAACCATGTGGAAATTATGAAGGTAACAGATCAGGGCATTGATACTGCTTTTTCAAGAAAATCCGGTTTACTCCCTTCTTGTCATCTGACGAAATATAAACCAGGTTTCCGACTGTAATATTGCTCGCCGCTGACGAATCGGACTTTCGATGCCTGTCCGCCTGGAGGGTTCGATGTCCTTTAATTTAGTGCCTCTCAGGCAAAAACAATTTCAGGCATATGGGGTTTATTTCCGCCCGCCAAATCGCAATCACACGCCGCCAACCGTGGCCCGTATTACTTTATATCCTTCCTTTTCCATGGCCGAAGCAACTTTTTCCTGCAGCTCTTTGCCGGGAGTCAGGGCATTCATATAACCGCCGCGGCCGCCGCCGGTAACCTTGGCGCCCAAAGCGCCCAATTCACGGGCCTTATTACAGAGGTAGATCAGGGTTTCGTGGGAAAGATCCATTTTGATCAGGATTTCATGATTGGCTGTCATGATATCTCCCACTTTGGGCAGGTCATAATTCTCCAGGGCTTTTTTCATGGCCTGGGACTGCAGGGCGATGGTTTGGAGGCGTTCCTGAAACAGGTTGGGGTCATTTTTCTCCTGTTCTTCAACATGGTCATCCAGTTTTGAGGTGTCGGCAGTCACCCCGCTGTTGCCGAGAACGACTTCGACCGGTTCTTTCAAATTGATCCGCTGCCAGGTCTTCTCGCCTTTTTTAATATGGTATTGAATCAGGCCCCCGTAAGTCGAGGCGGTGTTGTCGACACCGCTGGGCGTGCCGTGGTAGGCAAACTCGCCCTCCCAGCCAAAATGATTGATCTCGTCGATGGAAAGCCCCAGGTTAAACTCTTCATTCAAGGCCCGGGCCAGTGAAACACAGTGGGCGGCACTGGCGCCGACACCGCTGCCGGCCAACAGCGATCCGCCGTAGGTTATTTTCAGAGGATATTTTTTAACATCAATTTTCATCACTTCCAGCATGTGTTTGATCGAATCAATCTGCTGCTGCTCTTTTTTCTTTTTATAGCCCGGCACTTCGATGCGGTTATCTTCCAGTACCCAACCGTCGCCCTCTGGCAGCCGCTCTACGGTACATTCGGTTTCTAAGGGAATTGAAGACACAATTGCCGGTACCTCTCTTAATACAAACTGATCGCCGATCAGGATCGTTTTTCCGAAAGCAGTTCCTTTACCCATGATTTTATCCTTTCCGTGTTTTCATAGTTGGTACCAATATCAAGCGCCTTGGCACATTAAAGCCCCCTGGTTTCTATCCGAACGGATAAAATCAGCTAGTTTTTTTTAAATAAGATCCAAGAGGTTTTTTTATTGAATTCAGAGGCCCCGGGATGCAATGAACACTGGGCCGTTTGAGCTTGGGTCCTCGATTTCATCATAATTTATCAACGTTTCTTCATTTTCCACCTTCCGCATTCCGCATTCCGACTTCCAGTATCTTTTCCATTTCTTCTATCAGGGCCTCTTCCTTGCCGATCGCTACGGTCGTGGCGGCGGTCAGGCTGTGGCAGGCGTCTGAAAAACCGCCGAGCTTATTGGTGGCTTCGGGCAGTAATATGTTCAACCCCATTGCTCGGCCTGATCGGATTTTTCCCTCCATAAAAGCAGAAACCCGCATCGATATTTTTACATCGCCTATGGGTATCGGGCCGAATCCCGGAATTTCATTGGGAATTATTTGGTAGCCGGCCACATAACGTTTGGGGTCGATGAAGTCGGAGTCTTTAATGGCGTAGCAAAAAACACCGATCATTTTGACGCCCATGGGATTAAATCGGTTCTCTACCTGAAACCATTGGATGTGTTCCGTCTTATTGAGGCCCCCTGATTTGATGCGCTGGATTTCCTGCTCGAATGCTCTGGCCTGAACCGCTTTAAGCTCTTGCAGCATTTGGTCGGAGTCCGGCGTAGTACCTTCAAGACAAACTTTAATCCCCATGTCCGGTCCGTTCTGATAATAGCCGGCAGCTCCCAGGGTGTCCAGATACGCCCCGAATTCATTGCAGGGTACCTGGCCAGCGGAGGTGTTGAGATAGTAGCGTTCTCCGACCTCCTGCGCTTTGATTTCCATTTTACCCTGCGCCACCGCTTCCAGGGTCACATCCCGGTTCTCACTGACCAGGCAGCCATCCACGAAAAATTCGTCACCCACGGCACCAATGGCGGCGATGACTGCCAGATCCTTGTTCGCCGGATTCCAGGTGTGTGCAAACAAATAGCAGGTGGTTGCACCGGCGATATCCCGATCGCCTTTGAGACCGTAGAGGTCGGGATCCAGGTTATGAACCCTCGGATCCGTGGATGCCTCCGCCACATGGTGATCCAAAATCAGGGTCAGATTGCGCCCCTGGTTTAAATTCGACAGCATGGGGGCGATGCGGCCGGCAAAGTCGGCAAAAATAATGATTTCGCCGTCCTGTTCATATACTTTTTGCAGCAGGGCCGGGTAGGGCTTTTCCAGGCAAAAGCGCTTTATTCTATAGCCGGCCCGCTCAAAAGTGCGGGTCAAAATCGCCCCTGAACTGAGGCCGTCGGAGTCGTTGTGGTGAAATATCTGAACCTCTTTCTTCGGCCATTGCCTGACTTCCTCGATGGCGTTTTCCATTGCAGTAATTAATTGATCACGCAATTTTGAGCTCCTTTTCCAACTTCGGTTTAAATTGTAGCCATGATTTTCCCTGATTAGCCGAGTAAAAGTTCAATGTCAATTATTTCATGGACATTGGATAATAATTATCCAGGCAACTGGAAAAGAAAAAAAAATTTTGACAAAAGAAATGCATCAATTATTTTAAATAAGATGATTGATAACCTCGATAAGAGGTATTTTATGAATAGAAAGGATGAAAAGAATGAAAGCGCAGGTGCTAAATCAATACGATGATAAATTTACTGCGGAGCATTGGGTAAATCTGGAGAACGTCGAAGATCCTAAAATCGATAAAGCGACCGACGTCATTGTCCGTATCGGGGGTGCCGGGGTCTGCCGAACAGATCTGCATATTATAGAAGGTGTGTGGCGGCCTCATATGGACCCGGACGGCAATAGTCTTCTACCCCTGATCATGGGGCATGAAAACGCGGGGTGGGTGGAAGAAGTCGGGACGGAAGTAGAAGAGTTTAAAAAGGGAGATCCGGTGATCGTTCACCCTAAGGTTACCAATGGAACCTGCCTGGCATGCCGGCGGGGTCACGATATGCATGGCGATGGGCTTTTCCCGGGTCTTGATTCAAACGGGGGGTATGCCGAAGCACTTAAAACATCCGTACGCAACCTGGTTAAACTGCCGACCAGCTTAGCACCGAAAGACGTTGCACCCTATTCGGATGCCGGTCTGACGGCCTACCGCGTTGTCAAAAAAGCAACACGGCACTTGTTGCCCGGCGAATATTGCGTGGTCATTGGTGCCGGCGGTCTGGGTCACATCGGGATTCAGTGCCTCAAGGCCATGTGTGCCTCCGAAGTGATTGTCGTCGACATTTCCGATTCATCTTTGGAACTTGCCAAACAAAGCGGCGCCGACCACATCATCAAGGCCGATGGCTCGGAAGTGGAGGCCGTCTTAAACCTGACCGGTGAGGTTGGTGCTGAGGCAGTTATCGATTTTGTCGGTGAAAAAGGGACCACCGCCAAAGGGCTTGCCATGACCCGGCCGATGGGCAATTACTATATCGTCGGGTATGGTGAGGATATACAAATACCGGCAGTCGATTTGATTATATCCGAGCGAAATATTATTGGTAATCTGGTCGGCACCTGGGCCGAGCTGACGGAACTGATGGCCTTGGCCGATCGCGGTCTCGTCGAACTTGCCATTAAGGAATATAAGCTTTCCGATGCCAATTTGGCGCTTAAAGATTTAAATAACGGCAAGATTCAGGGGCGGGCGGTGTTGATTCCTTAAGGGATTACGCTACTGCATGGTATAACCGCCGTCCACGGCATACACCTGGCCGGTAATATAACCGGCCTCAGCCGAAGCCAGAAAAACGGTCAGGCCGACGACATCGGCCGGAGATCCCAGCCGACCGAGGGGTACCTGATACGTGGTGTAAGCTTTAAGCGCCGTTTCCGGAAATACATCCAATGCCGTATCGGTTTCGATGATTCCCGGTGCGACGGCATTTACCGTGATACCCATGGGTGCAATCTCCCGGGCGAGGGCCTTGGTAAAGGCGATAACCCCGCCCTTGGCGGCTGCATAGGGTACCATGCTCACCGCCCCGACCAGCCCGGAAACGGAAGCGATGTTGACAATGGTGCCGCTGCGCTGCCCGCGCATCGGTACCAGGGCGATCTGGCTGCACAGAAAAACGCTCTTTAGATCAAGTGCCATCACCTCATCCCACTCATCATCGGTCACCATGGCAAACGGCTTTATCGGAAATCCGCCGGCATTGTTTACCAGGACGTCCAGCCGGCCGAATTTTTCAACAGCGCACCCGATCAAGTGCTCTACCTGGGAGCGCTCGGTCACACTGGCCTGGACCGCCAGCACCTGCCGTCCCAGCTGTTTAATTTCTTCAGCCGCGGCCTCGGCGGCGTCCTTGCTGCGACTGTAGTTGATGACGATATCGGCCCCTTCGCGCGCCATCGCCATTGCGATCTCCCGGCCAATACCCCGGCTGCTGCCGGTCACCAGGGCCACCTTGCCTGCCAGCCTCATACGTACCTCCTAACCCGGACGAGCCGGAATTGAAAATTGAAGATTGCAAATTGAATATTTATGGATGTCGCTCGCGCAGCGCAGGCGCTTGCGCAGCGCGTCGCTTCGTCTTTATTAAAACTGATGCGCCCAAGGCGCACCTTCAATATTCAATCGAAAATATTCAATTATTACAAGTCAGCGAAAATATCCCAATACGTTTATTTGCACAAAATGCATAAAATTAACTGCTAAAATTCTATGCTCCTTCGAGCACACCGATTACGGTGCCGACCTTCACTTTCGATCCGGCTGCGACAATGATTTCACTTAAGGTACCGTCGGCAGGTGCCGTGACGTAAAGGGTAATTTTTTCGGTCGTTGCTTCGGCCAGATCCTGCCCTTTTGAAACTTGATCACCCGCCGCCTTTATCCATGAGACAACCGTGACCTCCAGGGCACCGTCGGCCGTTGGCGGTATTGCTATATCGTAATGCACGATTTATCCTCCTCGTTTTTATTAAATTGAAAATTTCTTTCGTCCGTCTCTCTAATGCACGAATGGCGACGAATTTAGAGTCTTAATTGTCCATTCTTTTCATTTAATGAAAAAGCTTTTTATTCAATAGACGGAACACATTAAATTTAGGCATTTGTTGGAGAACCTAAACAGCTAATTAGAGCCAAAATGGTTAATTCAACCTGTTTGACTCTCCGCCGCAGGCGGATCCGGGTTAGATTTCAGCGGTTAAGATTTCGTGCAAGATCCGACCAGGTGGTCGTTCGGGTTTCAAGTGCAAGGCTGTTATGAAGGATCTCCCTCAGTCGGGCCTTGATCTGCGCCATGGGGGGCGACTGCCCCAATACCTGCCGGATCGATGTCACGGGCATCTGGCTGACGCCGCAGGGGTTAATCAGGTTAAAGGCTGCCAGATCCGGCTTGAGATTCAGTGAGAAGCCGTGAAACGTATGGCCGTGCTTCACGGCGATTCCGACCGCTGCGATCTTGGCTTCGCCGTGCCAGACGCCGGGCAGACCTGCTTTCTTGCCGGCATGAATATCATAGCCGGCCAGCAGATCAATCAGCACGTCCTCCAGCCGATGCAGGTATTGATTGGCGTTCAGGCCGATATCTCCCAGGTATAACAGCGGGGAAACGATCAGCTGGCCCGGCCCATGATAGGTGACATCACCGCCCCGGTTTACCTCCAGCACCTCAATGCCGCGCTGCTCAAGATCTTGCGGCGAGGATAAAATGTTATCCCGGCTGCCCGATCGGCCGATGGTGAAGATCGGCAGATTTTCCTGCAGGATGACCGTTGGCGCAAGCCGTCCGTCCAGACGCGCCTGAAGTATCTGTTCCTGGATCCCAAAGGCCGGGGCATACCGAGTCAACCCCAGATCCAGCCAGTAGCCGGTTTGTCTTTGTGCAGCCATCATTTATCCATCACCGGGTGTAAATCAAAATCTTTGGTGATTTAGTTTAAGCTTTCCAGGTTTCAGGTGTTCCGCCGGATCAGGTTTCAACTCTTATGTTCGTCCTCCTGACACCTTATATGAAAAATCACATGGTTGGAACAGCGAACCGCAGAATTTCGAAGGACGGAATCGCTTTGCTCAGGCTTTTTTATAATAGACAGAATACCTTACTTCGACATTCGACATTCATTATTCGATATTCGCTTTTTCAGACTATAGCAAGGTCTGTCAGGGAAGGGGGCACAACACGCCGCCGCATTCCTGATAAAGGGCCTGCAAATCACCGTTGAGCTGGGCGAAGATGTAGACCGGTGCACAGCCCGGGTATTCGATGACTTTTTTGGCCAGCTTCATCGCGTCTTCGACCTTATCCTTGCTCGGAAAAAGTTTCCAGCAGTTGCCGGTCACAAACAGATGTTTATCCTTAACTTGCTCCGGCTCAAAATCAGGTACACCTCCGGCGACAATATATATATCTCCGACTTTGCCGCTGAAGTCTTTGGTGTCGACGTTGTTGTTGAAGTTGTCCAAAGCACCCCGGATATTGACAAAGCAGCCCGGGCAGGTCTGCTGCATGATGGCATGGATACCGGGGATTAATCCCGTTGGATCATTCATGGGCCTTTTGAAAAAAGTGCGCACTTCTGCAACCGCTGTCCCCACGATCTCGATCTTATCGATTTCCCTGACCCCTAACCCTTCGGTAGCCGCAATGCGAATGGCCGGTACTTCGATGGTTTCAAACCCCATGACGTATGCCGTCACGGCATCCACTGCCACCGTCTGCGAGCCGGCAATCAACAGATTCATTTCAAGCGGTGTGCCGGCGTGCGGTCCCTGACCCTCCATGGCAATGATGCCGTCGACCAGCGTCAGGTCGGCCTCCCGAACCCGCAGCAGGTCAGCACACTTCTGGCCCAGGTCCAGGCGATGGACGTCCTGCTGCTCCCCGCTGGGGTGAACATTGGGAATGATGCCCTGCCAGTTTTTGATCCCCAGGGTAACGGTTCCTGCCAGATGGGTTTTCATTTTAGGCAAATTAATTACGCGGTCGGCATCCAGCAGGGGTTTATAGATTTTAGCCTGTCGGTATAATTTGGCACCTTGTATTGCCACGTCGGCCAGTTCCTCTTCGTCAAAGAAAATGACCCGGTCGGCACCGCCCCGCTCGGCGGCGGCGCGCATACCCGCCATCTCAAAAGCCGGACGGGCTTTGCCGACATGCTGGCCGAGGGAAGGATTGTCGCCTACCCAGACTTCTTTGGCCTTTGAGTTTTCCTTGAGGTAGCTCACCACGGCCTCGATCACGCGCGGGTCGACAACCGAAAAGCTTTCGGGGGGTGCCTGAAAGGCAAGGTTCGGTTTGATCAGGACCGTCTCACCTTCCTTAATGATACTGTCGATACTACCCACTGAGAGGGCAATGGTCTCCGCAATTTTTTCCTTGAGCTGTGCGATATCTTCGTCATATCGAACAAATTTCCCGCCCAGAAATTCGGAGTTGCCTTTCAAATCACCTGTTTTAACAATGGCCACTTTTGGTTTGGACATGATCGCCTCCTTCAGTTTGTCTTATTATAGTAATCGTAATCCTCTCAGGGCCTGATTGGTTTAGCGTAAAGAAGTCTGATTTTTTTAATTTACCAGGACATCGTTTTCGTAGAGACAGCATTTGTCTGGTGGCAAGTGCAAAGAAATCGTATCAGCGTTAATCTGCTCTTTTCTGTTAATTTTTACTTTAATTTCCAAGTTATCAAAATAACAGGTAAGCAATCTATAATTGCCAAAGTCCTCGTCATTCTTGATGTTGCACGCAATTGTGTTTTCCTGTTGATCCTGGCCCAGGGTGATGAATTCTGAACGTATCCCAAGCTTTATATTATTGGATTTGAGCCGGTTTAAGTCATAATCAAGTTTCAATTTTCGCTGCCCGAGCTTGATCTTGTTGTTTTCGATTGAACAGGAATACATGTTCATTGCCGGAGATCCGATGAAATAGGCTACGAAGGTGGTATGGGGTTTTTCGAAAAGTTCTTTTGGGCTTCCGCTTTGCACGATGCTGCCATGATCCATGACAACGATGTTTTCAGCGAATGTCATTGCTTCGTTTTGATCATGGGTTACGTAGATTAAGGTGGTTTTGTATTTTTCATTGATCTCTTTCAGGGTCCTTCTCAATCTGAATTTCAAATCAGGATCGATCACGGTCAGGGGTTCGTCCATCAAAATGGCGGAAACTTCGTCCCTCACCAAACCCCGCCCCAAAGAAATTAGCTGCTTTTGGTCTGCAGTTAACTTTTTTGCGGATTTCGTTAGATGGTGGTGGAGATTTAAGGTCTCTGCCACTTCGTATACTTTCTTTTTTATGATGTCGCTACTCACCTTTCTGCAAATCAAAGGAAAGGCGAGATTCTGTTCGACGGTCATCGTATGATAGATTACCGGAAACTGAAAAACTTGAGCAATATTTCTGGAAGCTGTCGGCTTTTGTGTCACATCTACGCCATCAAATAGAATACGGCCACTATAAGGTGTGACAATACCAGACATGATATTGAGCATGGTGGTTTTTCCGCAGCCAGAAGGCCCTAAAACAGCATATCTGTGGCCATCATTCCAGGTGATGCTGAATGGTTTCAGGGCATAGTCTATTTGCTCAGCTTGGGGATGATAGGTGTGGGCGACTTCTTTTAATTCAATTTTTGCCATTGTGTTACTCTTGAAATGGTGACTTTACTAATTGACATTCCATATCAAAGGCGTACATTTGATCAACATTGATATCAATCATCAGCTTCTGATGTGCATCAATAGCGACGAAATCTTCCATAAGCGCCACAAGCGAAACACCATTATTTTCAAGATGCAGGAAAGTCTCCGAGCCGCTAATTTCTGAGAATTCAAGGGTGAATGGAATGCCGTTTTCATGAATGGTAAGCTCTGCTGCCCTTATGCCAAAAATGTATGAACCCAGCGATAAATTTTTAAAATGATCCGGTAGCTTCAGTTTAAAATCGCTATTAATAACAATTTCTTGCTCTGAAATGCTGCCACTCATCGTGTTCATGACCGGGTCATTCGTGATTTCAGCCACTTTAATCGTTGCCGGATTTTCAAACACGTCCTTAGCGCCTGAATGTTGCAGAATTCGCCCCTCATCCATGACGATAGTGTGACCATTTAACTGCATCGCTTCGAGCGGGTCCGTGCTGGAATAAATCAGGATGGATTCAGAAGATAGTTCAGCTGAGAAAAGGTTTTTAAACTCATCCCGTAACTGTTCCCTTAATTTGTAGTCCAAATTGACCAAGGGTTCATCCAGAAGCATGATTCGAGCTTTTTTGGCAAAGGACCTGGCTAAGGCAACCCTTTGTTGCTCTCCTCCTGATAACTCTTGTATTTTCCGGTTTTCAAAACCGCCTAGTCCCACCGTTTTTATCGATTGACGTACTTGCTCATCAATTGAACGGGCGGCCAGTTTTCGCTGCTTCAAGGGGAAGGCGATGTTTTCATAAACCGTTAAATGCGGATAGTTGACAAATTGTTGATAAACCATTGCCACATTTCTTTGCCATACAGGAAGTTTGTCAAATCGTTGATCATCATAAAGCAAAACGCCACTATCAAATGGCTGGAGTCCTGCAATGGTTTTGAGCAGGGTTGTTTTTCCGGATAATGTTCTTCCTAAAAGGGTATAGAGCTCACCTTTATTCATCTCAAACGAAATATCATTGAGATGAAATTCTTCGTCAGGTCTGTAGGTAATATTTTTGGCAATAAGAGTCATTTTATTTACTTTAAGGCACCTGACAAATTTCCCTTGGACAGGTAGCGTTCCACAATGAAGGCGATGATGACCAAAGGTGCGACCGAAACTAATGCGGAGGCAGATAGGCTCCACCAGGGAGTGACAGACGAATTTAAGGCTACGATGGCCACTGGTATCAACTGAACTTTAGTGAAGGTTAGAACGAAAGCAAAAAAGAAGTCGTTCCAGCCAAAGATGATACAAAATAGAAAAGCTACAATTAAGCCCGGTATGGAATTTGGCAGCACAACCTTGTAAAAGGCCTGGAACGGATTACAACCGTCAATCAGCGCTGTTTCATCGATCTCTCTGGGGACACCGTTAAAAAAATCGACCATGATCCAAACAGCAATTGGCATCAACAGGGCCACGTAAACAATGACAAGACCCGGCAAACTGTCCAGTAATCCGAATTTACTCAACATAATAAAAAACGGAATAGACAACACAATGGGAGGCATAATTCTCTGGGAAATGAAAAAGAAGGTGATGTCATTGTTCTTAATAAAACCGACTTTGAAGGTGAATCGTGACAATGAATATGCTGCCAATGTGCCTAAAGTAAGGCTGATCACGCTTGCTGACATGGTCACCACGATGCTGTTTATATAAGGCGCGATAATGTCGATACCGCCTTGACCGCCACTTTTTACCAGCACCCGCCAGCCTTCCATTGTTGGTTGGAATTGGAGCCATGGAATATAGGTCGCACCACCTGTAACAGCGTTTGCATTTTTGAAGGACGTGGATAACGCCCACAAAAAGGGAGAGATCACAAAAACAGACCAAAGGGTGATAAATGTGTATTTAATTATATAGTAAAGACTTTTCATCGTAACGCTTTAGGTTTTGATCAATAAACGGTGCAAGAGTTTAGCGATAATCGTCAAGCTGATAATCATGATAATTAGATAGGTGAATGACATGGTTGCTGAATATCCCAGCTGGAATTCCCTCAATCCTTTGATGTAAATATAAAAACTGGACGTTTCCGTTGCCGTTCCAGGTCCACCGGACGTCAAAACATAGACTGTATCTAAAATCTTGGACGCTTCAATCACCCTGATAATGATGGCCCCGATAGATATCGGTGCCATTAATGGAAACGTCACATAAAAAAAGGTTCTCACCGATCCGGCGCCATCGATTGCAGCAGCTAAATAAGGTTCTTTGGGTAACGACAACAAGCCGGCCAGCAGCAGTAAGAACATGAACGGTGTCCATTGCCAGACTTCAACAATAATCACACTGAGTTTTCCCCAACTTTCATCCGTTAGCCATGGAATATAAGCAACACCAAAATAGCTCAGGATATCATTCACCGGCCCCAACGATTCGTGGAAAATGGTTCTCCAAATAACTGTCATGATGACCGGCGTCGTCATCATCGGTATCAAAAAAAGTACCCGCAGAAATCGTTTTAGGATAACCTCTTTCCAAACCAGGTGGGCCAGTGTAAAACCGATCACATATTGAAGAAAAACGGTGACTGAAGAAAAGAAGATAAGTCTCACCAGCGCTTCCCAATACCGGCTATCGTCCGTAAATAATCTTATATAATTATCAATACCGATCCAATCGAGTCCTGGGACAATGATATCCCAGCTTGACAAGCTTAGCCGAACCGTAAAGACGATGGGAAATATCAAAATTCCCAGTAGTACGATTAATCCGGGTAATAGGAATACTTGTTTATGTTTGAAGTCCATTTGTAATGTTTGTTATTCACCGGAAAGTAGATAGGCAAATCGTCGCGCAGAGGTAAACCGATTTTACCATATGTACAGAAAAATGAAGAACTTAACTTCCCACACTGTCAGAGCTAAATACCTTGCGTTCCAATTTAAATCAATACCATATTCAGGCAGAGCTTTGGTGAGGTATTAGAAATTCAATTTCAAAAGGTGGACAATCACCAGTAATCAGTATGATTGCCTTTTTTACTGAAAGTTGAATTGTCGGCGTCGGGATATATTAAAAAGAAACCGCCCTTTTTGGGAAGGGCGGTTATTGATACAAAAACCTATTTATTGTCCTCTAAGGCGACAACAGCGGAGTATGCATCTCTTATCGTTTCTTTACCCAGCCGATTGACAATTTTCTTCCACTCAGCCGCGACTTCATCAAGCGCTTCCTGCGGTGTTTTCTGACCGGCAATGGCTTTGCTCACACCTGTAGCCATGGCGGAGTAAAACTGATTGACGCCAGGTACGCGCAGATCAAACACCCTGTTATCACTTGCTTCCATTCCGCTAAGCGTTGCTGTATAGGTTTCAGCAACTTTTCTATCCCAGCCCTGATTTTCAACATAATAATTTGGATCGAAGTCAGATTTCCGATAAGGATTGACGCCAAAGCGACCAATAGACAAATCAGCTGCGTGGTTGGCTGGATTGGCAAAAAAGCAAAGATAATCAAAGGCCATGTCGTGGTTCTTGCTGTTTTTTGCAACCGCTACCCCCCATCCCCAGGTGATGTATGGCGCGTGGTTATATTTATTTTCCCAGGCACCTTTCACTCGGTTCCAGACCTTTTCAGCGCCGGGCAGAGGTGCTGCACCTACCTTATTTTTGATGGGGCTGTCATCTTGCTGGGCTTGCACAAAGGCGTCATCCCAAGAATAGCTGAATAGCGTCTGTCCCCCGCCAAATGAGAATATTTCTTCCCCTAAGCCAAAGTTCTGCCCGCCTGGAGGCATATACTTAGTAGCTTCTACAAAGTCTTTCAATCCCTCAACAAATCCAGGGCTATTGATTAGTGGTTCCATGGTTTCCAAATCAAAAAAGAAACCGCCAGGTGTTCGAGGATTCTTGGCATAAGCAGCCACACGACTAATAAAGGCTGAGAACATTAAATTGTCCCTTGCCACGACCTCAGCTGAGCCGTATTCTTTTTCGCCATCGCCATCCCAGTCCCAACCGTTGAAGTAAGTGGCTATTTCTGCGTATTCCTTCCAGGTTTTGGGAACTCTTAATTCCTTTCCGGTATCCGCTTTATATTTTTTTTGCATTTCCGGATTGTTAATCACGTCAGCGCGATATTTCAGGTAATGTCGATCTCCGTCAACAGGAAACTGCATCATTGTACCTTTCCAGGAGGCCACATCGATATAGTTTCGAGTCACGTCTTTCATCTGAGGCATGTCAATATACTTCTGGGGAACCGGTTGGATGTAGTTTATCCAGTCACCGATCCAGTAAGACCCTCCAAACATGACATCATACGGTGTTTGACCGGTTTGCAGGGGAACCATTGTTTTTTGAAATAAGTCTCCGAAAGGTGTATGCACAACGTTTACTTTCGCCCCGGTCAGCTTGGCAAATTGCTCTGCATGCAGCGCAGTTGGTTCTCCCATAACCGGTACAGCATGGGTGCTGATGTTTAATGTCCTGCCTTGGTAATTCTTTTTAGACATAGCTTCGTAGGAACATTCACCTGGAATATCTCCTGTTTTGGCAATGTGTGGGAATTGGTCCCCCCATTTGTCAGCGAAAGCTGCGTTGCTAACCAGAAAGACCATTGCTGCTATCAATGCTACGATGTGTAATCTCATAATGACCTCCCTCCTTTTCTATTTTAATTAAGTACAATATAGATCCGAATTATCTCTTCATTTCTCTGCATGCACAAATGAAGCGTGAAAGAATCGCCCGCACCCGCCTTGTAATAGCAAGGGATTTTAAATGATTTCAAAGAAACCAGGCAAAATCATTCCTCTGCATATGAGATCAAGGGATTAAGACCGCCCGGCCCTATATCTTACCTGCATTAAGGTCGGTCAGAGCTTGATTTGCTTCACTCAAGCGATATTCTTTTGTTGAGAGGTTGACTAATCCGCGATCTGCAAGCTCCATCAATTCGACTAATTCCGGATAAGTGTCTACTAGGCTTCCGGCATTAGTTTTTTCGCTGAACTCTATCAGACTATATCCCGTCTTTTTTCATGTCAAGTCTTAATTTTAATCTTGTTCTGCACCGATATCCTAACACGGCACAATATGTAGTTGTTCATCCCCAATCTGCACACAAGGCCATAAGGTTTTGTGGCAATAGCGGCATGAATGGTTGTGTTCAGTGTGAATGGTGTCAGATATCTTTAATCGATTAAACGACAAATTCTGTCGTTCCTGTCATTGGGAGATAGCTGTAATGCAGCATTCCTCAGAAAGATATGAGCCCTATGGACGAGCAGTGCAAGTCCACCAATAACTATATGAAAGCAAAGGTGTCTAAAAGCAAAGGTCGCGGTAGGAATGCCGGTTACCCGGCACCCCCCGCACAGATCCGTACGTGAGGGACTACCTCATACGGCTCCTGCCTCAGGTAATAACGCCAAAGCGCACAAAAGGATATGGATGATAGACGCGAACCGGTGGAAGCCACTTCGCACAAAGATACTCCATACGCCGCCAAGTCATATTGTGTTTTTGACTACGGCGCTTCAGTGTTTTCCACCATAGCCACTGTACCGATTGGCAAAAGGCGCTCGCGTAATTCGTTGAGCAGTCGCTCTGCTTCAGACCGATACTGGAATCCGACGACGAAGTCATCCGCAAAACGGGTGATGATAACATCTCCGCGTGCCTGGTGCCTGAATTCAGCCTATAATATTGGACCTGATCCTCGTATGCTTTATCCGCGTCTATCAAAATATCCGCAATACTGTAATGAATGAAGTTAGAAAGAGCTGTCTTGGAAAAAAGCTCCCGATGATCCCCCAGCTCATTCTGGCAGATGAAGTTCAGCCGATCCTCGCTGCATTGTTCATACGAGGTACCTGTGTATAGAAAAAAAGCCCGTTCTTTTTCCAGAAATTTGAGCCTGTGCTTTTTGTTCATGTATTCCTGAAATCGCACGATCTTCAGGCTGTATTTACCACTGTCGGATTGCATCGCCCCCGATATAAACAGAGGATCTTGCATCTCACTTCCGGTCAGGTTCGAAAACTCTTTCGCTTTTTCGATGTTGTACTTGAGGTAGTTGTCCTTCGCGGAGTGCTGCCGGTATTTTTCGCCGATACTATAATTTTCAAATATGGATTTAATGTTGGGAAATTCAAATCCTTTGTTGACCAGAGCCAATATCACAGCCATATCGGACTCACTGCGAGAAGGATATGACCCGTTGTGACCGGATATTATGAGCTGCTTGATTTTGTCCGAGACTGGCAGGCTATCGACTTTCTGATCCCAAATTACTGTTGATGGTCTGCCAGGATCCGTTTTAGCAGCTTTGGGTGGAGCTTTTGCTTTTTCTTGTTTTTCCTTTTCAGCTTTTGCCAGCTCTACAAACTGCTCATAATCGTATCTTGGCCCGTCACTCCAGACAACGGTGACTTCTCTCGGATTGTTTGTTAACTTGAAATTGTAGGTTCCTGGCACCCGCAGAACACGGCTGATATCATTGGTTCCGGTGTCTCCACTGAGTTTGCGAATCAGCGCCCTATTCACGCCTTCAAGACGAAGGGGGCCAACGAAGGGGGTCAGGTCTACGATTAACCTTTGTCATCAGCTTGGATACTTTTGAAACATGTCGCGCCCCTAAAGAATAAAATACCCGTAAGGCGGGCTCCATGTAATGAAACATGTCCGGAAGTGTAACGGTTTATCACGCAGATGGCGGGTTATCAGCGATTTATCGATTGTTTTCAACAATTGAGTGCAACGCCGTGAAAGGTCAAACGGAGATTTGACCCCATTTCCCTTTTCTGACCCGTGAGGGAATTGTCCCGGCTAAGTTTTTCAGCCCGGAAATCCGAGCATCCTGGCAGCGTTGCTTCGGCATCGGCCTCGATCCATTCGGTTATCCTGAGCAAATTCAAATCAGCGACAAGGATTTGAACACGCGGCGGGAGGAAAACGGTCTGGTGCGTCGACTGGCAAAACTGGAGATGGAAAATCTCCACCTCCAAATTGCAGGGTCCAAATTCATCATCATATTTGCGGACAACGATGGCGTTATTCTCGACCGAATCGTCGATGGCTCCATCAACACCAACAACTCCGGCTGGACGCTTCCGGGTTTCAAATGGCAGGAGGAAATCAACGGGACCAATGCCCTCGGCCTGGTTGCCGCAACACAAAGACCGGCCATCGTCCACGGTGCAGAACATTATTTTAAAGCTTATGCGGACCTGACTTGCGCCGCCGCACCGATTATTGGACCCGACGGCAGATTAACGGGCATTATCGATGCGACCTCCGACTGCCGTTCACGCCAGCAACACACCCTGGCACTGGTCAGAATGTCATGTGTCACCATAGAAAACAGCCTGTTTAAAGCCCGCCACAGGAGCAACCTGATTTTCGAACTCCACAATCGCCGCGAATTTCTGGGAACCCTGCAATCAGGGATGCTTGCCTTCGATGAAGAGGGTATCCTCGCAGAATCCAATCGCCAGGCCCGGTTTTTTCTGCAGGACTTACCTCCCCGCGCCAGAGTCCATTTCGACCAGATTTTCCGTACGCCTTTCAGACAGTTTCTTGACCGGCTGTCCGATGCCCGGTCAATTTCTCTTACCGACACTGAGGGTAGCTCCTTTGCCGTCCGGGCCTTCAATTATCGCGCCCGCAAGTTGACTGTAGCACAACCTGTCTGCCAAAATCCTTGCGCAGCCCCGCGGGATATATCCATGGTCAGCGACGACCCGTCCGTCAGGTCCGCCATGCACCTGGTGAGACGGGCCGTTGAATTGAACGTGCCGATTCTCATCCGGGGTGAAACCGGAACGGGCAAAAAACTGATAGCCCGTTACACCCACGCTGTCAGCAACCGCAAAGGAGATTTTGTAGCCGTCAACTGCGCAGCACTGCCGGAAACATTGATCGAATCCGAGCTTTTCGGCCATCAGGAGGGGGCCTTTAGCGGGGCGACCCGGGGCGGGTCAAAAGGCCTTGTGCGTCAGGCCAATCGAGGGACCCTTTTTTTGGATGAAATCGGGACCATGCCGGCTCAGGTCCAGGCCAAGCTGCTGCGTTTCCTGGATCGCATGGAAATCCGTCCGGTGGGCAACACCACGGAAATTCAGCTGGACATCCAGCTGATTTCCGCCACCAACGCGGTCTCGAAATGCAAAGAGCCGCCGGAAGACTTCCGCCCGGACCTGCTGTACCGCATCAACACCATGGAGGTTTGCCTGCCGGCCCTGCAGGATCGGCAGGATCTTCACAAGATCATCGACGCCATCATCGAAACCTTCGAACAGCCTCTCCGACTGGAACCGGCGGCTTTGCGCCGGCTGGAAGCTTACAGCTGGCCGGGAAATATCAGGGAATTAAAAGGCGTGCTGACCCGCCTGCTGATCACCTGTGAAAACGGAAGGGTGTGTGCCGAAGACATACAAAAAATTCTCCCGGTCCCCTCTGCCGGCCCGGCAGCCGAACCGCCGGCGAAAAATCTGGCCGATCAGGAACTGCAGATCACTGGCGCTGCCTATGAAAGGAACAGCGGCAATATATCCGCCATAGCCCGCGAACTTGGCATTTCCAGAAATACGGTATACAAAAAATTAAAAGAGGCCCGCAAAGTTCGATCGGATGTTTAATTACGGATCGAGACATTCAATAGACAAAGGGCAGAGGACAGAGAAAAGAGGGCAGATGACGCAAGGCTGAGGAAAGAAGACAGACGCTAGCCAATGCGGAAGTCGGAAACAAGGGATAAGGCGGAATTTAGGCTTCAGCCTCCGTCCCATAGCGCTTAATCCCTGAACGGAAGTAAAACTGGGAGATTCGGAATACGTACCATAACGTCATTTGACAATTCGGTATTACGCAATTTTAAAAATTTCTGGAAGTGCATGTTGGTGAAATCTGAAACTTAAATGCATTTGATCTATAGTAGATATAATATTCGTATGAGAAATTGAAAGCGACTTTTAGCTAAAAGGCCTACCGCAAGATGTTGTGCCAAGCCTGAAATAAGTTTGATTGGTTCTATATAGCAGATAGCAAAGACCCGCGTTTTCTGTAAAAAAATGCCGATGATATGAAATTCTGATCATTTTTAATTAATTGAGATATGCGATGTATCCTTCACTTCGCGACTAATAGGCCACACCACAACATATCGTGCTGCCTCACTGGTCCAAAAAATCATAATCATTGTGCCTTTCGATATGCAATCTGCATATTTCCTTTATTTTAGGAGCAGGCACGTAATAGACACTCAGTTCAAAATGTAGATTACCAATTGTGCAATCTATAGTCTGGTGAGGTTGTGAATTTGTCATGGTAATCTATCAATTTGAGTTTCCTTTTTCTTGTAGATTAGTAATGCCAATCTGAACAACCTTTCAACCTTGGTTGATTTAAGGAAATAAAGTGGATATAATGCCCGAATGCCATAATAGAGAATTCCCCGCGCACGCCTTTTTAATGATGCTGGTTAATGATAATCCCGGTATTGGCCAGAAAGAACTGTGTGAGCACCTGCACCTGGCACCATCAACAGTCACACGGTTTGTCGATGCACTGGTGCACAAAGGGTATTTAACCCGCCTAACCGAAGGAAAGGCTTCAAAAGTCTACGCCACTAAAGAGGGGGAGAATCTGCGTAAACCCATCGAGGACGCCTGGAAGAGCTTTCACCAGCGTTATGCGCAAGTGTTAGGCCTCAAAGGAGGTGATAAATTAACGGCAATGATCGACGAAGCCAGCAATAGACTTAGCAACCAAGCATAATCGTTTTTTCAAAGAAATGTCTCCTGTCCCAAAAATAAATTTTCGCACTATGGCAATTAGAAAGAAGGGAGAATTAAAATGAAACAACATCGTAATCTTGGCAGTGAGGGTCCCCCCGTTGGCGCTATTGGATACGGCGCAATGGGCCTCGAAGGGTATTATGGTACCACTGATGAAGATAATGCCGTTGAAGTCATTCGGTACGCGCTTGATGAAGGGTGCTCCTTAATTGATACTGCCGACGCATATGGCAATGGACACAATGAACAATTGGTCGGTCGCGCCGCAGCCAACCGGCGCAACGAGGCCTTTATTGCAACGAAATTCGGCATTGTCTTCGATCCGGACGAAACCGGTACGGACGTGCCGACAGGCTGGGGATTTTCGCTGAAAATCAATGGTAAGCCGGAATACGTGCAGCGAGCCATTGAAAACAGTCTCGACCGTCTGGGCATGTCGCATATTGATCTGTGGTACGCACACTATCCCGATCCGGCAACGCCCATCGAAGAAACCGTGGCAGCCATGTCCGAGGCCGTTAACCAAGGAAAGGTTCGTTTCCTTGGGCTCAGTAACGTAACGGCCGAACAGATTCGTCGCGCTCATAAGGTTCATCCAATTGCAACCGTCCAATATGAGTATTCGCTCTGGCGACGTGAGGTGGAAACAGAAATGCTGCCGACCCTTCGTGAACTTGGTATCGCGTTGGTCCCATGGTCCCCGCTGGGCGGCGGATTTTTAACCGGCACCATCGATGTGCTGGGGGCAGATGACTTTCGAAACAATAATCCACGTTACCAGGGTGACAACCTGGCCGCCAACAAACAACGCTTTGAACCCCTGATGAATTTGGCCGAAGAACTCGACATCACGGCCGCCCAGCTTTCCCTGGCATGGCTGCTTCATCAGGGCGAGGACATCATCCCGATTCCAGGCACACGCAACCGGGAACGTGTAACCCAAAACGCCAAGGCAGCTGAAATCATTCTCAACCCCGAGACCCTCGAGAAAATATCCGAATTGGCTGTACCGGGTTTGGCCCAGGGACAAACTTTGTTGTGATGACTGCAATCAATATCCATTCTTTGGAAGAATATGACTCATAATCTTTTCTGCTCCCTTAAATGAAATGAAAGGAGGATAACATGAAACGTCATTTTCTTTGCTCCGCATGCTTTTTGCTCTTATTCTTTGCGGGTATTGTCTGCCCCGTGGGCGCAGACGGCTTTTCAGCATTAGATATCCCGGAACCGGCACATTGTTATTTTTCCGCTGTTGCCGATGCTGATTTGGATGCATTATCACAGTGTTTTCAGCCTGATGCAGTTATTTTCGATGTCAGTCGAAAAATTTCAGGCATCGAAGCTATCCGAACATGGGCTGACAATGAGGTGATTGGTGGTCGCTATGAAATTTTATCAATTGTATCGCAATCGCAGGATCGAATTAAACTCCTGATAAAATTTGTGCCGCCTGGATTCGGTGAGTCAGCCAGTGGGTTCAAGGCGCACTATACATTCAATTTTAAACAAGGAAAAATAGTTCGGATGGATCTACAATATGCCTAGAAAAGGAGGATACAAAATGAAAATCGCAGTTATTGGAGTCGGCAACGTCGGGGGTACCTTAGGGCCTGCCTGGGCCAAAGCAGGGCACGAAATCATATATGGCGTTCATGATCCCGGCAGTGAAAAAGTACAGACATTGCTGGTAAATTCAGGACAGAATGCACGGGCAGCCGGCGTGGCGGAGGCGGCCGCCGGGGCTGATATTGTTATATTCGCCACTCCCTGGTTAGCAACCCAGGATGCCGTTCGCACCGCCGGTACCCTGGAAGGCAAAATTGTGGTTGATTGTACCAATCCGATTGCCCCTGACCTCAAGGGATTGTCCATCGGTACGACCATTTCAGCCGGGGAGCAGGTCGCCCAATGGGCACCGGGCGCCCGGGTAGTCAAGGCCTTTAACACCACCGGATCAGGTAATATGACCAACCCCCATTATGAGTCGCAGACGGTAACCATGCTTATTTGCGGTGATGATGATGAGGCCAATAAAACGGTTGCGCAACTATCCAATGATGTGGGGTTTGATACTTGCATCACCGGACCGCTCTATCATGCACGCTATTTTGAGCCCATGGCAATGCTGTGGGTGGATATGGCTTATCTTCAGGGGCGAGGGCCTGATTTTGCATATAAGATTCTGAAAAGATAGGTTCAATTGAATCTTGCATTGGAGGAAAGCAATGAATGATAAGAAAATAATAGTGGCAACCCTAATATTCCTTACAATTGCTCTTACCGCCTATGGCGAAGAGTTCCATGATTTCAACAAAGACAGCAAACTGGAAAATTTATCCCGTCCCGTTCGTTGCTTTTTTGACGCGGCTGCCCAAAATGATAGTAAAGCACTGGCGGCATGTTTTTCAAATGAAGTAACTGTCAATATCGCCGGGATGCAATTCAATGGGCCTGAAGAAGTTGTCGCTTTTGCTGAAAGGGACATCTGGAGCGGAAAATATAAAGTCGAGAAAGCCTTCAAGCAGGGCAATAAAGAGATCGTGCATTGTCTCTTTTGGCCAAGCGGTTGGTCATCACCGGAGCCACCGATTGAATATCAATTTCAAACCAAAAATGGAAAAATTCTTAGCTGGTATGGCAAATATCGTTGATGATTGATCGGTTTAAGATTGGCTAAAGCTATCCACAAGATTAAACAGTCAATTAATAATTGGGTCTCAATTTTACCCTTTCGGGTTAAAATTGCGAGTTTCATTGTAATTATATTAGCTTACAACATCTCCCGTCTTGTCCAACCTTACCGTCTAATCGCGACAGATATCCGGTGTGGTTCGTCGATGAATCTGTCTATCCCCTATTATCCCATTCTTAATTTCCGGCTTGAGAACTGCCGGTACGCCCTGGCGCCGGTTGCTGCAAGAAGAGATAGGCCACGATCCCTAAAAACGCAAGAGAGGCCCAGAACAAAAAGGGAAGTCCCGAACCAAATTTCGCCAGCCAATTCCCGACCGGCGGTGCAAAGACGTTTGCGAACCCCATAACAGACATAGCCAGCCCGGTTGCTGATCCGGCAAAGTGTGCGCCAATGCCTTTGACCTCGATGACTGCCGTCATGGAGATGGCCATGAATCCGTCACGTGTGATGCCTGCTATCAAAACCGCCGCCGAAATCAAGACCCCGCCGGCAAATCCTAAGAGGCCGGTTCCGTTGCAAATCAGCAATGCTGCCGCCATCAGGACCCCGCGGCGGCTTCCGAGACGGTCGGAAAACAGAGCAATAGGGATTGCAAAGAGCATGCTCGCCGCGTGAAAAGATGCCAGCGTGCTGTCGGCTATTGCCGGCTGCCAACCCAAGTCGCGCAGGTAGAGCGGCAGGAAGCCCAACATTCCGTTGACACACCCGGAGACACTCGCGGTTGCTATGCAGAGTACCCACAGGTTGCGTAAGCGCATGACGTGCCCGATGGCTTCCCGAAAGGTGATCATTTGATTGCCGGGCCGGCCTTCATCCCTTGCATTTTCCTGTGAAAACCACCAGAACGCACCAAATAGAATCGCAACCGCGCCATACACGTACAGCACATTCCGCCACCCGCCCAACAGCGGTGAAAAGACGGTTGCCGCCAAAAGCGACCCTGCGAGAAATCCCAGCGCCATCCCAACTGATACTACGCCATTGGCCATGCCAAGTTGTTCTTTGGGAAACCAGACCCCACAGGTCTTATGGATATTCATCGGAATCGACCATTGCGCAAAGCCGGTAATGAGCATCGTAAATGCCAACATCGCGAAGCTGTTTGAGAGACCCCGTGCTGCACCGGCTATCCCTATTAATAAACAAGCAACGGCAAGGGTCCGCCTCGGTCCAAACCGATCACCGACCGGGCCACCGATGAGACCCACCAAAATGCCCATCACAGAGCCGAAACCCCATATCCAGCCGACCTGTACCAGGCTCAAGCCTAGTTCTGCGGATATTTCATCAAACAGCACCGGCAGCGACATCTGCGGAATCGCCACCACAAAGGTAAATGTAAACGCTGCCAGTGTAAGAACCAGCCACTTGTAAGAGTCTGATTGGACATGAGCTGCGTGTGCTGTCATAAGAGCTATTCGATGTTATGATTATTTTTGAGTGAGCCCTTAAGACCGGACGTCTACCCTTCTGCCTGGAAACTCATTCCTTACAAGCCCGGCGGCGTACTCTTTGTCGCAGGCGCCGTACTGCTGGCTGTTGCCGTAGATGATGATGGTCCCGTCGGGTTCGAAGCGCAGGTGGGCCCCGCCCAGTTCGTATATCCGGGCGTCTCGAATTCCGAGGTTGCGAATTTCTGCTTCCGTATTGCGCAGTATTTCCCGGTGCCAGAGATCTCCGGAACGTAGAATGACCTTATCTTCGATTCCATCGCCGGATATCGATACCAAAAGGATTTTGCCTTTGTAGCCTTCCGACAGTATGACCGGCGGAATTGAATATCCGGACTTTTTTTCTTCGCTGCTGATCGGCTGCAATTCATTTAAAGGTGCTTTGCCGGTAAATACGCGGGCGATGTTTTCGGCGAAGAACTGGAAGCGTTTTTTATGAAAAAACAAAGCATCCGGCGGATTTTTGGCGGGGCCTTTCTGGCAATGACAACTTTCAATTTTGTCTCCCGTAATACCTGAATATTGCCCGCCGATAACCCCTGGTGAAGCTCGAGGTCAAGTTACCGCAATCGACTTTGAGCGATGGCAGTTGCTCAAAAATTCAGGTATCTATTTTTTCAAAATATTTTTATGTTTAATTAGCGCCCAGCCGAAAATGCGGAAGGCAGATTTTTGACGAAATTAAAGAACAGTTGGATTTTTGTCAATGCCGAAATAAAATATTGACAATTTACCTGAGCCAACGCATTTAGGTAAAATTGTTTCGCAGCCTGATTGGCGGTGGTGCGGAAACCCCGCTCCAGTTCTGCGCGCCCTTCAGCCTGGCGGCCAACATCAGAGCCGCCGTAGCGGCGGTAAGACAATATGGAGCTTATAATGTATAGGTGCAGGGTTGATTAACAGGTCGGATAGAGTCTTAATAATGAATTCTGCGCGTTTAATGGCAAAACATTTTCGCCACCAAGACACCTAGACGCAAAGATGAATATTAATCAAAGGTTTCGCTTAGTGTCTTGGTGCCTTAGTGGCAATTTATTCCGGCTTGTCCGGGTTAGGATGCTTAGGTTATCCTTATGAAAATTCCAACCCAGGAACAGTGTTTTTTGCTGATGTGCGAGATGAGAATGATGGATCACATTGTGGTTCATTCCATGCAGGTTTGCCGGGTGGCGACCTTTCTGGCGGAGCATTTAGACCCGGCGCAAAACCGGCTCAACCATGAATTAATCCGAGCGGCCGCCCTGCTGCACGACATCACCAAAACCCGCAGCTTTAAAACTGAAGAAAACCATGCGCTTACCGGCGGTCAACTGCTTGCCGAACAGGGCTATCCGGAAGTCGGCGATTTAGTCCGGCAACATGTTCGGCTGGATGCATACCCGGATCCGGTGACGCTCTGGGAAGCGGAAATTATCAATTACGCAGACAAGCGGGTACTCCATGACCGGATAGTCGGCCTTGATCAACGTTTAGATTATATCCGTGAAAAGTACGGCAAGCTGCCGGAACACCAGGCGCGAATTCAATGGCTGTGGGGCAAAACCCTGGTCATAGAAAAAGAAATTTTCAGCGATTTAGCGATCGATCCGCAAGACCTCAATCGGCTGCTTAACTCCGAGGATCGGTCAAAAGATTTTCTCGCATATCAACAGGTGTGCAATACCTGAATTTTTAATGTCATTTTTGCCGACAATGAATGAGAATCCAGTTTCGTAATTCATCCGAAGCGAAGTATGTGGTTTAAAAATTCAGGTATCCATTATTGTTTTAAGCTTCTTACCCAATTAAGTTGGTATAACTTAATCCTGCGGCTTAAATAAACTGCATGATCTGATGAGAAATATTCGTGTGCAAAATTCAGGCAATAACTTTTTGTTATAAAGTCTATAATTTAAATTCTTTTGATTTATGGTTGACGGGATAAATTATAGATTCTATTCTCAGGCTTCTGTTCGAAGCTTAATTTATTATTATTGATCAACAGTTTCAACCGAGAACTTCTACTATAATTGACTGACTTCCAATCCTCTATGGTCAGCACCTTAGGGGGAAAAAGTAAGGGGCTTCGCCCCAACCTGTCGAAAGCCTCAAGGTCGTGCGATTGGAATGATGGAATTCTGGAATATTGGAATCATGTCTTGCAACATTCCACTATTAACCATTCCTTGCGGCTTAGCAAGACAATTTCCGTAATAAGCACCGTGATACTCCCGCCGCGGCGGGATCGGAATTCCGATACATTTAATCAGCCTAGCCATAATAGCTGTTATAGAAAGGAGGTGACCCGGAACTAAACAATCTGGTGAACATCTAACCGTATTAAACCTAATCGGAGCGTTTTAAATCAGGTAAAACAAGAAAGGGGGATATCATGCATAACCGAAGATTTTCTTTGATGGCCATCACCTGTCTCTTGACCATTTTTTTTTCGTTTACCCTAATCGGCAGTGCTTTGGCTGAATGTGAAAATCCCGAAGCGTTGACCTTTTCCATCATTCCCACCGAAGAAACCATTCAGGAATTAACCATTTACAAACCGGTGATCGACTATCTTTCCAAAATGACCGGCAAGAAAGTGGAATTTTATATGCCCACCTCCTATTCGACCGTCGTGGAAGCCTTGATCGGAAAGTGGGCGGATGTTGCCGTTCTGGGTCCCTATTCTTATGTGATTGCGAATTCCAAGGATCCGGATGTGGAAGTCTTTGCGACCTATGCCAAGAAGCCGGGTTATATTCAGGAAGAAGGCCCGGGTTACAAGGCCGCCCTGATAACCAGAAAAGACAGTAAATTTACGACGATCGAATCCATAAAAGGCGCTGTGATCGGCCTGACCGATCCGGCCAGCACCTCCGGCAATCTGGTGCCCCGGGTCGTTTTTACCAAGGTCATCAACCAGCCGCTGGAGGATTATTTTAAAAAGATCGTTTACACGGGCGGACATGATCTGTCGACCATGGCGGTTTACGAGGGCAAGGTGGACGCCGCCTTCGTGGCCACCCACCGCTTCGATAACGTGATCGAGCGCGGTATGGTGAAAAAAGAAGATTTCAATTATCTGTGGTATTCACCGGCCGTTCCCCAGGACCCGTTCGTCTACCGGGCATCCCTCTGTCCGGAAATCAAACAGAAAATTGAAGAAACCTTTTTGACGCTGCAAAATGAACCGGCCTGCGCCGACTTTTTGAAAAATGTCAAGTCCAACAAATTCGTGAAAATGACTTCGTCAGATTACGATGTTATTCGCGAGCTCAAAAAGGCCAAGGACGCCAAAAAGAAATAAATCAAGCGAGATATCAAGGGCGGCAAAAGCCGCCCTTGAGATAGTGCAATACTAAATCAAAATAAATGTTGAACCAGTTGAAACGGTTGACGCTGTCAAACAATTAAATAACAAATCACAAGCACCAAATTTCAAATAAATCTCAATATTCAATATCCAATGACCAAAACATCCGCCGCAGGCGTATGTCATCACTTCGTAAATTTATACCTGCTGGTCAAGATTGTACTGCTGCTGTATAGAAAAATCATTTATTTGAAATTTTGAATTTCGATCATTGGGATTTATTTGTAATTTGGATATTGGTGCTTGGAATTTAGCGCTTTCATGAACCGGGTAATTTCGGCAAATTCAGTCAACCGGTTATTAAAATAACTTATCCATGTGCAATATCCAGCATTTAGCGCCTTGGTTTGGAGATTTGAATGGCAATACTTGAAGTCAAAGAACTCAGAATTCAATATACGCGCTCAGGGCCCGAAATATTAAAAGGCGTCAGCTTTAACGTGGAAAAAGATGATTTTTTCGCCATCATCGGACCCAGTGGCGCCGGCAAATCAACCCTTATTCGGTGCATCAACCGCCTGGTGGAACCCAACAGCGGTGATGTCATATTAAACGGGAATAATATTACCCGGATGGGTAATCGTGATTTGAGAGGCGCCCGCCGGAGCATGGGGATGATTTTTCAGGAATTTAACCTGGTGGAAAGGATGTCGGTGATGGACAATGTCCTTTCCGGCCGGTTGGGCTATGTGGGTACCTTGCGAAGTTTTTTGCGCTGGTACCCGAAATCCGACATTCAACGGGCCCTGGAATTGCTTGAGAAGGTCGGGCTGGGCGATTTTGTCGACAAGCGCGCCGATGAATTAAGCGGCGGACAGCGACAGCGGGTCGGCATTGCCCGCGCTATTATTCAACAACCCCAGCTGCTGCTGGTGGATGAACCCACCTCCAGCCTTGACCCCAAGATTGCGCGGGATGTCATGGAAATGATCAAAACCATGTCCCGGGAAGCCGGGGTGCCGGTCTTGTGCAACATCCATGATGTGCAGCTGGCGCTGGATTTTTCCAATAAAGTGATCGGACTGCAGGATGGCGTCAAAAAATTTGAGGGTCCGACGGGTACTGTCGATCAAAGCACCCTGGAAGAGATTTACGCCATGGAAATCCTGTAATATATCGAATACGGTTCGAACGGCACCGGTTTTTGTTTTGCCCAGAGGATTGTGGTGGTAGTCAGATGGAATATTGGAATGTTGGAATAGAGGAATCAACTTGATTTCGGAATTCGGATTTGAGTGAAAATAAAATCGGGAGTTATTCGCTACTCGTTATTAGTTAATTGTACAAAATGCATATATCGATCTTATTTATTACCTAACATAGGAATAGTAAATTGTGGCAATCATCAAATTTTAACTAAATAACCAATAACCAATAACGAATAGTATTTAATTGAGATTTTCCAGTTCAATTAAATACTATTAGGGGCCGTCCATGACTGAAGCGGTTTACGAATCAAAATTTAAGCAGGTTCTTGCTGCCAGAAAGAAAAATAAAGCCATTCGCTATGTGCTGTATTGCATCGTTCTTATTCTGGTCATATTCAGCATCCAAAGTACGATCATCGAAGATACGGACTGGGACAGAATCGGAACCATCGGGTCCGTATTCAAGGCGCTGGCCCGTTTTTTACCCCCCGATTTTTCGCTGTTTTCCCAGCTGGTGAAACCCACCATCGAAACGTTTATGATTGCCTGTCTCGGCACCATGCTGGCCCTGATTTTGGCCATTCCGGTATCCTGGTTTGCCGCCTACAACATCACCCCCTACAGACCCATTACCTATCCCATCGGCCGAGCGATTATGACCTTAACGCGCTCGGTCCATGAAATCGTGTGGGGCCTGTTGTTTGTGTCGGCCGTTGGACTGGGCGCTTTTCCGGGCATTCTGGCGGTGTCCATGCGGTCGATCGGTTTTATTTCCAAGCTGACCGCCGAGGCCATCGAAGACATCGATCCGGGTCCTTTGGAAGCCATCAAAGCAACCGGCGCCAATCAATTTCAGGTCATCCTGTATGGTGTGATACCGCAGATTTTACCGGTCTACCTGGGCAATGCCATTTTCCAGTGGGACATCAACATTCGCCGGGCGACCATCATGGGGCTGGTGGGCGCCGGCGGGTTGGGACTGACCTTTCACAGGCAGCTGGTCATGTACAATTACGGCGGGGTAACGACGGTTATCATCGCGATATTGTGTCTCGTTGGAATCGGCGAAATCGGTTCCTATTACGGCCGCAAGGCGATACTTTAGTTATGAATCCTAACATTGTGGGCTAACTTCGAATTTATTTCGAAGATGTGGTGTTTACTGTTAGATCAACGATGGAATGATGGAGTGTTGGAATATTGGGTATCAAAAACGGTCCGCCTAGGCGGTTTAAATTTTGATCAGTTCCATTTTAAATTAAAATAGATCTCGTTCCGATAAATCCATTGTTCCATGATTCCAATACTCCATAGCATTTGTTTTCGGCAGTCCCGCCTGGTGGGACTGACCCGGCCCAAATGGCCAGATTCCATTTTAAAAATTAACCTCGGTACCGGAGGATGGAACATGCCGACAGAGTCTGTTGAAGTGACAGCCGGAGCGCCGCGAACGTGGCGTCGATTCAAATTTCCGCAATCATTGATCAAATACGTGATACTGCTGTTGATTCTGGTTTTCGTCACCATATCGATAGAATATTTGAATGTGCATCTCTCGCGTTTTTCCGACATGTTCGGGCGGCTGTGGGCGCTTTTTTCTAAACGATATTATCCGCCGGATATACCCTACATACTGGACAGCGAATACCTGGGCTATGTGGTTGAAACGGTCAAGATGGCCTATCTGGGAGCGCTCTTCGGTATCCTGCTGTCCATCCCGCTGTCATGGTTCGCTTCCTTCAACATGTCACCCAACAAGGGATTTTTATATCCGATTTCAAGATTTATCCTGATGTTGTGCCGGTCGGTTCACGAAATGATTTGGACGATCCTGTTCGTGACCATTCTGGGGTTCGGCATGCTGCCGGGGGTGCTGGCGCTGTCGCTCTTCAGCCTGGGATTTGCCGGCAAACTTTTTTCCGAAGAGATTGAAGCCATCAACCAGGGCCAGGTGGAAGCCATTCAGGCCACCGGCGCCAATCCTTTGAAAGTGTTTGTATATGCCGTGCTGCCCCAGGTCCGGGTGGCCTGGACCGGGATTGCCATCTATACCTGGGATGCGGCCTTTCGAGCCGCTACGGTGGTGGGGTTTTTCGGTGCCGGTGGAATGGGCTGGTATCTGCGAAGAACCGTCCAGCAGGTGGAAAGTACCCGGGTGGCAGCGATTCTGTTGTCGATTATCTTCCTGGTGCTAATATCTGAGGTAACATCCGCCTGGGCGCGCAACAGAGTTGCCGGCAAAACCAGATGAGAAAAAGACGGATCTCACAACGGTGCCGGACATCAAGGTGGGATGAATTTCGCTTTGAAATTTTTGCATTATCAATGACACGTGTGGGTTGCCAACATGTATATAAAGGTGCGCTGCTTTTTTATGATCTGCCTGCTGTCAGCAGGTTTAGGCCTGAATGCCGACGCCGATATGCGCGTGGTCGGTTCGGCTTCCAACCTTGAACTGATGCGCAACCTGGTGATTGCATTCGGCACCCGGACGGCTATTCCCGTCGATTTGAGCGGTCCCGGATCCCTTGAGGGAATCCATCGGGTGGTTAAGCACAAGGTGGATTTGGCCTACACCTCATTTCAGCTGACCGAAGCGCAGACCGCTTCCGGTCTGGTGGGCGCACCATATTGCCGGGATGCGGTTGCGGTGGTCGTCAACCCTTCCAATCGGACGTCCGGTCTGACGCGCGCAGAACTCAAAGCGATTTTTACCGGAAACAAGAGCCTTTGGGAGGACGGGACCGGCGTTGTGGTATTGATTCGCGACGGGTATTCGGGCACGCGCAAGTTTTTCGAAAAGAAGATTATCGGCGAGGAGGAATATGTTCCGGCTTACGTCACAGTGGAAAAAAAAGGCGAGGGCATGTTGTTGACACCCCCCTTTACCAGTTTCAAGCCGCCATTTTTTCCCTTGATCAAAAGATCGCAGGAATTGCTCTTTTCGCTGTCAAAGATCCGCGGTGCGATTGCCTATCTTTCGGTTGGCAGCATCCCCAGAGAGTCGCGGGCGGTTAAGATCGATGGGGTGGCGCCCACCACAGATAATATTAAAAGCGGTCAATATTTGTTATCCCGCACACCGATGCTGGTTACCCTGGGAAAGCCCGCGGGTGAAGCGCGGCAGTTTATCGATTTTGTTTTGAGTTCGGAAGGTCAACAGATTGTGGCGCGCATGGGGTACCTTCCCATCAACGAATAATTTATCGCGGTTATCTGGAAAGTTCCAGTTGAATTCGATCGTAAGTTATCTCACCACGAAGAACACGAAGATCACGAAGGCAAGACAGAACATATTGACATTCCCTCTTCGTGTCCTTCGTGGTTATAAGTGTATTACTTGCGCCTTTAATGGAAGGGAGCGACTAATGAGTAATATCAGTATGGTCATGTTTGATCTGTCCGGAACGACTGTTTACGATGACACGGGGGTGCGGGATTGTCTGTATAAAGCAGCACAGGAATATGACCTCAACACCACCCCGGATGAAATTTTACTTCACATGGGAACCAATAAAATCCATCTGTATCAGTTTTTGATCGCCCGATCCCAAGGCCAGGACATTGACTTTAAGGACTTTGAAAAAATCCAGGACCCCAGGACCTATGATCTGGCCAAGCAGGTTTTTGACCGGTATGAAGAAATCATGATCGCCCATTACCGGTCAAGCGTCAAAGAGGTGCCCGGCGCGGCCGACACCTTTCGCTGGTGCCACGAGAATGGCATCAAGGTCGCCACGGATACCGGGTTTCACGGCAAAATTACCGAGGCCATCATGGACGGTTTGGGCTGGGTGCGCGATGGCCTGGTCGATTGCTCGGTGCACGTCGAATCGGTTTCGGGCGAAAGGGGCCGGCCGGCGCCCTATATGATTTTTTACGCCATGGAAAAGCTCGACGTCCAGAGTGTGCATGAAGTCATAAAAATCGGAGATACCCCGGCCGATATGCTAGAAGGCCGCAATGCCGGCTGCCGCGGTGTGGTGGGGGTGCTCAGCGGTCCCCGTCCCGTAACGGCCTGGGGCAAATACTGGCATACCCATGTGATTGAAAGTGTGAAGGACTTGCCCGAGCTGATTCAAACTGAATTCTAGCCTATTTACTTAAAAAGATAATGAGCAAAACAATCATATTTGATCTTGGCGGAGTTTATTTTTCAGACGGCACCCGGATTGCCGCCGATGCCATTGCTGACAGGTATAATATCGATCGGGAGGCGGTGGAAGATATTTTAAATGGGGATGCGGGTGGACAATATCGGACCGGAATGATATCGGCCGATAAGTTCTGGCAGCGGGCAAAGAAATCCTGGAATATTCAGGGCTCATCCGAAACGCTTTCGCTCTTGTGGTGCTCAAGTTACCGACCCGATGATGGAACTGTAAAATTAGTAGGCTGCTTGAAAAAAGCCGGCTATGAGCTCCTGTACCTTTCTGACAACACTGCCGAACGGGTTGCCTACCTGGAACAAAAGTATCGCTTTCTCAAAAAATGGAACATCGAGCATTTAACGTCTGATTAAGCGTTTATCGTTCAATTAGAATCTTAGCTGTTATTTCTTTGTATTTTGTGCAAAAAAAATTGAATTGTGACAATTTCGCTGACCTGTAATGATTGAATATTTTCGATTGAATATTCAAGGTATTCTTTCGATTTTAAAAGGACGGGGGGAAGCGACATCCACAAATCTTCAATTTTCAACTCCGTCTTGTCCGGGCCAGGGTAATACGCATAGGAGGGATATGGCTAAAACAGCAAAAGCAGCCGTCATGACGGCTGCCGGAATGGACCTTGCGATAAAAGAATACCCGCTGCCCCCGGTGGACAGGGGCTGCATTCTGGTCAAAGTTACCTGCTGCACGATCTGCGGGTCGGATGTGCACTCATGGAAAGGCCGCAGAACTGCGCCGACGCCGATCATTCTGGGTCACGAGATTGTGGGCCGCATTGCAGCGCTCGGGGCAGGGGTCACCCATGACTCGGGTGATCGGCCACTGAGTGTCGGCGATCGCATTACCTGGACCATCATGGACAACTGCGGTAAATGCTACTTTTGCCGCGAAAAAGGGCTGATGATGAAGTGCCGCCGGCTGAAAAAATACGGCCATGACAGTTGCGCACAGCCGCCGCATTTTGTCGGCGGATTTGCTGATTATTGCTACATTACTCCGGGCACCTGTGTCATCAGAATCCCCGACGGTCTGAGCGACGAAGAGGTCGCCCCGGCCAACTGTGCCCTGGCGACGGTGATTGCCGGCTGGGAAGAAGCGCAAGTCAAACCTTTTGAAAACGTCCTGATTCAGGGGGCCGGAGCGCTCGGATTCTATGCGGCGGCGCTGGCTAAGCATTATGGATGCCGGCGCGTCATTGTGACCGATATTTTGGACCATCGCCTGGACTTTATCAAGGCCTTCGGGGCCACCGATGCCATTAACGTCAAAGGCATGTCCGCCGAGGAAGTGGTGCAGGCGGTCCGCGGTTTGACTGATGGTTTTGGCGTCGATTGCGTCCTGGAGGTGGCCGGGATTGCCGACCTCATCCCGACGGGCTTAAAATGTTTGCGAACCGGCGGGCGCTATGTGGAAATCGGCAACTCCGCGCCGGGGGCCAATTTTACCTATGATGCCTGCGATATCGTCTGGCGCCGGCTGACACTCAAGGGGGTCCACAATTATGATGTCCGGCATCTGCAAGCGGCGGTGGATTTGCTGGCCATGACCCGCGAGAAATTCCCTTTTAAAGATATCGTCACTCACCGGGTGAATTTGGAAAACATTAACGACGGACTGCGACTGGCTGATTCCGGCAAAGCCATCCGCGTGGCAGTCTTGCCATAAATGGCCGTTGTTGGTTATTTGTTATTAGAACGTGTTGGTCATTATTTATTTGGTTGGCCCAATGAGTTCGTTGAATTTTTTTAGTTATTTTATTTCGTTTAGTTTGATGGGATCGTAATTCAATATTTTGATGATTCACGGAATTTAGGAACGAGATTCATACCTTTTTACCTATTAACCAATAACCATTAACTAATAACTTCTCCTTAAGGGGTCACTTATATGAGCGGCCTGGCCCTGGGTATCGTGCTCATAGCGGCGTTATTCCATGCCAGTTGGAATTATCTGGCTAAAAAAAGCCGCAACAAAATGGCCTTTATCTGGTGGTTTCTGCTGATCGCATGCATCGGCTATCTGCCGATGTTTCTGTATTTCTGGCCGCAGTTGACCATTTCTCCGACCGGGTGGGCCTGTATCGTTGCCACCGGCGTGTTACACGCCCTGTATTTCTGGTTTATGGGAGGGGCCTACGAAAGAGGAGACCTGTCGCTGGTATACCCCCTCGCGCGCGGCTCCGGACCCCTGTTAGTACCGATTCTGGCCATTACATTTCTGCAGGAGCATCTCTCATTAGTGGGTGGATTGGGTATTGCCCTGGTTGTGATGGGAATTTACATTATTCACCTGAATTCATTCAATCTTGACGCCATGATTGAGCCTTTTCGAGCCATGAAGGGAAGCGCTTCCATCTGGGCCCTTTTTACCGGGGGAACAATTGCCGGGTATTCTCTGGTTGACAAAGTGGGGGTCGGCCTTGTTTACCCGCCGGTATATATCTATTTGATGTTTGTCATTTCGCTGTTGTTGTTATCCCCCTATGTGATGATCCAGGCCCGTGCAGACCTAAAATTGGAGTGGCAAAATAATCGGGGACCGATTTTAATCGACGGCTTTCTGGTCCTGTTTACCTACCTGATGATCCTTTTTGCATTTCAACTCAGCAAAGTCAGTTATGTTGTGGCCGCGCGCGAGGTCAGCATTGTTTTCTCAGCTTTGCTGGGGATCATCCGGCTAAAGGAGGCGCATGCTCGGCAAAAAATTGCCGGCTCCGCGCTGATTGCGCTCGGGGTGGTGTGTATCGGGTTGAGTAAATAAAGAAGAAGGTTACAGGTTTCAGGTGTCAGAAGACAGAGGACAGATGACGGATGACAGAAGACAGAGGTCAGAGGACAGAAAGCAGATCTCAGAGGACAGTGAAACAGATAATAGATGGCAGATAAAAGATATCATCTGATTCGACCCAGTCTAATTGAAATCTAACAGAAAAAACATCGGGTTGATGAATAATTCCTTTCGATAGAAATGATAACTTTTTATTATCAAAAACATAAATATTATTATTTTGACTTATACTACACTTGGGTTAATAGTTACTTTATTATTGGGTTTAGATAAGCGGCAAACGTCGGGCATCGCTGGAAAACGGATGATTCTTAGCCTTGCAAGAATTCGTGGTAATTCGTGTCAATTCGTGGCTAACCAAAATATATGTTGATAATAATTAATCGAAAATAAAACAGGAGGAAATAATGGATAGAGACCCATTGATTCGCAGAAAGACCGCCATCTCCTACAAGACGGAAGAAAAAACCGTCATGCGCGGCTATGATTTGAGTGAACTGGCCGAAGAGGGCTATTCATTCTGCGATGCATTGTTCGTAATGTACCAGAACCGGATCCCGACTGAAGCAGAGGAAAAGATGCTCAAATACGAGATGGGTGTGTTTATGGAACACTCCATGTCGCCTTCGGCGGTGGCCTCCATCGGCGTGAGTGCCGGCCGGCCCAATCTGCCCTGCACAATTGCCGCGGCCGTCTCCACCTTTGGCGGCGTTCACGGGCCCGGTGCCGCCCACGGTTACATGCTCAACAAGTACATCGAGCGCGCCCAAAAGGAAGGCAAAACCATTGATGAAATGGCCAAGATTCTGGTCGACGAATACATGGACGCCGGCCGCCCGGTCATGGGGATGGGCCAGCCCCAGCACATCGACAGTGATCCGCGGGCCGAGCCGATTCACCTCAAACAGGAGGAACTCGGCCTGGAAGGCGTTTACCTCGAGTTCCAGCGGGCGCTCGAAAAGCATTTTCATGCCCGCCGCAAAGCAGAAGGCCGCTCCTATGTCGGGGTCAACGTGGTCGGTTCCGGCAATACGGCGTTGATGGAAATCGGTTTTTCCCCCAATGCAGCCTGGTGTCTGGGCAGTGTCTGCCGCGGATTCAGCTGTGCGGCCCATGCCCTGTTCAACATGAAAAAGGGACGGGCCTGGGGTGCTTCGCGCAATGAGCCGATGGTCCAGATGATCGATCTTTCCATGATTAAATACGTGGGTCCGGATGACCGCATCGTTCCCAAGCAGGAAGACAGGCAGGAATATGCGCGCAAACAAAAAGAGGAGGGAGAGTATAAAAAATGGGTAATATAACCGAAAAACCGGAGCTGAATGAAAAAAAAGGAAAAATCGGGAATCTGGACAGCCCGAAAAACCCCTTTGATTATATGAAACGAGAATACGGCACCGTGCCGCTTGATACCAAGCGGGCTCCTTTTCAATGGGCATCGGAAGTTGCCTATAAAAATGTTCACCGCATCGTATCCCGCGGGTACGACACCACCGAAGTCATGGAGGAGGGCTACGGCGTGGTCGACATGCTGTTTATTGACTATCAGGCCCGGATCCCGGCGATCGAAGAAGAACAGATGCTCAACTACGTCATGATCATGGCGCTGGAAGATGGTTTGTCCGGTCCGGCGGTGATGTCGCGCATTGTGGCCCAGTCCAAAACATTTTTGACCCAGGCCTGCGGCGCCTCCATTCTGGCCTTCGGGCATGCCTACGGCGCCTATTCAGCCTTTGGCAACCGCCTGGAAAACTATCTCAAACTGGTAGCAGAGCAAGGGCTATCCCTGACAGAGGCCGCCGACCGCCTGGTGCGGGAAAATATGCAGGACGAGGCCCTGGGGGTATCCAACCTGATGCTCAAAGACCCGGCCGCAGCGCGCATGCTTGCCCGGGCCGAAAAGCTCGGGGTGGCCGGAAAATACATTGAATTCACCAGAGAGATCGTCAAAGCAGCCCAGGCCATCAGCGATGAGCCCGTCGACCTCGACCTGCTGGGTGCCACCGGCGCCGTCATGCTGGATCTCGGATTTTCGCCCGAAGCAACCTGGGCCATACTGGCAGTGACCCGCTCGTTTGCCGTCGGTGCCCACTACATCGAGGAAGTTGAACGCGATGAGCACCGGCGCACCGGCCAGACCCTGACCCCCAAGGAATTTTACG
>Ga0209637_1000105_pt1 | contig 37371 bp, 33 predicted proteins | sample OlaalgELextract3_2_FD_187379 | JGI IMG/M metagenome (GOLD analysis project Ga0209637, IMG submission 187379) | Olavius algarvensis symbiont microbial communities from Tuscany, Italy - Type G ELBA extract 3 (SPAdes) (version 2) | ecosystem: Host-associated > Annelida > Digestive system >... | reverse complement strand
ACAACCTGGCGTGATGCGGTGGATTTTATGGCCCTGGGAGCAACCACCGTGCAGGTTTGCACGGCAGCAATGGTTCATGGTTTCAAGATTGTGGCAGGCCTGATTGACGGGTTGAACGATTTTCTCGATGAAAAAGGGATGACATCTGTTCATGATCTGGTGGGCCGGGCCGTACCGTCTGTGACAGACTGGAAATACCTGAACTTAAACTACATCGAAAAAGCATATATCGAGCAGGATTTATGTATTAAATGCGGCAAGTGCCATATTGCCTGTGAAGATACGTCCCACCAGGCAATTACCAGCACCGTCGATGGCGAGCGCAAGTTTGTCGTCAAGGACGAAGAGTGTGTCGGCTGTAATCTGTGTGTCGGTGTCTGTCCCATCGAAGACTGTATCACCATGAAGCAATTAACCGAAGGCGAAGACCCCCGCACCGGGCAGGCTGTGAATCCTGAACCCGCCGACTGGACCACCCATCCCAACAATCCGCTGAAAGAAAAAGCCTAGAACTGGTTTCTAAGACTCATATCAGGCAGAGGCAAGAGAAGGCATTACAATCTAGTTGATGACACGATGGCCGCCTCATCTATCGGGCGAAACGGGGCCAGCAGCATAAATATGGCAGCTATGATGAGAATGGAATACGGTATCTTATTCAGCTACTGCCGCATATTTCCTTTTTGGATGTGATCAGGGCATCCATGATCCGTGATTGGAAATGTCTATGTTATTTTGACTTTTTGGCGACCGCTTTTTAGCGGTTCGCATCCATCCGTACAACACCAGAAATCCCGCGAATATCAAAGATATCCGGCCCAAATAATCTCCATGCCGTGCGAAGAAAGTTTGCCCCCCGTGAAGATGAATTTTTCCTTTGAGGGTCGTCTTTTCCCACCAGGGCGTTCTGGCCGTCACCATGCCTTTGGCATTGATAAGCGCGGAAATTCCGGTATTGGCAACCCGAACAAAATCCCGCCGGTTTTCGATGGCACGCAGCGGGCTGAAATTGAAGTGGTGCCGATAGCCGGGCGTATTTTTCCACCATCCGTCGTTGGTGATCATGCAGATAAAGCCTCTTTCATCCGGCAGGTTGCGGGAGCAGTACGGGCCGAATATGGATTCATAGCAGACAATCGGCAATATGGTAATCGAAGCCTCTGGCCTTACAAAAGTCGAGTTCTCCTGACGATTGCTGTAGGTTCCGGTGTATCCGCCAAGCTCCAGGGCGTAATTCCCAAGAAAACTTAGATATTGTACAAAAGGCATGCGTTCGAATAGGGGGACCAACTTGGTTTTGTGATAAAACTGGGGTTCGGATGCCGGGCCAGGCGGTAGAAATAGCGCTGTATTAAACGCCTCGTAGTAAAAGTTTTCTGCGCGATTGAAGCGACTCCCCGGGGGAATATCTTCACTGTTGAGTTTTTTGTAGCTGTGCACGCCCAGGAGAATATTCAGCTTTGGATGCTTTTTTCGAAATTTCAACAGATTGCGGTAGTAGATCGATGCTGACGGATCGCTCTCGTCAATCTGCTCTACGATGAGGGTTTCGGGGCCAAACAGGTATTGGGTTTCGCCATCGACAATCGCTTCGGCTGTCCTGAAAAACTCCGCCACGTGTCGAGCATATTTTACCGGGTCAAATTTTTCTGTATATGGATCCAGATTCGGCTGAATCAGCGCGATATTTACGGTTTCTCCCTCCGCTTCAAAGTTTTGAAAAATAAGATAGGATCCCAGGATGGGGAGCAGAAGAAGCACCAGCGTTGCGGCACCAATCGAAGCAACAGAACCCGGATCTTTTTGCCGATATTTAACGATCACGCTCAGAAACGCAAAGTTGGCCAGTATTATCCAGAGCGTCCCGCCGCGGACGCCGGTAAACTCGTACCATTGGATGATCTCGGGTACGGAGGCCAGTGCATTGCCCAGGTTAAGCCAGGGCCAGGCCAGGTCCCAGTATAGATGAAAATGCTCGTACCCCATCCAAATCGCCAGAAAAGGGAACAGCAAGGGTATTCTCAGAATCGTCCGGATTCGGCTTGCCAGCCAGAAAACGAAGGCCTGCACCAGTGAATTTGCGACAATGATAAAAATGGCTCCCACAAATTGGGCCTGGGCCACCCACCAGGTTCCGATGATATTCCACAGCAGGAAACTGACAACAGCGTAATTGAAAATGGCATAGGGATTTGGCTGACGCTGAATTTCCGCTTCCAGCAGCAAAAGGGGGACCCAGCCAATAAAAACCAGAAAGAACAATGCCGTAACAGACCAGGGCAGCCCCAATAGCAGGCCACTGATCAGAGCCATGAGTATGCTTTTTTTGATACTAATTTTCGTACCTCTCAAGCCAGCCTCTTTAAACTGTCACGAATCAATTAGATGATTTTGCTCGAATGCAACCACGGTTTCTTCAAAAGTAAGGGTTCGAAAGGTGCTGACCCGCCTGACTGACCCTAATCCATTCCTGTTATCGTCTTGACTGGCGACCACCCGTTTGATGTTTTTATTTATCACTTGCCCAAAAGCCTCATGATCCGTTACGATGTTGAAAATCGTGTCAACCGGTGCATTGAATAATTGCATTGTCTGAATGTGTTGTTCGCCCATACCGCTGCCCGCCTGCTGAAATATTATAAGACATGCAGCAAGGTGCATGAATGATATTTTGTAACGATTTAATATTTAAGGAATTCCTTCTATCTTAGAAAGGACGGAGCGAAGCGATACAACTCCGCCTCCGGCGGATCAATCTTCAATCTTCAATTCCGGTTTGTCCGGGTTGGGTACTGTAATGCGAAAACACAATGCTAAACAGTTATACGGGATTCAGAAAATTCTGACAACATAGAAAATGGGTATGAGTAAGGAGCTCAAAAAATTATCGCTTAAGCAAAAACTTGCCATAAATTTTTTTCCGATCAGCAGGAGGATGTCATGTCGCAGTATGAAATCTATGCCTTGAAATATGCCGGTCCGTTCATCAGAACCGGTGCCCACGTCATGTGGTACCGGGATTGGGATAAGGTTGAAACGGTAAATTACTATATCTGGTGCATCAAGGGGGCGGGTGAAACCGTGATCGTGGATGCCGGTGTCACGCCGCAAATGGCCGCGGAAAGAGAACTTGACGGATACGTGAATCCCGCTGACGTTCTGGCCCGAATCAGCGTCAAGGCGGATGAGGTTCGTCATGTTGTCATAAGCCACATGCATTTTGACCATGCCGGCGGCGTAAGCCTTTTTCCGCAGGCAACGTTTTACATTCAGGAAGATGAGTACCGGTTCTGGCTCGAGAATCCGATCGCCGCCCGCCCGCCTTTTAAGCATGTTTCAGATGCCATCTCCACCGGCTACCTGGCTTCGCTGGAAGGCACGGATCGCCTGGTCCTGCTCAAAGGCGATCAACAGATTCTACCCGGCATCCAATGCCTCCTGTCCCCGGGGCACACGATCGCACTGCAAACCGTTGCAGTGCGTACTACCGGAGGAACGGCCATCATCGGCTCCGACTGCGCCCATGTCTTTCGCAACTACCAGGAGGATTGGCCCAGTGCCCTGATTGTTGATCTGGTCGGCTGGATGAAAACCTATGATAAACTGCATCAAAGGGTTTCTTCGCCGGACCTGTTGTTTCCCGGACATGATCGGCTCCTGACAGAAAATTATCCGGAAGTTGCCCGGGACATTACCCGGTTGGTGTAGAGATTTGCAAGGGTATTGAATCAGCAGCCGTTGCCCGGTGAGCGGGTGGGGACACCATCTGCCTTATCCGGATTTGTGCCGGCGGCCGACCGGTAAGTCAACCCAGTCAGCAACCTATCCGAAATCTCCACCGAACTCCCAATATCTATTTTCTATCTATATTTCTGTCAAAAGGACAATTATTGCTTAAGTTTTCTGAGTTTTAGCTGATAAACCGGATAGACAGGATTGGGTTTAGGCCCAGAAAATTTATAACCCCTGAACCTGCAACCTCCATCTGAACAAAAGGATTAGAAATTGGACAGTAAAACAGATATCCAATGCCCGGCGTGTAAAACCATATTTAAAGTCGACATTTCTAAAATACCTGAAAAGGGATGTCACGCTAACTGCAAGAAATGCAAAGAACGGTTTCTCATTTCAAGACCACCACCTCCCACAGGCACGCCTGTTTCAACAGCGGCAAAAAAAGTAAAACCACCCCCTGCTGCCAGACCTTTAAAAATATCAACACCTGCCAGCGGAATACCCGAAAAAAAGGTAACACCCGCCACCAGAACACCTGTTAAAAAAGTAACACCCGCCGATAGCACGCCTGCAAAAAAAGCAAGCCCGGCACCCACAGCAAAACCGGTCAAAAAAAAGAATTATCTGCTGATCGGAAGTTTAGCAAGTGTGGCACTGCTTGTTTGTGCCGGAGCTGTGTTATTTCTAATGCAAAAATACAACTTCCAGATCACACAAAAAGATAGCAGCCTAACTTCTCAGAACGAAAATACACAAAATATTATAACGCCTCCAGCAGCGTCTCCAAGTCCGGTCACGGCCACTGTGGACACTGTAAATAATGCGGCCGTAAATAAAATGGATGTAAATATCGGGGACCTGTTTAATCAAGTTAATCCAGCAGTTGCCACGGTATTAACTTATGACAGCGGCAATAATGTTTTCAAGCAGGGCAGCGGTTTCTTTATAAGCCAGGATGGAGATTTTATTACAAATTATCATGTCCTGAAGGGCGCCTATTCTGTTGTCATTAAAATCCATAACGAGACAGAATACAGGGCAGAAGTCGTCTTAGCAGCCAACGAACAAAAAGATCTTATCAAACTGGCAGTCAATGTCCCCGGGGGTGCTCTTAAGCCTGGATCATGGCTGGACATCAACCCAAATCCACCGAATATTGCAGAAAAAATTATCGTGGTTGGCACTCCCATGGGGCTTGGACGTACCGTAAGCGATGGCATTATATCGGCTATAAGGGAAATTCCGGACAGAGGGCTTACGTTTCAGATGACAGCACCGATATCAAGAGGTTCGAGCGGCAGTCCGGTAATCGATATGAACGGGCAAGTTGTAGGCGTGGCTTTTTTCCAGATAGTAAACGGGCAAAATCTGAATTTTGCAATTCCGGGGGATAATATTATAAATCTGGAGGATAAACAGCCGCTAACCATAGCGGCTTGGACCGAGAAAACCAGTCGAGAAAAAAATGATACTCTCGATATGCTTCAAAAAGAAATAGTCAAGCATATCAAACAGGAGAAAACTGATGAAAAATCGGAAAAAGGCGTCCCTCGTCAACCGACCAATGAAGTTTTAAAAGCAAAGCTGGCTTCTGAAATTATAAAAGAATCCGGTATAGCCAGACAGAACAATAGCTTAACCGAGGTGGTATTATCGTCATTTGAAGAGAAATATAAAGAGGCAGATGCAACAAAAAAATCGGCGGATGATCAGAAGTTTTCCCGGTTCAAAGACGTTATCCGGCTGGCGACGAATCCGGAAAGAATAAATAAGTATATTAAGAACCAATTTGCTTCAAGCTTATCCATACCTGAACTGGAGCAAGTCCTCAAATGGTATAAATCGCCGCTCGGGAAGAAAATATCCGAACTGGAACACAGTACTTATGCAGATAAAAAAGAGCATGTTAACACGCTGCGTCTTGCCTTCAACCTTACCAGATATCAAAGCACCTCAAGGGCGAATCTCTTTTCAAGGCTGGACGAGGCGACTACATCCACTGAAGCGATGATTGAATTGCAAACCAATCTAATTGTCCAGAATCAAATTCTGGATCTGGTCCTGTCCAATTCAAAAGAACTGGATCAGGCTTCGATTGACAAAATCATACAGAACTTTGAAAACGACATCGATCCATATCTGGATATATTTGCCGCCCAATTTGTATTTGCCGGATTTGTCTATACCTATCGCGGGTTAACCGAGGCTGAGTTGGAAGCGTATTTATCATTTTCTGAAACCGAGGCTGGGATGAACTTCTATTCGATTTTAAATAAAAAGTCGAATACTGTCCTGCTGGATAGCAACCGCAGAATTCTGACATCCATCGTGAGGGTTCTGAATAACGACTCATGGGATAATATCCAGCAGGATCTTATCAAACCGATTAAAGAAGCTTAACGGCAGCCTAGAAAAAATATTTGCAGTTAGCGTATTGCAATAATTTTCATGCAGGATTCAGGTAAAACAACTCCGGCTTCAGACCCGCCAGGCGATAAATACGGGCCCACAGGTTCGCATCGGCCACAGCGATTGCCAGATCCAGAATACCCAGGTCATCATATCCTTTTTGCCTGAGTTTATCGATTATGTGCTTCGTCGTCCGGTAAGCGTAGCGGGTTCCCACGAAAGCAAAGGCTTCAATTGGGTCATCAGGAACGGGATGGAAACCTTGGGCATCGATGGCAGTTGCCGGCAGCGCTTTTTCCACGGCCACATGGATTTTCGCCAAAATCTTATGGTCGAGGCTGGACCGGCTGTCTCTTTCCGCTAACAGCAGGTGGTATACCTCAACCAGTTTGGGCCTTGGTTTGAACACGGCCAAGGCACTTTCCAGCTCCATCTGCGATGTGATTGCCAAATTGGATTTTAAATTTATCAATGCATTATCATACGTAAGCCGATATTTCCGATTGGCCAGGTCCATTTTGGATAGCAAGGCCCCGGCCATACGAAGTGTCAGGCGCCGCAGAAACCCGAATCGCCGCAACGGCCGCGGCAGGCCTTCCATAGGCACATTGAGTAGATCCGCGATGCGATTGACGAAATGGAAACTGGCGATAACGAGCAGATAATCGAGTGCATCATCGCCGACAATTTTGCGCATTGGATCCAGATCGGATGGCTTGAGTCTGGCCGGTATTTCAAAGCTCTTTTTGACCAGAGCTATCAATCCACGCTCCAGGGGCGTGACGTTGGCGGCCAGGCCGCTGATCAATTCCGCAACCCGGCCAGCTTGTCCTCCTGCAGCCTGCAGGAATGCTTCGTGACCGTCAATTCAGTAGTGGCAGTTGTTAAAGCGTGAGACCGCTGCCGCAACCAGCTCGCGTGATTGGCGCGGCACGCTTCCCTTCCACATTGCAAGCTCCCACTGCCGGATCATGCGCTTCATGGATTGGGGGCGCAGGCTGAAGATCTGAACGATCTTCGCGACCATGTCATGACCCGCTACCTCCGCCATATAATTGTATACTTCCCGTGTCTCTCCGGTAGCTTTGCCGGGGGGAATCGTCTTAATAAATGCCATTGGAACCTCCGTTTAGGTTAACGAACCATATGCCATTGCACTAAATGGGATCCAAATACCACAGCTTGCGAGAATTGTCACCAGGCAATAAAATCAATGAATCCGGATTTGGTGGTGGTGGGTGAAATCCGGGCCTGCTCTTTTGAGAGGAACGAACGGGTCGTCAATCTGTTCCGCGCCGGTGCCAAGCGCATCGGCACCAATCCGGACCTGGCGGACAGGATATCTGTTCGACGGTATTTTATTCCTCGCGGGATGTTTCCCTGAGCTCCGGCCAGTCAAAGGTTGTCTGCTGCGCTTTACCGACCGCTTCAGTACGGGATGGATCAATATGGTGTGCTGAGCCGGTTTGCTTCTCCAGGGCAAAGCTTTCCAATTCCGTAATGATATCGTTTTGCAGGAGCTCAACCAGCTCAACCGCATTCTGATATCCCGGATCAAGCCATTTGTCATAGACTTGGGGCTTGAGAATGACCGGCATGCGGTGATGAATCGAGCTGAATGATTCACTGGCCCGGGTGGTGATAATGGTGCAGGATTTGTAGAGGGAGTCTGTATCATCCGTTTTTTGCCACGTTTCCCACAGTCCGGCAAATGCAAACGGTTTGCGGTCCGGCAACGTAATGAACACGGGTTGCTTCATCCCCTTTTTCGTTTTCCATTCATAAAAGCCGTCGGCGGGTATCAAGCACCTGCGGCTTTTGAAAGCTTCGCGGAAGCATTGTTTTTCAGCAATTGTCTCCGCACGGGCGTTAATCATCCTGTTTCCAATCGAGACATCTTTGGCCCAAAAAGGAACAAGCCCCCAATGAAATTTATCCAGCCGGTTTTCAGCGCCATCCTGAATAATGGCCCATATCTCTTGCGCTGGAGCAACATCGAGATTGGGTGTTACTTCACCTGCCGCATTATCGATGGGGAAAAAAGCTATCAGCTCTTCCAGATTCCGGTATCCAGAAAATATGGCACTCATGAAAATCCGCTCTCTTTACATTTTTCAGTATGCGACTTTTAATCCGCCAAAGATGATTACGTCATCTTATGATCACGACCAGCATTATTCGAATAAGTAATAGAAGTCTCCAATGCAAATAGGTAGCGGTCGCTCCCGAAGTCCCGAATATTCAAGCCACCCCTTATGCGGGTGATCGTTGACTCCAGGGATTTATATCATAAGTCCAACTTGTCATATTCCTGCCTGATCAATTCTTTGTCATAGCGTCTTTCAAGCCTGCGTATAATGAAATGGCCCCGGGCCATATTTTGAAAATGCTCGATAAAAATTGTATTAATCAAGGCTCCGCCGGCGGCACCGATCAGGGGAATAGCCTGGGCAGCGGCTTTCTCGGACACAATTATGCCAAATCGAGACGCCAACGAGGCAATGAGTTTGACAAGCGCCGGCGCGCCTTCCCTTGCCAGGCCGAGTTCCGCAATATAATTCGTTGCCTCGGAAATTGTCCGGGCTAAAGCTGCTCTCACAACAAAATAGCCGGTTTCTGCGCCGTCATCGCTCTTTGACCTGCCTCCCAGGGCGAATACTTCTAAACAGGCGATTTTTGTTTCCAATAGGCTGATCTGCTCGCCTTCACTGCGGGCGATGTCAGCTATAGAGCGGAGCATAATGGTTGTGGTGACGGGAAGTTCGATTGTCAGGGCTGGAAGCCCAAAAGTTCCGCCGCCGGCGCCCGCTGCAAGCACGAGAATTTTATGAGTTTTGTCTGAAGAAGCCGGTCTTGTTCTATCATTCATTGTTCGAATGGCAAAATTAAGCGCTTTGCCAAGTGATTTTTCTGTGGCCCGCTGGACAGCATCCTTCCATGTTGCAGGCAGGTGCTCAAAACCTTTTTCTATAGGAGTTCCCAGTAGGTTGGAGACTCTGGCTGCCAGGCTGGGATTTTCAAGTAGCATTTTCGCATATCTGAGATCATTGATATCATCTTTAGTTAGTGCCATTCAATTTCTCCTGTACCGTTCAACCTATGTATATCATCTATCCCTGTGAGTTTCAAAATCCAATATTAACTTTTCCTTGCAATTTGATATGATGTGCCTTATATTCTGCGGCGATTCGTTTCGGATCGCAAACATCAACATAATTTTGTTTTGACGATTACAGATGGTAGCCCGGCCGTTTTTGGTCGGGCGTTTTTGTTGCAACAGAGAGGCTCCTGTTTGCTGGGTGGGTCCACTGTTGGCAGGCAACAGGCATATGACCCGCGAGGGGTATGCACCCGGAGTATTTTTCAAAACGCAAACAGGAGCTTTATGATGACCTGCGAATTTAGCAAGTTTGACCTGCAGCCGCAGCTGGTGCAGACGGTCGCCGACATCGGCTATACCGAACCGACGCCGATCCAGTCTATTGTTATTCCGGCCATGCGTGCCGGACAGGATGTGATGGGCCAATCCCAGACAGGTTCCGGTAAAACCGCGGCGTTTTCTTTACCCATCCTGCATAACCTTCAAACCGGTCGGCAGCATGTGCAAAGTCTGGTGGTAGCCCCCACCCGGGAGCTGGCCATCCAGGTGGCGGATGCCATGCAAACCTACGGCCGGCAAACCGCCGTGCGAGTCCTGGCCGTTTACGGCGGTCAGCCTTATATGCGCCAGATCAGCCGTCTCAAAAAAGGCGCGGACGTTGTGGTCGGAACCCCCGGCCGCCTGCTTGACCTGATCCGCAAAGATGTGCTCAAACTCGACCGGGTGGCGACCGTTGTGCTCGATGAGGCCGATGAAATGCTGAGCATGGGCTTTATCGCGGACATTGAGGCCATTATGGATCAAACCGCACCCAGCCGCCAGACCGCCCTTTTTTCGGCCACCTTGCCGCAGCGTATTCTGCGCTTGGCCGAAAAATACATGAACGCGCCCAAATCTTTTAAGATCGGGTGCAAACAACTCACCGTGGATACCGTCGAACAGCGCTATTACCTGGTTAATGAGGCCGATAAACTGGCAGCCCTCACACGCCTGTTTGAAATCGAGCCCATCACCAGTGCGCTGATCTTTGCCCGCACGCGTCTTGGCACGACCGAACTGGGCAATGAACTGGCGTTGCGGGGGTTTCCGGCCGAGGCCCTGAACGGGGACATGAGCCAGGAGGCCCGGCTGCAGGTGCTCAACCGCTTTCGCGACAACAAACTCAAAGTGCTGGTGGCAACCGATGTGGCCGCCCGCGGGCTAGACATCGACGATATATCGCATGTCTTCAACTATGATCTTCCGCAGGATCCGGAAATCTATGTGCACCGCGTCGGCCGCACGGGGCGGGCCGGAAAAACGGGCATTGCCATCACGTTTTTGACACCGCAGGAACGCTGGGGGTTACGCCGGATTGAAGGGTTTACCAATCAAAAAATCACTCGTATGACGCTGCCGAGCGCTGAGGACATCAAGCTGCACCGCGAAGAACAACTGGTGGAGAAAGTGATGGTCTGGTTGCGGCGCGGGCGCTGCAACCGGGAGCGGGAAATCGTGGCGCAGCTGCTTGAAGACGGCCACGACCTGGCAGAGGTTGCCGCCGTGGCCCTGAAACTGGCGCGCGCAGAGGAAAAGCAGCGTCCGATTGCACCCCTTAAGGCTGTGGCGGACTTTGGCGCCCAAGCCCCCGGGCCGGCGCTCAAGCGCTCCAATCGGCGCAAGGGCCGCGGTCGGGAGCGTGCCTCCCATGAAAGAGGAATGGTACGCCTTTTGCTGAGCTCCGGCCGGTCCGACGGCGTTCGCGTTAGTCATGTCGTGGGCTCATTGTCCCACTTTGCCGACATTCCCGGCCGTTCCCTGGGTAAAATCAGCATTCAGAATCAGCACACCCTGGTGGATGTGCCTGAAAAGCTCGTGGGGCGGGTGCTGGGCAACGGCGCCAACTACCGCATCGGCAACAAGAACGTCTCGGTTCAACGGGCCTGATTTTTTTAGCTGCACCGCACCGGGCAGGGCCGGCGGGTGGCCTCCTGTCGCATTCTAAAACGAGAGGTAAATAAATACATATTGACCCTCGTTGATATCAATGGTCAGGTCGCCGCCCCTTGATTCTGCGTATACGATCCAGGCCGGTTTATCACCGGGACCGCATTCAATGTTCGGATACGATTCGCCGGTTTTGCCATTGTACCAGGACAGCAGCATCGGATCGGCGCCCGTGTCTTTTGCCTTTTGTTTGGCCATGTCCTTGGCCGACACAAAGTCAAGTTCCGGATTAGCGATGTTAACGTTGATGTGCCTGCCCGGAAAATCTTTTACTTTCGGTTTCATTAATTCCATAGTTGTTAAACTCCTGTATCACAAACGCTTTTTATAAATAGTCAATCAATTGACATAATTACATGTTTTTTTACATCAATATGGTTAATTAGGTATAATTATGTATAATTTAACTGACTGATATAGTTTATTATTTTTTTATTGCTGAATAATTGGCATGATTTTTGAATAATCTTAATGCGTTAGATATTTTTCTCATCATTTCAATAACATCAAGCTGGATTTTTGAAATCCGAAAGGATCGGTCAAATGCATTTATCAAAATATAAAAACAATATTTCAGGGCCGAATATAGAAAAAAATGTCAAACAATCCGGTGATCCATCCTTAAAAGGCAGGACAATTTTGCTTATTGATGATGAGCCAATGGTTACAGACATCTGCGAGATGATGCTCATTAAACTGGGGCATAAAGTTCTGAAGGCTCACAGCGGGTCAGAAGGCCTAAAAATTTACGAAACCTGTAATACCCGGATTGATCTAATCATTTCTGATTTTAATATGCCCGGTATGAACGGGCAGCAAGTCGTTAATAATATACGGATAATGGACCCCGCGGTTAAGGTGTTGCTCTCAAGCGGCGGCATGGGCGCTGCTGAGGAGAAAGAAGTTATTCTCAAAGGGTTTGACGGATTTCTCAAGAAACCATACACGATGAATACATTATCGATTAAGATAGCTGAAATCTTAAACTGAAAAGCGGGTGGCCGCCTCTATCTGTGCGATCAAAAAAAACAACCAATTCTCTTCTAATGAAGATTGGACGATGGTCGCTCCCGGGTTGTCTTTGTTTTTGAGCAGGGGCGTTTGTTGTCCGTGAATAAAGACACCTGGGATTTTTAGCGGCAAGTCAATCCGTCGAACTTACCGACCATTCTCATCTTCCATCGGCTTCACACAACACCTTAAAGTTCTCTATGGCCTTGCGCATGTCCTGCCACACCTTTGCGGACACTTCCGGTGCCGGTTCCTGTCCGATTTCGGTTCCGATTCTGACCACCACATGGGTGAGGTCCTCGCCCTTCGTGGTCAGCCGGCAATCAACCAAGAATTTCAGCCCCATTTCGTGGAATCTTTTGTCCTCAAACTTGATTCCAATTCGGTTTGAGAATAAGCAGCAGCGCGGGAACAGGGGAACAGAAAACTGGAATTAGTCGGGGCGATTGCCTGAATTTTGCACGAGCCCTCTAGCGGCGCACAAGTCGGAGGCTTTCAGATGCAGGATTCAGGTATTAAAAGCAAAGTAAAGCATGCTGGTCAAATGTAAAGAGGGTCGGTGAATTTATTGCCCGGATGCTGCACAAGTTGAGGTCGCAGATCCGCCTCAATAGGGATGCCGCAGCTGCAGGGCATCCAAGGATGGCAGCGACTGTCTGCGACACGAGCCCAGGCCGAATGCCGCTCAACTGAAGTCAAGCGGTGGAAGCCCAAAAGACTTATTTCATTTGCGGGCCTTCAAGCGTGCTGCAATTGACAAAAGCTCCCGGAGAAATTATAATAACAGAAAATGTTTGAGTCGCTATTGGACCCGGTCCCTGTGGCCTGAAAAGGCAGCCGGGGATTTTTTTTAGGGGCAAATGCAGATCACCCCTTGCCAATTCTATGGAAATTTGAACCGCTCAGTTTAGGTGAAGATAAATTAATGGATAATCATACTCAAAAAGAAATCAGCCGCAGACGGACCTTCGGGATCATCAGTCATCCGGATGCCGGCAAGACCACGTTGACCGAAAAGCTGCTCCTTTTCGGCGGTGCCATCCAGCAGGCTGGGGCGGTCAAGGCCAAGCATGCCGCCCGCCACGCGACCAGTGACTGGATGTCGATTGAAAAGGAAAGAGGGATATCCGTCTCGACTTCGGTGATGAAATTCAATTATCGGGATTTTGAGATTAATCTTCTCGACACGCCGGGCCACCAGGACTTCTCCGAAGACACTTATCGGGTATTGACCGCCGTCGACAGCACCCTGATGGTGATTGACAATGGCAAGGGGGTTGAAGCCCAGACCGAGAAGCTTATGGAGGTCTGCCGGATGCGCAACACCCCCATCATTACCTTTATCAACAAGCTCGACCGTGAGGGGATGGCCCCGCTGGATATCCTGGATGACATCGAGGACAAACTGCAGATCGAATGCACACCGCTTTCCTGGCCGATCGGGATGGGAAAACGCTTTAAAGGGGTTTACGACTTCTTTCACAAACAGCTGCATCTGTTCAGTCCCGGTAGCGACACCCGCGAACAGGACGGGGTCGTGATTAATGATCTGTCAGATCCGGTCCTGGATGAACTGCTGGGCAGCCAGGCTGAAGAACTGCGGCAAGACGTCGAACTGATCGAGGGCGCGGTGAACCCCTTTGAGATGAAGCACTTTTTGAAAGGAAGCCAGACGCCGGTCTTTTTCGGCAGTGCCATCAATAATTTCGGTGTTAAAGAGATGCTGGATGCATTTGTAGAAATGGCGCCCCCGCCGGGTTCGCGTGCGGCCGTCTCGCGGGAAGTGTCACCCTTCGAAAAGTCCTTTTCGGGTTTTGCGTTTAAAATCCAGGCCAATATGAACCCGGCCCATCGCGACCGGATCGCGTTTGTCAGGATCTGCTCCGGCAAATTCAGGCGGGGGATGAAGGTGGTTCACCATCGGATCGGAAAGGAAGTCGCCCTGGCCAATGCGACGATCTTCATGGCCCAGGGCCGGGACAATGTGACAGAGGCCTTTCCCGGCGACATTATCGGCATCCACAACCACGGAACCATCAAGATCGGTGACACATTCAGCGAGAAGGAGCTTTTGAAATTTTCCGGTATACCGAACTTTGCCCCGGAATTTTTCAGGCGCGTTCGCCTGAAGAACCCGCTTAAGGCCAAGCACCTGCAGAAGGGCCTGACCCAGCTTGCGGAAGAGGGCACGGTCCAGGTTTTCAGGCCGATTACGGGCAGTGACTATATCCTGGGGGCGGTCGGTGTCCTCCAGTTTGACGTCACCATGGCCCGGCTCAAGGCCGAGTATGGTGTGGATGCGATCTATGAACCGGTGGATCTTGCGGTGGCACGCTGGATTGAGTGCGGTGACCGCAAAAAACTGGCCGAATTTGAAAAAAAGAACACGGCCAACCTGGCCAGAGATTCTCAAGGCTGCCTGTCCTTTCTGACAACCAGTGAATTCCAACTCAATTACTGCATGGAAGAATGGCCGGAGGTGGAATTTTATAAGACGCGGGATATAAATTAGATGGCTATGAATTTCTACAACTTAATGAAAATGTAAAATTTTTTTGAAGTCTGGGTTTTTTCCTCAATCATGGAACAATGGAATAGTGGAATGATGGGATAGTGGGTTTTTTAAAGGAAATTATCCATTTTAATATTGTCGTTCCGCCTTCGGCGGACCATAATCCCAACACGCCAGTAACCCAAGACCCAATATTCCAACATTCCAACATTCCAATTAGGCGAAGCCCTTAACAAAAACCCTAGTTAAGTTAAAAACCAAATAGGAGTTATTCGTTAATGGTTCCAAAAGGTTGGCTTTATGGCGATGATCGGTATGCGGGATATGTGCTGGGGATTCGCTGAACCCCCGCTGCTGGAAAACGTCACGTTCCAGATCGAAAGCGGGGAGCGCGTGTGTCTGGTGGGTCGCAACGGTGTCGGCAAGTCCTGCCTGCTGAAGCTTCTGGCCGGCGAAATGCTTCCGGACAGCGGTGATATCTGGCGCCGGCAGGGCATCAGCGTGGCTGCGCTGGAACAGGATGTGCCGGCGGGATTCGACGGCACGATATTTGATGTGGTTGCCGAAGGCCTCGGCCAAACGGGCCGGGCGCTGGCTGAGCACAGCCGGATCTGCAAAAACACTGAGATCAGGGACAACCCCCAACTGGCAAAAAGGCGCGACGAATTGCAGCATCTGCTCGATGCCGGCGGTGGATGGGAGCTGTTGACCCGCGTCGAAAGCATTCTTTCAAGAACCCGGCTGGATCCTGAGATTCGGTTCAGCGACCTTTCAGCAGGGTTGAAACGGCGCTCGCTGTTTGCGCGGGCCCTGGCCCTCAAACCGGACCTCCTCCTGCTGGATGAACCCACCAACCATCTTGACATCGACACGATCATATGGATGGAAAAATTTATCCAGCGCCACGTAAAAACCCTGCTTTTTATCACCCATGACCGCGCATTTCTTAAAAAGATCGCCAGCCGGATCATGGAACTGGACCGGGGCCGCCTGGTTTCCTATGATTGCGATTACGCCACCTATTTAAAACGAAGACAGGCTGCCCTGGAGATCGAAGAAACTCAAAACGGGGTGTTCGACCAAAAACTGTCCCAGGAGGAAGCCTGGATCAGAAAAGGGATCAAAGCCCGCAGAACGCGCAACGAAGGGCGCGTCAGGAGCCTGCAGAAGATGCGTGCAGCCTACCGGGCCCGCCGCCGCCAAATCGGCAGTGTCAGGCTGCAGGTTCAGGAGGCGGAACGAACCGGCAAGCTTGTGATTGAGGCCCGGGCCGTGAATTTTTCCTATGGACAGGCCTCGATCGTGCGGGATTTTTCCACGCTTATTATGCGCGGAGATAAGGTGGGTATCATCGGCCCCAACGGTGTGGGCAAAACCACCCTTCTCAAAATCCTTTTAAAGGCAGCGAGCCCGGAAACAGGCAGTGTCCGTCACGGCACCAACCTTCAGGTGGTGTATTTTGACCAACTCCGGGCGCAGCTCGATGAGCACAAGACGGTGCGCGAAAACATCGCGGCCGGCAACGACTTTATTATTTTTAATGACCAAAAACGCCATGTCATCAGCCACCTTCAGGATTTTCTCTTCTCGCCCGAAAGATGCCGCACGCCGGTTGGTGTCCTTTCCGGCGGAGAAAAGAACCGGCTGCTGCTGGCCAAGTTGTTCACGAAGCCGGCCAACGTTCTGGTGCTGGACGAGCCGACCAATGACCTTGATACCGAAACCCTGGAGCTTTTGGAGGAGCTTATTTTCGAGTACCGGGGAACCCTGCTGCTGGTCAGCCACGACCGGGCCTTTTTAAATAATGTGGTCACCAGCACCATTGTTTTTGAAGGCAACGGGCAGGTGGTTGAATACGCCGGCGGGTACGATGACTGGCTCAGCCAGCGGCCGCAAGGTGCCGCAGAGCGTCTGCCGGGCAAAAATAGCCGCAAAAAAATACGGCCAAAACCCAAAGTGCGCCCATCACGCAAGCTGGGGTATATGCAAAAGCGGGAAATGCAGGATTTGCCCCATAAGATCGAAGCTTTAGAGTCAGAGCAAAAAGAGCTGTTTGGGGTCCTGTCCAACCCGTTGTTTTACAAAAAAGAAAAAGACGAGATTGCCGGGGTCAAATCGAATTTCGATCGCGTCGAGCGTGAAATCGAAAGCGCCTACCGCCGCTGGGAAGAACTTGAAGCGATCAAATCACTAGCGGACAGTTAGAAGCGATATCCCGATTGTCGGTGACAGCGGCCGCACCGACCCGGCCGGCGGTGACCGTCCCACCCTGGGTAAATCCAGATAAACTTTCCTTTTCCCCACGTTATGTTATAATCATTACAATACATTTGCAATAAATTTGACAGATAAGGGGAATCGCTATGCGCGGAACTTTGCTCATCGGCCTGGCAGTGGTGTTGCTGATCATCGGATTGTTGGTCATAAAAAATATGGATGCCGATAAACCAGGCGCTGTCCAAGAATCGCAGACGAAAGCGTACGTCGAAAAAGCAAAAAAAGTTGCAGATGATGTGGATAAACGATTTAAAGACATCAAAATGAAGACGCCTGGGGTCGATTAATTTTTCGGCGGATATTGCGTTTTCATCCGTTGAAGCTGCTGTTTTTCCCATTGGCTGCGATCGTCGGCACATGCTGCATGGGGTGGGCGCTTTACTTTCATCGGAAAGGAGCCGTTTTATGGCGCGGGCGAACCATCAAGGTGAAAGAAGAAGGATCCGGTTAGGAGTCAAACCTTCCCGGTAGCATTCGACTAGTCAAAGCCCGGCCTGTACCAAGCCCCAGTTTACTAGTTTATCCAAATAATCCGATTTTCAGCAGGCACGCCAGTAAATCAACCCGCTCAACAACCTGCCTGGGTTCACAATTTTTTAATTCACTGTCTGACGGATATCAATCCTTTGGCGAGGCCTTTTGATGCTTGACAGGGATAGATCTGCGTACTATACCTCTCATGTTTAACAGCAAGGTATTTACGCGACTGATCTATGATCGGAAGGGTTTCAAGTTCTTTTGATAAGCTTTTGAACTGAACGGTACAAGAGATAAAGGCTCAAACCGGAGATCCATATGAATAGCATTGAACAATTCGAGGCCGGCGGCAGCCACCATGAAGTGGGACTGGCCATCGGATCTCATTTTGCTGATGCGATCCACCGATTTTTTGACAGTTACGAGCGTCTGCAACAACAACTCCTGCCTTTTTACTGCACATCAGCCGGGAAAAACTATTATCAGTCATTTCTTGGGCTGCACCGCGAGCGCTTTCCCGCATACATGTCTGAACTCGAGGGCATCGCAGCGGGAGCAAAACGGTCCTTTGAAGAGGTTTTTCTAGTCAATTTGCGGGGTGAATTCTCAGGATTGATGCCGCCAGCGTCTCAGACCGGCGATACCCCTGTTCAGGGATGCACCGATTGTCTGGTTCTTACCGCAGATTCAGCCCTGATTGGGCACAATGAAGATGGAAGTCCGGCCTCTTTCGGTCGCCTGTATGTCGTGACTGTGAATCTCGCTGAAGGTCCGACCTTCAGCGCACTATCCTATCCCGGCTTTCTGCCCGGAAATGCATTCGGTTATAATCAGGCCGGGATCCTGCACACGGTGAATCATGTGGCGCCGCGACCGATAAAGGTGGGATTGAGCCGGCATTTTCTCGCCCGTACCCTTCTCGATTCCCGCACCCTGGATGAAGCCATCCGCAATATTACCGAGTCCGATCGGGCGTCCGGATTCAATTACAACATCGGATCGCTATCCGAACGACGGGTAGTCAGCGTCGAAGTCGCACCGGATCGCCATCATGTCCGTGAGGTACAGGGCTATTATACCCACACTAACCATTATTTCGAACTGAACGAACAGAAGCAGGAGATTACCCAGTCGAGTCGAAAGCGGCTGAAACGCAGCATGATTCTTGGCCGGGCGACACCGCCCAGCGAGCCCGGTCATATACTGGCATTGCTGAGTAACCGGACCGATCGCGATTATCCCATATACCGTGACGCGGCATTGCCGGATGTCGATGCGACCCTGTGCTCGGCACTTTACGATTTGGATAGTCGTGAACTGCGGATCTATCACGATCATCCGGTCAAAGAACCGGGGAACTATGTGAAATTATCCCTGTAACATCGAAGGCGACCCTGCTGCCTCGGGTGTATATTTAAATCTGAACTCTCAAATCTTGCACTCTTTATCGCCGTTTAGCTCGAAAATTGACTTCTAACCTGCATTGGGAATACTGCCGCGTATCTCGGCGAAAGGGTTTCCACGGACCCGTGTCCGGGTCCGTATTTCATCTAATCGACCTACACATGAAAGGAGAAAAGCCATGAACAAGGAAGTATTTGGGGGAAAAAGCATTTTATTGATTGTTGGCCTGGTGTGCGCTGCTCTAATTCTATGGGGATCTCCGGCGCTAGCCGAAGAAAAGATCGAAGGCCCTTTGCATGTTGAGTCCTGGGGCGGAAGTTATGCCGAGGCGGTCAAAAGCTACATCATTGAGCCGTTTAAAAAGAAATATGGCATCGAGGTCACGCACGGATTTTTCGGCAATAATCCGGAGCAATTGGCCAAATTGCAGGCGGGGAAATCTGCGATCGATGTTTCATTTCTGAGTCAGAATTTTGTATTTCGGGCCAAAGAAGCGGACCTTCTTTTACCGATCCGGGTTGAAAATGTACCGAATTACCAAAAACTTTTCGATACATTTAAAAATCCCTCCTACGACCCCGGTCCCCAGGTTTTCTGCATCAGCTACTTCTGGGGCGATACGGCCATTGCCTGGAATACAAAATATGCCAAGAAACCCATATCATGGGACGCATTATGGGATCCTCGCTACAAGGGACACGTCGCCTTATACAACGACGGAGCTCAGGCCATTCCACAAACAGCAATTCTCCTCGGCCAGGATCCGAATAACATTACCGATCTGGATGTCGTGATGGCCAAGCTGAGAGAACTGAAGCCCAATCTGCTCAAATTCTGGTCCAGCGGGGCGGAGCTGACCTCGCTTTTTGCAACCGGAGAAGTATGGATTGCCGACTTCTGGCGGGGACGGGTAAACAATTTAAAAAAAGACGGACAACCGGTCGAATACACTCAACCGAAAGAAGGCAGCATTGGCTGGGTGGATACTATCGTGATTCCCAAGGGGGCAAAACACCGCCGTGCGGCGGAAGCTTTTCTGGATTTTGCCCTTTCCAAAGAGGTACACACCCTTTTCGTGACCAAGGGAATCACCTACGCGCCCTGTTCCAGCCTGGTTGAATTGACGCCCGAGCAAAGTGATCTTTTAGGTGCCAGCCCTGAGCTACGGGATAAGGTCGTATTTATCGATCCGGGTTACCAGCTGAAGAATAGTGGCAAGTGGAACACTTTGATGAATGAGTTGATGGCCGGCAAGTAGGCAGTGCCTGTCAATCCTAGAACTACTTAATTACACATGCTACCAACATAACGGATAGCTTAAGGTATATGAGGCCAAGCCGGGGTGGGTTACAGGCTGTCCAACAGCTCGTTTCCCCTCCCTTGACGGGAGGGGATCAAGGAGAGGGTGAATAGATAAGACGCTGATGCTATTCCTATTTTATCACCCCCGCCTAACCCTTCCCCGTCAAGGGGGGAATCTTCGATACTTCATATTTGAGTGTTTATGGGGATAAACACGGCCCAACGGAACAAAATGTCATCCGGTCATAAAGGATCTAGTATGGCTTTATGTTGACGGAACTGCCCCTTTCAGAGAAGCACGCTATTCATTTGAGGAAACGAAATCCATGAGCCAGATTGATATCGAGGTGAGAGAGGTTACCAAGCGTTTTGGGGACGTGGTTGCGGTCGATAATGTTTCATTTAACATTGAAAAGGGGGAGTTTTTTGCGCTTCTGGGACCGAGCGGCTGCGGCAAAACTACCATATTGCGAATGATCAGCGGTTTTGAGACACCGACCGAGGGCGATATTTACATCGGCGGTGAGGTCATGACCCGCGTACCTGCCTTTCGTCGGCCCACCAATCTTGTTTTTCAGCAGCTTTCGCTTTTTCCGCATATGAGTGTCTTTAAAAACATTTCCTTTGGTCTGGAGATGAAGAGAACTTCAAAGGAGAACATCAAGAAAGCGGTATATGAAGCACTCGAGCTCGTTGAGCTCGAGGGTTTTGCCGAGCGCAGAATACATCAGCTGAGCGGCGGGCAGCAGCAGCGGGTGGCGATAGCCCGGGCCCTGGTCAATCATCCGACGGTTCTTTTACTGGATGAACCCCTTGGCGCCTTGGATCTTAAACTCAGAAACCAGATGCAACTCGAACTCAAAAGGATTCAGCGGGAGGTGGGCACCACATTTATATACGTAACCCACGACCAGGGCGAAGCACTGACCATGTCCAATCGGATTGCGGTGATGAACAACGGCATCATCGAACAGATTGGCGAAAGTGACAATATTTATGAAAATCCTCAAACCGTCTTTGTGGCCAATTTTATCGGCGAGACCAACTTGATAGAGGGCCGGGTCAGCTCAGTCGATGAAATCAAAGCCGTTATCACCAGCAAAGATTTAGCCATATCGGTTAGCTTACAAGAAGGTCTCAATACAGGCCATAATGCTTTTATCTCCGTTAGACCTGAAAAGATCCGGATTGGGGAACAGCTGACTGGCCTTGAAAATATCTATAGCGGGGTTGTTGAAGAAGCAATTTACCACGGCGAATTAACCATATACACCATTTCCATCGAAAATCGACACCGGTTCTCCGTCAAAGTTCAAAATGTTGACATGAAAGGCTCCTATCCGCAAGGCACCCAATTGCAGGTCGGCTGGAGAATCGAAAACGGCATTGTGATCACCGAGAACGGTAATGGGTAAGATAAAAGTGAATAAGGATCGATAATGATGGAAGGCAAAATAGATAGGGACCGATTAAAGTTTCTATTCCAAATGAGTCCGGGGGTGTTCTGGCTGGTTTTCTTTTTTGTGATTCCGATATTGTTGATTCTTACATACAGTTTCTATCAATTCTCAGACGGTGTAATGCAAAAAGCGTTCACCATGGAGAATTATATCCGGGCCGTAACACAGCACCTTTACTTTAAAATATTCACCAAAAGCCTCTGGTATGGTGTGGCGGTGACTTCACTGTGTCTGCTCATAGGGTATCCCTGCGCCTATTTTCTGGCCCGGACAAAATACAAGCGCAAAGAGCTCTTGTTTTTGGCGCTGATAGTCCCATTTTGGACCAGCATTGTCGTTCGAACTTACGCCTGGAAGGTATTGCTGGGCACCAATGGGCTGATCAATCATTTCCTGTTCGAGTTCGGCATTATCGAATTACCGATTCGTTTTCTGTACACTGAAAAAGCCGTTTTCATCGGTCTGATTCATGTTTTCTTGCCGTTTATGATTCTGCCCTTGTATGCATCCATTGAAAAAATCGAGCAGCATTTGGAAGAAGCCGCCCAGGACCTGGGGGCGAACCGGGTCAAGACATTTTTACGGGTCAATCTGCCGCTTTCACTGCCTGGAATCAGCACCGGCTGCCTACTGGTGTTTATTCTGACTGTGGGATCATACATTACGCCGGACCTTTTGGGCGGTCCCAGTGAAATTATGATATCCAACGTAATCCAGAAGGAGTATTACGTGTCCTTTAACTGGCCGTTCGGCTCATCGCTTGCCATGCTTCTATTGTTTATCATCCTGGCCCTTATTATGTTCTATAACCGTATATTTAAATTGGAAAAGATTACAGGTGCCTGAATGTCTGTGAGGGAAGTACTTTTGAAAATCTGGGTGGTATGTGTTTATGTATTCCTATTTGCGCCGATTCTGACCGTGATCATCATGTCCTTTTATACCTCCAAGTATTCAACCTTCCCACTGGGAGATTTGACCTTGAAGTGGTATAAGCTGGCTGCAGCCGATCATAATATCCTTTCTGCCATCAAAAACAGTTTTTTTATTTCCCTGGGAGCCACCGTTGGAGCCACCTGTATTGGAACGCTGACCGCCATGGGATTCGTCAGACAAAAATTTCGCGGCAAAGAAATGTTGAATGCCTTTTTTTTGTCACCGATGATTATCCCTGAAATCATCACCGGCATCGCACTTCTGAGTTTTGCCACGATCCTAAAGTTGCAGGGGGGAATTTTTTTGATTGTGATCGGTCATATCCTCATATGCCTGCCTTTTGTCCTGACGGTCGTATCGGCCAGGCTTCACGGATTTGATCGCTCCTTAGAAGAAGCCGCTATGGATTTGGGGGCCAGTGATACCGTGACGTTTAGAAGGATCACCCTGCCGCTGATCATGCCCGGGATTCTTGGAGGGGCGTTATTAGCGTTTACGGTGTCTTTTGACAACTTTCTAATAACATACATGCTGGCAGGTCCCGGACTTACCACCATTCCGATTCAGGTCTACTCGATGGTCCGGTTCGAAATCACTCCGAAAATTCATGCCTTTTCCACTTTTATCGTTTTAATTTCCATGTCCCTTATCATCATCAATGAAAGGGTGATCCGGGCGCACAGAAACTGAAACCTGATTTGAAATCTCGCTAAAATACTTGGGGCCTTCGTAATGAGTATTGAAATCTTTTTTATAGCGGTTTTAATTTTATTGCTGTTTGCTGTTTTTGATCTATCTGTGGGGGTTGCCAACGATGCCGTCAATTTTTTAAATTCCTCGATCGGTTCAAGGGTGGCCCCCTATTTTGTGATCATGATTGTTGCCAGTCTCGGCATTCTCGCAGGTGTGACCTTCTCCGGAGGAATGATGGAGGTCGCCAGGAAGGGCATTTTTCATCCTCAGTTTTTTACCATGCCCGAACTCATTACGATCTTTATGGCCGTCATGCTGACAGATATCCTACTCTTAGATCTTCTCAATGCACACGGCTTGCCCACTTCGACAACGGTGTCCATTGTTTTTGAACTTTTAGGCGCTGCCGTGGCGGTATCGTTGATTAAAATCATGCATGCTGCGGATGGTTCGATGACTTTAGGAGAGTATATAAATACGGGCAAAGCCATGATGATTGTCTTTGGTATCCTCCTGTCAATCGTCGTGGCTTTTTTCTGCGGCGCCGTGGTTCAATTCATTTCCCGTTTGATTTTTACCTTTGACTATCAGAAAAGGCTCAAGCGTTACGGCGCCATCTGGGGCGGCGTTGCCATGGCAACCATCACCTTCTTTATTCTGGTAAAAGGGGCCAAGGGGGCAACTTTCATGACCTCTGAAACCGTCCAATGGATCCTGTCCCACAGCCTGTTTATGCTGGCCTCAATTTTCCTGGTTTCAGCCATTATTTTTCAACTCTTAATTTCTTTATTCAACATAAATATTTTAAAACCGGTCGTGCTGGTGGGCACCTTTGCACTGGCCATGGCCTTTGCAGCCAATGATCTGGTGAATTTTATCGGAGTTCCTTTAGCCGGCTTAAATGCTTACCAAACGGCTGTCGCTTCAAGCGATCCGCTGAACATTACCATGGTGGCACTGAGCAAGAAAGTGCAATCCCATACCCTGTTGCTGCTCATTGCGGGGGTTATTATGGTGTTAACCTTGTGGTTCTCAAAAAAAGCCCGGACTGTCACCGAGACTGAAATCAGCCTGGGACAACAGGAAGAGGGTACGGAGCGTTTTGAATCCATATGGCTCTCGCGCAGCATTGTCAGCATGGTGCATTCAGTTGTTGAGTCCATAAAAAGTTTGACCCCACGCGCCGTCAGAGAGCATATCGGCCGACGAATGGATCCCAATATTCATCAACCTGTTATGGCTGCGGTTCAACAGCCTTCTTTCGATTTGGTGCGTGCATCCGTAAACCTGATGGTTGCCAGCGCGGTGGTTTCTTTTGCAACTTCCATGAAGCTGCCCCTGTCAACCACCTATGTAACCTTCATGGTGGCCATGGGCACCTCCTTCTCGGACCAGGCATGGGGCATGGAAAGTGCCGTTTACCGTGTTACCGGGGTTCTGACGGTTATCGGCGGATGGTTTATGACGGCTTTTATTGCCTTTGTCACTTGCTTTGTCTTTGCAGCGGTCGTCCATTATCTAAAAGTGCCGGGCGTCCTGTTGCTCATGTTTTTGGCTGTGCTCATGATTCGGAAAAACCACAAAAAGCACAAAGGGCGAGTCAGGGAGACTGAAGATCAAAAAATCTTTAATTTAAAAAAAGTTGATGATGCTCACCTGGCCGTTTCCAATACCTTTGATCATACGGCATACCTGTTAAAAGAGATCAGGCGGTCGTTAGACGTGTCATTTGATGCCTTATTCGATCAGGATGTCGATACACTGAACCGACAACGAAAAAAAGTGAAACAAATCCAGGTTTGGTCCAATATTATCATGGCAAATGTTTTTAAGGTATTACGCCTGCTGCAAAAAGAGGAACCCCATGTGTCTTTTAAATATGCTCAGACGATCAGAAGGCTTCAAAAGCTGTCTGATGGGCACCGGGACATTGTCCTGCGCGCCTATGTGCATACCAGCAATAAACATAAAGGACTGCTGGATGTCCAGGTCGAAGAACTTAAAAAAGTCAAAATCTGCATCCTTGACATTCTTGAAAAAGTGGAAAATTCCTTCAATAAGAAAGAAATTGTGGATTATCAGAATATCATTGACCTTTATCAACATATTCGGGATCTGGCAGATCAATTCAACAAGGTTCAAATCGAACGGATCAGAAACGATAGCTCCAAGACCCGTCTCAGTCTTCTCTATTATGGTATTCTGGGAAACTGTCTGATGCTCACCAAGCAGAACATCAAGCTGCTGGAGATTTTCAACGAATCCTTTCAATTCGATAAGCAGTTGTCAGAGTCATATTTTAAATTTGATACTTAGTACCTGAATTTTGTCCGTATTCTCAGCAGTGATGCTTAAGGGTGTATATCGGTAATTTATCCGCAGCGAAGTTTGCCGGCAAAAATTCAGGTAGAACGTAGAACGCGATCGGGGCCAAAGTTTGAATAGTGAGAAACAGTTATGCGCAAATTAGCCTTTGGATACTCAACCAGATGCAATATCAGGTGTGAGCATTGCGTGGCCACGGAAGATCTGCCGGCCGGCAGGAAGATGGAACATGATCAGGCAAAAGAGATCATTGTCGAGATGGCCCGGGCTGGTGTGGGCGGAATAAGCTTTTCCGCTGGTGAACCGTTTTTGTATTTCAATGAAATTGCAGAGCTTGTGAAACTTTGCCGTCAAATCGGAATCTATACGAGAATCGTTACCAACAGTTTTTGGGCCAAGACAGCAGAATCTTCCGACCAACTTGTATCAGAGCTGAAAATAATTGGGCTTTGCCAATTGAGATTGAGTTACTCAAGGTGGCACCAGAAAAATGTAAACCGGAACAATGTGTTGAATGCGGCACGCAGTTGCCAAAAGATCGGGCTAAATTTTTTTGTTTCATTTGTTACCGATTTTTCTAAAGAAGATGATCAGTATGAACAGTTTTTGCGTTATCATGGCCTCACATTTTTCCCCGAACCCGTCATCTATGCCGGTCGTGCGGAGTCTTTCAAACGCAGGAGTATTCTGACCGATTATCAGGCAAACTGCTGCAACATGAATCCCTATCTTTCTCCGGATCTTGACATGTACGCCTGTTGCGATGCGGGGAGCCATTTCCCGCAAACAAACTTTTTTTACCTTGGGAACTTAAACGGCAATACGGTGGAGCAGCTTTTTACTAAAAGTGAAACAGACCGGTTGCACAACCTCATCCGTACCATGGGGCTAACGAATATCGCATCCTTTACCGGTATGAAGGCACGCCAGATCATAACCTATTGTAAATGCGATCTGTGCCGCAAACTGTTCGACTCACCGGAAACTTTAGCAAGGCTGCGATCTGAAGTGTCGCAACTGGAAGCTTGGAGCCGCTCGTGATCCTGGATTGTTCTTTTATAATCGAGATGCCGGCCTTGTTTGAAAGGATAAGGTCTCTTTTACTTCTTTTTTAATTTTTTAAAATAGTTGCCGGGTTCCCACCACTGCTTTTCATCATCGATATATAGCAAAAATTTATCCAATTGCTCCTTAATGCGCCGGGATTCGTCAACACCAAACTCTAAAGCAAAATTGTGGTCATCGGCCTCGACGTTTACGCTGAAATAGTCCTGCGGACCGTCTCTAAACCCGGGGCCTGAAGCCCAGCTGATATCCAACTCAGAGTTGTTGCCCAAAATTTTAGTTCGACGATTTTTTTTAGAAAGCCGCATCAGTCTCATTATTCACCTCTATTAAATCCAGTTTCTCATCATTCTCATAAAAAAATCTTACCATAAATTTCATCCCTCAAATTCTGAATTCGCCAAGCCAGCATACCAGAGATAATCAAGTATTACAAAATGCATCTTGAGTCAGATTCAGGTTATTGTTGTAATTGTTGATTAAATCCGCTTATATTTGGTCAGGCATTACATGAAGAGATAACCACACGCAGGAGATAACCATGACATCGCGCAAAACGGTTGCCCTGGTCCTCGGTAGCGGATCATCGCGCGGATGGGCACATATCGGAGCCATCGAAGCACTGGAAGAGGAAAAAATTACGATTGATTATGTTGTCGGAAGCAGCGTCGGATCTTATGTCGGTGCACTCTACGCCAGCGGCAGCCTTAAGAGTCTCAAAGAGTTTGTTCTCAGGATGGACGGCAAAAAGGTCTTTTCTTATTTCGACGTGGTTTTCCCGCGCTCGGGCCTCCTCGACGGCACCAAAAAGCTAAAGGAGCTTTTTTCGATTCACACCGATGTCGATGATTTTTCTGAGCTGAAAATCCCGCTACTGATGGTGGCAACCGATATGGTAACCGGGAAGAAAGTCGTTCTGAAAACCGGCAATATATTAAGTGCCCTCAGGGCGACGACCTCAATTCCGGGGCTCTTTGCACCCGTGAAGGTCAAAGATCGCTGGTTGGTGGACGGCGGCCTGGTGGACCCGGTTCCGGTAGGCGTCGCCCGGGCCCTGGAAGCCGATGTCGTGATTGCCGTTGATCTTAACAGCGGGGTTGTCTCGCGCAAAAAGCCAAAAAAACAGATCAACCCCACGGCCCCCAAAACCGCAAATTCCCTGGCCTACAAGAGTGAACTGCTTAAAAAAATGGTGGATTATTACGAACATGCTGAAATTAGTTTCACGAACAAAATCAGCGTACTGCTTAATCGGGAATCAGGTACCCCTGATATCATCGATACCGTCATGACCTCCATCAACATCATGCAGGAGCGTATCACCAGGGTCAATCTGGCTGTGGAACCGCCTGACGTGCTGATCCAGCCGCGTCTCGGTCAGTTGAAGATGATGGACTTCGACCAGGTTGAACAGACCATTGAAGAAGGCTATATCAGTGTTAAGGAAAAAATAGAACACATCAAAAAACTGCTCGAACCTGCATGAGCCTGCGGTTAAAATGGTCCCTGCCTGACCGGTTCCCTGCCGGATTCTACCCGTGCTTGCGTCCCGTAAATACGATAAAAAAAGTGAACCATACACTATTCAATACCCCCGGGTCTGAATCTTTTACAATGCGTTTTTGTTGAGGGGCGGCCGGACCCGGCTGGCCGTCAACATAACGGTTTTTGATTCGATACACAAACTTTTTGGATCCCAAATGAATCCATGGTGGATAACATCCCGGTAGCTCGGTGTGGCAGGTAAACGGAAAAATATATTGAGTTTTTCTGAATTGATACATAAAATACTATTTAATATTGATGCGCCCGTAAACGGTCGAAACGACTTGATTCACTGAAATCTAAGAATTGTTTCGAATTTGAGCTTTGTAAATTACATATAGCACATGACCCTATTCACGGCGCTTTAAACCTAACCGGTAGAGGACGGTAATAGATGCCTAGCGTAAAAAGCGGGAGATGGGAGCACCTTGTTGTTACTCCCAGAAGAGTTTTGGCCAGTATCAAGCCGGGGATGACCATTTTTTTCGGAAGCGGTGTGGCTGAGCCTCGAACCCTGATGAAATGCCTGATTGAATCCGGCCTTTCGAATACAAATGACCTGGAGTTGGTACAGCTGACCAGTCATGGAGACGTGCTTTCGTTAAAGGATCTTGATTTTCAGAATTACCGCCTCAAAACTTTTTTTTCCACCTGGGTGGCCAGCGAAGTAGTATTTGCCGGAAGTGTCGATTTGATTCCGGGCCGTATCTCCCAGATACCTCAAATTATCAAATCCAGGCGGATTCCCATCGATGTCGCCTTTATCCAAATTACACCGCCCAATGAGGATGGATACTGCAGCCTCGGAGTGGCCGTGGACATCGCCCGGGAAGCCATGGAACAAGCCTCATTGGTCGTCGGTGAAATCAACACCGAAATTCCCTTCACATTTGGCGACACAATCGTTTCCATTTCGGACTTTGATCTGCTGGTAAAATCCATAGAACCGCCCGGCTATTTTAAGCGTCAAAGCGTCAGCAAAGCAATTGATAAGGTAGCCGCCAACATTTCCCAGGTGATTGAGGACGGGGACTGCATTTGCTTCCACACCGGACCTTTATTCGAAGCTTTGGGACGACACCTGGCGACTAAACGGCACCTGGGTATCCATTCGGCGTATTTTACCGATGCCTTGATGGATCTGGTCAAAAGCGGAGCAGTGACAAATTATCGCAAATCGGTTATGAGAGGGAAATCGGCTGCTTCATACGCATTAGGAACACCGGAGTTAATGGCCTGGCTGGACCATAATCCGCTGGTTGAATTTCAAGGTATCGAGCAATTGTTTGATCCAATCCAAATCGGCCGCAACGCTAACTTCGTGGCCGTATTCGAAGCTCGCAAAGTGGATCTGCTGGGCCGTGTTTCTTTCTCGGTGGGAAAAACAAATATCACATCAGGCCCGGGCGAGGGTGCGGATCTTTTCACCGGAGCTGAGATTTCACCGGGAGGCCGTACGATATTAGGACTGCCAAGCCGAAACCGCAAAGGGGACCCGAATATCGTGGCAGTGCTTCGTGATCTTCGCAATCAGTATCATATGCGCGAATCGATTGACGTACTGGTCACCGAATACGGCATAGCCAACTTAAAATGGCGCACCATTCGTGAACGTGCGCAAGCCCTGATTGATATTGCCCATCCCAATGACCGGGAGAAACTGGTAGAAAAGGCTAAACAAAAGAAGCTTTTATTCCCGGATCAGATATTTTTGTCTGAAAGCGCCCAGTTGTATCCCATGGATATTGCAACCGAACATATCTTCAAAAATGGACTAAAGATTCGCTTCCGAGCCATCAAACCTTCCGATGAAGCGGCCATGCGCCGTCTTTTCTACCGCTTCTCAAACCAGACCGTCTTTCGCCGATTTCTTTTTCCCATTTCTACCATGCCGCATAATAAAATGCAGGAATACGTCAATGTCGATTACAGTCGTATGATGTCTGTGGTGGCGCTGGCCAGAGAATCCGATCAAGAGACAATCATTGCCGAAGCAAGATATGTCAAGGATGAGCAAAGCGCCATCGGGGATCTGGCTTTTGTCGTGGATGAAAAGTATCAGGGAATCGGTATCGGGTCGTATCTGTATAAAATGCTGATTCGGCTGGCCAAAGACAGGGGACTGAAAGGGTTTTCCGCTGAAGTGCTGCAGGCCAACCAGAGTATGATGAAAGTGTTTGAAAACGGTCAGCTGCCCATAAACGCCAGGGTAGATAGTGGCTTGCTAAGGCTGACCGTTTCTTTTGATGGGCAACCCGACCAGGCCGGAAACCAACCGGCTCAAATTTATCAGCAAAAACCACATCGACCAAAAGAAGGATACTGACCAATGAAAGAAATCTGTACTGACCTGGCAGAAGAATATGAGGAGTTGGATACCATCGTCGCCGCGCTTGACGATTCCGGCTGGAACGTCATGACACCGGCAGAAGGCTGGACTGTAAAAGACCAGATTCGGCATCTCGCCTACTATGATGAACGGGCCAAGCTGGCCGTCACCGCACCGGAGGCCTTTGATCAACATCTGGCTGATATAACCAGCGACCCTGAAGGCCACCGTGAGACCCTTGAACAAGTGGGCCAAGAACTGGCCGTTGCCGATTTGTTAACCTGGTGGCGGCAGGGACGCCGGGCCCTTCTGGACGCGCTGAAACCTCTGGACCGCAAGGCCAGGATAGGCTGGTATGGGCCGCCCTTGAGTGCCCTGTCTTTTGCGACTGCCCGGATCATGGAGACCTGGGCTCATGGCCAGGACGTTGCGGATGCCTTGGGTCTTGAGCGGGTTGCCACCGACCGGCTGCGTCATGTCGCCCATATGGGGGTGGCGACCTTTGGCTGGAGCTATACCAACCGCCAGATGAAGGTGCCCGATTCACCGGTCAGGGTCGAAATTGCCAGCCCCTCCGGAAAACTCTGGACCTGGGGCCCTGAAAACGCCAAGGACATTGTCAAGGGTCCGGCTGAAGATTTTTGCCTGGTAGTCGTCCAAAGACGCAATCCGGCCGATACCCGGCTCGTTATTGAGGGTGCAACCGCCGGCCAATGGATGTCGATTTCCCAGACCTATGCCGGTGAGCCTGGAGCCGGTCGCAAACCGGGAATGTTCTCCAAATCGACACACCAGCATGGATAATTGTGAAATATGAGGATGCCCCCCAGGACTATGATAGAGAGGTCGCCCGTCAGCAATAAAGCAATATAAATCTCATCATCGTTTTCGTCTGTCAGCGATCCCACTTCGCCTATCATCTGCGATAAACGTATTTATCTTGCGCCTATCCTTTTGCGCCTTCCTTTTTACCAGTATGATCTTGGTAGGATATGGTCCAGAAGATGGCGCTTCATCAATAATTTCCTGCCTTTTTGCTTCAGCCTGTACCATTAGCGGTTTGCTCCTTTGTCAATGTTGTCTAACCTCAAATTGTAAGATTCAATGATCTCTATTTTAAATCTATCAAAAGGGGCGGACAAGTATCCGCCCCTCTGCAAAAGAAGACCTGACCATTATCTGAGACATAATTTCAAGAAGGTTAATGACAAAAACCTAAATAATGATCATAAATGATTGGTCAGGCAATATCGTTTGGCAGCAAAATATATGCCACAAGCTGGTGGATGGCTAAATCATAATAAATCCGGAAAGATAGGGGATGCAGAAAGAAAACAGAGTCAGACAAATATGAAAAGCAATAAATAAAAATGTGGCAAAATGTTCCTAGCGCTAACCAGTTAGCTTACACGCGGAAATAAATCTTCAACCAACCGCTTATCTTGATCTATTTTTGTAGGATTTTCGACCGGCGGGTCCAATTTTTTCGGATCCGCCGGCTTGAGGACCGGATATTTTCCTGGCGATATAAACCACATGTCTGCGTCCGCCCCGGCCCGGGCGTTGCCGGTTAACGGAGAATCCGGCAGCTTTCAAACGTTTTTCAAAAGCCTTGTCCGGATCTTCGGACCAGACCGCAAACACCCCGTCTGCTTTCAAGGCGGAACGGCTTAACGCCAGCGCCCTGTCGTCGTACAGATACTCTCCTCTGCCCGGAGCCCCCGCATGAGGACCATCGTACAGGTCCAAGATTACGGCATCAAACCGCTTGCCCTTGCCCTTCTTTGCCGCATAACGAATAAGCGCGGCCACATCATCAATCACAATTTTGACCCGCGGGTCGTCGACTGCCCCGCCGCTAAAATGGGCAAGCGGCCCGCGGCACCAATTGACTATTATCGGGTTCAGTTCAGCCACCACGACCGCGGCAGCAACCGGGAGATTATCAATGGCCGCCTTCAGGGTGAACCCCATGCCCAGACCACCCACCAGCACCCTGGGATTTTTTTTATTCTTCAGGGACTCACAAGCCAGCTGCGCCAAAACTATCTCGGACACGTTGGCCGAGGAGTTCATCAGCACCCGACGATCAATGGTTATGAGAAAATCCGTTTCGCCCCTCTGCCGAAGATCCAGCAGCCCCTGATCGGTATCAATACTGTCAACTATCCGCCATGGCTGCGCCATTTAAAATCCACTACTTAATTGTTCGGCCGTCCCCAAGGTTCCCGGTTGCTCAAACGCTGACCGGATACGAGGGCTGTGAGAAATTTGGTTTAAATCCTTGCATGTGTTTACACTACCCCCATTTTTTGAAAAAACGATCTGCCAGAGTTGGTTTCGTCGCGCCCGGAAACTGCCGGCGCAGGAAAGAAGGTAGTAAGTCCACATGCGCTGAAATCGCAGGTCGTAGGCATCCTGTAGACAACTCCAGTTATCGATGAAGTTCCGGTGCCAAGCTATCAGGGTCGGATCGTAATGGGGACCGAAACTGTGCCAGTCTTCCAGGATGAAGATGCCTTCGGCGGCCCCGGTAATCTGCCGGGCCGAGGGCAGCATTGAATTGGGAAAAATATATGTCGCCAACCAGGGGTCCACGGAGCGAACCGACGTGTTGCTCCCGATGGTGTGCAACAAAAACAGCCCGTCATCTTTCAGGCACCGGTTGACGACCTGCATGTAGGTCCGGTAGTTCGCCAATCCCACATGCTCGAACATGCCGATCGAAACAATGCGGTCGAAGGTTCCCGCAATATCCCGGTAATCCTTTAGCTCGAAGTTCACGGGCAGGTCGGCACAGCAGCTCTGGCCCAGCTTGACCTGCTCGTCCGAGACCGTAACGCCCGTTACCTCGACCCGGTATTTCTCAGCGGCGTAGATCGCGAAACCGCCCCACCCGCAGCCAATATCCAGCACCCGCATGCCCGGCTCCAGCCCAAGCTTGCGGCAGGTTAGCTCGAGTTTGGCCTCCTGGGCCTCATCGAGTGTGGCGGCCTCTTGCCAGTAGGCGCAGGAGTAATTCATGCGCTTGTCCAGCATGACGGTAAAAAGTTCATTGCCGATATCGTAGTGGCGCCGGCCGACCTCAAACACCCAGGCCCTGCCTTGCATTCTGGTCAGCCTGGCTTTAACCGCTTCCCAAATGAGAGTCTTCGATTTGCGCACCTTTTTATCGAGGCGTGCTGCCATGATTCGATCGAAGAACTGATCCAGTGCTTGGCAGTCCCACCAGCCGTCCATGTAGCTTTCTCCCAGAGCCAGCGAACCGCCGGCAATGACCCTGGGGTAAAAATCGGGATTGTGAACCTGGATATCGTAGGGTGCCTGCCCGTCGATTCGCACACCGGCAAAATCCAGAAGTTGTTGAACCAACCTTTTTTCTCCCGGGCTTTTCATGGAACTGTCTCCGTATCAGGTGAAAGCGAAAATCGGGAAAGGCCATCACTTAAATTTTAAATATTTGTATATGCTTATTATGAATTGATAAAATCCCCCAGCTCTGATTGAGAAATGGGGTTTAAAATACGTTTCATGGCTGCCTCTGGGTTTGGCTTTTCAAATTATTAGCATGTAAGCGTTTCCGGAGTCAATATTAGAAAAATTAAATGAAATCAAAAAGATAAAACCCATCCTAATATTGTTTACGATCGACTTTAGCCCTTGTTGTGAGTTCCTTGCATTTTATGAAATCCGCGGATCATCACCAACTCACAAAGACGCGAAGATGAATATAACCAACGATGTGCCTTTGTGGCATTTTATCCCGGCTTGTCCGGCTTAGGCTGTTACATGCAATAACCATTACTGGGAAAAAAATTACTTAATTTTAGGCTGACAGTGGCCAGCCATAAAGGCAACTTACTGTTATTACTTGAACTTTGGTGTAGGATATTTTGTGCATGGAATTTGCTTTCAGCAGTTTCTCTAGAGCCGGGCATAAATTATTAGACATGAAATACTGTTTAAAATTGAAAATAGACCTTACCTTGCACCATAAGCCTTGCGCTTTGAGCCAGTCCCTAATTGGCAAAAACCGGTTGTCTGGCAACAGCTATTTTTATGACTACCTAATTTTGACCGCCTTAGTAGAGGAGGGATGAATTGAAACTCATCCAGAGGCCTATATACATTCTAATGATAACGGCTGCGATCGCATTCATCAGTCTCTTGATGGGGACATCAACGGCGCTGGCAGGTGCCAAGACTCAAGATGAGTTGATAAACACCATAATTCAAATTGCCAAAGACGAATATCATAAGCATTCATATAAGTGGACAGATTACGAAAAGCAATTCACCCTGAATATGTCTGAAGATGAATTTGCCGCTTTTTGCATTGGGACTGCAAGATATGAGCACCGCAGGGGCCGCAAATGGAATATTGATTGGCAGGCAAAAATACCGATTTATAACCCATCGGGTCGTTTAGTTTCATATGATATTGGCGTTATGCAAATTAACAGTAGAACCGGCAAAACTTATTTCCATGCGCTGGATTATGAAAATAATATATCTGACAATATTCGAGCTGGTGTCAAGCATTTAGCCGCCGGGTTTAATCAAGCATACTTCAAAGGATTTGGCGGCCTCGATGCAATTAACTACGGGTTGCAATTTTATAATCCATACGAGTCAAACCGGGTGAAAAAGATATGGCATTATATTCCCAAATATAAAAAGCCGCCGCCGCACAATATTTCAATAAAGGTGCCGGCTGGGTTTCGATCCGTAAGACGGCCTGATTCCTGGCTGGGAACCCATGATGGTCGGTTATTTATTGTGAAATGACGGGCGCTCTTTTATTTTCAAGAAAGCAATAATTAAAAAAGCAGGCACCCAAATCCATAGCAGCTCACTTTTTAAGACCGTTAACCCGCGTTGGCTTAAAAATGCTTTAATACTGAGGGGAGAGACCTCGATGGGAGTCCACGGGAAAAAGTACCTCTCATTGGTAAATGGTGACAGCAGAGCAATTCCGTTGCCCCCATTGGTCAAAGCATCCAAAATCCCATGGCTGGCTGCGAGAATAAAAAAATAAAGAACATATTTCCACCACTGTTTTGAAAAAATCCCTTCTTTGCGATAAAAAATAAAAACGATTATTACACTAAGCAGTGCTGCGAAAAACGGAGAATGAAAAAAGCCTCTATGACCAAAAAAATCATAGGATGGTATGTACAGCCAACGGTAGCCAATGACGTCGGCATCCGGGAGGATCGAACATGCGATGCTTAAAATCCAAAATTTCAAGGAAATTTTACCAGACCTAAAACCGTACGCCGAAGAAACAGCGACCACAGAATGGGATATGATTGTCGGCAAAGCAATTTCCAGTCTATAGTATCAAAAGGGGACAAGCCAATGGCAACAGATTTAACCGAATAATTGCTACCACATCAATATCAATACTTCCAGCTTTGAAAGTACCAATTATTATTTTCCAGCTTCATAGTGTAAATAATGAGCCCATTAAAGTCTCCACGAGCCATATAAATTTTCACCTCAGCTTTTTTGCCGGAGACTGTTATTTTAGGTATTCCTAATGAGATAGAAGGATTTTCTGCAAGTCTTTTAGGAAGAATTTTAATTGACACTATTCTGTCATATCCCTATGGTGAGAAATGAACCAAAGGCAATATGGCGATAAATCCTTATAAAGGCCTTCAAACGGAAGACATTTGGTAATTGGTATGGAACAGAAAGAAAACCGGTTTTGGGAGACAAAATCACTAAAGGAAATGACAAAAACTGAATGGGAATCTCTCTGTGATTATTGCGGTCTCTGCTGCTTGTATAGTGTTCAAGATGGGAAAACAGGTAATATTAAGCTGCTTGCGGTTGCATGTCAGCATTTAGACATATCCGCTTGTCGTTGTGTGGTCTACAATGAAAGGTTCAAAACCGTACCGGACTGCATGAAGCTTTTACCGGATAAGATAAGGCGAATAAAAAGGTTACCCTACACTTGTGCATACCGATCCCTTGCCGAAGGCAGAGAATTAGAGCGGTGGCACCCATTAGTTTCTGGAGATCCCAATGCAGTTCACGAAGCTGGAGTTTCCGTGCGGGACAAAGTTGTGACCGGGGTACATGTCAATCCGGATGAGTTTAATTACTTCACCTCTGGCAAATAGCATTTACCTCGGCAATTACGATTTTCATATGGTTCACATTTCCCAAGTCCGGGTGATTTTATTGGCGCTAGGGCCGAACCCGTTGGATGATTCCGGCAGAAGCCAGATACATAAGGCCAAGGTAAGTAAAGACTAGGGTGTAGTTGCCCTGGGTGAGATCCAGGATATAGCCGCTCAGCCACGGACCGAGCGGTCCAGACAGGAATCCGTAGGCGGTGAAAATCAGCCCGAAGATGGCCCCGAAGTGGGCCATGCCGAAGCAGTCGCCAGCCAGAGGTGCGCTGACTGCAAACAGGGTTCCGAAGGCAAATCCGATAACCGCCGCCAGGGCGGCCCACAGCCAAATTCCTTCCAGATGAGGCATGATCAAATAGGCGATGGCAGCACTCGTAAAGCTGATTGCCATAGTTCGCCTGCGCCCCAACCGGTCTGAGAAAAATCCACTCACCAACCTGCCGCCACCGTTCGTCAAATTAAAACCGGTAAGTATAACGACGGCCTGGGTGAGGCCCAGCCCGCGAGCCAGGCCGAATCCGGTGGCCAGCACCAACATGCTGGCACCGGCGGCGCCGGCCAACACCCAGGTGAGCCAAAGATACCAGAATTCGCGGGTTTTCAAGGCTTCAACCACCGAGCGACTGCTCGGCTCAATCGCCGTATCGGCTGCCGGC